>Ga0180888_112_pt1 | contig 3098 bp, 2 predicted proteins | sample Deesub1362A_J573_FD_124181 | JGI IMG/M metagenome (GOLD analysis project Ga0180888, IMG submission 124181) | Methanomicrobia archaeon JdFR-19 | reverse complement strand
TACACACCTGGTATGGGGATACCAGAACTCAGAGAAGCGATATGTGAGAAATTGAGGAGGGAGAACGGGATAGATGCAGAGCCTTCTGAAGTGATTGTGACGTCTGGTGCAAGTGAAGCTCTTCACATAGCGCTTGAAGCACTTTTGAATGTGGGAGACGAGGTAATAGTACCAGACCCTGGATTTGTATCGTACAGAAACCTGACCATATTCGCAGGTGGAAAGCCAATTGGTGTTGGTTTAACCGATGACTTCAGAATGGAAGCAGAGGATGTGGCAGAACTCATAACACCCAAAACAAAGGCTATCATGATAAACTCCCCCTCAAATCCCACGGGAGCGGTGCTTGAGAGAGATGATATCGTGGGAATATGTGAGCTTGCTGTTGACCATGAGATTACAATCATATCAGATGAGGTCTATGAGTACTTGATATATGAGGGGGAACATGTAAGTCCAAGTTCGATTGCGCCCGAGAGAACCATAACCGTGAATGGGTTTTCCAAATCATATGCGATGACAGGGTGGAGACTGGGATATGTTCATTCGAACGAGGATATGATACACCAAATGCTAAAAGTTCACCAATACATCCAGGCATGTGCCTCTTCAATCTCGCAGTGGGCAGCTCTTGGGGCTTTACGTGGCTCACAGAAATGTGTTGAAGAGACGAAAGAGATGTACAGAAAAAGAAGGGATGTTTTGATGGACGAGTTGGAAAAGATTGGAGTGGAGTGTGTGAAGCCAAAAGGTGCGTTCTATGCATTTCCAGACGTGTCATCGTTCGGTATGGATGGGAATACTCTGTCCCAGAAACTCCTTGAAAGAGGAGTCATAACGGTTCCCGGATCATCCTTTGGAGAAAGGGGCAAAAATCATATCAGAATATCGTTCTCAGCATCTGTGGAAAATATAAAAAAAGGTATCTCGATAATGAAGAATGTGATAGAAAGATGATGGTAATCTTGATTATGCTATTGCTACCTGATGTGCATATAGGGGATATAATGTACGATGCCCCTGGCTCAGACATCGAGAACCTCAACGGAGAATGGGTTGAGATTGTGAATACTGGCAAAGAGGTCGATCTCAATGACTTCATCCTCATGGACAAGGAAGGACATAAATACTACTTCCCACACTTCATCTTGAAAGACTCTGTGAGGGTTCATACTGGTATGGGCAAAAATAACGATACAGACCTGTTCTGGGGGATGAAATCCCCTGTATGGAATAACGATGGAGATGTCGTGATTCTTCTCTACAAGGGAAAGGTCATTGATGAGAAACCCTACGGAGATGAGGTTCCCATAATGCGAACAGGAGGAAAATACATATGGGGAGTCTCTCTATCAACGATTGTAATCGTGATTGCGATGATAATAACCACATTATTGAGAATGAGAGGAGAAAGGGAAGATGAAGATTGGGATGAGTTTGTTGAGAAGGGTGCTGGGAAGTAAGTTCAGATATGGGAAAAAACTCCCAATAAGAAAGAACATCGTCCTTTATGAGGAAGATTTGGAAAGATTAAAACCATTCATCGAAGAGCAAAGAAAATACTTGGGTAATCCAGAGGATTTTAAGCCAAATTTTAGTGCAGTAATCAGGAGGGTCATAAAATATGCGTATGAGCAAAAAATGAAGGAGGGGGAGGGGAAAGGGGTTGATGAGAAAGACTGAGGTGCTCTTCTAATTCCACTATCTACCGCCCAATTTTTTAGCACAAATTTTTTATAGAAGTACAAATATCACATTTTGAGTAGTATGGAGGTGATGATATGCAGTACATGGGACAGCCGATATTCATACTGAAAGAAGGAACACAGAGAACAAGAGGGCGTGATGCCCAGCTGAATAATATAATGGCTGCAAAGGCGGTTGCCAATGCGGTTAGAACGACGCTCGGACCAAAGGGAATGGACAAGATGCTTGTTGATTCACTTGGTGATATTGTCATAACGAACGATGGTGTAACGATTCTGAAAGAGATGGAGATTGAGCATCCTGCTGCCAAGATGGTGGTAGAGGTTGCCAAAACTCAGGACGAAGAAGTGGGAGATGGAACGACAACAGCAGCGGTTATTGCTGGTGAGCTTTTAAAGAACGCAGAGGAGCTTCTGGAGCAGGAGGTGCATCCCACAATAATTGCAGAGGGTTACAGACTTGCATCTCTCAAGGCAGAAGAAATCCTCAGTACATTTGCGAAGGAAGTTTCAGAGGACGACGAGGAGATGCTGAAGAGGATTGCCATGACCGCCATGACAGGTAAGGGTGCAGAAAGTGCAAAGGAGAAACTTGCAGAGGTCGCTGTGAGGGCTGTGAAGTCGATTGTGGAAGAAGTTAATGGAAAAAAGGAAGTTGATATAGACAATATAAAAATCGAGAAGAGAATCGGTGGAGTGACTGAGGACACAGAACTCGTGAATGGTATGATCATAGACAAGGAAAGAGTGCATCCAAACATGCCAAGGAAGGTTACAGATGCAAAGATAGCGGTTCTTTCATGTGCCATCGAGCTCAAAGAAACTGAGGTAGACGCAGAGATATCAATCACATCACCAGAACAGCTCCAGCAGTTCCTTGACCAAGAAGAGAAGATGCTCAGAGAGTCTGTGCAGAAGATAATCGACAGTGGAGCTAATGTTGTTTTCGTGCAGAAAGGTATCGATGACATGGCTCAGCACTTCCTTGCAAAGGCTGGAATCTTTGCTGTGAGGAGGGTCAAGAAGAGCGATATAGAGAAGCTTGCAAAGGCAACTGGAGCATCGATTGTTACAAGTATTGACGAGATTAAACCAGAGGACCTCGGTGAGGCAGAAGCTGTGGAGGAGAAGAAGATTGGCGGAGACAGTCTGATATTCGTGACTGGATGCAAGAACCCCAAGGCGATTTCAATACTGATAAGGGGTGGAACCGAACACGTTGTGGATGGCATTGAGAGAGCTCTCGAAGATGCACTGCGTGTCGTTGAGGCCGCCATAGAGACCGGGACTCTTGTCGCAGGCGGGGGAGCGCCAGAGGTTGAGCTTGCACTTCAGCTCAGAGAGTATGCAAACACCCTCAAAGGAAGGGAGCAGTTGGCAGTTGATGCGTTC
>Ga0180888_123_pt1 | contig 3176 bp, 6 predicted proteins | sample Deesub1362A_J573_FD_124181 | JGI IMG/M metagenome (GOLD analysis project Ga0180888, IMG submission 124181) | Methanomicrobia archaeon JdFR-19 | reverse complement strand
TGAGATGTTCCAGACTCTCGCAAATAATGAGGCAATAATTGTTTATCCGACGAAGACCTATTCGGATATTCTTAAACTGCCGTTTTATTCTGCTCCTAAAGGTGTCAGCGTTGAATATGATGGATTGCTCGGTGAGGAAGAGGGGGAGATTAAGTTAAGCGTGTTGATAAAGTAAAAAACTTTACTTTTATAAAAATTGTTTTAGTAGTTTCATAATGGAATAAAAAATCAATAGATGCATTTTGGATTTCTGCTTGTGTAGTGTTACAGGGTCTTATTTTCAGTAGTTAAATAGTCAGGATTATTTTTAAGTATACAATATTGGCAGAGCTTGACCCTTATTGATATTATCTTGCTCTTGTCTTATTCTTGTCTTATAATGTACACATTTGAGAAAGTTTCTTCAATTCCAGCTACCCATTCTTCATACCTTGCAAAACTAACTCTCACATCAAATAAAACAATGATAATATAATCAAAATAACGTTTATACCTCAAGAGCTTATCTGCAATTGTCTGCAATTCTTGACTTCCAGTAGGTCCCTTAACTTCAATAGCAACTGAGGTATTCTCAATCTCAATAACTATGTCAGGTCTGGAAGCGCCAATTTGATACTCCATTTCGGTATCAGGAAATCTTGATTTGAGCCATACGAAGAGAGTATCATGATACCCCCTCTCATTATCGTAGTTTCTTGGCGGTTCAAATTCTTTGATGGCATTTATTATCGAGTAAAGCGTTTTCTCTATCTCCTTGTCAATCATCAAGTCTTCCTCGTCTTCTCCACTTGTTGAAGTAGAACCTTCAAAAAGATATCTCCAAATTACATAAGCAACACCTATACCTAAGAGTATAATTAAGGTAACTTTACCAGCCAATATCAGAAAGGAGACAAGTTGCTGTATTAGATTATTGACATAACTCTTAATAGGTTCAGTGTTTAGGAATGCCCATATTATGTAAATTAAAATGAATAAATATATTATTAATACTAATATTCCACGAATGATGTCAACAAAATCATCGTCTGACGCCATTGTTTCATTAAAATTTTAAAGAATATCAAAAAAAGCCTTCTTTCTTTTTCTTCTTTTTCGCGATCTTTCTTCTCTTCTTTTAATAGAGCCAATTGGGTCAAAAGTAAGAGGATTTATATTCCCAAAGCTATCTTTGTGAATTTTCCCTATATGTTGACTCAAACCTTTCTTAGACCTAAACCATCTTCCACAATATGGGCATTCCGGCATACTCAAAAGTCTTTAATAGAAAATACTTAAAAATTACTATTATCAATCAATACACAACATTTTCACTTGCAACTGGGGATTAAAAGTTAAATAGAGGGTAAATGATGGTTGAAATAGCAGATTGCGTAGCAGGAGGCTGTTTGATGAATGGCGCAGAACTGGTTTTAAGAAATTATCGGCTTAGGGTGAAAGTTAGAGTCAAGGGGGAGGATACTGTTGTTGATACAGAGATAAGGAAAGTCAGAGCTGGCAGGGATATTGGCAAGAAGGGATCAATGTATCAGCTCAGGTTTGGAGATGTAGAGGTTGAGATGGGCGAAGATCTGACGGCGGATGTGGTTGAGATCCTGCTCTACATGCTGCCTGAGGAAGTTGTGCAGAAAATGATGGAAGAATACTGCGAGAGAAGGCTGAAGTGGATTTAATACTGGGATAAAAAATTTAAAAATGGTAACATTGAAAATGTCATAGATGGAGACAGCTGTTGAGAATGATAGGAAGCTAACAAAACTTGTTGTAGAATGGAGTGTAGCTGTTATAATAATGGCGGTAGTTGGTTTGGCAGCGTTAACCGCTTTTTTGACACCTGTTTTGGTATTGAGTTACTTCGTGTTAAGAATACCCAGCAAAGTTCTGTTTTTTGCAGTTATAGGGCGTTTACTGTCGAATATGAGACAGAATCTGAGAGTTGGAGAAACAAGAAAAATATATGACACTATGAGAAGGAAACCGAGGGTTATGGCAATATTATTTGCAGTCATTTATGTAGATATTGTATTGGTGGTAATTGTTAGCTCTTTTCTTTTGTCTATGACATCTGCAGCGATTTTATTACCAATATTATGGTATACTCTGGAGTCATGGCTGATGAGCGTAAACAAGTGGTATATTACTCCAGCAGGGATACTTACCAAGATATTTGTTGTGATAGGGGGAGGAGATTTTAGAGAAGTTCCAAGTTATTTGCCAATGCCACTAATTGGGAGGGTGCAGCGAAGGTTGACATAGATGAACATGAACAAAAGGATAAATACTGGCGCACGAACGTTCGACATAATTATTACATCCGTTATTGAGATAAAACCAAGTTTATTCGACAACCATATATAAAAGGAACTGATGAAGAATGAAGTAAAGGACTCGACTAAGATTTTTACAAACCAATATTTGACAGTCATTTATCCCAACCTCCCTCCAAAAACTCCTCATCCGACTCCGGCTGATAATGCCATTTTTCAAATTCTTCCTGCATTTCTTCAATGAGCTTGACGATCTTCTCACCGAGAGGAGAGAGCTTGTAAGCTTTTGTGCCCATTGGTGTATCGTTTAGGATTGTTGCTTCAATTAGCCCGAGATGAAATAGTTCCCTTAAACTCTCGTGGACATACCTTTTGTTTGTGAGTTTTTCCAATTCACTCCAGCGTTTAGGACCAGATTTGAGAGAGAATAGAATAAGCAGGATTGGTTTCTTTGATAGTTTTCGGATCAGGAGGTTTTCGACATCAAACACAACTTAGTTTACATGTTTACAAATTTAGATTGTGGTGTGTATAATTTGAAACAATGTTTGTAAATTCACAAAACTTAAATAGTTGTTTGTGTAACTAAAAACAAGATTTGTAAAAGGTGAAACCATGAGGGTGTGGGTTACAATACCCGGTAGATGGGACGAGCTGATTAAACAAGCGATGGAGATGGAAGGCTGGGAAAAGGAAACCGACTACATCAGAGAACTCATCAAGAAAGACCTCGTCGCCAAGGGCTTACTCGGCGTGAAGCTGGAGGTGCTCACAAATGCCTGACAACTCAGTTCTGAGATGGTTACGTAAGCAGAAAAACGTGTTCTCGTTCAGCATATCTCTCGACCGCCTGTATCTCCTTGATGAACTTGTCGAGAAAGGCGAGTTCAAGAACCGCAGTAAAGCCAT
>Ga0180888_120_pt1 | contig 3261 bp, 3 predicted proteins | sample Deesub1362A_J573_FD_124181 | JGI IMG/M metagenome (GOLD analysis project Ga0180888, IMG submission 124181) | Methanomicrobia archaeon JdFR-19 | reverse complement strand
CTCATGGCAGACTCAACATCGAGATGGGCAGAAGCCCTCAGGGAAATATCTGGAAGACTTGAAGAGATGCCGGGAGAGGAAGGATATCCTGCGTATCTGGGTTCAAAAATTGCGGAGTTCTACGAGAGAGCTGGTAGGGTTAGGACGTTACAGACAAAGGAGTCATATGGTTCGGTATCCATAATTGGGGCAGTATCACCCCCCGGCGGTGATTTATCTGAACCAGTTACACAAAACACCTTGAGGGTTGTGAAGGTGTTCTGGGCTCTCGATGCGAAGCTTGCAGACAGAAGACACTTCCCCTCGATAAACTGGCTACAGAGCTATTCGCTTTATTCGGATATTGTGAATAAATGGAAGGAGAAGCACGTAAATCCTGAATGGAGCGATTTGATTGGCAAGACCATGAAGATATTGCAGAAAGAGGCTGAACTTCAGGAGATTGTCCAGCTTGTGGGTCCTGATGCACTTCCGGAGAGGGAAAGAGTCATTCTTGAAATATCGAGAATGATTCGTGAGGACTTCCTTCAGCAAAATGCATTCCACGAAGTTGATACATACACGTCATTGAAAAAGCAGTATCTTATTTTAAAGGCAATCTGGGACTTACACGACAAAGTAATAGAACTGGGGATGAGTGCAAAAGATGTTGCTGAGCTTGAGGTTACATATCTCGTTGGGAGGATAAGGTACACACCAGAGGACGAAGTGGAACAGTTGTTTGAAGAGATAGAGCGTAAGATAGGGGAGATGAGAAGATGATGAGGGAATATGTTGGTGTTGAGAGGATTGCAGGACCGCTTATTTTTGTCGATAATGTGAGAGAAGTTGCGTATGGTGAGATAGTGGAGGTTGAGTGTGGTGAGGAGAGAAAGAGAGGACAAGTGATAGATGTCTATGAGAACAAAGCGATAATACAGGTTTTTGAAGGCACATCCGGACTCGGAACATCTGGCACAAAGGTGAGATTTCTTGGAGACATATTCAGGTTGAGCGTGTCTGATGACATGCTCGGAAGGGCGTTTGACGGCTCTGGAAGACCGATAGACGGGGGACCGGAAATAGTTGGGGAAAAGATGGATGTGAATGGATATCCATTGAATCCAACCGCAAGAGACAAGCCAAAGGACTTCATCCAGACCGGTGTGTCTGCCATAGATGTGATGAACACCCTTGTGAGGGGACAGAAACTCCCCATATTCTCCGGTGCTGGGCTACCACATAACAAGCTTGCTGCTCAGGTTGCAAGACAGGCAACTGTGAGGGGAGAGGAATTCTCTGTGATATTTGCTGCAATCGGTATAACCCACGAGGAGGCAGCATTCTTCAGAAGCGACTTTGAAAAAACTGGCTCGCTTGAGAATATTGTGATGTTTCTGAATTTGGCAGACAGCCCTGTTATCGAAAGATTGCTAACACCCAGACTCGCTCTCACGACCGCCGAATATCTTGCGTACGAGATAGGCAGACATGTTCTTGTTGTCATAACAGACATGACAAACTACTGTGAAGCTCTGAGACAGATATCGGCGGCGAGAGAGGAGGTTCCCGGGAGGAGAGGTTATCCCGGTTATATGTACACCGATTTGGCATCGATATACGAGAGAGCTGGCAGAGTTAAGGAAAAGAAAGGCTCTGTAACACTCATGCCGATTCTGACGATGCCTGGTGATGATATCACCCACCCCATTCCAGACTTGACCGGCTATATCACAGAAGGACAGATAGTTCTTTCACGTGCAATACAGAAGAAAGGAATATATCCTCCTGTTGATGTCCTTCCTTCTCTATCGAGGCTGATGAACGCCGGCATAGGCGAGGGTAAGACAAGAGAAGACCACCAAGATGTTTCCAACCAACTATATTATGCATATGCAGAAGGCAGGGACCTCGAATCTCTCGTGTCGATTGTAGGTGTTGAAGCTCTCACAGATAGGGACAAGAGGTATCTCGAGTTTTCTGATAGGTTTGAGAAGGAGTTCATAAATCAGGGAGAATGGGAAGAACGCTCAATAGAGGAAAGTCTCGAACTTGCATGGGAACTTCTTTCAGTGTTCCCAGAGCGAGAGTTAAAGAGGATATCCACCGAGTACATTTCTAAGTACTATCAAAGGTGATATCGATGGAGGTTCAGCCAACAAGGATGAATTTGATAAACTTGGCAAAGAGATGCAAGCTTGCCGAGAAAGGGTTGTCTTTGTTGGAGATGAAAAGAAATGCTCTGATGACAGAATTTTTCTCACAGCTTGATGTTGCACGAGAGGTTGGAGAAGAGCTCAACGAGATGCTCCAGATGGGATACACAGACCTTGCGACAGCTCAGATGATTCATGGAATAATAGATTTGAAGGCTCTATCACTTGGTGCTGGGCCTCTGAGGAAGGTGGATATCGAGACGAAGAATATTATGGGAGTGGTGGTACCATCGATAAGCTCTGTGTATGAGGTTGAGGTTTCAATGACAGATGTTATTCATGGCTCGACACCACTTGACAGGGNGAGAAGAGACTTTGAGAAACTTTCTGACATCCTTTTAAAATATGGGGAGATAAGTGAGACACTCAGAAGACTTTCGAATGAGATAAACAAGACGAAGAGGAAGACAAAGGCGCTGGAGAACATAGTCATCCCCAGACTCATTCTTCAACAAAAACTCATAAGAATGCATTTTGAGGAGATGGAAAGGGAAGATTTCTTCAGATTGAAGATGGTAAAAAGGAAGAAGATGAAGAGGTAATCGTATGGTACATGCAAGCATGTTTGTGTTGGACAGAATAATAAAGGCGTTTGAAATCTCGAGGGAGGAGGGGGAAGCACAGCTAAAAAAATTTTTGAAAAGATACCTCACTGATTTTGAGTTTCAGAAGATTGCAAGGCTTTATGACCCTGAAAACTTGGATGAGTTTTTGAAGGCACTTGCAAGACTCAAGATGATGAGACAATTCGTAGAGGTCGGCAAAGATGAGCTCGCATACGATGATATTAGAAAAAGATACACAACAAAAAAAAGAGGAAGGTGAAAAATCACTCTTCCTCTGGCAGACCTTCTCCTCCCGGTCCTTTTGACTCACCGCTGGCTGCAATCACATCGTCTATCCTCAGAATCATCACCGCAGCCTCGGTTGCGGATGCAATCGCTTGTGTCTTCACTTTGAGTGGCTCCACCACTCCCATCTCCCACATATCAACTACTTCACCTGTATACACATCGAGCCCAGCAGTCACCATTCCCTTCTCGTGTGCACTCCTCAGCTCTACCAG
>Ga0180888_110_pt1 | contig 6345 bp, 4 predicted proteins | sample Deesub1362A_J573_FD_124181 | JGI IMG/M metagenome (GOLD analysis project Ga0180888, IMG submission 124181) | Methanomicrobia archaeon JdFR-19 | reverse complement strand
TGGTCTATGTAGAGTTCTGAACCGTTGGTTAGGGTGATGGTGGTCTCTCCAACATTAACAATATCGTCGAACAGGGTGGTTGTGTTGGATTCTACTCTGACCTATACTGGAACTCCGAATGGCCGCATCTCACCCTAAACTGGCACGTATTCATACGTTGAGAAACTCAGCTCATCAGTTGCCCCTCCAACCATTATATAGAGCATGGTTGGGAATGGTGGAGTTCTCAACTGAAGGGTTACCCATCCATCAGGACCGCTCACACCATAATCACTCCAGCTCCAGAGTGGTGGCTCCATCCAGTAATCATAAGACTCTGGCCAGCCTCCAAAGTATCCACTTTCAGCGTCTATGTACACCAGTGCCCCTTCAACTGGATTGCCAGACTCGTCCACAACCATAATCGGCAAATCAATAAAGGCGTCAATCGGGAAATAGTCTGGGTGGTCTGTTGGTTCATCAAAAATCAATGGTGCTTGTACAAATTCGAATACTTCTGTCTCGATTTCGGGTCCTTCAAATGTGAACGTTGGTACTCCCACATACACACGGTATGTTCCAAAGCCCACAAATGGAACACTCACTTGAGTTCCTGTATCAACCATACTCAGCAAGGTCTCATAGTCAAGCCATGAACCCAATGGTCCATACGAAATTGTGAGTGGAACGGGTGGATGATGCTCAACTAGATTGCCTCCATCATCATACCAGCCTATATCAAACGTGATAAGACCCAAATCTGGCTCAAACACCTCCCTTACCTCTGGATGGATTGGTTCTGGTTCTGGGAATGCTGTTATAGATGTGTAAACCAACCCATCATTATCCGTTATGTTTGCTATCAACAACACATCCACGGGCATATCTGAGATAGATGTGTCAAACTTCACCTCACCCTCTTCATTCGTTACATTGACGAGACACTCACCCGTACTGAGGTATGCATACACCTCAACCCCTGGGATTGGCATGTTGAAGTTTGATGACCCCATAGAGGCTCCTGACGGTGAGATGGGACTGAAGAGATGTGCTTTAATTGATAGTGTGCCTGTGTATCTGTAGTCTGCTTCCATCCAAACATCACGATACGGTACGAGGTCGTTGTAGTAGAAGCGTGGGTCTCTTGCAAACACATAACCAGACTGTTGGGTATCTCCGGCATGAATCATAATCTCGCCAAAGTAGGCATCCTCTGGGCAAGTGAGCTCGAACTCAAATATTCCATTGTGTGCGTCTGTCAAGTTGAGTTCGTAATGTTCATGCATTATGCCAAGATTTGAGACCTCTTCATGTAGAAGTGTAGCCTCACCCTCGTCCAGTTGTGAGCCAGAGAGTAACTCGCTCAATATAAACGAGTCGAGTGAGAGAACCTCAACCTCGCCAAGCCATGTGACATCGATGCTGATGTCTGAATAAACAGGCAGATTATCTGGTGTGTAGAGTTGAATCAAGAAAGTGGCATTGCTACCGGGTTCAACTATGGCGGTATATGGCACAACCTGTATGTGCATACCCCGCTTAATTGTGATGGTACCTGCATCCGCACTGAACTCACCATCCCCTATCTTCAGATTTATCTGGTAAGGTGAGTCGTCCGGTATGACTATTTCAGACATGTCGAGGGTTATGTTTGCCACGCCATCAATAACTGGAAGGTCATACATCACTGTGTTGTTGTAGTATGAAGCTTCAAGCATTAACGTACCATTAAACAGACTGAAATCTGGTGTCATGATGACCCATGAAAGATTGAGAGAGTCTTCTGGACCTGCAATGTACTCATTGTTGAAGAATACTCTGAACGGCTCGAATTCCAGTGGCTCGAATCCGCATATGTCAACACTATCCGATATCTCTTGGTCTCCATACGTTATTGTGAGGTAGTACGATGAGCCTACCCATGCCTCAACAGAGTAATCTACGAGAGCTACACCATTCTCATCGGTCGTTACATTATCTTCAGAAATTTTCACGAAGTCTATCCCGCTGTATAGAGAGAAGTTTATCTGCTCACCAGCAACCGGACTGTTCGATGGATCGAAGAGTACACCAATGGCCGTAAAGTTCACAGTCATTGGTAGTCTGCCAACTCCCGATACATCACTTTCGTTAGGACCTATTGCCTCGAAGTAGTAGGTGAGGTTCACATCACTCAACGAGGTGTAACCAAGTTCTGTAAGGTTCGTGAAGAACATTATGACAAAACCTATCGGTGTTGGGCCAACATACTCCCCAGCAATTGGCATGAGGGTATCGTTGATGAAGAGGGAGTATGAGAAGTCCGAGGAGTTGAGTTGAGGTTCTCCGCTGAGAGCTAGACCAAAGTACATATCTCCATTCAAATCTCCATATCCAAACGTTCCAACGATTTCAATCGAGTCATTCACACCATCGATTTCATCAGGTATTATCTCTGGATACACCTCATTTGGAGATGCTCCTCCGAACAGTTGGACGCCTGTAAGCTCATACGGAGGAGTGAGTTCAACGACCGAATTAACCGCACCCCATGCACTAACTCTGCCCCAGCCATAATCCGTATCTGGTCCACCAATACCAAGGTCAACAGCGGAGGATGTGATTGCATTCTTCACATCGGCTGGCGAGAGAGTTGGGTCCGCATCGAGCAACAAAGCCGCCACTCCTGCGACCATGGGTGTTGCCATCGATGTGCCATCCTTCCAGATATACCCTCCAGTATTAGACAGGGACAAAACATCCACACCGGGTGCGACTACATCTGGCTTGAGGTAGGGACTTGTGAAGTTCACTGGTCCCCTTGCAGAGAACCATGCAACATAATCCACAGGCTCCCACTGTCCGGGAATGCCAGTCGCTCCAACCGCTATAACTGAAGGGGATGCGGCGGGAGAATCTATCGTTCTTGCACCATACAGTCCAGAGTTGCCAGCTGCTGCAACCACAACAACTCCGCTCTCAACAACACTCTCGGCAGCCATATCGGAGAGGGTCATACCATCACTAAAGTAAAGAGCCTTGAATTCATAGGAGTAAGTAATTGGGTCAGAGCCCAAGTTTGTAATCTCGAGAGTCCAGTTTCCACCAGGCAATGGAGAGCCAGTTGGTAGGTCATCTGCAGGGAAGCCAGAAAGGGTTTCATTTCCATACAACATGCACTTATAGAATCTATATACACCTGTCCCATCAATTTGGGGGGGTACCCAGTCCATCGGATAGAGTGGGGCAGGAGTGCCACTTGGGGATATCAGAGATATACTCACATTATCTGCATCTTCCTCACTATCAAACTCCATCTGCACAACGATTGAAGTGAGTGGGTAGTGGTCATACTTTGCAGAATCAAGAATGTGATAATACTCGTCAGTTACTCCAGCGGATATAGTATCATTCCCTCTAAACTCATCCACATACTCAGAACCTCCTGAGTACGTAATGATGTCTGCTCCCATCTCAACAGATAACTGCATGGCAAGTATCAGGTCAGAAGTGCTACCCTGACCATACTCATCAAAGACCTTTATACCTATGAGGTTCGCCTCTGGAGCAACACCAGTTATCGTTCCACTGCTTCCGTTTCCTGCAACCAATCCAGCCACATGAGTTCCATGACCATTATCATCATAGGGTGTCTCGTTCTGTCCATTAACAAGGTCAGCCCACCCAATTATGCGGTCAGCTATGTCTGGATGAGGATATATACCTGTGTCTATCACAGAAACGTTCACACCCTTCCCAGTATAACCATTCATCCAGACAGAAGGTGCTTCAATCTGAGAGACCGCATCACTCGCGTATGTTTCAGGTGAATATGCTCTCTGGAAATAGGAAGTTGTATCGAGCAGATGTATGGGTGGATCACTGACTATCGAAACAACATTCGGGTCAAGAGCAATCCTTTCAAGAACATCCTTACTCGCACTCATCGATATTCCGTTGATGAGCCAGAGCTGTTTCACATCAGAAACTTCTGGTGATGATTTTACAATGTCCATGACACTTTCTTGCATTGACAGAGCTTTCTGTTTCATTTCGGCTGGGTCTCTTGTCCCAACATCCTTGAAGAGCACTATCACATCAACCTTTTCATCAGGAGTGGACAACACAGAGGATGAGATTTTTTGTTGTGGAAGTGTATTCTGTTCATCAGAAAAAGCAGCTGTTCCAACACCTATAACACAGATTACCATCAATACCAATAACGCACTCTAACACTTCATAGGACCCTCTCCTTTTAATACTTCTAATAAAGGGAAATTGATTATACCAAATATTTAATACTTACTTTTGTTGTAAACGCAACATTTTTTATGTAGTTTTGTGAGCATCGATGCATGGGAAAAATACTCGTTGCATACGATGGTTCTGAGAACTCTAAACTTGCTTTGAAGAGGGCGATTACGAATGCAAAGCTTAGGGGAGACGAGATCATCATCTTGGAGGTAATAGAAGTTGAGCCAGGAAGATATAAGATGTACGGGGACACCATGCATGTAGCACAAGAGGAAGCAAAAAAAGCTCTGAGGGCGCTCGGAAGACTCAGACAACAACTAAACGAACCAGAACTGAGAATAGAGGTAAAGACAAAAGTTGGACATCCTGTTGAAGAGATTGTGAAAGAAGCTGAAGAGTCAGAAGTGGATGTAATATACATAGGAAGTAAAGGGCTGTCTGGACTTTCAAGGGTCCTCATGGGAAGTGTGGCAGAGGGAGTTGTTAGACACGCACCATGCAACGTGATTGTTGTTAGGAGGAGGATTAGTGAAATTTCTGGGAGTTGAACATGGTACAAGAGAGATAAGATTCTGTCTTCTTCCTGATATGAGATATTTTTCAATCCCACGTAGGGAGGCATCTTTTCTATCAGAAAGGGAAATACTGACAAGGATTGAAAAAGAGTTTGACATTTCTCTTGAAGACGTTGAGATGTGTGCCCTCACTTATTCTATGGGGGACGCTTTAACCAAGATAACCCCCCTATACAAAGTAAGAAACAGAGGGGTCATATCTGAATATGGTGCTGGAATAAGAACAGGTGGCGGAGCAAAAGTGTTTGATGCTATCAAATCATCCCAAATCAACACATACGTGATATGTGGATTACATCGAGGTAACCTCCTTGACAAAAGACTTCACATATTCTCACACGGGGCAAGCCCAGAAAAGCTGGGGCTTGCATACCATGTTCATACCCTCGGATACCATTCATTTGTTCTATCTGACCTCAGTTCGAGTGCTGTGACTGTTGGTGTGGCAGATGGAAAGGTAGTGGGTGCTATAGATGCGTGCATATTCGCACCCGGTCTGATGTATGGTCCTCTTGACCTTGAAGCTATAAGAAAAGTGGATGAGGGTATCGTGGGAGCAAACGAGGCTTTTTCGTAGGGTGGGATTCTCAATAAGCTCAGTGATGACAATGAAACAAAGAATATTGCATCTCTTCTAATCTCAATGGAAATGAGGGCAATGGAAGTTCTTGTGAAGGACTGGACATCACATAAGATAAAGATGGTGATTTCTGGTTCTTATGGTGCAACTGAAGAAGTCCACAAAGAAGTGGAGAGACTTCTTGGTGAAGAGGTCGAGAACATAAACGGAAAGGGAGCAGTAATTGGGTGTGCAAAGATTGCACATGCGATATATAAAGGAGAGCATAATATACTCGGAATTGAGGTAGATAGATGAACGGGATTCTCTTCAGCACTTCATCCTACGACAAGAATCCTGTCATTTGACAAGAGAAAGACCGAACTCCAGAAGCTCTCTTGCCCTTTTTTCATCCCTTGACTCTGCATATATTCTCACAATCGGTTCTGTCCCACTCGGTCTCACAAGAACCCATCCATCATCAAACCATACCTTCACACCATCAATTCTCTCGATTTTAGCATTTTCGAGTAGTTTATCATCTAATTTAACTTCAAAATCTTTATTAAAAGGAATTTTATGTTTTAATATGACATACTTAGGAGTATTATCTACAAGTTCCGATAGATGCTTTCCCTCGTGAGCCAAAAGTTCGAGCATCTTTGCAGTAGCCATTGCTCCATCTCTGCAATACTGATGTTCTGGGAATATAAGACCTCCATTGCCCTCCCCCCCAAATACAGCCCCGGTCTTTATCATCATCCTCGCAACATGAATACTTCCCACAGGTGTCCAAACGATTTCTCCCTTTTTCTCTACGACGTCCACAACTTTGAGTGATGTGCTAACAGGGGTTACGACTTTAGAGTTTGGAGGCGAATGAGATAGAATATAATCCGCAAATATAGCCAGAATGGTATCTCCATCCACATATCTCCCCTTCTCATCAACAAACACAGCCCTATCTGCATCTCCATCTTGTGCAACACCCAAGTCTGC
>Ga0180888_111_pt1 | contig 11003 bp, 15 predicted proteins | sample Deesub1362A_J573_FD_124181 | JGI IMG/M metagenome (GOLD analysis project Ga0180888, IMG submission 124181) | Methanomicrobia archaeon JdFR-19 | reverse complement strand
TGTTCAGTTCTCTCTGGATCTGGCTGTGGCAGGTTTCACACGAGATCTGGTTGCCTGGCTGGGAGATGTTGGTGAGGGAGTGGGAGGCTGTGAAGATGGATATGATATCTGTGTTGATCATCAGAAAAAGGATGGCTGCCACTACTGGGATTAGAAGCAACTTTTTCATATCCTTTCCCATCTCCTAAATTCAGTTACTTTCACTTCCATTCCCATGCCTCCGTTAGATGACATGAAATCCCACGACCCCAACAACCTTACCCTGGGAATCATAAACAGCTAACGTCTCTGGAGCAACAACATCCTTCCTGCTACCCTTCAGGGCCTGTAAGGCTTCTTGAGAGACTATGTAAATCTGCTATCCCTCAGTTCTGGGAGATCGATCACAGAACCATATGTTCTGAACACCAGTATGCCGTTAACCTCCGGTATTTTCTCTCTTTTCGTGGTTACATGGGCAACCTGTTCTGATGCGAGGATAGTTTCAATCTCGCCATCCATTCTAATAACCTTTACCAAATTTGGAGTCAACTTCGGCTCGACTTTCCTGCATCTTCCTTCTTGCAGTCTCGTTCGGGAACAGCTATCCATCCCTTTCCATTGCATCCATGGCAGATCTGCCATCCAGAGGTTACCACAACCCCTGGATAATGCTTCCTCTGCCATATCTTACCGTCCCCATTACATACCGGGCATTTCTCTACTTTAGCCATATCTAAAACCCCCCTATCTAACACCAGAGTAACGGGCTTTTCATCTCTTCACTAATGAAACTGTCAGAGTCTACACAACATTCCTGACTTTTCCAGATACACCACCATACTTTCTCGCATCCAGTTCCACGCCAGTATTTGCAGCTTGAGAGCATGCACACGCTCATCTTATCCCCTTTTCTTCTCATCATCTCTCACAAACTCTCTCAGAACGCCTTTGATCCTCTCTCTACACTATTTGTCATCTACGTTCTTATAGCATTGAAATTTTCTATATGGTTCATTGAGTGTCTTCAAGGCTACGCCTCGCTATGTTCATCAACTCTTCAGGTTTATTTGTTTAACAATATGTATATAGCTTTAACTATTATTAAACATGTTTAGTAAAAATTCAACATGATTTTAAGAATACTCATAAGGTAAACAAGTTTCAATGCAGATACACAGGTTTAATGCTATAAAAACAATACTCAGGCCGGCAAATCTCAAAATACTGTATGCTCTTAAATCTGAAAAAAGGCGGTGGAGTGAACTCGAAAAATTGATGAATAAACGGCAAGTTAGCGATGCTTTGAACGAACTGATTGACATGGGACTAGTTCAAACTGATGAGCAGCGCAGGGGTTTGCAGGTATACAAGCTCTATAATCTGACTCCGTTGGGTCTTACAGCTCTTGAAAAGCTTCAAGAATTGGAAGAGGTATTGACTCAAGAACCTCTCAACCAAGAGGATTGAGCTACGAGAAGGCATGGGAGGGATTTGTAATCAATTTTTAAACTCCTATAAACATCTTCAAGGATTTTACGATTGTCCAATATAGAGAGGAGTTTTCAATTCTAAAGCTACAGCATTTGTATGATGGCCGGATACATAACATCTCTCTGTTACATCCTTATCCAAGGTCTTTTCGGAATTCATTGGAGATTGGGGAGCTCAACCTTTTTTAACTCTCTCCTGCTTGTTTGATCTCTTCATACTGGTATCAACACTCCTGCTATACAGGCTATGTTGTTCCACATCGCTCTTTCAGTAAAGCTTGCGTCATACTTCACCTCTGAACCGTCCTGCTTCGAGGATCCTAAGTGCCCACACCTCCTATAGAACTGGAGGTTGGACTGGTGAAACTTACAGATTCAATAGTTGTAGGTAAAATAATATAGTTGAAGGGATTAGATACAAACATGCCTATAGAGATCAATCCCAAAATAAGCGGGGGAAAGCCCGTGATCAAGGGTACCCGCATAACAGTTGAATTCATACTCGAGCTACTTGCAAACGGGTGGAGCTACGAGGAAATTCTGGAAAACTATCCCCAGCTGAAGAGGAAAGATATACTTGAGGCGATAAGCTACGCAGCAGACATCATCAAAGAGGAAAAACTATATCCCATCCCCAAAAAGAAGTATGAGGTTCATAGCTGACGAGAACATACCTCTTAGAGCTGTCCTCAGCCTTAAAGAGGCTGGAATCGATATAATTTCCATTACCGAAATGGAAAAGGGACTCAAAGATGAGGAGATAGTACAAATTTCTGAAAGGGAGAGGGCAGTAATCATAACCTTTGACAGAGATTTTGGAGAGATAGTTTTTAGATTATCTTTAAAGGCATATGGGCTAATCCTTCTCAGAATCACTCCAAAATCTGCTGATTATATAACGGATTATCTTAAATGGCTCCTTCTCGAATCAAAACTGGATTTTGAGGGCAAATTCATTGTTGCAAAAGAGGATAGGATCAGAGAGATCAACATGTTCAAGAAGTGAGGTTACACCATTAAGCTTGGTGGAGAGACTGAGGATTCTTTTAATAAAGAGCATCGAAAAGCATTCCTCTTTAAAGACCTCATAATAGGATTTTGAATCCGCATTATTCATGATCAAATTTTAAGCATTAACATCATATAAAATTTAAGTTTTCAAAGTCAATGATCTACATCACTTTTACCGTAGTTTTTACTTATTTTAATCAATCTACTGTCCACGAGGGACTAGAGCATGGTTAACTCTCGCCACTTCAAACTTAATCACACAGACCTCTTGATCCGGATACCAGGAGCCATGTATCTTTTCCCATACCTGTTTGAATTCTTCTATTGTATAACCTCCCTCTGCTCTGGCATCTTCATCTGTGATATCTCCAAGTCTCTCTTTTCTCAGGCCGGTGTTTTTTAGCAAGGCAAAATAATCCTTGGATAACATCTGGGTCTTTGCTCCGTGGATGTTGCTTACCCTTTTCCTAGTAATAGAACTACTAGAGGGTATGATTAAAAAAGAAAACTGGGATAAGGCTGTTGAAATAAAGAGAATGTACCCTGAGTATTCATGGTCTGATGTATTTGAAATTGCTAAGAAAGAAGCAAAGTATAGCAAAAATTAAATGTTGATAAGCTCAACTTAAACAAAGTTACAATATAGCTCCACTTGGGATGATTATGATTTCTCTGCTGAAAACAGATAACCCCAAGATATCAGATGTCCAGAAATGAATGGGGTTTTGATAGCTTGGCAAGTGGAGCTATTAGCTGGATAGGATATGCATCTTAACTTGTTTGCGATAAACCAATGTAGGGGGAGTAAAGTGAGCGATTTGGAGATATTAAAAGATGAGTCCAAAAGCATTGATGAAAGAATCATTGCAGCTGAGTCTATTGCGAGGAGGTATGATGAGAAAAACGTCAGTGATAAAGAAAGACTCTTATTTGCAGATTTTATGAGGATGGACTTGTCCACTCTTGAAAAATGTATAAAGGGGAGGTTGTGGACATCTTTTCTTAAAGAAGCTGTAGTAAAAGGTGTGTATAAATATAAATTAGAGCGTTTGAAAGAGAGCGTCAACGATATGTTGATTGAGGAGGTTGGGGAGAGGTTCCTTAAGTCTCGTAGTGTAAAGGAAAGGGAGATTCTTGGAAAAGCTCTAAGAGCAAGAGCAGATGAGATAGAAACTATGAAGCTTGCAACGGCTGCCACTATAAAAAACTTAGAGCCAGGTATTGGTGGGCCAGCAGATCTTCCATATTTGAGTAATGCTCAAATATCGTCTGTTAGCAAGCCTAGCAAAAGGTACGCTAAAGCAGCTTTCCGTACTGGCAAATGGAAGACCTCTTGGGGTAATCCATCTGATTATGGTATGGATCCAAAGAACGAGGTTCGATATGTCGATAAACCAGCCAATAGAGACTTTGCTGTTTTAGTGTATAAGCTTGGGTTATGGCAGCCTGAGTGGGGTAGCCCATCTGAGTATGAGATACACATATCATGATCTTAATCAAGATTGTAAAAAATCAAGGAAAAAAGGATTGCATCGACTAATATAGATTGGGGAAATATGGAGAGTGTGGTGACACGTAGGTTATTCCCTATAGATAGCAAGCTGGAGTGGTTTGGGTGGTGGAATTCGATGAAATCAAGGCAGAATCATTACTTATGTGCCCTGTATGCAATAAGGGAGTAGTAGGTTATAGACCTTCATTTTCACATCCCCAGGCAGTCCTATAGAACCTCGACTTCGTTGGTGGGAATGGGGTAGATTACAGACTTCATATCCCTTGGGTAGGAGAAGCTATCCAAAGTTGCAAACTCTCGACTGGCTGAGAGTTTTTGACCTTGCCATGCATATATTAATGAAAGATGACAAGTCCCACAACCAGTGGATCAGGAGAAAGATAGGCGATATAGATGATCCCCTTTCTAAGTTTAAGCAACTCACTAAATACTTGAAATCGACGAATTATGTTATGGGAAGTGAATTTTTGGGCACAGATACATATGTACCCTTATGATGTTGAAAAGCCATTTTTTTACGTTTTAGAGGTGAATTCATTATTTTTGGCTATTTTGTTTGGTATATGTGGCGAGGATCGAATCGCCTCCGATGATGACAGGTTGCATTTATGTGGTTTCATGTGGATAGGGTTGCTCAAACTAACTAATCTAAAATCGATCAGGGTTAAATTCTGAAATGAATCGAAATCCGCTAATGTGTCCATGGCCGTTTTACCATCTTTCAGCAATACTATAGCCTCTTTACCTAGCATCGTTCATGGCCTTGACTGGTCTGATTGGTACATTCTCTAGTATCCTGTTCTACTACATCACTCACACTCACTTCTTGAGCTTCTGGACGATCTACTATCCAAGCTACACCTTGCAGATGATGAGATGGCATTTATTTCACCTCTCATCGACTACATTTTTCTCTTTTCAGTATGGCATGACCTTCTAACCGATAAAGCAAATCCAACAGCCATAGAATTGCTAAAAAGAACATTAGTCATAAAATTGTTAACAGAAATCTATAGAGCTAGAAAAGAGGTAACAATCTACTTTGAAAGAGGTTCTCTCATGAATGCTATCAAAGCCATTGTGCTGTCGATAGATGAAGGGATGATAACGGTAGAAGATTTTCTCACGATTTTCAGAGAATTACACAAGAACAAAATAAAATTATTAGAGAATATGAGAGATGGATTGGTAGAAGCAACAAATAAGACGATAGAAGTGTATGAACAAGCATATGAGAGATTACATGTATTGGCCCAGCAATATTGGATGAATCGATTAGAGCCCACTGATGATGAAAAACTGAGGGAATTGATGAATATCTTCCTAGATATGCTTCCAAAAATTATCGAAAACCATCCAAGTCTCATGAGAGTTGTAGGATCTAAGGAAAAAGAGATTTAATATTTTTCGTGAGCCCTCGAAAACTAGTATTTCCATTCTATCCGCTCCTAGGGGTTATATTGAATGTTAAGAACATAAAAGACTTTAAGGTTTTTATTTCACTAAAGCTAAATATTTTTTGAGCCTCCACCAGTCTAATAATCGTTTAATATCCTCGTAGGTACGTAAAAGGTATCCTGGCAGTCTTGTCTCTCCAACGACTACATATGGCTGGTTCTCCAGAAACCCAATGAGATGGTGTTTAGGTTCCCCCAGTTGATTATAGTAGGAGAGTTCAATTAAATATCCTTTCTCGATAACTTCATCGTGAATTGATATTAGGTATTCACTATTTGGTGCCAAAGTAGCTCTATAACTTGATAATACTCTCTCTTTCCACTCTTCAGGCTGAACTGGTTTGCCATCTACACCCAATATGCGTGTAACTGCGATGTTGTATACTGGATTACGACTGACATTGGTGATTTCCAAGTCATTCCAGTCAGCACCAGCTCCCACCGCTCTTTTGGATAGACCTACGCCAAAAGCAGGATCAAACTGTAATGTAAAGAGGGTATTTTGCCTTAAACTTATCTCTGCTTGAGCCCAGATTAATAAGAGCTGAAGGTAAATAATAAGCGGAATAATAGCGTTCCATGTAAATTTGAGAACAAGTAAAACGGGTATTATGGTTAACAACACAATTTTCAATAAGACTCTCCCCACCAATTTTAGCTCTTGCACTTTTGGCATAACTATTCACTAATAGTAGTTGCATACATTTTTGTTTTTCTATCTCTTTTAACATTTAGAGTCAAATATTAGAAGACTAGCTTTGATTAGGAAAGAATGGAAATACATTTAATAATTAATGGAAAATTTTAGCCTGAAACGTGAATAACCGAGTAACAAAATCTGATTTGCTTACGAGATTTTCAATGCTGAAGAACCTCGATGATTAATTAACCTCCCAGCCTATAAACTCCTTCCATCTGAAATGGAATATGAACATAATAGGGTATCTCCACCAATGGCAGTAACGACAACCTCACCCTTGCATCTCCATAAATGGTCACAGTAACACTTCCTTTGGTTAGAATGGATTTTAGAGCTGAAGTAATGGCTGGCAAATCATTCACGTCCACATCAATCCATAAGTCCTGATATGCAAAGCCATGAGGAAACACATACTGCTCATTAATAACGAAATCATCCACATACACCCCCTCCAGGTATACATTCCCATTGATCTCAGGGATATACACGCCTATACCAGTGGGATTATAGGCTTCTATGGTATACTGGAGGGATACACCAGTGGGGAGCATTAGCAGGGTGTTAACGCTAAAGTCTGAGATGTAGAAGTTAAAAGATAGACTATAAAAGACCCAGAGCTGAATGGCATTCCATATCAAGATTGTTAAAATGACTATTGAGAGTATGAGTCCTTTCTTTCCAATTCTCTTTCCTCTCCTTTTAATTGATTCATCTGATTTTTTAGAAAGAGGTTGTCCACAGTTACTGCAAAATCTATCTTCCTGTCTTACTTCATTCCCACAGGATGGACAGCGAAGGTTTACTTCTTCCTTCTCTTCTTCCATCGGCTTGATATCCTGAGTTAACCCTAGCACATCCATCCTCTTGGCCATTCTATAGGCATGCCAGGCTAACACTATCCCAACAGGGATGTCAAACAGATTTATCAACAAAAACAATTCGAAATCTCCATCTGTGCCTGCCATGACAATGATGCTGTAGAGTATTGTCGCAGCAAATATCCCCCATCCCCATTTCCTGCCTAAATAAACATAGCCAATCCCATAGAAGAAGAAATTCAAGATGGCTGCTTTTCTCGGACTCTTTCTAACTCTCGCCATATATCACACCCTGCAGCAAGAATAGATCCTATGCATATTTATTTTTTACTACCAAATTGGTATACTAATTTGTTATCCGGAAAAATATAGTAATACCAAAATAGTGCACCAGTAGTATGTTAGAGGGAACAGGAAAGGTGATAAACAGGCCCACAAAAACCGGTGGGAAAAGTTATGATAAATTCTTCATCTATATTCCGGCAAGTGTTGCCAAGGATTCTGCATTTCCCTTCAAATCTGGAGACGAGGTTATTGTGAGAATTGAAGGGGATAAACTGGTTGTTGAGAAACTGGGTAAGAGTAGGTGATATATAATTAGAAGAAGTACTCAAGGCCTACGAGATCTCCTCAATAACTTTGTTGGATTCGTTTTACATTTTTGATCCTAATTATACATCCAACTTTGGTACATCTATTCTTTACGTATTAATTTAGCTTTAGTCTCGAATCTAGGTAATGTACCCGAAGGTACTAATTTTACTTCTATGTTAACAAATAAGTTCATTTCGAGAGCTTTTTCGATCTCTGTTTTTAACTTTAACAAATCTTTTTTGTCAACTTCATCTGCATATTCCACTTCAACTGTTAGATTTTGAAGAGCAAAAGAGGGCATATTTCTTGGCACTATTATTTGGATGTTACCTGTAGTTTTGGGAATAAAAGATGCGACAACGTCTCTAACAGCTGAAGGCCATAGTTTAACACCCTTAACCTTTAGCATATCATCGGTTCTACCCATGCACCTGATTCTGAAACCAGTCCTTCCACATTCACACTCCTCAGTCCAAACAGTTACATGGTCTCCGGTGCGAAATCTTAAAACCGGCGTCGCTTCTCTGTTCAAAGTCGTATATACTAACTCGCCTTTTGCACCCTCTATAAATTCAATAGACTCTCCACTTTCCGGGTCAATAAGCTCAGGTAAGATGATACCTTGACCCACAAAATGCATACCATTTTGCCAAGGACATTCACTAAAAATGATTGGCGCCGCATCAGCATTTCCCATACCCTCAACAGCTCCTGCACTCCATTCCGACTGGATTTTATTACGAATTGCAGGAATACTCAGTCCTGGTTCTGCCCCTCCTACAATTTTTTGAATTCTCAATTCACTTAGGTCCATACTCATCTTTTCTTTGGCAAATTCAGAGAGATATAGAACATAAGAAGGGGTGGCTGCAAGTACATTGGCATTAAGGGTTTTTGCAAGGGTTAACAGCCTTTCTGACATTCCAGTTCCTATTGGTAGGAATGTAGCCCCAATATTTTCAAAAGCATCTTTTAGGGGCAATCCCCCTACAAATAACGGTAAAGAGAATCCAAAGGCCACTATATCTCCAGGTCTCACACCATGCGTCCAAAGAGCTCTTGAGACGAGCTCTATCCACATCTCTTTGTCATGGTTGGTAAGGCATTGAAACGTGGGTTTACCTGTTGTGCCTGACGATGAATGGATTCTGATAATCTTATCCATGGGTACAGCAACATGTAGTCCTAACGGAGGACTTTCATCCATACTTTCTCTCAATTCGTTTTTAGTAGTAAAGGGTATTTTTTCAAGATCATCTATTGTTTTTATACTATTAGCTGAAATTCCAGCCTCTTTGAGTTTTTTATGATAGAAAAGAGAGTTTTTAAGCAAATATCGAATTTGGGCTTTAAGTAACTTGTTGTTTAACTTTTTCAACTCTGCATCTTTTATGGTCTCCATCTTTTTGTTCCAATACTCAGGGCCTGGGAGATCTCCAAATAGTTCTTGGTAGATATTACTCAAATTCACACCTCCTTTTTAAGAACTCTTTAACAGCCTTTATCCCATCGATTAAATTTTTTGGATCCACATGATATGGAATCTCCTCGCTTGTAGTAACAAAGAAAGGTCTCCTAGATTTCCAAATGCTTGAAGGCATGTATTTTTCCAAGACATTGAATATCTCTGGAAGATCTATTGTAAAAATATCCACTGGAATACTGAAAGCAATTCTATCAACCTTGGAAAATTTTTTTAAGAATTTATGATCATTAACAATAATTGAGTCAAAATAAACTAGTCCTTGGAGATGCTCATCGGTTACATCTTTTAGCATTAACGTGGGGTTCATCTCATAAAATTTTGCTGAATTCCATATGGGAGAGTATATATCTAATATCCCATCTACATTGTCTTTTTTTAGCTTAGGAAGAGTCTTTTCAATGTATATTATAAGGTCTAACCCAGCTTCTCCATAAAGTCGTGTTAAAGATAACGTTAATGATGATGCAATGTCAAGAATCTCTTGGTTTTTATACAAATCAACTGTTGATTCCTCGTTAAGAATTTTCGAAGCTAATGTAAAAGGCCCGAGTAAAACTCCCACGAGTGGTATACCTTCAATCATGATACCTAATCTTCTTATTACATCCAGCACAACAGGAATTCTACCCTCTGTTTCTATGTTTTCAATTCTTTTTTTTAGCTCAACTATAGTTTCTTCTCCTGTAATTTTTAGGGGTTCAATTATAAACGGAGGAGATTGTTCAAAGCTAACTGTGCAACCCAATGCTTCAGCCTCTAATGTTGGATCAAGGTAGCATACAATCCCATCTGTTTGAAAATAGTCATGGAAAGTTTTAAGGGATGTAGTAATTTTTGTCGGGTCTTTATAGTATTGTACAAGAGGTACATTCTCTAGTTTTGAAGCAAACGAAAAAATTAAGGGAATAAATAAAGCACCCTTCTTCAACAATTCCTGTTTGTTCCTAGAGTTTACTCTTCTTCCTGTCATACTTTATGGCCTATAGATTGGTTGAACTGGCTCTGCATGGGGCCAAGAACCATAGTAGTTCAATATGTTTTCTGGAGGTCTCTTCTTTTCCCACTCTTTAATGAATTCATCAAAAGGTTTTCCTCGATTTATCCTTGCTCTCCGTTCTTCTTCCCTAAGCTTTTTTGTTTTTTCAAGGTCTAATTTCAACGTTTCCGGATTGTATGACACTTTATAGATATTTTGGGCTGACCAGTGAGAAATAATGTGTTTTTTAATGTCTTCTATTACTAATTCCGGATCCCTGTCTAATGGGTCTCCATAACCTGCACCACCACAGGAAAGCGTAAAATTGATAATATCACCTTTTTTGAAGGGTCTTATCGGTCGAGCATAAAACTCAAAACTCCAGTCACCCTTTATCTGTTTATTCAAAATGAGTTCATGGAAATCAAGAGTAATCTCCCCTCCTCTGTTACCAAAAATTTCCATAACATCTGAGTCTTTTACGCTTATGCCTGGCAATGTACATGGGGCATATCCTCCAAAGAGAGGTTGTGGAGTCTGAACTTTGCTGTTATCAGAAGTTGAGGTAAACAAGACTTCAGGTGTGTGATGTGCAATCCACAACTGAACAGTTCCTACACCACCTCTATATTTCCCATGACCACAGGAGTCTTTCCAGTGATTAGATATTGCAATCAAGATGGGGAACTCGTTTTCTAACTCTTCTATATCTTGCGCTCTTCCAAAAACGCACCATGCAAACCCAAACGCATCTATACCATCTGAATTCGGTTTGCCACCTTGACCATCTGTATTGAGTGGATAAGCTATCATGTCAGCAAAAGGCAATTTCCATTGAGACATACCAGCTATTACAACATTTTGTCCTGCGTTAGCTTGTGAAGCTGAAACCTGCTTCCACATATCTTCCGTGCAGAAGAGCATCTTTCCAAAGCAGTTATGCACAGCACTCATAACTCCGGTGCAGATCATTACC
>Ga0180888_121_pt1 | contig 12004 bp, 16 predicted proteins | sample Deesub1362A_J573_FD_124181 | JGI IMG/M metagenome (GOLD analysis project Ga0180888, IMG submission 124181) | Methanomicrobia archaeon JdFR-19 | reverse complement strand
TAAAGAGCAACCAAATTGAGATGGGTTCAATAATCTCTTGTAATAAAAATCAAAGTTATGTATTACTCGTAGTCCCATGTTTAAGGTTTGGGAATGTTAATCTTTGTTATTCTGGACTTTGAATCCATCCTTTTATTTCACCGAGTCTTTTTTCGTCCCATCTAACTGTAATGTCATTCCCTCTCCTCTCAACGAAGGTGTACTCTCTCAGAAATCCACTGTGTGCAAAAAAGTTTCTTTTCTTATCCTGACTTCCATGCATCTTCCCATTCCCGCTCTGGAAACACTCAATATATAATCCAATGAAACCATCACCAACATTCTTTTTGATGCTCTCCACATCATTCTGCAAGAATTTTATGTTTGAACCAAGTCCCAGCTTTGTGTATAACTCCTCGAATGACTCGCATATTTTATCCAACTCGGGTTCGTCAAGCCCCTCTTGAAACTCTTTGATGTTTCTCAACAGCCCCAGAGAGTAAAATATGTTTGCAATGTTTTTGCTGTCTAAAACTCTTCTTCTAACAACCATACCTCTGTCCATTGTGATCGTGGGTTTTAGAGCGTCTTCTATAAGATATATCAACTCACTCTCAATTCCATCGATATCAATCTTAAAGTCAAGAATCTCCTTGTGGTAGAATGCAAGAGGAGTGTTCATTTTGATTGAATTGAAAGCGATTTTTAGGGACTCCATACAATTTTTAAGTCCTCTCAGAAGTTTATTGTACTTTATATTGATATCTTTTGCATTTGTTTTGCAGATTCTATATACATTCACCTTCGGGAGTGAAAAGAAAGCCATAACATCTATGTCTTGGAACTCAATATGCACTTCTTTGTTCAATGGAGGTAAAAATACAAGTTTAAAATCAAAATCGGGTTTTTTGAGAATACTTTTTAGTTTTTTGTATGTGATGTATCTCCGTAGCGCCTCAACCATTGCCACCGTGTATATATTCAGACCGGTTGAAACATCTGCATAGACGACATCAAAGTCCTTTTCAACCAATTTTTTGAATATAACACAGATTGTGTTCTCTATGGACCCTTCAAAAACAATCTTGTATTTTTTTCCGTATTCTCCAATGGACGGAATAATCAGACATTCTACATCATACCCAGTTCTCTCAGCAACCCTCTCTCTGAACTTACTAGACTCAGAAAGAAGTTGTGAAGCTTGTGAAACATCTTCACTCAGCATCTCTACCAGACTCTCGGGAACTAAAATGCATACTTCGGAGTCAATGCCTCTCTCACCGAGGTATTCTTTTATTGCGAGCGAAGTTAGTGTGGTGGGATAACTTCTGTCATCAATGACATAATCGACCTCATCGTATTGGAATCTCCCCATAATTTGCAGTATTCCTACCTCGATCTCTCTCACCTCAGTTTACCAGAAACAAATACTTGTGAAAATTTTTTCCCAAAGTCTGTAATCGTGTACCGCCTACCATATTTCTCAATCAAGCCATGAGATAGTAGTACCTCTTTCTCAGAGGATAACAACCCTTCAACCTCGCCAGAATAAAGTGCTTTAAAAATCCTCTCGACATAGTTCTGCGGAAATGGAATTGTTGGGATTCTCACAATTTCATATTCTTTTCTATCTGGAAACATTAGATTGTTGAGACTTTCACATTCTTTGTATATCCTCATTTTATCCTCTTCATTTTCGGCTGAATATACCTCCCAAATCTACTTTCTCAGAGTTTCAAGCATCGTGTTTACAATCTTCACATTCTTTGTGATCACGTGAAAAACACCATTAACCCCCAACAGCTGTCCCACCACCGAGAGAGTTATGCCCATATTCTTCCTCCCACCTGAAACGTTCAGATACACTCTCTCAGCTCTGTATCTGTCTCTCTGTTCTTTGATGATTCTGGCTGCGATTCCCATGAACTCAAAATTCTCTTCAGTCGTTGTGATGTCATCAAAGGGTAGTTCCCTCTCATGAATTCTGACCTTTGGATACCTCGTTTTCATGGCAATCCTCACAAGCTCAAATCCCTGCTTAACAGTCTCATCCTTTGTTGTTAACACAACCACATCCTTTATGTTTCCAAACGCTTTAACAAATGCAGTTATCACAGGGGGGCTCATGCCAAGTGGAGCAATAACAGCTTTGTTGATCATCTCACCCCCTCGGTTTTTATTTCCTCAGTTTTTATTACTCCAAGCCCGGAGGTTCTCCCACCCCCGACATTGGAATATTCTCCAAACTTAATAAGTCTGGAAGTCAGCTTTGCAAATTCTTCATCGTATGTGTCGTCTGGCAGTGTGAAATTGGCAGACCCGACAAAGCCCACTGACCACATTCCCCTTTTTAATAGTACCTTCTCTGTTTTTATATTATGCCCTGAAACGGATATCCCCCCCGAATCTAGCCATTCTCTATACTCCTCCCCGACCTCATATATGAATGCAGAGTATAGTCTTGCAAGGCTTCTGAACATTAGCTCTGGGAGAGGGAGGGGAATAAATCGGTAGCTTGAAGATGGAAGTCGGAAGTAGCATGGTGAGATAAAATTCACACGAAACTTTCTGAACGTTTCGTCTGAAAGACTTTTTTCATCACAGTATCTCACCAGAATTCTCTTCAATTTGTTATCGCCGCCCGCAAAATAAATTTTATCAATGGAAGTCAGATATTTCTTGAGTGCCTCTCCTATCTCAGGAATGAAGAAAGTTATAGAGAAAGTGTATTCCTCTCCTTCCACGAGTTTATCAACTGGTCTTGATTCCTTCACCTTCATCACAGGCGTAACTGAGAAGGGAGATATCGATTTGCTTGAATGCAGTTTTTCTGCGAATACTCTATTCATTCTTCGAATAACCCAGTAGATGAATCCTCTGACAAACGCTCCAGAGTACATTCTAAAAAATTTACTCTCAGAAGATTCAAACTCGATTGTGAATTTCACTATATCGCTCATTTTTCACCCATGAATTGCAATCCATCCAAGTGGTTTGTTATCCCATGTAATTCTGCGTGTAACCGGGAAGTTCCTACTAAAGCCTCTACCTCTCGGCCTTCTTCCAAGTTTCAATTTCCTTCGGATACTCTCAAACTCTGGCTTGGTAATCAGTAATGTGCCTATTGTTGTTGAGAACCAGCCTATCCCCCACCCAATTCGGAGTGGGAGTCCTTTTGACCTCAACACATTCTTGAATTCGTTCTTGGTTCTCTCTGGGTATCCTCTTTCCATTTCTGTTTTAACAATTTCCTCAGCGAATTCCCTTGCCGCCTCCTTTACGTCATCGAAGTCCAGCCTCTGATCCAGAACACTCAATGTGTATTCATCGATATCAATCTCGACATCTGCAGAATCTCCTGCATCGATACACTCTGCAAGATCTGTGAACCCTCTCATATTCACAAACTTTATCTCATAAACTGTGGATTGTGTGAAAGGTGTGGTGTCTGTGATTCTCAAAGCTCTCAGCATGTCGTTCTTGGGGTCATCTTTATTCAGCCGTTTGCTTGACCTGAAAACCTTTGCCTCCAATTTGTCATCAACCTTTTTCGTATTAATTTTTTCCTCCCTTTTTGTGTACTGTATCACCCAATCAATCAATCTTTCATCATCTTTGACCGCCTTCCAGAGTAGGGCAGTTCTTATTGCACCTTTGATTGAAGAGCCAGGGATGTAAAGCCTCCCAGTGGATTGGATATGTTTCATAATCTCCTTTCCCCTGCCCCTTTCACCCCCAACAAACCTAACCTCTCTCTGTTTGAACTCATGGACATCATCAACAATGTCTTCCATTCTTAATCTACCACTGCCTATGTCCTCTGCAACCTCCATAACATCCTCGCCCCTCCTATCAAGCTCCTGAAAAACGGTGAGGATGTCAAGAAATATCACCTTTCCGTCTTCTATCACGAAATCCATTGCAGTGTACTTATCTCCATCCCCAACATGAACCGGAGAAAGTGTTTCAATCTTCATTCGCTCTCCACCTCCAACGTAGCGGGAATCAGGAAAGACTTTCCGTTAACGTAAACTTTATGGTCGGTTCTGGAGGTCAGGTTTATCTCTTCATAGAGGTCGATGACTTCTCCCCCTTCCTCTCTGCTGAAGACAGAACCTTCAGAAGCCATTATTATCTTGGGTTTTCTGTAGGATGCCCCTTTCGATTGAATCCATCCACCTCTCACAACTGGTTTCCAGTACTTTACTGAATTCGGGTCAGTGGGATACGTAAGTGAAAGGGTTACGAAGTAATCTCCATCCGTTCTGATGTCGAAATCACATATCTCATACTCGAATTTTCCAAGACCCCACGTCCTTTTTCCCCCAATGCCCTCATCCCTCAAGTACCTCAAAGCAGTTTCAACTTCTCTCAAACTCCCATCTACTATGAAATACATCCCTGCCCCATCTTTAAATCTCAGAGCACTAAGGTAGTAGATGTTCGAATTCCCTGTGATTCTGTCCAGAGAGACCTTTGGCACTTCGTACTTATAGGACTCTATTTCTCCTTCACCTTCAGTTTCTCTCAAATCCGCCCCAGAAAGTATTGTTTCAAACTTCTCCAAACTGATAAATCTCTTCATCTTACCTTCAAATGGTAAATGCGGTGTGGGTAAGTAGAATGTGTCGCCGTTGAAGGGATAGCAGGATGAAAGTCTCAACTCTGCATTTCTAACTTTTCCAACGAACTCTTCAATATCCTCGTTAAGAATTGCTAAAGCATTCGCTATGGCTCCAAAGAGGGTGTCTGAATGGATAATCTCCGAGACACTCTCAAGTCCGAGTCCCGCCTCTCCACACCTCACGGATGTTTTGAAATGAAGTTTTATAGCCTTCATAGTATCCCATCTGATATTTTCTCGGCTATTTTCTCGGGCCTCTCACCCTCCTCACTGCTCAAGATAACTCTCTCCTCACCCTCTTTGAGATAGTATTCTCTGTCTCTCTTGACAATCTCTGTTATGTACAGTTCAACCTTGCCATAACCTCTTGAGCCGGCACCCCCAAGATAGTCGTCTTCGAGCATCTTCATCAAATTTATCAGTGTTTTTATGTCTGTCTCTTTGTCATCCTCATCCTCGATATTGTAAATTACCTCAAAATCGAACTCCGTGTTTGGTGCAACCCTCTCCATGGGTCTTGGATTTGCTGCAGATGTTATTCTGTCTATGCTCGTCTCGTATTTTATTTCGATGATTTCATCCAGATCCTGCTCATCTGAGAGTAGAGCATCCCTGAAAATGACTCTCGAAGGATAGTTTGTATCGCCGGAAGACCCAAACAATCTGCACACTGGACATTTCTTAGCTTCGTTGTAATCATCACATACGTGAATCCACACATCCCGTCCAACTTTTTTATTAAAGTACTTCTTCTCACCCCGCCCCATCTCATCAAAAGGTTGCTCTGCGTTAATACTCTTCTCGAGTAAAGACCTCAACTTCCCTTTAAATGAAGAGCCAGGTATGTATGGTTCGCCAGTTGCCGGGTCTTTGATAATTGGATTGTCAAGCCCACCAATTTCGACTGCCTCTGTCTGTGCTCCAATATGAAGCCCTGTTTTTAGCCTAAGTTTTCCTCTGATTAAAACCTTTCCGAGTATTGCTCCTCCAATCAATTCTTCATCATTCATCAGTCTTTCCCTCCTAAGAGCTTATGATATGCAACAACAGCTTGCAAAAAATCATGGAATCTCTCATAATTCTCTGGATTCAAACCGGGAATTATTTTGTCAGCGACTTCGGCGATTAAACGTGCACCTCTATGTCTGGAAGATGTATACGCCAAGATGTATCTCATCTTTGCCTTATCTACTGAAATGTCATCTTTCCTCTGTTTTGCTTTCACGTATGTTGCCCTGGACATATTCAGAATTTTCCTTATCTGGGATGTTTTCAGATCCTCAACAACAGAAACTACGGCAACTTCAAATGCCAGTTTATTAACCTCATCCGGCTCGAGAGATTCGAAATCACGTGCCATGCCTAAAATTTCTTTTAAGTCTAATCTTTCCTTTAATGATTTCTTCTCATTTCTACCTAGTTCTCCAAATTTCTCCGCAAACTCTAAAAAATCGTCCTTCTCAATCATCTCCACCAGTTCATTCACACTCAAAACATCACCCCCTTCTTATAGCTAAATCAACTATTTTTAGAGGAGTTCCGACAAGATAGATGTCCTGAACTATTTTCTTCCTCACTTTCTCAGCATCTCTGAATGCAAGCTCTCCCAGTACATCAACAAGTCTCCTGTCATCGTATTTCGCCCTTGAGAGGTAGTACAACAGTATGTAAGACCACTTGAAGCCTTTGGGGTTGTCGATGTAGATATTCCTCGCATCAAGGATTTTTCTGATTACCGCTCTTGGAAGGTCTTTTTTGAGGTCCTCTCTTTCTCTGTCGTAGATCTTGGTGATATAGGTATTCCAGACTCGGTGGAACTCACTCCATGAGTATGAAACTTTGAATTCTTGCTTCTTCTCTCTTTCTGTTTTGTCTGTTAAACAGATTCTCCCCTTTCTCTTTATCTCGACTCCATCTATCATATTGACAACCTCTCCTTCCTCCTTTGCCTCCTCCTCTCTATTTCCTGTCACCTCTGCCATGCGGTATAATGGATACTTCGGGTCGAATATGGCATAGCCGGCAGATATTGTGATGTTTGGATTCTCCCCAACGTATTTTCTGAACAGTGCCTCTATCTCGAATGCAATCTCAAAGACATGGTTCCATGCCCCGACGATGAAGAGGTCATCGCCACCAGAATAAACAACAACAATTTCCCTTTTACCCTCTCCAACGCTCACTTTTGGCATATCGTCTGGGAGATGTTCTGAAAGCTCTCCATTTGCAAGCATTCTTATGCAGTTTTTAAAGAAGTTATTCAGCAATCTTGAGAGAGATGCGACTCTCGAAAACGTCCCTCCCCTTCTTTCAAGACCAATACTGAAAATCTTACCGAGGTCATCAACATCCATTCTAAGAATTCCAAGCTTCTTAGACCCGATTGCCTACTTGGATATCTAATCAAAGTCTTTAATTTCACCCTTTTCATTCTTTGTAGCATAATCGCACACATAATATGGGATTGAGACCGAGTCGCTGTAAATCTCATACCTATTTTTCACAAGCACTTTGGAGCCTTTTTGAATTTCCTCTGGTTTTTTATAGCTGTACAGTTTGGAAAACGGAAGCTCGTAATAGTTCTCAAAAGCTCCTCCTTTAGTCCTGACGAAGCCTGATATTTTTGGTAACTCTCTTCCCATCTCCTCGAATCTTGCACATGCATCACACCTCTCACCATTCGAGGGGGCCCTACAAACTTCACACTCATCCTCAGTATAGCTCTCTATGAGCTTGAGATTTGGTATGTCCTCAATAAACTTTCTCAGCTTTTTGGCTTTGAGTTTCTTGTTCAGAACGTACCAAGGACTTTCTTTGTTAACCTCGAACTCTTTCAGTTCCTTCCCACTCAACTCTATAAAATCGATGGCGAAATACAGCTTCCCCCAGTAATTCTCAAAAAGCCATGTGTTGAGTTCAGTTCTTATGTTCTCAATACAACTCTTCGCCTCATCGGTGTTGGGTGCAAGAATGTAGAAAGCTCCCCCACCAGCATAAATAACATTTGCCCTTGTTAGCTTGAGCCTTTCTATAATCTCTTCAACAACATCCTCCAAAAGCAGTTCCAGAAATGCAGACCTCGCTCTCAGATACCTCAGAGCACCCTTACTCGTTATTGTGTAAATAAAGTCCTGTATCCCAGATATGTCCCCTCCAACGAGAATAAACTCTTTCTCATCATCATTGTGTGTGATGTGGCTCTCGATTTCGTCCTTATAGTAGTAATACATGCAGAGTGCAATTGCGGATGTGGTTCTGAGGTGGTCATAGAGAGAGGTATCGTTCCACTCCACCATCATTGCGGAGATGAATGTGGTGTACTTCTCAAGCACATAAAGAAGGTGATTGAATTCAAATTCCCTCTCAATCACACTCTCGAATTCCCTCTCAAATCCATCGAGAAGTCCTTTGTAGTCTTTTACTGATACTTTAACATTCTCTTCAGGATAAAAGAACTCGCCAGCTTCAAATTTTTTAAGGTGATAGTACTTGTTTCTCGTCTCTCCTTTACCAAGATTCACAGAAGAAAATATGCTTACGAGGGGATTCTCTATGTTGAACTTCTTTTCCCACTCTTCAGATTCTTCAGATGTTCTCTCAGAGGCTGAGATTTTATCTGCTTCTGAGACGATGTAAATGAGATTTCTCATTTTCACATCATCGCCATAGTCCTCAGGTTTGTGATGGTACTTCGAGAACAGGGGCAGTTTATTGTAGATATCAGGAAGATGTGGTTTAGCTTCGATGTAATTCATGAGAAAATCGCCCCCAATCTCACTATGTGTTCCATCTCTTTCTCTCCATTTTGCTCTCTGAACTAACTTTCCTATATCGTGAAGAAGACCTCCAAGAGCAACCAATTTCGCATAATCTTCCATTTTTACCACCTTGATCTACATAACTTCCCGGCAAACGTGAGCCGGTATCTCTTTACTCTACCATCTGTGGTCTCAACAAGCCCGTATTCCCTAAGCTCCTTCAGATACTGTGAAGCAGTTTTCTTGCTGATACCCAGCTTCGCAGATATTCTGGAAGAGTCGTCGCCATCTTCGATTACTTTCAGGACATCTTTCCTTGCTCTCGATAGTCCATCGAACTCTGTAAAAGTCAGTGGAATCTCAATTATCTGTGAACCATCTTTCAGTTCTTGAACATAAAATATTCTACAGCCTGAGACAAAAGCTGCATAGGATGCGGCAATCGCCTGAATTTTCGTCCCACCAGACACAACGACAAAAACATCTCCCTCAGATGCACATTCTTCCAGTATCTCCAGTATGCGAATACAACACCCCTCAAAATCAAACGGATTCACAGCAACAATTTCGACCTCTGCCCCCAACTCTCTCAATTTCTTTGCTACATTCTCTGAAATTTCAATTGGGTTGGGCTTACCTTCAATTGGTCTATCGAATACATCGGTTGCAGGTTTCCCTGCTACCAGAACTGCCTTATCAAGCCCAAGCTTTCTTGCAGAAACTATTATTGGCTCTTCCCTACCACCAACCGTAGCAACCAGTACTTTCATCCCAAATCAGTCTTTGAGATATAATGATAAATTTCTTTCTATGATTATTCTGAAAATTGTTCAGAATTCTGTAAAAATGTCAGAACTGTCCGCCAAGAGCCCATATACAACCTCACCCATAATAATGATTCTATGTTCCTGAACTCTGGGGAAGTTGAGAAGAAAATCAAAGTTATGAGGAAAGAGTTTGAGCATCTTGGAATCTCAGAAGAGATGAGAGGATATTCTTGGAATACACCACCAATAGAGCCATTGGATGATTTTAAGATATCTGTTGCTGATATCAATAGCTTCTGCCCAACAAGAAGGGATGTGTATCTGAAGTATATTTTGAGAGAGAGGCAAAAACCAAATCAGTACATGCTCAATGGTCTCGCATATCATAAAGTAATCAGAAAAACACTGGGAGAGTTGAAAAAGGCATTATACAACGAATTTAGTGATGGACAGTCTATAATTGACAAATTCTACAACAACTCTGCCATACCATTGAGTATCAGCAAGAAACTCAATGCCGATACTGAGAACTGTGTTAAACTTTACAGGTACATCATCATACAGGCTGCAGCCAGAGTCGATGATGTGATTTCAAAATTTCCGAGTGCTGATGCGGAGACGATTGTTAGCATGGCAATACCCCCATTTATAGAAAGGAAAATCGATGGTAGTCTTGTTGGTCTTTCTGAGAATCTCTCACTGGATGTCTTCACACCGTTCAACACAATAATGGACTTCAAGAGTGGGGTGTAGAGAGAGGAACATCAACTTGCACTTGCAGGTTATGCCTTGGCTCTTGAATCAGATGAGAATGTGGATGTGAATTTTGGGTTTGTCGTATATATCAGGTTTGAAAGGTCTGTTCATTTCAAGATGAGAGGCGTATTCATCAGCGATGAGCTAAGAAGGAGCTTTATTGAGATTAGAGATGAGATTGCAACACTAATAGACTCAGGAAGTGACCCGGGCTTTCCTGAATCGTGTCCAAAATACTGCGCGTATTATGGGGTCTGTCATGAAGGTTGTGATTGCTGATTATGGGGTGTTTGTTGGTGTAAAGGACGGGATGATACACATAAAGAAAGGTGAAGATGAAAAAACAGTTGCATCGGGCAATGTTAATCAGATTGTTATTGCAACTGGGGGAGTTTCAATCTCCTCGTCTCTTCTGAGACTCGCATTTCGAAATAACATAAATATAATCATACTCGGTGGGAATGGAGCTCCCATGGGCATGTTCTCACCACTAATGAAAAAAGCCAATGTGAAAGTCAGAAAAGAACAGTACAAAGCCCAAAATGATGGAAAAGGGTTGTTCCTCTCAAGATGTTTTGTGAGAGGCAAAATCATGAACCAGTATTACTTACTGAAGTCGATTATAAAGAACAGAAAGAGAGACGATATGTTTGAGTTATGTCATAAGATAAAAGAGAATTTGGACAGGCTGGAAAAGTGTGAAGCTCAAGAAGAGCTAATTCAACTGGAGGCAAAGATGGCAGACATATACTGGCAGGGGCTCTCCGAGTTTTATGAGTTCGAGGGGAGGAAAAAGAGGTATGACAACCCTGACCCGTTCAACATGATGCTAAACTATGGTTACAGTGTGCTCATGTCTCGTGTATCACTCGCGATAGACATGACAAATCTCGACCCCTATGCGGGATTTCTTCATATGGAGAATCCAAGAAGACCTGCTTTGGTTGTGGATCTGATGGAGGAGTTCAGACAGCCAGTAGTAGATAGGGCTATCTTAAAAATTAAGCCGAAAGCAAATGATGGCAGACTCACAAAGGAAACAATAAAGAGCATTCTCTCCGAGATTGAGAAAAGGCTGGAGACAAAAATAACATTCAATAACAGGAAACTTCCGATTGAGTACCATATTGTGCTTCAAGCTAGAAGAATTGAGAGATTTCTATTGGGCAAAGAAAAATATTCTCCGTTCATACTGAGATGATGACACTGGTGATATATGATATATCGGATGATGATGTCAGAAACAAGATTGCTGGAGTGTGTAAAAGATTGGGACTTTGCAGAATCCAGAAAAGTGCATTTTTGGGTGAGATAAGCTCTTCGAGGAGAAAAGAACTTGCAATTAAACTAAAAAGAAGTTTGAGGGGGAGAGGAAATATCCAGATTTTTGTCATATGCAAGCCAGACTTTGCTCTGAGAGAAATTATAGGAGATAAAACAAGGGAGGGGGAAGATGGAGACATCCTCATTATTTGAATTTCCGGTGAGTTTGATCAAACATTACCTGTTCTGCCCGAGAATTCCTTACTTCATCCTCTTTCTTGGAGCTCAGGAGAGAGTGACAGAAAACATGAGAGAAGGTAAAGAGGAGCATGAAAAGTTCTTTAAGAGAGAAAAGAGGAGGGGCAGACTTGTTAATGTTTTTCTGAGGTCTGAGAAGTATGGGATATATGGTTTTGTAGATGAGATTTTAAAAGAAGATAGTGGATACTGTGTTGTTGAGCTCAAGAACACAGAATTCAGGAAGGAAAACTTGAAGATTCATCTTTATCAGGCTGTGGCATATGCTTTGCTCGTTGAAGAGAACTTTGGAAGGGTTGTTAAGATTGTTTTGAAGTACAAGGATAAGAATGTGAAGATGCCTCTCACGATGGGGATGAAAAAATATGTTGTGTCCATAATCAACAAAATAACAAAAATGCAGGAAGAAGGACTTGCACCATCCGTTCGTAATAAAAGAAGATGTCAGAATTGTGGATTTTCAAGGATTTGTATGGAATATTCAGACTAAATCACATAATTAACATTCCCAAACCTTAAACATGGGACTACGAGTAATACATAACTTTGATTTTTATTACAAGAGATTATTGAACCCATCTCAATTTGGTTGCTCTTTA
>Ga0180888_125_pt1 | contig 13099 bp, 15 predicted proteins | sample Deesub1362A_J573_FD_124181 | JGI IMG/M metagenome (GOLD analysis project Ga0180888, IMG submission 124181) | Methanomicrobia archaeon JdFR-19 | reverse complement strand
AGAAAAAGCTGGAGGAGTTTCTGACATACGTAAATCACCCGTTAACAAGAAATTACGAGTGGGCTCGCCCGGATTCGAACCGGGGATCTCCGCCGTGTCAGTCCTTCAATCGTGTTAAAAACAGCTTAAAAATTATATCCGGAGATATAATAAAAGAGTATCTGGATTACAGATTCTCCAAACTCAGATCTGAGAAGAGTAAGTGGTGGATCCAGAAGACCGTTGAAGAGCTGATGAGACACACAAAAGGAAAGCTTTCTAGGGAGAAGCTAATGAAGTTTCAGAACTGGTACAAACAAAAATACGAGTTTGAAGGCCAGTCCAAGTTCCATTCTAACACCAAAAATTTCCTTGAATGGTTATACAAAAGGACTGGAGAAGATGAATTCAGGAAACTCCAAGAAATACTCGAAACACCCACTAAACCCTCAAAGAAACTTAATCAGATATTGATAAGGGAAGGAGATGTAAAGAACCTCATAAATGCCCTATGGGAATCTGAGGAATACTCTTACTACCAAAAGCTGAAGTACACTACAGCCATACTCTTTGGAGCCTACACAGGGCAAAGACCCATGTCCACCATGTCCAGACTCACTAAGGAGGAACTGGAGGAGGCTATCAATAGGGATCCTCCGTTGATTTACATCTCTGAGGAGAAAGATAAGGAGTCCTTCCCCCACTGGGTTCCTCTACACCCCACCTTAGTACAATGGCTGAGGAAATACCTTGAGGTTATGGATCCACAGACTGAATACCTATTCGCATACCCAAAGATAAGAAAGATATTCCGCAAATTGAACGTTAAAGCCATCCATACGGGAAAGAGAATTACCATCTCCCACCTTAGGAAGTTCTTCGAGCAGATGTGTAACAATGTTTTGATGGTCCATCCAGGGTTGAGGGATTACATTATGGCTCACAACACAGGCAGCTTAGACGTTCAATCCTATGATGGGAAGCTCCCTTCTGAAATTTATGAGCAGTATATGAAAAAATGGAGGGATGTGGATCTTGTTCCTGAAGAGGTTAAGTTGGAGGGACTGGTAAGGCTCTGTGAGCAATGTTAAGCAAAAAAATCCACTGTGTAAGTCAATTTATTCTTTTTTTACATGATGAGATTTGATTTTTTGTCCAATACTCATGGTAAAATTTAATTAATTTTAGTTACTATTACAATGTATGAGGGGGATGGTCTATTGTCTCCTGATAATATCTATTTTATTCATTGTTGGATGTGTTGAACAGGAAAACGTTCAAGAGCCTATCACAACCCCCTCACCAACTCTAACTTCAACTCCATCGCCTACACCACCAACCCCTACTCCTATCCAAACACCTATTCCGACAATTACACCACTTCAAACTCCGGTAACAACTCCAACCATCATGCCTACTCCAAAATTAATAACTTTTAATTTCTATGTTAAAGAGACTGGGGTTTTATTAAATGGTGATGTGTACTTGAATGGTGTTTTTTTAGGAAAAGCCCTTCTTGGAAAATTATCTGTGCCTATAGATAAGCTCTCACCAGGAATAATAGTGTTTTCTGGCATCTACAACAACCAACCATATGAATTTGAGTTTAATTTATACAGAAGTGATCTAGAACTAAGCACGATAAATTTAGAGGTTCCGGTTGACATAATTAATAGGCCTATATTTGACACCTCGAATCTCGATACATCTGTTATCGAGGAAGAGATTTTTAAGCTTGTGAACGAGGAAAGGCAGAAAAATGGGGTAAAGCCCCTTCGATGGAATGATAAAATAAGAGATATTGCGTACACCCATAGCGAAGATATGGCTATTAATGGCTATTTCGCACACACAAATAAAAAGGGTGAAGGGATAGAAGATAGATTAATGGCCAATAAAATATTTTTCATTGTACCTGGAGAGAATCTGTACCTTATTGAATCTCTTGATAATAGTTTTGATGAGCGTAAAATAGCTGAGACTGTAGTTGAAGGATGGTTGAAGAGTCCAGGACATAGATCTTTGGTTTTAGATTTAGATGGATTATATTCTGATGCTGGAGTTGGAGTTTACTTTTCAGGAGCTGACTGCTATGTCACTATGGATTTTGTCAGCCTTGAATTTGAAGATGAAATTACCTTGGATGCACAGTATGGAGTATTCTATTATCTTTACGATCCGTCATATCCATTTGATTATGACACTAAGGTCTCTATTCATGTAGAATCGAACTATCCAGTGGACATCTATATAGTACCCAATCAAGATCAATTTGATAGGTATATAAAAGGGCTGGTTTTTGAGAAAATACAGCAGTATATTGGAACAAAGAAACTTGATAAAGAGATAGAAGCTAAGAAAGGATGGGGTTTAATTATAGGTACAACTAACTACAAAACGGACATATCTATTAATTTTGATTATAAGATCTGATGATATAACTTAGAAAGATAAATCAAGTCTCTCTGATTAAGTTAAAAAAATAAGAAAAAAGATTTACAGCTCTTTTTCGAGCTGGTTTAATCCTTCTTCCAAAGCCTTCAGGATAAAGGCTTCAACCTCTTCCTGGTTCAATTCAATTACGATCTCATTCACTTGCATTCACAACACCTCCAATTTACTTATCGCATCCTCAACCTTCTGCCTCAATCCTTCCATTTCCTCCAGTAGCCAAGTTGCTACTTCTCCCATAAGGTCGATCTCAAACCAGGAACTCTCTGTTTCGAAGTATAGCTTTAAACCCGGACCTGCTATCTCAGAATACCCAATTGATACCTTTTTCACTATACCGCCAGTATCGAATGAATGCTTGGCATCTTTGAATTCAATACCACCCTCAATTGAGATGAGTGGTCTCATCTCCTCTTCCCCTGTGAAATCGTCCTTTGCAACCTTCGCAAGGTAATAATCTCTCATCCTCTCCCCTCTTCGGTTAGTTTATCGAGTTTTGCAAAAAACACATCAGCTCTTGGTATTTTTCCTCTGATCTGATCAAGAAAGCCATAGACACCCTGGAGAATAGACCACTCGATAAACCGATCTGTGTCATCCCCTGCCCATTCACACCATTCTTTAACCAGCTCATAGACTCCTTCATCTATTTCCACAGAAACAGTCCTCTTTTTCATACAGCCACCCCCGTTATTTTTGTTACGATAATAACTTTTAGAACAATAACTATAAATACTTTTCGAACAATTATTACTTATGCCACCAAAATTACTTGGTACATCCACGGTAAGTAAAGGATTCAAGACCACCATAATCAAGAGGGTTGCAGAAAAGCTGGATCTAAATGAGGGTGACCTGATAGCCTACTATGAGGGTGAGAATGGAGATATAATCATTAGAAAACCCTGATTTTCAGGCTATTTTCTCCTCCGTCTCTTTTTCGGTATTTTGCCATATATTACTCTGTTTATAGCCTCTTCAGCAGTAGCCACAGGATTAACCCACCTCTTTGAGTAAATATCAGATTCAAAATCAAATTCCCAGAGCTTTAACGTATCCTTAGGTAAGATAAGCGGCCTGCGCTTCTGTGTGCTGCCTGTAAAAACAGGTGGAAAAACCGGTGGCTTATAAACAGGTGGTTTATACACAGGTGGATATGTCGGTGGTTTATAGGACGGTGGTATGTAAGAAGGTGAATAAGCAGACAGCTCATAGGTTAGTGGTCTATAACTAGGTGGGTATTTCGGTGGTTTGTAGCCAGATGGCTCATAGATGAGCGAGGATCCAGAAGTCTTATACTCCGGCATTCTGTAATTAAACCTGTATTCTGATCTCCTGGATCTAGTATAACGATATGGAAAGATATACCTATCAGGTTCGTATCGATAGGATTTGTAATCCAGCCCCCTGATATCACGACCTATCCACCGTTTTGCAGGTTTTAAGCTGTACTCTTCCATGAAATCACGATATGGCTTAATATCCCTGCTCACCTGCTTTTTAAAATCTTCTGATAGCTTACTGATCCGTCTTACAGAATCAACTACTTCAGCCTCATAAATGGGAATTTTCTTACCTCTAATCTCGGTGTAGTACTTGAACTTTCCACCGAACAAACCCGTACCTCTTATGTTTTCGACCTGAGTGTATGGTGCAATCACTGCCTCCGATTCGAGAGCTCCCTTTTCTGCTGAAGGAGTTACATAAGCTTTACCCTTCTCTGCCTCGGTCTTCAGCCACTGCCGAGCAGCCTGGACGTCATACCTGATTCTATCGGGTAGCCTCTCAACACCTTTCAAACCAACCTGAATAACTCCTGGCCTCTTAAAAACCCGGGGTAATCTCGGTACTATAGTGTATCCAGAAGTCTCTCCCACATTCCTCAGAAAATGAGGAGATATGTGAGGTGCTATATACTGCCCTGGTACGTCTTTCGATCTCTTAACCACATCATGAACCTGATAGCCTTTCCCCAATCCCCTCGGTCCTCTCACCATTGGTGAGGCATGGAACCCACTCGGTTCAACTGCTTTACCAATATCGGTCTGTTTCAAAGACGGAGATCTGTAGAACTCTCCCCTTATACTCTCCCCGCTGCCAGGTCTCTCTGGCTTTGGGAAAGCTATTTTACCCTCCACAACCTCAGGCTGTGTAAGCTTTTCAATTGGAATGAACTCCTTACCCCGGAATGTGGTTACGGATTCTATACCCCTGCTTACATAACCCAGACCACGGCCTGCCAGTTCCGGACCGAGAAATAGAGCAGCATATTCCAGACCGGTTTCAACTGGCTTTTGTCTGAATCTTTCAGCCTCAGACTGTGCAAACCCTTTAAGATTTGAAATAGTCTCCTCTCCTAAATTCTCTGGTCGAACTCCCTTAACTGCTGCCTGTGCTACTCCCAGACCTTCAAGGATTACGGATCCAACAAATGGAATTCCACCAGCATATATCCCCGCTACACGCTCAGCCGTCTTTCCTATCTCTACACCACCGATTTTATATCTCTCAAGAGGTAGAATGTCCTCAACCTTCTTTGATATATCTTCGGATACCTTACCGAGCCTGTAACCGATATCATAGACAGGTGATTCTTTTCTAAGTCGCTCTTCAGTCTTTGCTGCCCTAACAATCTGTTCAGGAGTCTTACCAGAAGAGAACATTTTCACAGCAGGACTTAAACTCTCAAAGGATCTTTCAACCTGAGTCTGTTTTTGAATCTGCTTCGATCGTGCTAACATTTTAGCCTCTGCCAAAGTTTGAGGTCTAAAAGTCTTTGTTGTAGTTGTCTCTGCAGGTTTGCTTATTGTTGTAGTACTCGGAGATTCTGTCTGATTCTGACTCTTTTTCTGGACATAATAGTCAGTCCAGTCATCCCATGCATAGCTCCTCTGCTGTTTTGGATCCTCAGCAGCTACTCTGCTGGGTTCTTCAACCTTCGATTTCCTGAACATGTCAAACTCTGAAGGCATTTTCCCTCCTTAATCAGATTAGTTAAAAAACAAAAAACAGCCTATATTCTCTCGTCAGCGGTGTAAATCAATGATTTTTACTTTTCTCTGCCTCTCCAACCAAAGCCAGCCACCAGAGCCAGTATCATTGCAGCAACTAGGACGATTAGAGCCACAGCTCCGAGGTTGAAAGCAGATCCTGCGGTCTTTATGGTCGTGTTGGTTGAATTTGCAAGGTCAGAGTTTGTCGGGGTTGGCATTACATCAACAATCTGGGAGAACACATAGATGGCAATGATCAGGGTCACTGCTCCAGTAGCAATCCCGACAAAGGTACCTTCAAAACCTGCTCTGGTCTCGACCTCTCTCCGGTATGCCTGTTTTGCCATGTGCCATGCCATTCCAAGAGCCTCAAACATTTTCACGATCACCTCCTAAACCACAATCTTTAAATACTCCTATATAAATTTTATTATGGTATTGTATTATATTATTTGTATTTATATAAAAATATTATTAAGATAATATGTTTATAATTAGTATGTTTGATTGAGTGGTTTGTATGGATACAAACTCATACGTTTCTCATAGAATTAGACATAACACATCCCACTCGTTCAACAATTCTACACATAAACGAACATATATGACCTAAATACTGCACATATAGACATGTTTTAAAAAAATAAGAAAATAAAAAACTCTTTTTTATGTTAAAAAGTGGTGATTGGAAGAGTGTAGAATTTGAATAAAACTATAAGCCTTTGTAGTAGATGACTCTATGCCTACCTCTTTTTTCAATATGGATTAGATCCCTCTCACCCAATTGCTTTAATGCTGACCAGACAGAAGTCCTCGACAGGCCAGTTAGTTTAACCAGCCTAGTAATGTTTGCTTCTCCAATATGTGAAAGAGTTTCTATAATTCTCCGTTCCGATTTTGTGAATTTAGCCTCATAGTATGCTATCCTCTTCTCCAGAGTAAAAACACGTGTACGTAATTTCTCGTTCTCCTCTTTTATCCGCTCAATCTCATGGCTGAGCTCTTTGACGGTCTTCTCAAGCTCGATTATTTCTCTAACTTTTTCAGAAAGCTTTGAGTCTTTCTCTCTCAATACTCTTTTGTACTTTTCGATCCGTTCTTCAAACTGACTTTGTAGCTGTTCTAACTGGGTTTTTAACTCCTCGTTCTCTGTCTCTAATCTTTCAACCTCTGGATCCTTCGGTTTCAATAAAAATTCGATCTCTTTTCTGAATGGATTGATAGGGTCCATGACATCACCTCTTATAGAGAGCCAAGATATTATCTCCTCTGAGTATAACCGATTGATCCGGTTTTGGTCTCAAGGGGTGGTTGGATCCGAGCAGCTTAAAATCTGTTAGTGTGAGATTCAAAGTAGAGTCAAATCCCCTGAGCATTCCCATGCCTGTCATGCCACTCTTTAGCACGACCACAACCTCTTTTCCAAGGAGATCGTTCATAACTTTGATCGGTCTGATTGTTATGTCAACTTTGTCAACCTGATTTTTAGCTTCTGGCATATCATTCACCCTCCACATGATTAATTACACTAACCCTTTTCACAGAATTTCTGATAAGGGTTGTACAGGGCTTATCAGAAGCAGGTTCATGTATCTCTGACTCTGTACCTCGATTTCTGTAAGGCATATATCTGTATAATGGACATGCTACTACTTGGCAATCGACTCGGCCATCTGCATACCCACACATGCAATCGAAACACTTGGCCTTAACTGCCTCACCCAGAGTTAGCCTCTCGCCTTTCAGGTGTTTCAGGAATTCCGCTCTTCCTGCTGCTCGTCTCATGGTCATGGCTCTATCCTCCTCCCAATCCTTTTTTCCAACACTTTTTTCAAGGCCCAAATACCTACGAAAATAATGACTGGCAGAATGTAGTCCGTTCTCATGGTAGACTACCTTTCTGGGTTTTCATCCTCCTCAATGCAGGGCATATCCCAAGGAGACACAACTCTAAGGTGAGAGAGCAATACAGCAGCCCTGAGATGTCTTTAAAGCTGTATTTGCATGAAAAGCCACTATCCAGCCAGAACAGTAACACTGACATTACCTCCACCTGCGTCTCAACCAACCTTTCCCTCGGACTGCCAAATCTGAGCCCTGAACATACCTCGACCAAGGAGCTCTCTTAAAATGGCAGTCAGGAGGGAGCTCCTTACAGTTCATTTTTGAACACTTAAAACACATCACGGTCCCAATACCTCCAGTTCCTCCACTTTCAGCTCATCCTCTTCTTCCTTTGTCTCTCTGACCCAGAGGGCGCCGCATTCTCTCCACTGATCTCTGTCCCTTACAAACAGTCTAAAAGCTGGCTGGCTTTCCTCCTCCCGTTTTTCGTTCTTAAATGCAAAGATCTCTCTTCTTCCGAGAAATCCGAAATCGACATATCCACCCAGAAACTTCTTCCCTTTCAAGGTATCACCTCCTTTCTCTTTCTCCTCTCTTTTGGAGGAGCGTAAACCAAGAATTTCTCATAAAAGAATGAGCCCAAACCCTCAACAGATCCAGCAAAAACAGGATTCCAGCTTTCAAAATTCACAAAAGGAGAAGATCTTACCCTCCTTGTATGTGGGTATTCATATAGCTCCACACCCTTAGAAGTGTTGAAAAGCAGATAGAGGGGGACATTTAAGGATCTGGCAACTTTTCTAAGGGTGATGAGTTGATAGCCTCGGATTACCTTATGATCAGAATTCTTTTCCTCGATAAGGGCCCTTATACGTGGACCAACTTCAAGTATGTAATCGAGATTTGTAATCACTATCTTAGAATCCCGATAAGGGTCTAAAGCCTTGAAAAGGATATTCTCAATAAAATTACCACAATGAGGGCATTTCATATCCTCACCCCCGATAAATCCCACTCCTCATCCAGGAGAACATCTCTGGAGTTTTCCTCTTCCTCACTCTCTCCACTCAGGAATCTTACAAAATCAGAAATTTTAACCTGGATCCTCCTTCCCTGGCTTCCGTTAACTTTAATGTTGCCATATTCCCATCCGAACCTATCAGCAAGGGATTTCAGGGAATCAACAGCCAGACCGTCCAAGACCTTTAAGACGGACCTCTCTAAGATTATGCTACCTTTCTTCCCTCTTGCCCAAGGTATCAACCCTTGATTTAGAAGGGCATTTAACCTAGACTCCACATTAAAGGAGGGAGATCGGTCCAGTTCTGTGTTTTCATCATGAACTATTCGGGATATGTGCCTCGAAAAGAGCTGGTTGATCTCATTGAGGAGGACTGCTCTTATCTCTTCATTTACAGCCTCGGTTATGTCCTCAAGACTCTCTCCCCTATACTCTTCATGGATCCAGTCTGGGATTTCCATTTCAGCATACTCAAAAGCTTCTCTAAGGAGGTTGGTGGAGAGGTCCAGCCAGTCTTTGGTTAACAACTTTGGATTTTTCCTTATTTTATCCAGAACAAAATATCCCAAGTATTTCAGATCATAAAGTCTTGGAAGAACCTCTCTCTGGAACTCCTCTGCCTGCTCTTCTGATATTCGATCTGAAACAGAGAACAGGATTCCAACGAATCTCCTTAAGAGAGCATCATCAGAGGGATAGGTCTTGTTTGTGGTGAATACCATTGAGGATAGAGCTGGTTCCTCAACATATACTCCCTGGACATACCTCCCTCTTGCAAATAGAGTTTCAATCGAGGACTTCAGAATCTCCCTCAAAGAATCCTTTACAAGAACATCAGCAACCTCATTAATCAAGATTGGAAAGGTTGAATCTGATATGACCTTCCCAAATCTGGGTATTGTGTCTATATGGCTCCCACCTTTCTCATCAAGGGAGAGATTCCAGATCGCTCTGTTAATCTTCCCTAAGGTGCTTTTGCCTGTCAGGGCTGAACCATGCAGCAACAACCAGGGGAAGTGAATCCCGTAACTCCCTCTTATCTGCTTGATGGCATAGCTGAAAGGAGCTATCATTCCCCACTTTATGACTGTGGTGAATCTGTCCTCAAGGTGGGAGTACCACTTTTCTCTCAATTCACTAAGGAGGGTGAGGGATCTCTGAAGATCCTCTTTTATGAAATCCTCTGGATCCCACTTTACAACCTTTAACTCCCCGTCCAGATAGTAGAATCCAGGTTTTTCCAGTTCCTCTCGTATTTCTGCCTTTCCGTTTCTCAGGAATGCTGTTACCAAGGAGGAGAGGGCATCCTGAATTAATCTCCTGTGTTTGACAACCCCCTCAGCCTGTAACCTAGAAGTTATGGTGTCGATGTCTGCAGGTCCTATGGTTCGACTGAAAAGACCTGTGAACGCAATCTGAAATTTCCGTACTCCCCCCAGTGGATCCTCAAAAACTGTAACATCGACAGGACAGCATTCTGCAATCAATTCCTTGTAAATGATCCCTCCACTCTTTGGATCCTCCATAGCCCTTGCTATAACCCCTCTGTTGGGGTTAGCAACATAGTACATCCTTCTGGAATAATCTATCAGACTGAATACAGAATCGTTATAAGGGGAAGCTTTCCCCAGTATCTCTTCCAGTCTTCTTACCAATTCGAGGGCTTTCTCTTCCCCCAGCTCCTTTTCTGCTATCTCCTGAATACCTGACTTGCCTTTCAGATCTTCCTCTTTTAACTTAACTCCCTTCTTCCCATAAGTCCTCTCTAAAACGTAAATCCTCTGACCCTTCTCCTCATCCTCTTCAGCCAGCAACTCAACAATCTTTTTAGCTGACTCAAAATCGACTCCAGCCTTCTTTAACCATCCACTAAGGTAGTGGATAAGGTAGTTTCTGTTCCCAGGTCTGTATATCGGTCTTAACAGGTTTAGAATTCCCAAGATCTCCCTTCCTGTGGGTTTTCCTCTGGATCCATTCTCCCCAAGATAATGGGGGAAATCCTCCAGACTGGCTGATCCATCTCCTTCTAAAAATCGAATTAAGGAGAGATATTCTTCCCATGTCAGCTCTGATATTTTCTCTGGCTTATTCCTGAATCGATAAACTTTTCCTGTAGGATGTGGGCTGGGAGGGGCAACTACATATCCACCTTCAGCTCTTACGTCTATATCCTCCCTGATACCTATCTTGTTGGTAAAGAGCTTAAGATCCGGATCCTTAACTCTGAAATAGTAATGAACTCCTTTTCCAGTCTCAACAGACCAGCTCTCAATTAATTTCCTGTAAATCTCTTCATTCCACTCATACAACTCAGAGAGGAAATTACTGTGAGCCTCCTTCGAATCAATATCAATAACAACAAGACTGCCTGAAACAACACCTGTAACAACAGCCAAACCTATTTTGTTCTTTTCTTTCTTAAGGGTTTTGAGCTTATTTTCTGGAAAATCCAAGTCAATGAACCATTTTTTAAGCTGCTCTAAGGTTGGGGGAGATTGTTGGTATTGCTTCCAGTTTATTAGAGAGACCTTTCGATCTTCATCTGGAATTATTAAGATCGGGATTACAGAGAATCCTTGAGCTAAATATTCTTTAGCCCAGTTGAAAAGTTCAGAACTCTTCATAAACTCTAACCCCCTTTAATGGGCAGCAATCTAACTGGAAGTGACCACAAAAAGTTGAATCGGTTGAACATGCTGTGGGGAGCTCTGAAAGGGAAACCTTTATCAACTTTGAGATATATCTCAAAGTTGAGGGGCAATCCTTTTCTCCTCTCTCTTCCATTATTCTCACCCCATAAGTTGTCAGATCTGAGCAGGTATAATTCGCAAGCTCCCGTCCTCCTCCAACACTAACTGGACGGTTTTGCTTCCTCGGAGTTTGTTTTTAACCCAGTCTGGTGGCAGGGCAATGTAGTGGGTATATCGCACTTTCGAGATTTTTCTTTCCCAGACCAACACAGTCATAGTCTTTACTTTGGAATAACCTATATTTGACGATTTTCACAGCTATTCAAAATACAAAGGTGTAAGAAACCATTAACAGAGGGTTGTACATTCTCGGATTTCTAAATACAATGCTAATATTAATACAAACCTTTATATATGTTAAAGAATAAGCTATAACATATGTCAAAGAAAAAATCTCCCGGACGGAGAAATCCTCCAGGAATGACAAAACGAGAGATCTTGAGGATAATTTTAAAAAATCCTGAAGGTGTGTCAGAATCCGATATAAGAGATTTTCTAAGAGATAATTTCAATATTCGAGAGGCACGAGGGATTAAGAAACACCTATCGGAACTAAGGGGGAGGGGGTATATCAGCAAAACAGAGAGCCCGGGGAAACCGAATAAGTGGTTTATTAATTTCGAAATAAGCATTTTGATCAATATCCTGGATGACTACCCCGATCTCTTGATCGAAATAGGGGAGTTTATAGCACATAAATTCAATAATGTTGAACAACTCGAAAAGAGACCGTTAGGACTGACCACAGACGAGGTAGAAACCCTGATAAAAAGGCTTAAGAGTTCTAAAGAGGTTATCGGCAGGATCCTTTCATCCGAGGCATGGAAGGCAATCATTCACCAACTTCTCCAAAAGTTTCGGTTTGAATTTAAAAAGGAATTTGGCTTGCTACTCTCCCTCCATTATATGAGTAGGCTGATTTATATATTAACCGCTTCGCCAACTGCTTTTTTAGAATTTCTACGCTACTGCAAAACCCCAATCCGCACTGACTATTTCATTCTACGGGATCTCTTGAATATCTCAGAATTAAACGATGCGTGGCTTAGCAACGCAACACGTTTTTTCGAGGGAATTTCGGATAAAGGACGCATTTTCAAAAAATCTCCCCTTCAATCCGAGAGATTAGCAGTTCCTAGCCAACTCGTAGCGGAACTGAATTTCAGACTCTACTACGCACTGGTACGAGACTTGGAGGAGGGTTTCTTGACTGAAAGCTTCCTTGAGGGGATTAGAGATCGGATACATGAGTTCTATGGGAAGAACAAACGCATCAAAATCAAAGTGTATAAATCTAAGTGATTTTATTTTTATTCAATTAAAGAACTGATATTCAATCCGCTTTCCCGTGCCTTCTTAACTGCAATCTCTATGGCTCTGCCTTTTTCTTCTAATGTGGTGGGTTCATGACCCCCCACATTAACTGATTTAAACCCCTTCTCACCCTTCTTTGGTAAAGTTGCTTCTTGCCTCTCTCTTGCCCTCTCTGCCTCAATCTTTTCCAAGTGGGAGATAAGGCTATAAAAATATTTCAGCTCTGCTTATAAGTGTTAAACCCTCATTTAACACGGGATAAGGGAAAAATAAATATTCAGATAAATTAATAATAATAGTAAATGGTTACATGGGTTACATTTGGGTTACATTTCAAATGTAACGGCATACAGCCATTTTCAGGCTGAAAGAAGGTTTCTGGTTGCTCCGTTCAAAAAGGTTACATTTCTTATAGGGAACACCCCTATACTTTTAAAATCATGAACCCTATGTATCGTGTAACTGTGTAACGATGTAACCGATGTAACCGTGTAACTATGTAACTATTTATTATATATATTATATAAATATATAAATAAATATAACAACTACCTACACCAACCCTTAGGGTTTTTTTATCGAAAGAGTTAAGAGTTTTATACGCATAAAATGCATACATGGCACGACCAAACCAGAATAAGGTGAGGTTAAATGTTACAATAAACAGGCATATACTGGAGGCTTCTCGCCAATACATTCCTAATTTAAGTCATTTTTTTGAGAAAAAGCTGGAGGAGTTTCTGACA
>Ga0180888_115_pt1 | contig 14037 bp, 16 predicted proteins | sample Deesub1362A_J573_FD_124181 | JGI IMG/M metagenome (GOLD analysis project Ga0180888, IMG submission 124181) | Methanomicrobia archaeon JdFR-19 | reverse complement strand
AAGCAGAAAAANGTGTTCTCGTTCAGCATATCTCTCGACCGCCTGTATCTCCTTGATGAACTTGTCGAGAAAGGCGAGTTCAAGAACCGCAGTAAAGCCATTGAGGCTGCAATAGACCTGCTACTGAAACAGTATTACCCTGAGATTGACGAGAATATGAAGTTGGGGGACTTTGTAAGGGCTGATGAGCTGATCAGGAAGGAGGTCGATGCCTAATGTCTGAGTACTATAGAGAAATTAACGTCCTCGACCTCTCATTCAGCTTCTACTACAACAGTAAAACCCATAGATACAAAATTTCAGTAGATTATGGCGAGGAATATTTTGAGTTCACGAGGAAAGAAGGAGAGACAATTCTAAAGTTTTTGCAGGAGCTGAAGAAGTTCCTTGAGAGTCGAAGAAACATTCGAAACAGGTCCATAGTCGAAGAAGATTTCGATACCCTGGAAGTCGACGATTCTTTCGACAAGACAGACTTTGAAGATGAATGGGATTCTTGGGAGAAGGATCAGCTTGTGGATGAGATTGCGGTGGGGGATGCCTGATGAGATTGATAATCAGAACCGGAGATTCTTCAGTCAGCATACTTGATCTGGAAAAAGCTACACAGATAAAGGTGGCCAAAAGGTATCTGAGAGTCAATTATGGAGAAGATTACGTAGTTTACGAGTTTAAGAAAGAATTCAAAGACATCGACATGGTGGCAAGCTACATTGCAGCGATGAAAGGAGACAACCTCTACATAGACGTTGAACAGCTTCTGGAAATGGAATCTCCAAATAAAGATGAAGTGCAAGTCCAAGCGATAACGCAATAACATCAGATGCCCAGAGTGTGGTGGACGAACTGAGAAACCTGCTTATTTCCGATGTCTGAAATGTGGCAAGATATTTCAGATTTACAGGAGGTCTGAAAATGGTAAAGATGCAGACTCTTTTTAACAATTTTTCAGAGTTTCTGAAGGTTGCTAATTATGTTCAGGGTCTCTTAACGAGGGAAAGGGAGAGAGCTAAGACCGAAGTTGAGAGAACAAGCTTCATCTATCTGCAGAACCGCATAACTGAGGCTGTTGATAGAGTCCACATGGGCCTGCTGTTCTCGAACACCTGCCTGAGTGTTGGAGTTACGGATCTTGACTACATCATCACTGTTGACGGTAGAATCAAAGCGATAATTGAGCAGAAAAGAAGAAGATGTGTAAATGACGGCTACATTAGAGTAAATTACAGACAGTATGAGGTCCTAAGGGAGATATGGGAAAGAATGGATGTTCCGGTCTACTACTTGGTTAAAACATGGAACGGTAGTTTCAGATTTCACCTGGTGAAACTCAATTTCTGGAGGCATGAGATACTTGGAAGAGGCGAAAGAAAAGACGATTATACTTTGATACCAATTTCAGAGGGTATTCAATGCGATGCAACGAGGCTGGTTGATGTTTTGGCGGATATTTTGAGGTGATGCGATGCGGCACACATACAGATTCTGGAAGTGCTCTGCCTGCCTCGTCAGACCCTGCTTTTTCGTTACGATTGATGACATGGGTACTCCGCATTACTGTCCGATGCTCGGAAAATATGAAGATGCAGGTATTCCAGAATGGGAGGAGATCAAGCCGCAGAGCACGATCAGGAAGATTGTCAGGGTTATAAACGGAAGGTGATAGGATGGACCATCCCTTAAATTACATGGATGAACTCTTTGGATTGCTTGTAGCCTTGGACAGGCAAGTAGTGCAGGAGAACTGGAAACAGGCATACACTATAGCCCGTAAGATCCATTTCAAAGTCTCTGCAGTGATGGATTCCATACAGTTGCAGATGCTCAAGGAAGATGAACTCGAACCTGTAGGGGGTCAGGGATGACAACATTTTTATACAGTTCTGGGAATGTTTACGAGAAAGAGTATCTTCCTTGTGAAGTTAATAATTATGAAGCGGTTATTAAAGTTATAATTAACCTGTTCATAGTTCATAGTTCAGTAGTCTATATAGTTCTTCGAAGAAGAGAAGAGGAGAATGGTAAGTTATTAACCGAAGTTAATAAGGTTAATAAGCGTCTTTACCCTTGTTCAACCCGGCTTTTCTTACCAAACAGGAGGGGTTGTAATGGCTAAAGTTTACAGTTTTTCTGTTCCTGATAACGAAGTTCAGCTTATAGCGATCTTGGATGAATTGAAAGCAAGAAAGGCATTAAGTATGGAAATCGTGAGACTTGCAAAGATCTTTTACCTGGGTAACGGGTTCAACTCTGAAACGATTTCAAAAGAGATGCTAAAACTTCTTGAAGCCGAAAAAACTGCTAAGGAAGCTCTTGAAATGGCTCAGAAATCGTTGAGTATAGTTGAAGAGCTTAGACCAATCATTGAGAAGAAGCAGGAAAAGCAAAAAGAGATTGAAGAACTTCCGTTAATCAGAGAACTTCAACTATACGTGTTTGATGATATACAAGACTATGCCAACTTTGAAGCTCGGTGCAGGAGAACTGGCAGAGAACCAAAAGACGCTATTAAAGCCCGTCTATCGGCATGGGCATCTGAGAAGCAGATAAGTTATCCTGAGGCGGTTAAGCTGTTCTGTAAGGCTTTTCCTGAGCTAAAGGTGTTTGAGGAGGTAGTTGTGAGATGAGCAAGATTAACGAAATCTATAAACCACGACTGACGAAAGAAGAGGCTGCAACGCTGTTCAGGCTGATTTACAGAAGATTTGCAGAAATACTCGAACAGGGTTTCAAGGAATGTATCAATGATGATTGCGAGGAGTGTTATCTTAACGAAGACTGTCCAGTCTTCAATTACTGCGACCCTCTCTTCACAAAAGTGATTGAAGGGGTTGAGTCTCTCGGCATCCACATTTGGTATGATTGGGAGTCTGAGTACATAATCCTCCAGATGAGTTGGATTAAGCCCGATCAGGACGATGATAAGTGGATCTGGGCTTATGAACTGAAAAAGGCTGTGTGGGTCTCAGTGGATGAACTGAAGAATGTGGAGGTGCAGGATCAAGACTTTGAACCTGTAACAATTGCTGACATCAGGGACGAATACAGGTCATTTCATAAGATCTTTGCAGATTTCTGGATAGAGGATGCACTTACATGGCTTTTCAGAGCGTAAGGATCCTGTTTGAGTCCCTATGAGGTGATGAGGATGAAGGTTGATCCAGCTCACATAAATCAACTTTCGAAAACTATGCATATGTTGTATGCACAAGAGCCATACATGATGCGTAAAGTGAGAACGACGGTAAACATAAATGAGGAATTAAAGCAATTAGCCGAAGAATTTGGTATAAATCTCAGCGCTTTTCTGGAGCTTAAGCTGTTCGAACACTTCAGAGAGCTTATTTTGATGAAAAACGCTCAAAATGGGATGCTCCGGCCGGGATTTGAACCCGGGTCACGGGATCGAGAGTCCCGTATGATTGGCCGGGCTACACCACCGGAGCTCAACTCTAATTCCCAGATGAGTTTATAACACTTCCTCTTCAAATCTTCCTAATTTAAATTCCCATTTAATCACTTAATCGTCTCCTTGTTCAGAGGTTTTAGCGAGTGGCGAAAAGTTTATATACTATAAGACTAACTATAAGTTAGTAACCAGTAATCACTCTCAAATGGTGATGAAATGAGGAGCGATGAAATACTTGAAGCACTCGGCAATGAAAGCAGGCGAAGAATACTGGAATTGCTATCTAGGAAACCCTGTTACGTAAGTGAGATCTCCTACTCCCTCAAAATGGCTCCAAAAGTTGTGCTTGAACATCTCGACAAACTTGAAAAAGCAGGGATTGTTTCAAGTTTCGAGGACGGAAGAAGAAGATACTACTACATCAACAGTAACCTCAGACTCGAGGTGATAATCTCACCACATAAATTTTCAGTGGATCTCCAGAGAGGTGATAGGATTGCCTCAGATCCATCAGCAATCTTTGGGGAGATAAAGGAAGCTCTGAGAATAATGGAGCAGATAAGANCAAACACGATCTCCGAACTGTACAGTGCACTTAAAATTTCCGAAGAGCTTCACACAAGGTTTTCAAGAGCTCAGAGTATGCTTGAAGCAAGATTCAACGAGTTCGTAGAGAGACTGCTAAATGAAATCGAGAACAGAGTTAAAGATGATTTCGAGCGNCTCATAATGCTTGCAGTTGCAAAAGGTATGAGGAGGACTTCAGAAATTGCCGAGTGCTTCAGGTTACCTTACAGAGAGGTTGAAAAAGCTCTGAATTCGCTCATGAAAAGAGGATTGGTGAAAAGAGAAGAGNAAGGTGGAGAATATATTTGGGTAATAAAATAAAAATTAAATGGGGTGATGATCATGTCCGGGAAAGATGAAATCACGCTCCGCGTGGCTGAAGCATATTATCGGGATGTTGGAAGAGGAATTGCAAGAGTTGACCCAAATGTAATGGAGAAACTTGGACTGCAAAGTGGTGACGTCATCGAGATAGTGGGCAAAAGCACAGTGCCAGCAATAGTCTGGCCCGGGTATCCTGAAGACAGAGGCAAAGGTATAATCAGAATTGACGGAAATCTGAGAAGCAACGCTGGAGTTGGCATCGACGATAAAGTCACCATAAGGAAAGTTACAGTAAAACCAGCTGAAAAAGTAACTCTTGCNCCCACAGAGCCTGTGAGATTGATGGGCGGAGAAGCGTATCTGCTTCGACTTCTTGAGGGCAGACCAGTGAAGAGAGGACAGAAGATAAGGGTCGAAGTGTTTGGTCACACCCTCACGTTTGTAATTACAGCTACAAAACCATCAGGAGTTGTTCTCGTGTCCAGATCGACGAACATTGAGCTCAAGGAGAAACCAGTAGAAGAGGTTGCCAGAGCAGTGCCGGATGTTACATATGAGGACATAGGTGGTCTTAAAAGAGAGCTGAGTCTGGTAAGAGAGATGATCGAACTTCCGCTGAAACATCCAGAACTCTTCCAGAAACTGGGAATCGAGCCGCCAAAGGGTGTGCTGCTTTATGGCCCACCAGGAACCGGTAAGACGCTTATAGCAAAGGCTGTGGCAAACGAGGTTGATGCTCACTTCATTTCTATAAGCGGACCTGAAATTATGAGCAAGTACTACGGTGAGTCTGAGCAGAGGCTGAGAGAGATATTTGAGGAGGCAAAGGAGAACTCACCGTCAATTATATTCATTGACGAGATCGACTCGATAGCACCGAAAAGAGAAGAGGTTACGGGAGAAGTTGAACGAAGAGTTGTGGCACAATTGCTAACTCTGATGGATGGACTTGAAGAGAGAGGACAGGTAATAGTCATCGGTGCAACAAACAGAATCGACGCTGTTGACCCAGCCCTTCGCAGACCGGGAAGATTTGACAGAGAAATAGAGATTGGAGTCCCCGATAGAGAGGGTAGATTTGAGATATTCCAGATTCACACAAGAAACATGCCATTGGAACCAAAATACAGCAGAAGCTTCGTTATTGAAGCGGTTGAAAGGTTGATAAAGAATACCGAGGATGAAGAGACTTTGAAGAACCTTGAGTTTCTAAAAGAAGAAATCAAGAATATGGAAAACGAGGAAGAAATAAAGATGGCTGCAAATAATCTCCTCTCTCAGGAGGTTCTGACCGAGCTGGAAAATGAGATAATCAGAGCTATGCTCCGGAATCTCGCTGATCAAACCCATGGATTTGTTGGTGCAGATATCGAGGCCCTCTGTAAGGAGGCTGCAATGAAAGCACTGCGCCGATATCTTCCGAAGATTGATTTTAACAGCGAAGAGATACCAATCGAGATTCTGGAATCCATACGTGTTACCTGGAATGACTTCATGGATGCTCTCAGAGAAATTGAACCTTCAGCGATGAGAGAGGTGTTTGTTGAAATACCGAAGGTAACATGGGAGGATGTTGGTGGACTTGACGACGTGAAAGCAGAGATCATTGAAGCCGTCGAGTGGCCACTTAAATATCCAGAAAAATTCAAGAAATTTGGAATTCAGCCTCCAAAAGGTGCTCTTCTCTATGGCCCACCAGGAACCGGTAAGACGCTTATAGCAAAGGCTGTGGCAAATGAGAGTGAAGCAAACTTCATAAGTGTTAAGGGAAGTGAGATCCTCTCCAAATGGTTGGGGGAGAGTGAGAAAGCCGTTAGAAAAATATTCAGAAAAGCCAGGCAGGTTGCACCATGCATAATCTTCTTTGACGAGATCGATGCCATAGCTCAGATGCGTGGAATAGATGAGGGTAGCAGAGCGGTTGAGAGAGTTTTGAATCAGCTTTTAACCGAGATGGACGGTCTCGAGGAGTTACATGGAGTAATCGTGATAGGTGCAACAAACAGACCCGACATACTCGACCCAGCATTACTGCGTCCAGGCAGGTTTGACAGACTGGTTTACGTCAGGCCACCAGACAAAAGGAGTAGACTGGCGATTTTCAAGATCCACACAAAAGGTATGCCTCTTGCAGATGATGTGGACCTTGAGGAGCTCGCAGATATGACAGAAGGTTACGTTGGAGCTGATATAGAGGCCATCTGCAGGGAGGCTGTCATGCTCGCACTCAGAGAGAATCTGAGCGCCGAAAAAGTTGAAATGAGACACTTCCTTGAAGCACTCAAGAAGATAAAGCCAAGTCTGAATGAGGCAATGATAAGCTTCTACGAGAGATTCGAAGAGAGAATGAAAACAGAAAAGATGAAAGTAGCCGCAAAGACCTTCGTCGGCTACGGTTAATTTTATCTATTATAATAATAGCTACTGTTTTGAAGCCAAAAGAAAAATTTATTTTTGATAATTTTTAATTTATCAATAGGCCCTCACACTGAGGTGTAATTATGAGTGGGAGGTCTGCAGCACATTTCATAATCGCTGGAACGCTCTTACTCCTTTTATGCACATATGAACCTTCAATAGCTTTGAATTCAGATTTAAATTCAAACACTTATCCAGAACTTCATTCCCTCCTTCAAACAGAAAGATGGGAATCCATTGGACCAGATGGAGGGGACATGCACTTTGTCTACATCAGCAGCAATCATACTGTCTTCGCATCACACGGTTTTGGAGGTTTCTGGAGAAGCTGGGATGGAGAGAACTGGAAGCTGGTTTACAATCCGGAATTCGTTAACATGAACATTTTCGCCATGGCTGAAATTAATGGAACACTTCTCGCAGGTGGAAACAAAGGGCTCTGGAAGAGTTATGACGATGGAAAAACCTGGTCAAAAGTTTACACAGGGTATGACGATATAGACAATGGACACAAATATGAAATTGTTTCCATAATCCCGTTCTCAGAGAACCACATCTTCTTTTCAGTCAAGATAGACAAAGGTGCTCTCAGAGAGGGATTCACGGATGAAAAAAATGGATTCTTCGAATTGAATAACGGAACCGTCACCTTCTGGGAGATTCCGGATTCTGCAACCCCTTACGTGGTCACGATGCTTGGCTATGACGATGACCTTAATGGCAGGGAAGTACTTTTTGTTTCAAGTAGCGATTCAGGGCTCTACATCTTTGACCTGACCTCAAAGAACTGGTACAGAATACTCGATAAATTCACAACAAGGGTTTTTGTTGATGCTGCAAATGATACTGTGTACGTGGGAACAATCGGAGACTGGTACTACATTGGAAAATACGATGCGAACACTGAAACTTGGAACTGGGAACACGTCACAATTCCTGGAGAAATCTGTGCCGTTGCAGAGTTTATTGTAAGAGACCCGTACAATCCCAATAGGGTCTGGATTGGAGCGAGTGGTGGGGAGAGAGGAAGTCTGTACGATACTGATATTTCAGGTGTTTCATTTGTCGGTGTTGGTTTCTGGATTGATGGAGAGTGGAAAGATCTCAANGTGAAAGGAAACTGGGGAACAACAATTGCAATTGATCGGCATCAGAAAGGGGAGAGAGTTGAGAACTACACAATCACTACACCCTATGGACTGGGAGCCAGAATTGCCTACGTACCACAGGGAGGTGCGGGATGCATACAGAAAACAGAAGATGGAGGTGCCAGCTGGAGGAGAGCTTACTCAGGAATTTATGGAGACACAATAAACAAAATTAACTACATAAATTACGGGGTCAGAAATGGGGACATCGCCGTTACATGTGTTTCAGGTACTCAGATCACCAAAGATTTTGGTAATAGCTGGGAGGAAGGTATAGATTTCACAATAGGGGACGTGGGATTTGGTTTACCTGGATATTCCTGGGGCGTCGCATCTCCTCCATCAGAACTTGAAGGCAAGTACGATTTACTCGTCGCAACAGGCTATCCACCAACCACCTTTACAGGCAACGGTATCTACGCCGTTGATACTGACTGCCTAAAAAGTGGATATGGTGCGTGTATGAAAAGAATAGCTTCTGGACCATACTTTGATCTGGTTGTAGTTGATGAAAAACTGTTCGCTGGAAGAATGGANGAGGATCTCGATATCATCGATCTCAATGATTACTCTGTACAGAAGGTTGATGTCGATGGAGCTGGAATAAACGTAGCCTACATAGATGGAAAACTCTTCATTTCAACAGAACGTGGAGGAAATAGAGATACAGATTCATACTTCTTTTCTGACCCAAGGTGCGAGGGTAGTCTCTATGTTTGCAATATCGGTGTAAACAGTGTCAACTGCCAGAAGATATACGATGGAGATAGAATTGTTTCATTTTCCGTGAATGGTTCCAAGATTATTGCTCTGACAAACTCTAACAGAGTTATTTACTGGGAAAATTACAACTACGCTCCATCAGCCGAAGTGAATCTCCGATCTGCGACTTACTCGGACATGGTAGTGGACTGGAAGAGAGAGCTGATATATCTCTCAACTTTTGATGCCGGAGATAGTGGGGTTTACATAACAAACTTAGACAAGATTTTCGAAGGAAAAATGTACGGTCTAAGTAATGGGCTTCTGGAAAGGAGGATTAGAGATTTGATNCTTGTCGATGAATATCTATTCGCCGGAACAGAAGGTATGTCCGTNTGGAGGCTCAAGATACCGGAGAATTTCAAACCGGTTGCAGAATTCTCTGGTCCATCCAACCCCATTGCCGGAAAAGATCTAACCTTCAATGCATCCAGTTCCTTTGATATAGATGGCATCATCACAACTTTTATCTGGGATTTTGGTGATGGAAGTGTCGTTACCACAACCCAGCCTTCCATCACACACACGTTTCAGCACGCAGGCATGTTTAATGTGTCACTGACGGTTGTGGACGAGGGAGGTCTCTCAAATACAACCAGCATGATTCTGGAGGTTTCAGAAATTTTGCNCGGAGATGTGGATGGAAATAATGTTATTAACTTCAATGACCTCATAGGAGTTCTTAATCTTATACTTGCTGGAGCATATGACCCAGCTGCCGATGTGGACGGAAACAACATTGTAAACTTCAATGACTTGATAGCTGTGCTCAATGCAATACTGACATCTGGCTAAATTTGATGAGCACCTTAATTTATAAGCCCANCACAATCAGTCAATTCGATGATAGGAACTGTCATCAATGCTGTAACCATAGTGGTTATGAGTTTTGTTGGAATGGCTATTGGTACAAAACTGAAGCTGGAAATCAAGGAAAAGTTGATGAACGCGCTTGGACTGGCAGTTATTCTTATTGGTTTGAGTATGGCACTTAAAATGGANAACTTTCTGATCGTTACTGCAAGCATGGTCACAGGAACAGCGATAGGGGAGATTACAGGAATCGAAAGTTATCTAGAGAGAACAGGAAAAAGACTGGAGGAAAAATTCAAGGGAAGTAAANTTGCAGAAGGATTTGTTACCTCAACCCTGCTTTACTGTGTTGGTTCTATGGCAATCGTTGGCCCCATTCAGGAGGGGCTGACAGGTGATTACTCTATACTTCTTGCAAAGTCTATGCTCGATGGGGTGGCTTCAGTGTTTCTTGCCTCAACGATGGGAGTAGGAGTTGCTTTTTCGAGCTTGAGTGTTCTCCTCTACCAAGGCACATTCACGTTTCTTGCCTCACTCATCAGCCCTTACATGACACCGCATGTTATTAATGAACTCACAGCAACTGGTGGACTACTGATATTTGCAATAGGGATAAACCTGACGGGCTTGAGAAAAATTGAAGTTGGCAACATGCTTCCAGCACTCCTTATCGCACCCATACTTGCCACTTATTTCTAAGTCATAATTCAGAAACATTTAAAAATTTCAATTATAAGTCATAACACATGAGCAGAAAGTTTGTACTGCTCGCTGTTTTGATGGCGATTGTCATAGCCACACCAGCAACATCAGCATGGCTTTTTGGTAAGAAAAAGGAAGTGCTGAAAAGCTACTATGCGGATCCATTTCAGGTTGACATTTCATCTATGCCAGAGCTTTCATCCATGCCAGTCGATGATCCAGCAGACGGAGTGGATTGGGTGAAAATTGATCTCCCTTCACCATGCGTTAGTGGAGACGGAAGTAAAACATTCATCATGGTCAGCAGAGGAAGTTCCAATAATATTCTGATCTATTTTGAAGGTGGTGGTGCATGCACAGATTACGTAACCTGCAGTCTCACAGTCATAACACTTCATCCAAAGTTCTGGCAGTCAAAACTCATGGCTCAGCTTGGAATCTTCAACAGGGCAAATCCTCTGAATCCATTTAGAGACTGGACATTCGTTTACATACCCTACGGGACTGGAGATGTCCATATAGGCAACAGGGTTATGAAGTACTACTCTCCAATCTTTCACAGAAGTAAAGTTGTTTACCACGTCGGATTCGTGAACGGGGTGGTTGCAATAAGATGGGCTGCTCAGCAGGGTAACTTTGACAAGATTGTAATTGCAGGATCGAGTGCTGGTGGTTATGCAACTGCATTACATTTCCTTACAGCCAGAGAAATATTTGGAAAACCCATCGTAGTGATAAATGATGCAGGACCTGGTCTGACCTCTGAGAGAGACCCAAGCTTCAGTTATGAAGCTTCGATTGAAAGCTGGGGATGGGACCAGAATCTACCCGCTGACGCGCTTGGTTACATAAAAGATGGTGAGCCAATATATGCAATTGGATACGTCTTCGATAAATATGGAGATAGTCTCTACGGTTTCTTTGAAGACAAGAAAGACTTCATAATCGGAACTGCTTTNCTGAAATACACCGGAAGTGAATTTGAACAAAAGCTCCTGAAGGTAACTTCAGACCTAAGAAACATGTACCCCAGCAACTACTACCGCTTCCTTGTGGATGGAAGATTGCACACAGCACTTCCGCTCCCGAGATTTTACTATCTAAATGCTGACGGACTGTTCCTGTTCCAGTGGGCAAAAAAACTCGTTGATGGAGAACCTGTTGACGTGGTTGAGTGACAGATTACGTNGTCATCCCCACAGATCCCGTGTGTCAGGAGGATATTTTCTTTCATTTTTATCCATTTTTCTTTCAGCAGCCTTAACGATGTCAATTCCGACAGCATCACAGAAAAAGAGCAGGTAGATGAAAATGTCAGCTATTTCTTCCTCCACTCTTTCTTTTTGTTTTTCAAGGACTTCGTCTTCATTTTCGATCCATTGAAACAGTTCAAGAAGTTCTGCAGCCTCAATAGAGATTGATATTGCCAGATTTTTTGGAGTATGATACTTCCTCCACCCTCTTTGGTCTCTGAATGTTCTGAGACGTTGAATCAAGCTTTGAAGTTCCATATCCCTAATTTCTTATTCCGGATTTAACTCATTCCCATAACCTTTTTAATTGCTCCCCCAACTCTCAGCAGAAATCATGAAGGTGATTGCATGCCAGTACTATGGCTGAGTGATGTTGATAAAAATGATGTCCCGGCAGTTGGTGGGAAGGCCGCTAATCTCGGAGAACTGATAAGAGTTGAAATTCCAGTTCCCGATGGCTTTGTTGTGGATGCCAAAACNTTCAGAGACTTCATAGAAAAGGCGTCATTGAAAGAAAAGATCTACCCCCTACTTGACTCCGTGAATGTGGAGGACACAAACGAACTCAATAGGGTTTCAGAAGAAGTAAGAAAAATGATTGATAAGACAAAGATGCCAGAGGACATTGAAGAAGAGATAAGAGAAGCATACAGAAGACTTTGTGAGAGTGAAGGCGAGGAAGTCTACGTTGCAGTAAGAAGTTCCGCCACAGCCGAGGATTTACCTGGAGCGAGTTTTGCGGGACAGCAGGAAACTTACCTGAATGTTAGAGGCGAAGATGACGTTGTGGACAAAGTAAAAAAGTGCTGGGGCAGTCTTTTCACTCCTCGCGCTATTTACTACCGGATCCAGCAGGGATTCCGACACGAAGACGTAAGCATAGCTGTTGTCGTTCAGAAGATGGTGAACAGCGAGAAAAGTGGAGTCATGTTTACGTCTCACCCTGTAACAGGTGAGAAGAAGTGCATAATCGAAGCGGTTTTCGGGCTTGGAGAGGCAATAGTGAGCGGTATGGTTACTCCCGACTCATACATCTACGATCGCATTACCAGAAAACTCGTTGACGTAAAAATAGGTACCAAAAAGTTCAAACTTGTACGAGAGGGGGATACAACTGTTAAGGTGGAGCTTGACGATGAAACAGCAAAGAAAAGAGTCCTGAGTGATGATGAAGTTGAAAAACTNGTCAACCTCGGAGAAGTTATAGAGGACCACTACAACACTCCACAGGACGTTGAATGGGCAATCGAGAAGGGTGAGATATACATAGTACAGTCCAGACCGATTACAACNATCAGAGAGAGTGANAAAGTCGAGAAAGAGNTGGAAGAGGGTATTGAAAAGGGGAGAATACTTGTCCAAGGACTTGGTGCTTCACCGGGGATAGGCGTTGGTAGAGTCAGGATCATATCCAGCGAGAAAGAGATCTCGAAGGTTAGAGANGGTGATATCCTCGTAACNACTATGACTACACCAGACATGGTTCCAGCCATGAAAAGGTCAGCGGCAATAGTCACAGATGAAGGTGGAATGACGTGTCATGCTGCCATTGTCTCGAGAGAACTCGGAGTTCCGGCTGTTGTCGGAACAAAAGATGCAACAAAAATTCTGAAGGACGGAATGCTCGTCACTGTGGACGGTGATAGAGGAGTGGTTTATGCAGGTGATGTCAGAGAGGAGTTCGAGGAGGAGAAACCGGTGGTTGCTGCTGCTCAGACGCCCCTGATAACTGCCACGGAAGTAAAGGTGAACATCTCGATACCCGAAGCAGCAGAAAGAGTGGCAAGAGAAACAAACGCTGATGGAGTTGGTCTTTTTAGAATAGAACACATGGTTCTATCCCTTGAAAAGCATCCAATGAAGTTTATCGAAGATGGAGAAGTTGACAGATACGTTGATCTCCTTTACGAAGAGATGAAAAAAGTTGTTAAAGCCTTTTACCCAAAAACAGTCTGGATAAGGACGATTGATGCACCTACGGACGAATTCAGGAACATGGAGGGCGGAGAGAACGAACCCATCGAAGCGAATCCTATGCTTGGTTTCAGAGGAATAAGAAGAGATCTCCAAGAAGAAGAGCATTTCAGAGCTGAGATGAGAGCTATAAAGAAACTCGTTGACGAGGGGTTTACAAACGTAGGGATAATGCTTCCGCTCATAACTTCTCCTGAAGAAATCAGAAAAGCAAAGGAAATAGCAATTCAGGAAGGATTACCTCTCAAAAAAATAGAATTTGGAATCATGGTTGAAACTCCGGCTGCTGCGATGATAATCGAGGATCTTGTCGAAGAGGGGATCGATTTCATAAGCCTCGGAACAAACGATTTAACCCAGTACACACTTGCTGTTGACAGAAACAACGAGAACGTTGCATATCTGTACGATGAAACACATCCAGCTGTAATGAAACTCATCGAGAGAACCATAAANATCTGCAAGGAGAAGGGTGTAAAGACTTCTATTTGCGGTCAGGCAGGAAGCTACCCGGAGGTTGTGGAGAAACTTGTAGAGATGGGTATTGACAGCGTTTCCGCAAATCCAGATGCCGTCCATCAAATAAGAGAAGTTGTCGCCAGAGTTGAAAAGAAATTGATTCTTGACAAGCTCAGAAAGTTGTGAAAAATCTTAATTTACAATTTTT
>Ga0180888_101_pt1 | contig 15124 bp, 18 predicted proteins | sample Deesub1362A_J573_FD_124181 | JGI IMG/M metagenome (GOLD analysis project Ga0180888, IMG submission 124181) | Methanomicrobia archaeon JdFR-19 | reverse complement strand
CATAGTCCCATCCTACATTGGTGCATCCTGTATCCAGAACATAGTATCCAGGGGAAGTTATGTCATAGGGGAGAGCGGTAATGTGTGTCTCAGCTGCCCCTGCATGATTCACAATAAAAACAAGTGTCACGAACACTAATATAAATGCCCCCCTCACCTTATCACCTTCCTCTATAAAGAAGGGTAGTAGTATGTTGTACCGTGTTCTATACCATGTTATACCTTTTAAATTTTTTGACGATGGAGCAAAATTACACCGAAATATAGCTTAAATCTATTTATTAGAGTATAATGAAGAGCTAAAGACCATTTTAACGAATGTATATCAATTTTTGCATACTACTGCTTATTCTTAACACTCAATCAACTACGCAGTACCCACTTTCAGTATAGACGCCCGTTGCAAAGTGCCATATTTCTTATTTACTTTTTGCGCTTAGCACAGACTCTCATCACATACGATAACGATAATAAGATAGTTAGTCTATAGGGTATGTGATGAATGTTGGTGGAATTGAACTTGAGCACCCTATAATGCTTGCATCAGGCATCATGGGGATGAGTGCCTCCTCTCTTATCAGAATCGCACATTCAGGAGCATCTGCCGTAGTCACAAAATCGGTTGGATTAGAACCAAGGGAAGGATATCCAAACCCGAGTTTTGTCTCTCTTGATGTTGGTTTTTTGAATGCGATGGGCTTGCCAAATCCTTCTGTCTCAGTCTTTTCTGAGGAGATAAACAGCGTAAGAGAAGAGGGGATTGTGGTGATTGCGTCTATCTACGGCTCTTGTGAAGAGGAATTCGTGAAGGTTGCAACCCAACTATATCCGAATGCGTTTGAGCTGAATCTTAGTTGCCCCCACATCAAAGGATATGGCGCAGAATTGGGTTCAGATCCCGAGAGGGTTGAACACATCGTTGCCTCGGTGAAGGATGTGGTTGATGTTCCTGTTTGGGCAAAACTAACACCGAACGTTGCAGATATATGTGAAATAGGAATGGCAGCGCAGAAAGGTGGTGCAGACGCGGTTGTTGCAATAAATACGGTCAGAGCCATGGCGATAGACATAGAAAGTGGGCATCCTGTACTGGGGAATGTTATAGGTGGGCTATCTGGAAAGGCAATAAAGCCAGTAGGCGTCAGATGTGTTTATGAGCTTTATAAAGAAGTTGATATTCCGATCATAGGAGTGGGAGGGATTTAGTCGTATAGAGATGTAATAGAGTATGCAATGGCTGGAGCAAGCGGGGTTCAGATAGGCTCTGCAATATATCATGATGTTGGTGTGATAGCAAAGATATGGGAAGATGTAAGAAAGTTCTTAGAAAATAGAGGAACATCATTTGAAAAAATCGTTGGAATGTCTCACACTGAAAATGGTAAATTGGGGATTAGATAAGGAAATTGAAAGAGGAGTTCGAGGAGAGTGTGGAGACGCCGATAACTGTGATGTCTATCAGAAGGATTGCAACTTCTATCTTCAATTATCGACACCGGGAGACAGGATTATGGAGAAATAGAAGGTAGTCCCGGGCGGATTCGAACCGCCGTCTTCGGCTCCAAAGGCCGAAAGGCTTGACCGCTACCCCACGGGACTTCTTTAAATTCTCTGAAGTTTGTATACTAAATAGTGAATATATAGATTATCTTGTAAAAAGGTCTGATTCAAATTATCGATAAAGACGTGCTGGAAGAACTCAATTCGATCACACTCGACCTCGTAAAGGGACTGGCAGAAGAGACAAAGAAGAGACTGGCTTACGAACTCAGAACCGGATTGTTGAATGGTGAATCGATTCAGAAATTATCTGAACGTGTTCGTAATGTGTTCGAGACATCTAAGACGAGAGCTGTGAGTATAGCAAGAACCGAGTCTGTGAGAGTATTCAACACCGCCTCAATCAGAAGATATCAGAATGCTGGCGTAAAGAAGTGGAAGTGGTATGCGGCTGTTGATGAGAGGACATGTCCTGTGTGCGGGACGAGACACAACAGGGTATATGATATAAATGATGCTCCTCCTCCAGCACATCCTCAGTGCAGATGCACAGTGGTGCCTGTTTTAGATGGACCAGAGAGAGCTGAGAAACCCTTTACTGAACCAGTCGAGGTTGATGAGAGAATCGGTCGCACTTTAAATGAGTTTGAGAAGATACTGAAAGAGGATGGTACGTTCACACGCTCCGTATGCAAATTTGTAAATGGAAAGAAACTATCGTTTGAAGAGGCTGAAAGAGAGTTCACTAAGATATATGGCAAACACATCAAGGGAGCAAGCAGGGAGCTGAAGGAACATCTCAAAACAAAGCTTGTGACAAGGATAAGCCCCAGGGTGATTGAAAGGACAAATCTCGTTAAAATAAAGAACAAAAGATCTGGAAGAAGTTTTTACAACCCCCTCAGGAAGGAAATATCCCTTGTCACTGAACCGAAAGAGTTGCAATGGCATGGATTTCTGCATGAGTATGGGCATCACCTCGAATATGAACTGTACAAAGAGAAGGTTGTGGAGTTCTATATTGCAAGAGTAAAGAAAAATGGATACAAAATAGAGCCCCTTAGAAAGCTCTACAACTACGAATTGCCATTTGGAATGGACGAGTACGCTTTTGTTGGTTTCGATATTGAGCCTTATGCTGGTAAATTTTATGTAGAACACAGCAAATGGAGAGCTATTTTGAATAATCCAAAGAAAATCGAGGAGTTTAAAGATCAGATATCGACAGAGGTTTTGAGTGTTGGGCTTCAATATTTTGAGAATGAAAATACGATGAAAGAGCTTTATGAAAAGGACAGAGAGCTTTTTGGTTTTATGCTCACATTGTTGAGAGGAGATTTTTTATAATCTGAAAACAAACTTGGTGATAGAAATGGAATGGAAAATTGTGCTGAAACACAGAGAGAACCCGTGGGTGATTGAGATAATAGGTATTGGCGAGAACCCACATAGGCCTTCAGAGGTTGTGGTCAGGTCGAACACGAAACTCCCCTACGTAAAGAAGGTCCTCAATGAAATCAGATTTACAATCGAGCATCCCCCTCCGTTTCTGCACTCAGATATGATGCAATCCAGAGATGACATGTATCTGTGGAGGTTTGCGGCTGGAAAGTTTACTGGAACAAATCCAGACTGGGTTGTGGAGGATAATTTACCAGAACTGGAAATCAAGGAGGACGAGGAGGTCAAGAAGCTGAGAGATGAAGGGATTGTGCCAATATACTGAGACCCGAGTGGAAAAGGAGATTTTTTATAATTTAAATCAAACATCAGCTGTTATATATGAGACTCGAAGAAATCGTCCAGAAACTCAGGTCCAATGAGGGGATATTGAAAGAAAGGTTCAAGATTAAAAGCATCGGGATTTTTGGCTCTCTTGCAAGAGAGGAGGAAAATGTCAATGATATTGACATAATAGTGGAGTTCAGCGAGCCAGTGGGCTGGGAGATTGTTGACCTGGAGGAGTTTCTCGAGGACCTGCTCGGTATGAGGGTGGACATCCTGACAAGGAGGGCGGTGATGAGCAAGCCTCTGCTCTGGAAATCCATTGAAGAGGAGATCGTGTATGTCTGAGAGGGTTCGAGACTTGCTTTAAACAAAATAATGTTATTCATCTGTTCTATCTTCCCATAACTTGTCAATCATTTTCTTGGTATTCAGATGAAGGTAGAAAATCATTATGAACTGAAAAATCAAAATTTTTACATTTATATACAACCTATCTATTAATGTAGAGGCTTGTAGCTTTTCACGAGCCCCCATTGAGCAGATCTTTCACGAGCTCTTGCCTAGTTACCTCTAAATGTCCCCTATGCCTACACTTTGGGCATATCATTATACTGATAATAACAGTATTCTTCAGATGAATCATTCACAACAAATTCCACATGCTCATAATACTTCCTACCCATAATTTACAATTTAGTCAAACATTTTCAACAACTCTTCGATAGCATTTATTTCGTCTGTGGATTCTAGGATCCTAATGGATCCTCTGGGAACAAAAGAAATTTTTCTTTCTAATTCATTAAGTGGGATTTTTATTCCAGGCAACCTCCTATTTGATGTTATACCCTTTAGTTTAACCCATATATGATAGGGATATCTATAAGGTTCATCCCATTCAGCAACAGGTTCTGGTCTGTACTCTTTCTTAATAATCTCTCCTTTAGCCCTGATTCCTCCACTTGAGTAAATTAATACTTTATCTCCTATATCTATCCTTTCCCACTCTCCTCGATACCTTTCACTTAAACCCCACATACCCCTCTCTAATAATGTTTTTAGGTTGGGATTCGCACTAACAGTAGCCTTTCCCACAATCAAGATAACGTATTTCTTGCTGTATTTTTCTAACCACATTCGAAGAGCATTTGTTAATTCCTTAACAAAATATCCTTCAAAACTGCCATGTAACTCAATGACTTTTTCTTGAAATTCTCTCCAAACAGCATCATCTACTTCATCTACATTTCCAATTGTTTCTATATTTCCAATTATTATCTGCATATTAATTTTTGAGCAAGTGAAATTATAAATAATTTCTTCTAACTAATCCCTTTTAAAGTCTATTCTCTCCTAATATTTCATGCAATTAATAGTCAAGTCTCTCGAGATAGACGAGGAGGAGAAGGGGGTTTACGTTGAGGGATATGCTTCTGCCTCGGTAAAAGATTTAGACAACGAGATAATCACGGACAACGAGATAATCACGGAGGAGGCTTTGCAGAGAGCGTCCAGGGAGCTCGTGAAGGAACCCTATAACAAGGTGTTCCTGAACCACAATTATACAGACATCCCGATCGGGAAGGTGGTGGATGCAGAGGTCAGGGATGGCAAGCTGTGGGTGAAGCTGAAGCTCAACAAAGCACATCCCAACTTTGAGACTGTGTATTCCGGTCTGAAAGAGGGATTCCTTGATGCATTCTCAATTGGTTTCAGAATACTTGAGAAGGAAGGAGACAGGATCACCCGTCTGAAGATTCTGGAGGTCTCTCTGGTGGGAATTCCTGCGAATCCTGAGGCGGTTGTGGAGGAGGTTTATGAGAAGATGTTCGAGGACACGGTCGAACTGAAAGGGGTTGTTCCCTCCCACCCGTGGAAATACGGGAAGTCGGACGGTGAGTGGACCAGACCTGATCTGAGAGATTTTACCGACAAATCCTGGAACGAACTGACAGACGAAGAGAAACGGAACATAGCAGGTCACTTTGCATGGGTTCCTGAAAAGCTTGAGAGGTTCACCGACCTGAAACTCCCGCACCACGACCCGAAATCGCATGCTGTCGTGAGGAGGGGAGTTGTGGCTGCAATGGCTGCTTTATTTGGAGCGAGGGGAGGGGTGGACATACCTGCAGAGGACCGTAAAAGGGTGTATAACCATTTAGCCTCCCACTACAGGGAATTCGATATGGAGCCTCCAGAATTCAGGTTCCTTGAGGAGTTTTCTGTTGCCATTTCAGATGACCTCTTAAAAAGTCCAAAAACCGTGGATAAGAACATGAACGAGATTGAAGTGCTCAAGAAGGAGAACGAGGAGCTGAGGAAGGAAATCGAGGAGCTCAGAAAGAAGCTGGAGGAGTACGAGGCAAGAGAAAAGGCAGTTCTCATCGAGAAGATAAAGAGGGTTGCCTCAGTCGTGAAATCAGATGTGAACGAGGAGGACCTTACAGAGTTGACGATACCAGAACTGAAGATACTGATGGGGGACATTGCAGAGAAGCTCATCGAACAGAAGGCGGAGAAGATGAAGGTGTCAGTTGAGGAGACAGACAGGATGGAGACGAAGTGGGGAATCGTGGACATCAAGAAACTGAACGAACTTAAGAAGATGATGGGGGTGGAGTGAATGGTTCTGGAATATGCAGAAGGGAGATTCATCAGGATGACAGCTGGGGCTGACATCACTGCTGGGCAGCTTGTCGAGATAACCGGTGATGAGGAAGTCTCGCCTGCGACAGCTGGTTCGACATCTGTTATTGGTGTTGCCCTCACGGATGCAAGTCAGAACGAGCTGGTGACCGTTGTCACCGAGGGAGTCGTGAGTGTGACCGCAAGCGGTGCAGTATCTGCGGGGGATAAGGTGCAGGCTGCAGCAGACGGCAAAGTATCTGCATGGTCTGCATCTGCAGCAGGTGATTCTGCGAAGATTGTGGGAGTTGCACTTGAGGATGCAGCAGATGGTAATACCGTGAAGATAAAGCTGGAGGTGTGATGAATGGTGATGATAACTTCTGAGGTTCTGCCAGCAGAACTTCTTCAGGCAATATCTGATGTGGTGGTCCAGGAGGCAAGAGCTGTAAGAGTGGGAAGACAGCTCGTTCAGATCGAAAAGGTGGACAGGGGAGCCCAGACCTACAAATACAGGAAGTTCACCGGCTTCACAACGGTCGAGGAAATACCAGAGGGTTCAGAGTTCCCGCTTGAGGGTGTTACCTACTCAGAGGAGACCGCATCGATAAAGAAGATAGGAAAGGCGTTCTATATCACAAAGGAGGAATACATGGCGAACAAGCTCCACTCGATTGCACAGCTCGCAAGGGATGCAGCCGAGGTTGTCGCTCTCAAGGAGGACGAGCTCATAATAAACGAGCTCGTTTCAGATGCTGGACAGAGTGTGACCGCAGATGCCACATGGGACACGACCGGGGACCCGTATGATGATGTGTCGGATGCGTTGACCAAGCTGGAAGCCAATAATTACAAAGGGGATGTACTGGTGCTGCATCCCAACGAAGCAGGCGACCTGAGGAGGATTGACTCGGATGCCCACACGTCATACAGGGAGCTCATAGATGGACTTGGACTCAAGGTGGTGGCAACACCCAAACTGACCACGGGTACAGGTCTATTGCTGGATACAAAGAGGGCTGGAGTGCTGGCGGTTGCTGAGGACATCACTGTGGAGGGACCCGAGTACAGGCAGAGCAATCAGTCCTATCTGGTGAACGTGTACGAGAGGATTGTGCCGGTGTGCAGAATTGCGAATGCGGTGTGCAAGCTGAGCGGAATCTGAACCGGGTGATCTGCAGAATTCTGCGGGCCATCCAGAAGGAGGGTCCATGATGGACAGGGACGAGATCCGACTACTTGGCGAGCTGGACGGGAAAATATCGAGGATATTATACGAGCTCCAGAAGATGAACGGTCGGCTGGACAGACACTCATACAGATTGGACGAGCATGACAAAGCAATAGAGCGACACCGCTCGTACTTCAAGATAATTGGAGGTGTCTTGTCAGCCATCACCGTCTTTGTTGCCACCCTCCTGGCTCTTCTGGTGAGATGAGATGATAACCGCTGACGACGTGAGGAAGATGGTGATAACGAATGCAGACGACACCGTTATACAGAGCTTCATCGATGCCAGGGAGGAGGAGCTGAAGCAGATCATAAACGTGGACGATTTATCAACAGCCTCCTACCAGTCTTTTTTAAAGAAGTGGTTGCTGAACATGGTGGCCTCGGACCTCATACTGTATGAAGTGGGTATGGACCCTCTTGACTATTCCTTGGGGGAGTTAAAAGAAAATATGGAGCCGAATGTCAGGTACAGATTCCAGAGAGCTGATGAACTCAGAAAGGAGGCTGACACCCTTATTAGAACTTATTTCCTCAAAACCACGGGATACAGGTCAGCGTCATTGTAAAGTAGTATAAAAACGAATGTAAGAAATATGATGGGGATGAGGGTGATACGCCTTCTGAAGGATTTTGCTGAGGAGAAACTGAATAAGTGGGTGAGCGTTGAGCAGCATGGAGAAGCACTCATAATAAAACCGAGGGAGGAAGGATGGCAACCCAGCAGGAAGTCTTCGAGGTGATAAAGAGGAAGGGGTATGCTGATTTTAAAGATCTGAAATCTCATTTTAAAATAGAAGGGGGAGGGTCCTGGCTTCCCCAGCGTCTGAGAGCACTCGAGAAGAAGAAACTCATAATCAGTATGAGAAGAGGGAACATCTCGGTTTATTTTGTGAATCCTGAGGTTTGGGAATAAGTTTATACAAAATAAATCAATGATGAACAATAAGATGACGTCTACACTACATAGAAAACTGCAAGATGAACTAGTGGAGTTGGGAAGTCGATTAGGATTCCTTGCTGAAGAAGAGTGTTCTTTACAACATCTTTATCCTGGATATTCACCAAGAGTTGATGTAGTTTGGTTCTATCCTCTCTCAAAAGATCAAAGTTCAGCCATACAAATGGTATACGATTCGTGGCCTTATTCCAGTGAGTCAAAGTTATTGTATCCATACGCAGCCTTTGAGATAACCTCTCTAGATGCAACATCAAAAACAGTCATGAGTGAAATCTGGAATCTAAAACTTGCTGGATTTAGATATTCTTTTAACATTGTACCTAGTAAAAATCCAGAACATCCAGACTACATGCACAAAGAAAGAGCTGAAAGGATAGCAAATACTTTAAAATATTTTTCGGGTTTTGATGATGCATTTGTTGTGCCAATAGAAAAACTCGAACAGACAATATCTTCTATAGATTCTTGGACTTTACATTCTGGGCAGAGAGTCTCATTTAAAAATCCGATGAAGAATGTTCAAAACGACATAATAAAAGGTCTGAGAGAGTTGGGTAAAAGATGTGGATTCATCTCTCTAAGCGAGTATACACCTATTTGGATTAAAAAGGTTGAAAAGAGGGTAACTCCTATCCGTTATGATGTTGCATGGCTTTTGGAATTGCCTGTTAACATTGGGCTTCAGTTCAACCAGTTCTTAGAATATTTGGGGATAAAACAGATCAAAGATACTAATCCTGTTGAAGTGTTAGTATTTGAAGTTGAATCAAGAAATCATCTCAACAAACATAGTGTTGGCAGCATTCTCAACATTACCACAATCATTGGTAGGGGCGTTATAGTGATGAAAGATAAAACACCAGACCTTGTGAGAACAGTAAAACTAATGTCCTCTAACAAGGTGGAGATAAAAAAGGTTGATGAGTTGAGGTTATATTACTAAGGAAACAAGAATAAACTTGTAGAGACTCGTTTAGTAGAGTAAAATATTTTATCTCCTACTTGCAAACTAAGTAGAAAATATAAATCGGTGAAAATGTGCCATCACAAATAAGCGAAACGTTGGGAAAATATAGAGATGCATTAGACGATTCAAGAAATAGGTATGAACAAATTAAGAGGGAAAGATTTAAAAATGCAAAACAATTTTATGACTCTTTTTTCAAGAATTTAATAAAAAAATATGATTTAGAAAATTTTAACAGAGTGAAAATGCTCGCTGAGCAATTCTTTCAAGTAGATAAAGTCAGATTTGCAGCTGTAGACGGTTCTTGTTATAAAAAACAACTTCAAGATTACATGGTTTTCTTTGGTGCTGCATATCCTATTAGAGGGATTATTGATTTTAGCAGTTCTAATAAAAGATTCGTTTATGAAGCATGGTCGCCAGATGAAGACGTGAGCATGGTCGCATATGTTCCTGTTCCTTTTGCAGAGCTAAATGAGACAATAGATGATCCTTTTGTTGTCTCCGACGATCAGAAGGTGATCAACCTGTCTAATATTCATGTTCAATTAATGGAACTAGCAGAAGTATTCCAAGCATATATGTTATTGAAATCTTCTGACCTTCGACCTAAGATACTATTGTGGGATCAGTCAATGAGCAGCGTTATGAATAGTAACGATGTAAACTATAAAAGAGTGAATTTGATAGGATATAAATATCAACAGAAACTTCTTACAGCACAAGATGTTATTATTGCGTATTCTCACCCATACAATAAAGAACTGAACATCCCTTCAACAAAGAAATACCGAATTTACAACTATGTTTTATATAAGCTTCAAGAAAACTCACCACAGAACATTCCATTACTTGCGAGGGAAATAGGATTAAGTGAGGAAGAATTACTCAGTAGAATAAACTATCTAACTAATAGTGGTATGGACTCAAGTGATCCACTAGCTCAAAATGATCCAATAGCGTATATTGAGTCAAATAATATACATTTTAATGATGAATATGATGGGGCTTGGGAATACTGTGTAGGGTTGTTTGAACACATCTGTAAGAGGCTTTTTAAAGATAAGAAACCAGATGCATTGATTTACAAAAAGAAAAATCCGGAAGGAGAAACTGAGGAGAGATGGACCTCCCCAAATGATCTTAGATTCTTAATTAGTGTCGGTATCCGAGCATTAATAGAAGAATGTTGGAGACATAATGTTTTATTAATAGGTATAGTCAAGGATTCTGCATCTAAATATTTAACTCGCAATTATATAGGCGTAATGGAGCACATTGGAAAATATACCAATATCCCTCACGTTCTTCTTCCTTGGAGTGACAGAGATTTCCTTGAAACACTTCCATGGATTGATGATTCACTTACTGCCCCATGGTCCACAATTGAATTTGACTCTGTATTTATGACCTTACATGTAGAAAAAGATGATAGTGGAAACAAAAAAATTGTAGGGGTCAGAGGAAATATTGCAGCACCTCCAGAAAGGTTATTTGTCCGATCATTAGCACAATTTTATCTCAACAGATCAAAAAAATCATTGCTTTATGGACATGTTATTTTTATAGATAGACTAATTGTTCCAAGTATAGACAAAAACACAGAAAAAGTCATTATAGACAAAAATAAAGATGTTTTGGGTATAATTGAGCCAATTGCTTTTTTAGATAAAGATAAAAGAAATTATGCACAGGATCTAATGATGTACATATTGGACGTACTAACACGGAATCTGTATCCAGAGGTTATAGGATATCCAGACCCTCTTCATAAAGCAGATTGGGGGGCAAAAAGTCTTTACAAAAAGATTAAGCCAATAATAGATAGTAGCGATATTTCACTTAGGTCTAATCCGGCTCATAAAACATTTAGACAGTTAAGAGATGAGCTAAGAAGGACTTAAAGGTGGTATATAATGGAGAGCTTTAGAAAAGATGCTGTTGGAAGATTGTTGTGGGCTGAAGCAGACCCAAACACTCGATTCAAGTATACAATATGGTTTGACTATACAAGGAAGTTGGTTAATGAATTGCGTGAGGGAGATTTGGTTGCTGTACCAAACTTTGCTACTGATTTGAATGCTATAAGATACAGCATCCTTCAGTTAGTGACTGTAATGCCAATGCATTATGCTCTTGGTACAGATATAAAGGATCTAAAAGGGTATCCAGGATTTGTAATGCAAGCAGCAAAGAGTGCTTCAGCTGATTGGACAGAACAGGAAACAGAGCCTTATGAAGATACAACTAAGATTATTTGTGAAGCAGTTCCTACTAATTTAGAATACGATGAAAACAATAGTGGGGAGCCTATACAACCCGAAAGTGCAATGGCAATGGTTGGGAAAGATGTTTACCTCCTTACTTCAGAGATGACAGAGAAGATTTTTAATAGAGGGATTAATAAAGACGCTGAGAATATCATCGAAATTGGTAGTTTAATTCGAGACAGAAATGTAAAAATCTATGTTCGAGTGGAAGATTTAATAAAAACTCATTTTGGTGTTTTTGGTTTTACGGGTGTCGGTAAAAGTAATTTAATAAGTACTTTAGTGAGTAATTTGCTCTCAACAGATGAACCTATTAAGATTGTTTTGTTTGATTTAATGGACGAATATACCGGACTACTGGCAGATCAGTTGTTAACACACAATGGAAAAATAATTTGCTTAGGAGAAAAAACACTAATGAAACCAGTTTTTGACTACATCAACGGGTCATCCGATGACTTGGATTTTGCGGTTAACACTTTTCTAAAAAATATTCTTCTACCAAAAGGACTTAAGGGAGAGAAAATAAAGTTTAAACCATTAATCCAAAAAATTCTTCAAAATGGTGTGATTAAAATCTTTGAAGAAGCATTTACACGGACAGTGGAAGACTTCTTAAAAGAAGTGTGGCCAAATGTGGAAAATGGGCTTCGTAGCCCTATCAAAATAGAAAAACTAAAAAAAGTGAAAGATGATGTGTTTGGTGAATACCTTGATGAGGAGCTTACACCACAACTTGCTCGAGAGTTTATAGATAAATTGGGATTTCAGAATGGCGAGCTCAGAGTGCAAGATATAACATCAGTAACAGATATGCTTAAGGAGAAGGATCTCAAGGATAGAATCCAATATATTTTGGTAGAACGTCTAGAGCAAATTATCGAAGGGAGTCAAATTCAAATTAGCGAAAATGCAAAAATCGATATAGGGGAAATAATTAAGGATCTAAACAACGAGGCTAAATCGAGTTTGTACATAGTGACGTCTCATGATTCACATAGAATCAGGCATTTTGCTAGTGAGTTAGGTCAACGTCTATTCTGGAATAGACGATCAAGAGGATCAATCTCCCCATTAGTATTGTTTATTTTCGATGAGGCAGATCAATTCATACCGGCTCAACCTCCCTCGGAGAGTGAGAAATCATCCAAAGGAATTATAGAAACACTAACAAGAAGAGGACGAAAGTTCGGCATCGGTGTTGGAATTGCTACCCAAAGATCAGCTTATTTAGATACAAATATAATGGGTCAGCTTCACACTTATTTCATCAGCAAATTACCGAGAGAATATGATAGAAAAGTTGTTGGAGAGGCATTTTCGTTATCCCTTGACCAATTTACTCAAACCTTTAAGTTCCAGAAGGGTCAGTGGCTTTTGGTTAGTCATGAAGCAACTGGGATTGATATGCCTATCCCAATACAAGCTCCAAATGCTGAGGACAGAATCAGACACTTTCTGGGTGTCTATGGTGAACAATCATGAGAACGAATGGTTGCTCCATCCCATTCTTTGTAGTCGATAGACCGATGTCTTTAAAGTTATTGGAGTTTTGTGAAATTGACAAGCTACCTTTTAAAATAGGTCTCATGGGACATGCTAACACATCTGATAATTTTCAGAGGTTGTTCAGAGAGTTTAATGGAAAAAATATAATAAAAATGGTAGATTCGGGAGTCTTCTCCAAAGAAGGATGTAAATTTAGCTATGAAGACCTTTTCAAGATTTATGAGAGAATGGGGGCAGATTTTGGAATCATGATTGATGTTCTTAAAAATAAAGATGAGACTCTAAATAGTGCTAAAGAGGCAACAAAAGTATACTATAGCGGAAATTATAATTTTGAGTTGGTAGGGGTTGCCCAAGGTAACACACCTGAGGAATATCTTGAATGTTATCAAAGACTTAGAGAAGAATTGGGCTTCAGATATATTGGAATAGGTGGGTTGCTGAAGAAAGTTGAAAATAGTAGTAGATACGTAAGAGTAAAAGATGAAAAATTTTTGGAAACGGTTATAAGGAGAATCAGAGAGTCGTATCCACATGATTGGTTATTTTTGTTGGGTTGTTATCACCCAAAAAGGATTCCTTTATTTAGGAAATACCGAATCTTTGGTTCTGATTATAAAGGATGGATACTCAATTATACCCCCCCACAAAAAAACGAGAAAAGAAAGTTTAGTCGAGATGAGTTGAGAATTAAAAGATTTAAACAGGTTAGAGATTATCTCTATGATAAGGTGTTTGCGAGTTATCTCAATAGAAAATTGATTATAGTTTCTTGCTCAAAGAAAAAGAAATCTGTAAACAGAGAGATTCCTGCTATAGAACTTTACGATGGACCACAATTTAAACTTTTAAGAAAATATTTGGATTTACCAAATTTGGATATTTATATAATATCGGCTAAATACGGGTTGATAGAATCATCTGAATATATTGGGTTTTATGACATGAAAATGACAACTAAAAGAGCTGAAGAGTTGAAAGAAAGTATAGTTCAAACCTTAAGTTCTGTTCTTGAGCAGAACTATTACTCTGAGATTTTAATTAACTTAGGTAAGAACTATCTACAAGCGTTAGATGGATTTAGAGGGAGATGTAATCATAATTGCAGAGTAGTAATAGTAGAGGGAAGAATAGGTGAAAGATTAAGTGAAATGAAAAAATGGCTTGAATCACTCACTTACTGTGTATGTGAATAACGTGAATATTTGTTAAGTGAAATTCCTGAGTGAGTAAAGGAAAGCTTGGAGAATAGTAGAGGGGTGTGGAAAAATGGTTACCCTTATACCAATACGTTACAGAAATAAAAAGTATCCTGATGAAATTGAACCTAAAATTGAGGAGATCTCTGCACATTTCGATAGTAAGATAACAGTTTCTGATTTAGATTGTTCTCTCCATACAGAATACTCCTATGGCCCACGAAAATTTACATGTTTGGCCTGTAAAGACTTATCAGGGATAAGAGTAACAGATGGTAAAGGTGTACCAAAGTTATGGTTCAACGAAGATTGGGTGAGAGATTTTACCCAGTTTACTTTAGAATTTGTAGATGATAGAATTATACCCACAATAATTGAGATTCACCCACCTTTCGACGATTACTGTAACAATTTATCTCAATTCATAGAGTTATACCAGTATTTTGAAGATGAAATTATGTCAACATATCCTAAGATAGAAGTACTGATAGAAAATAGATATGGAAGCCAGTATAGTGATGGGACATTTATATTCTCAACAATAGATGATCTGAAAGAGTTAACAAAGTTAATAAAAGAACACGATTTAAAATTACGGATTGCTCTGGATTTTCCTCAACTGTTTTCGGCACACGGTTTTGATATTGGGAAATTCTCAAAAAATGAATTATCAGAGATCTTCAAACAGTTATATTCTGTAAGAAGGTATATTGCAAGTATCCATTTGTGGGGTAAATGTATTGGAAAAAATAACAGGGCAAGTGCCCATATGGGAACATTAGATTCTTATTTTAAAGGATTGAGATGCACGGATATAGATAAAATAGTTGTACCCAATTCATATACAGAGACGGTAGTATCAAGTTATGACGACATCAAGAGATATTTTTTGAGAGAATTGTACAATTTACTAAATGATGGTAGGGTGAGGTATTTTCTTCCAGAGGTGAATAGCAGAGCTGATCACTTAAAATCAATAGTGAGGGATTTAATTAACTCGGGTTTTAAATTCATATAAATGAAATAGTCATATGAACTCTTACACATTTTAATAAGTCCATCTCCCTCTTCTATGTGTGGTCCAAACCGAAGAATGTGTTCTGCTGATATCAGACACTCACATCGGACGGATTACTC
>Ga0180888_107_pt1 | contig 16794 bp, 22 predicted proteins | sample Deesub1362A_J573_FD_124181 | JGI IMG/M metagenome (GOLD analysis project Ga0180888, IMG submission 124181) | Methanomicrobia archaeon JdFR-19 | reverse complement strand
GCAGACTTGGGTGTTGCACAAGATGGAGATGCAGATAGGGCTGTGTTTGTTGATGAGAAGGGGAGATATGTGGATGGAGATACCATTCTGGCTATATTTGCCCTAGAAAGTGAGGGAGATGTTGTGTACACTGTGGACACATCAATGGCTGTGGATGAGGTTCTCAGCAGAGAGAACAGAAAAGGATACAGAACAAAGGTTGGGGATGTTTATGTGGCAGAGAAGGTGAAAGAAGTTGGGGCATCATTTGGTGGGGAGAGTTCAGGTACTTGGATATTTCCAGAGTTATCATACTGCCCAGATGGAGTGTATGCCACCGCCAAATTGATAAATACTCTACATGAAAACAATGCAAAGTTGTCAGAACTTGTTGAGGAGATTCCGAAATATCCGAGAAAGAGAGAGAAAATTCCGTGTGAGAGAGAAATAATGAAAAAAGTTATGGAGTGCATCAAAACAGAGATTAGTAAGTTATCTGATAAAATTGATTATACAGATGGAGTGAGGATAGAATTGGAGGATGGATGGGCACTCATAAGACCAAGTGGGACTGAGAGCTACATCAGAATGACGGTAGAGGGAAACATACGTGAGATTGGCGAGGTTGTTAGAAGTGTTGTTGTGAAATGTATAAGGAGATGTCGCTGATGCTCAAAAGCACATTCATACACGTACCTGGTATTGGAAGGTAGTCCGAGAGAAAGTTGTGGTAGATGGGTGTGAATAGGTGGGAAGATGTCTTCTGCAAAGAAGTGAGACTACCATATGTCAGATGGGAGTATGTGTGCGAAGAGGTTGAGAGATCAATAGAAGCGATTCAGGATAAAGATGCGAGTTATTTCTCAAATAAATTACCACCATCTGAACACTGGAGAGCATACAAAGAATTCAAAGAGGGTGTCGCGTTCTTAGACATAGAAACCACCGGATTGCTCCCAGACAGATCATACATCACCATGGTTGGGTTGTTCGATGGGAAAAAATACAGGGCATTCATCCACGGTATCAACATTGATGAGGTTGTGGATGTGCTTCCAAAATTCAAAATGATCATAACATTCAATGGAAGACGTTTTGATGTCCCCTTCTTGTTAAAGAAATTCCCAGAGATTGAGATTCGCTGTCTTCATACTGACCTACTCTATTACACACGAAGACTTGGTTTGAGAGGTGGTCTCAAAAACATTGAAAGATAGCTCGGTATAGCACGCCCGCATGGTGTCAAAGAACTTTCTGGATACGATGCAGTTCTGTTATGGAAAAGGTATGAGAGGGGAGACGAGGATGCACTCGATACACTGCTCAGATACAACAAAGAAGATGTCACCAACCTGAAAAATATAATCGAGATGACTTATGAAAAAGCTTGCAAACGCCTGAAAGAGGGTGTCATGTTATGAAGGTTGTAGTTCTCAGACTCGGACACAGAGGTGAGAGAGACCAGAGAGTTACAACCCATGTGTGCCTCACTGCACGAGCTTTTGGTGCAGAGGGTGTGTATTTGACGACCAAGGACGAGGATGTCAAGAGGAATTTAGAGGATGTTGTGAAGAGGTGGGGTGGTTCGTTCTGGGTGAGAGAGACTGATAACTGGAAGAAAGTCATAAAGAAATGGAAGGAAGGGGGGGGAGTTGTGTGCCATCTCACGATGTATGGGCAGGATATGGAAGATGTAATAAACAAAATAAAAGGAAGAGACGTTCTTTTTGTGGTGGGGGCAGAAAAGGTTCCTCCCGAAATATACAAAATCTCAGATTACAACGTTGCAATTGGGCATCAACCTCACTCTGAAATATCTGCACTTGCAGTTGCACTGTATATGCTGATGCCAGATGCACTAAAAAAGAGGTATCCAGATGCAAGAATAGAAGTACTTCCAAGTGAAAGAGGGAAGAAGGTCGTGAGGAAATGAAATAGTTCCCAGTCTCGTGCGAGGTTGTTGAGGTTGTCCATAAAACGAAGAATGTGAGTGTGGTATTCGTTGAGAACAATCTTGAAGGGAAACCACAACCAGGCCAATTTGTGATGGTCTGGGTGTATGGTGTGGATGAAATTCCAATGGCTATATCCCACTTTGACACCACCCGCATAGGCATAACCGTGAATGAGGTAGGTGAGTGCACAAAGGCTCTGAGAAACGTGAGGGAAGGAGAGAGTATCGGATTAAGAGGATACTTTGGAAAGGGCTTCACGACATCTGCCAGCAAGGCTCTTTTGATAGGGGGGGGAGTGGGAATAGCTCCACTCACATATCTCTCAAATGTGCTGGTGAGAGAGGGTGCTGAAGTAGTTGTGTGCTTTGGTGTGAAGAGTGGGGACGAACTCACACTGGTTGAGGATGTGAAAGGTAGAAAGATGATAGCAACTGAAGATGGTTCTCAGGGTGTGAAGGGTACGGTGATACACCTGCTTGACTTAGACTTTGAAAAATTCGATAGAATATACTGCTGTGGTCCAGAGAAGATGATGTTTGAAGTATTCAAAAGAGTATGTGAGTATGGTATGCTCGAAAAATGTGAATTCAGTCTGCATAGATACTTCAAATGCGGTATGGGTGTGTGTGGGTCGTGCTGTATAGACCCTCATGGATGGAGGGTGTGTAAGGAGGGTCCTATTTTCAGGGGGGACGAACTTTAGAAGACAGAATTCGGAATATATACAAGAGATGCATGTGGCAGAAAGATAAGGTTGTAAAGATAAGGTTGTGATTGAATGATTGGGAGGTTCAGATATCAGGGACGCATCTTTCAGGGGGAGGTGAGGGGTGATGTAGTTGTGGATGGAGACGTTGAAACTGGGATTCAGGAGGTGGAGGTGCTTGTACCTTGTGAGCCAACCAAAATAGTGGGAGTTGGGCTGAACTATTATGACCATGCAGAGGAGCTTGGAATGAAGATTCCTGACGAGCCCATAATATTTTTGAAACCTACAAGTGCATTACAATCGCACGAGAAACCCATAGTCCATCCCAAAGTGAACAGGGTGGACTATGAGGGTGAGTTGGCAGTTGTGATATCTGAAAGATGTAAAAACGTAAGCGAGAAATACGCAGAAGATTACATACTCGGATACACGTGTGCAAACGATGTGACTGCAAGAGACCTCCAACAGAAAGACATCCAGTGGACAAGGTCAAAGAGCTTTGACACATTTGCCCCAGTAGGTCCATTTATACAAGAAGATGTGAAGGAAGTTGATGTTTTATGTAAATTGAATGGAAAAATTGTTCAAAAAGGAAACACGAAAAACATGATATTCGGTGTTCATGAACTTATAAAATTCATATCCGGGGTGATGACGCTCGAAAAGGGAGATGTGATACTCACTGGGACTCCTGCTGGTGTTGGTAAAATGAACAGAGGAGACGTTGTGGAGGTTGAGATTGAACACATAGGGACTCTGAGAAACCCTGTTATCTGAACCACACGACTTTACCATCCTTTCTTATTTCCACAATTCTGTGATATGGAATTCTTGTTCCGTTTTTAAGTGTGAAGAACCCTGCACCGATCTCCACAATATCATGCCCACTGACACTTTTCACATTGTTCGGTGCACCCCTGTGGATGTACAGCACTTCCACCCCGTCAAGAGAGTTGGTCCATTTGAATTTGTTCAACAACTCCCTTGACTTCATCAAAGCATCCTCTCAAGAGCATCTTTACCATGCATACCCGCAGATATTCCAAGCTCCCTCGCTTTTGACGTTGTTTCAACCACCACCCCATTCAAAACATCTTCAAAGGTTGCAACACCTTTCACCTTTGCAGCCACAACGCCCAACTTCTCTGCTGCAGAGATGTCGAGATATCCGCACATCACAAATCCTTTCTCAGCTCTCAAAACAATGAGTGGGGCACCGGGAAGTTCAATACTATAACAATCGACCTCGCCGTTATCAATCTTCACTCTCTCGTGGATTAGTTTATTCATGGAAAGTCATTGTTCTGAACAATGAAAAACTTTTTTATATGATTTCAGAGCGCACAGTGATGAACACTGGTCCTCTTATATCGATTTTTTTCTGATTGGCAGTGATGTATCTGAGAGCTGGCTCTTCTACCTTGAGATTTATTTCAGCTGGCGTTCTTATTACTCTGCACCTTGTCTCAGTATCTATGCCAGCAATCGTTCCCCTTTCTATCTCATATGCACATCTGACAGCAAAAGCCTCGAACAGTCTGATGGTGGTTTTCGTACTTTTCTCATAAAGCTCTCTGAATTTTTCAGGTATTATTGCAATAATGTTTCCATCTGTCACAACAACCTCGTTGTACGCGGCAGGCCCACACAACAACGTGTTCTCCTCTGGCTCTACGACGCTTACCCTCACTTTTTTGCCAAAGAGCTCTCCTTCCCAAGCCAAGAACTCACAAGGACTTTCTTCGTGACCATGTTCAATACATACTCTTGAAATCCCATCCACAATTTCCCACCCCTGTCTTGTAAATGGCTTGTCTACGAAATCTATCATGGATGCTATCTCAGAATCAGAGAGTACTGGCTCATAAAACTGCGGATATGCCATCTTTCTCATATCCTCTGCATCATAGAGAACCATGGCAAGTCTCTCAACTCCAAGCCCCAGATTCATAACGGGATATGGTATATCATACTGGGCAAGAGCATCTGGGGAATACACACCAAATGTGGCTATTTCCACCCACCCATCAGAATATTTCGTACTCGAGTTAACGAGCTTTGGATGGTACGCAAACACTTCGGTCTGTGTGCCAGATGCATAGTATCTACTGCGCTTCTCATCTGGTCTGAACTTGAACTCGGTGAAGCCAAATTGGGAGAGCAGTGAGTGAGATATGGCTTTCCCCCACTCTTCGGTTATGTCCTCGCCAGCAACTACACAAGACGCACTGAAGTATGTCATCAACCTGGTCGGATCCTCCCTCTGTTCTCTCCTGAAACACCTGTCAACCGAAAAGAGCTTCATGGGTGTCTTCATCTTCCCCACGAGCGCTCCAAGTGTTATGAACCATCCCGATGTCATATGGCTTCTGAGTGTCCTGCTTGTCGGGATTGGTTTCAACTCTTTGAACTCTGGAAATACTTCATCAAGAATCTTCACCGCATCTGTATCTGACACCGAAAGGGCTTTGGAAATTTCATACACAAGGTCATCACCTTCAATTTCTCCCTTCTTGTATCTATGAAACAGTGTTCTGAGACTTTTAACCATGCCCTCGCACAGCACACCTGTGTATTTCGTAAGCTCAGAGAGTTTTTCATCAGAGATCCCTATATTGGGTCTCGGCAATCCTGCAAGATAGAACACTCTATCGAGTACTGCGGGAGCTTCTGGACCAAACTGCCGATATACTTCAACATCATCCACTATCAGTGGATTCATTACTTCGGTGAATCCCATTCTGAGATAACATTCCCTCAGTTTTTGAACGGTATCGAACACTGGATGTGGCTTTCCGTACGGAACTTTCAGTCTTGGATATCTCAAGCGTACTGACATAGGAATTTCCCAATCAGACGTTTCTTGAGGTGAATGTGTGGGGTCTCTCATTTTATCATCTGACATCGTGATTTCATCGTAGCCCAATACTTAAATAAGTTTGTTGATTGAGATTGGTAGAAGATGAACAGTGTTCTCAGAACGAAAGTTGGAAACGTAGAGGTTGTGCTTGTTGGAACTGCCCATGTTCTTAAAGAAAGTGTTGAGAGGGTCAGAGAGACAATTCGTGAAGAGATGCCTGAGGTTGTTGCTCTCGAACTCGATATGAAGAGATTCTCTTCGCTTTACGAATCGCGGGACGTTTCTCTAAAAGAGGTCATAAAACAGGGAAAGTTTATGGTGTTCTTGGTTGGTGTAATTCTCAGCTATGTCCAGAGGAAGATTGGGGCTGAGATTGGTGTAGAGCCAGGTGCTGAGATGAAGGAAGCAATAAAGACTGCAAAAGAAATCGGAGCACGTATCGCATTAATAGATCAAGAACTGGAAACAACACTCTCAAGATTTCTCAAAACGCTTAGCTTACGTGAGAAACTAAGACTATTGCTATCGATATTGGGTGTGTTCAGAGGCAAGGTGGAGGTGGATGAGGACATAACAGACGAGGAGACGGTTAATGAGCTACTTGAAGAGCTCAAAGAAATTTCTCCATCAACATACAAGGTATTCGTGGAAGAGAGAAATGTGGTGATGGCAAACAGAATTCGTGAAATCGCCAGTGCCATGGAAAATGGTAAGATCGTGGCTGTTATGGGTGCTGGACATTTAAAGGGAGTGAGTTAGCTTCTAACCACACCCGCGAGCCATCTGACCGAATACCATCAGGCAGATCATGAAGCAAAGTATTACCGCGGTATTTTGACAAAGATTATTGGGGCAATAATCGGGTTTCTCGTTATTTTCATGTTCATTTTAATACTGAAAAACTCATTTGAAGGTTTTCTCATAGCTTTTATGTGGTGGTTTATAATAAATGGTGTGTTGAGTGCTATTGGTGCCACCATTGCTGGCGGACATCCTCTCTCCATACTCACCGCATTTTCAGTAGCATGGATGACATCTCTCTCGCCCTTCCTCGCAGCTGGGTGGTTTGCAGGACTTGTCGAGCTCTGGAAGAGAGAGCCAACAGTAGCAGATGTGAGGATGCTGTTCAAAGCGAATTCACTGTCTGAGATGAGGAAAAATCGTGCATTCAAAGTTTTGATGGTTGCAGCCCTTTCAAACATGGGCAGTGCAATTGGCACATTTCTCGGAGCTTACCTCCTCTTTAAAATGGTCTGATCAGAACATATCCTTTGCAGCCAACTCCACCGCCTTAGATATGGCAAACCTCAGAGAATCTGGTATTCCTTTTATTTCAACATCCATGAATCCTCTCACAATCGTGGATGTCGCCTCATCTCTTGTCATTCCCCTGCACATCAGATAGAATACCTGCTCCTCGGCTATCTTCCCTATCGCCGCCTCATGTGACAGTTCGACTTGTGAATACTTTGTCTCAAGCTCTGGAACCGCATGTATTTCACCATCATCTGACAGCATCAACCCTCTGCACTCAAGATGTCCTTTTACATCGTTTTCCTCGGCAACTATATGCCCCCTCGCAAAAACCTTTCCACCAGTTGATATTGAACGTGATATTATTTCAACAGAACTTTTCTCACCTTGGAGAGCGCCGTACGAGCCAACATCAACCACAGACCCCTCATGAGCGAGAAGGATACTACTGAACACTGCTTTTGCATTCTTTCCCAGATATGCTTTTGGATACATCTGAACCAATTTCACGGGTGTGAGGAGTACGTAGTTGCTTATGAAAACACCATTCTCCTCAACCTTTGCAGCACTTCTTGGTCTGATTTCCATATCTCTTTCCCAGCCATGTACCATTGTGAAACTGATCTTTGCATCTTTCTTAACAAAGAACTCCGAGATTCCTATGTGCATACCTGAAACAACACCAGGGTGTGATGTACAACCCGATATTATATTCAGCTCAGACCCCTCTTCTGCTATTATTATGTTATGTACCTTCTGCTTATGTCCGAGTGTTTTCAAATACAGACACGCCTCTACTGGCATCTCTATCTTGGCTCCGGGCATAGCCCTTATGAAATAACCATTAACATCCTCTGAATCTGCCTCCCTTGTATACTCATCCTGCTCCCTTTTAACAAGGCTCCACATGAGGTCTGAAACCCACTCGTACTTTTTCAGAGCATCTCTGATGCTCATTACTTCAACTCCCTCGTAGAGGGGGGAGGCAAGCGCTGTTGATTGATCAACCTGAAGGAACATTCCAGATCTTTTCTCTGGATTGAGTATTATCCCAACACTCTCGAGTCTGTCCTTTGCAACATCCTTTACTCCACGTTCTTCAGACATTTATCCACACACCCCTCGTATCCGTGTTCTGTTATATCCTCAAGTATTTTTTCAGGGTTCCCTATGCATGCAATTCTTCCATTGTGAAGGATCATCCCATAATCTGCATCCACATACTGAAGTATGTGTCCTGTATGTGTAATTATGAGTGAGGTCTTTGTTCTCTCATCCTTCTTTTTATCCCTCTCAAGTAAAGTCCTGAGGGCTTTCCCCATGATAGACAGATTCTCAATATCAACGCCAGAGTCTGGCTCATCCAACATTACAAGCTCTGGATTCAGTACAAGCAACTGTAAAACTTCAGCTCTCTTCACCTCGCCCCCCGAAAATCCTTTGTTCACATGTCTTCCTACAAGTTCTTCCATGTTCAGCATCTCTATGTATTTCTCAACTTCCTCCCCATCCAGACCACTGATGCCACGGCAGTACTCCAGCAACTCCTTTAACTTCACACCATCCACCTCTGGCGGGTTCTGAAATGCAATCCCCATACCAAGCTTTACCCTCTCGTCTGGACTCATCTCGGTAACATCTACATCCTTGAATATGATTCTACCACTCACAACTTCATACTTTGGATTTCCTACTATGGTGTTGAGAAGCGATGACTTGCCACTACCATTTGCACCAAACAACACATATGTATTTCCTTGCTCAAGATAGAAACTAACACCATTCAGAACTTTTTTCCCATCAACTCTAACTTTTAAGTTAACGACCTGTAACAATCTTACACCTCCTCAGCTTTTTTACCTCCCCCAAGTGGTGCAGGAGAGAACTCAACACTCGGCTGTCTAAGACGGGTTGGCTGGGGATACAGACGCATGAGAAGATAAACCTCCTCGGGAACATCTGTACTAACATCGAGTCCGAGTGCTTTTGCTTCCTCAACCGTGATCGGATAATCATGTGTCCATCTTCCTTCGGTCAACACCTGAGACAACTCCTTTGCCTTATCCTCTCCATACTTATCTTTGAGAAGCCAGTATACAAAGTCTCTCACCTGATTTATTGATTTCTCAGCAACATCTGCGAGTATCAATGTCTCATCATCCATCTTCTCAGCACCTTTCTTCTCAATGGCTCTCAATATACTTGGTGCGGGATACTTCCCAAGCTGTGGGTCGATTGGACCAAGCACAGCATTTTCATCCATTATGATTTTATCTGATGCAAGTGCAATAAGGGTCCCGCCACTCATTGCATAGTGGGGGATTATTACTCTTACCTCTCCTTTGTGGCCCTTCAAGGCTCTTGCAATCTGACTCGCTGCCAGTACAAGCCCGCCCGGGGTGTGAATCACAAGGTCTATTGGCTTATCATCTGGAACAGACCGTATTGCCCTCAACACATCCTCAGAATCCTCGATGTTTATGAATCTGTAAAAGGGGATGCCAAAGAATCCCAAGCTCTCTTGTCGGTGGATTAGAGTAACAATCGCACTCCCTCTTTTCTCAGATAACTTCTTTAACAACCTCCCCCTTGTAATCTGAAGCTGTCTGAACTGGAGCTGGGGCGCCATTATCAGATAGAAAAGAAATATTAACCATATAAGCGAGCCTGGGTCAATCATCAAATACAATTAAATTAACACTGTATATAAATGTTGGAGGTATGACATGAAATCGATTACGATGGTACTGTTTCTCATATACATCGGTGTCTCAATACTGCTTATGTACCAAATGGTAGAAGATAACATCTCACGATTGCTCGCACTCGCGTGGATTCTGCTCAGCTGTGTACTTTCGATTTGGGTGGTGGTGATGGGATACAGAGCAAAGACAGGAGAACTGTGATTAAGTCAGTTGGATGGGGGGTTGAAAATCAAGTTCTCACAAAAAATAATTAAGTCAGATATCACATATTCCAGTGATGAAGGTGCGGGTAGTTATATACCAGAACGAAAGAGGGCATTATCTTACTGTCTGTCCTGAATTTGATGTTGTCAGATGCAGTGGAACTCCACAAAAGGCTTTTGAACTCATAAAAAAGGCAATTGAGACTATGCTGTACGATGAATCAGAGCCAATCGAATACGAGGTCATGTTTCTCGACTAAATACTTTAACGCCCTCTTAGAGTCTCACTAAACGCATTTATTCCTTGCTTTGTATTTCTTAAAAGCTCGCATGCAAGTTCCTGAGATGGCCATGAACCGAGTCCGCAATCTGGACCTACATATCTTATCCTATCCCCAAACATCTCCCAAGCTCTTCTGAGCCTTGAGGTTATCGTATCTGGTGTCTCCATCTCTTCAACCACCTTCCTCATAAGACTCTCATCTCTCCAAACATTTGTTGAGTATCTCTCGTTAAGCTCAGAAACCATAGCGTGGATATCTGTCCTTGCAATTCCAACCCTCAAAAAGGTGTCAGTATCCTCAAGCAACCACTTGTCTATGAGTTCAAGATTCGAGGGTTCTGAGGCACACTCAACGCCTATGATGTCCACATTCGAGTTACATACAACCTCACTGTACAATGGGGAGTGCAAATGAACCTGTGTCTCGATACGATGTGCAGACGCTATATCCAGTGCCTCGAGTATATCCTCCTCCGAGAACATGATGGCAGGATTCAATCCAAGACTTGGTTCATCTATACTCACAACCTGCACCTCGTACGAGGGGGACAACGAAGACAAAAAGAACCTCCTCACACTCCTTGCAATATTAACTAAAATGTCTGGATAATTTGAGGTGCCAAATAGATGAAGATACAACTCAACAGGACCTGTTACACACACCTTGATCTTCATGACCTCTCCTGTCTCTTTTTTCCACTCTCTTGCCACCTTTTCAACCGCCTTCATTTCAACTATCTCAGCCTTTTCCCTCTTCACAAGAAACGGTTGCTCACAATTTTTCTCATCTTCCAGAATCTCAGAAAACATAGTGTTCATATCTCTCAGCTGAGGATATGTGGGAACATCAAGTCCGCACATGAGTTTCATTCTCATCACATCTTCAACCACCTTCAAGTAATCTCCCTGAGAAGATGGAAAACTTCCAACGTCATCGAACATCATCATACATAATGAATAAACTTTATGAATTAAGAGATTGCGGTCTTATGTATGCCATTAGCTCATGAAAGTGTTGAGAATGCCCTCCACCTGACAGAGCTTGACCTCTTCACCCTTGGTAAGATGGCTGATGAATTGAGAAGGGAAGAGTGCGGAGATGTTGTCACGTTTGTTGTGAACAGAAATATCAACTTCACAAACATATGCATAGGCGGATGCAAGTTCTGTGCATTCACAAGAATGAAAAAATATGTCCTATCAATCGAGCAAATACTCGAAAAAGTAGATGAGGCGTGGCGTTAGGGTGCTACTGAGCTATGCATTCAGGGAGGGCTCCATCCAGAATACACACTTGAAGATTATTGTATGATATTGGAAGCCATAAAAGAGAGGTACCCTTCGATGCACATTCATGCCTTTTCTCCAATGGAGGTATATCATGCATCACAGAACACAGGATGTTCTGTAAAACAAGCCCTCAGTGAGCTCAGAAAATGTGGGCTTGACTCTATGCCAGGAACTGCTGCGGAGATTCTCGTGGATGACATAAGAAAGAAAATCTGCCCAAATAAACTAACAACCAAGCAGTGGGTTGATATTGTGACGACTGCACACACCCTTGGGATACCAACCACCGCAACAATGATGTACGGACACATCGAAAGTTGGGATGACAGAATAGAACACATCCTGTTGATAAGGGAGATTCAGAAGAGAACAGGTGGATTTACAGAGTTTGTGCCTTTACCATTCATGCCCAAGAACAACGAGCTTGGCTTGATGACGTCCCATAGAGGGGGCGTTGATGACCTCAAGGTTCATGCAATTGCAAGAATACTTCTCCACAGATACATAAAAAATGTGCAGGCAAGTTGGGTAAAACTTGGAAGAAAGCTCGCTCAAGTTGCTCTCATGTTTGGTGCAAACGACCTCGGAGGAACCCTAATGGAAGAAAACATATCAAAGAGTGCTGGGGGCTTGGCAGGAGAGTGTTTGCAGAAAGAAGAGTTTGAAAATCTCATTAGAGAAATAGGAAGGATACCAAAACAGAGAGATACATTATACAGAGTCTTGGATGTTTGAAACTTTTAACAAATATTTAAATAGGAAGGATACCAAAACACAAGTAGGGCTGATAGACGAGGGGGCATTATGAAAATTAGGAAAGCTACTGTATCACTCTTAATTCTTTCTCTCATCTTTGTAGCCTTAACTCCAACGGCATCTGCGATTCCTGACCCAGAAGAGAGTGTTATTGGGTATCTCTCCGCTGTGGGAGAGGGAGATGCAAACACGGCATATACCTATGTGTACTTCAACCAAACAACTCTTCTTAAATTCGGATATCCAAAAACCAACATAGAATTGAGGATAGAGAATCTGAAGAACAAATACAAGAACTATGCAATAGAGAACATAACAATACTCGAGAGAGAACTCTCTGAGGATGGGATGCAAGCGGTTCTGAAAGTTTCTTTTGACATCATGCGAGATGAGGAAGTGGTTGAGAGTAAGGAATAGTACTACCGTCTCGAATATATTGGAGGGATGTGGCAAATACTGAACATATCTGAAGAGCCACTGGAAATTTTGCCAGTTCAAGAACTTCCAGAGCCCCCAAGTGATGTGAAGCTTGGATATGGTCTTGACATCATTCTAGCTAATATGAAATATTTCATTTTGGGGTCGGTGGGTCTTATTATCATAGGAATGAAACTAAACTCAAGAGAGAAAAAGAAGAAGAGGAAAACAAAGACCGCCAAAGTGAATAAGCAAGCAATACTGCTGTCAAATGAGAGAACATCAAAGATGATAAGGGTCAAGATAGGGGGCACATGTAAAAAGGGAAAGAAAGTGCCCATAACCGTATTCATCAGGAATCCATCTCCCAGCCCATACATGGATGTGAAGGTAAGAGGAATATTTCCAAAACAGATAAGAATAAATACACCAACCCTTAATTTCGGTAAAGTCAATCCCGGAGAAGTTGCGAAGAGGGTGTGGGTGATACTGCCAACGCAGGAAGGCATCTTCCAAATAAAAGACATAACAATGAGCTTTGAATACAAGGGAAAGAGATACGTGGGTGTTGTTGGCTCTTTAAATGTGAAAGTAATATAAAGTATAAACAGTGAAGAAGGGATGGGAGATGGAAAAAATAGTTCCTAAGGGTATCTTCTTTACAACAGGCGTTGGAAAACATACAAATTAGCTGGTTTCATTTGAGTTCGCCCTGAGGGATGCAGGACTCAATGGTTTTAACCTTGTGCCAGTTAGCTCAATTCTACCGCCGGGATGCAAGGTAATAACGCGAGAGGAGGGGCTATCTTATCTTTCTCCGGGCGAGATTGTTTTCTGTGTCCTATCCAAAAACTCATCAAAAGTGAAGGGAGACAGAATTTTATCGGCTATTGGATGTGCAATCCCAGATGACCCTTCAAAAATAGGATACATATTCGAACATAAATCGTCTGAAGATGAGGTACAAGGCATGGTAACTGCAAAGGAGCTTGCCATAGAGATGTACGAAAGCGTGAATGGAAGCGAGCCAAAAGAGGTAATTGCAATATCCAAAGAAGCTGTTGCAGATGAGGATGGGGTGTGGACGACTGTTGTTGCTGCTGCAGTCTTCATAACAAAAGACCTCCATAACAAAACTGGAGAAGACAGATGAGCAGGTTTGAGAGTGAGCTTGTACATCTACTGAATTCTTTCTTCGTTGAGAATGACATAAGGGCAGTTGCATACAGGATCAGACAGAGCATGTTCACATCCCAAGTTGTGGATGTACTCGTTGACTCCCCACTCAAAGAATATTATCTGGCAATAGAGTGCAAGAGTGTCTCCCTCAGTACGGGTGTTAAGGCTCTTTACTTCTCACAGCATTTCGCAAAAAACCAGATAAAAAGAATGGAAGAATTTCTTAAACTCTCGGGTAGAACTGGTGTGCTGATGGTAGAACTGAGAGAAGGAAAGGGAAAACCGAGAAGGATATGTGTTGTGCCATGGAAGAATGTTATGAGAAAAGTTCTATCCAAGGAGGTAGGATTTTATATCGAGGAGCTACAAGCTTATCCCGACCTGAAAAAACATATTCACCCTAGGATGTGGTATGAATGAATCAGGAGAGTGAAAGACACGATAAACATTCCGGCAACACGCCCAAGTACGAGAGAGCGTTCTATATCGGAAGATTTCAGCCATACCACCTCGGACATCATAAGGTAATTGGGATGCTGATAGATGAGGTTGAGGAACTCATAATCGGGGTGGGAAGTGCACAGAAATCCCACACAACCATAGACCCATTCACAGCAGGTGAGAGAGTAATGATGATTTCAAAGGCGGTTTCAGAGTTTGACGTCCCGTTTTATGTAATTCCCATTGAAGATGTCGAGTATAACTCAGTATGGGTATCTCATGTCAAAGCAATGGTTCCACCATTTTCAGTTGTTTTCTCAAATAATCCGCTCGTTGAGAGGCTGTTCTATGAAGCGGGAATGCCTGTAAGAAATCTTCCTCTGTTTCACAGAGGGAAGTACTCTGGAACAGAGATAAGGAGAAGAATGATAGAGGGAGAGGAGTGGGAGTCTCTCGTACCAAAATGTGTTGCTGACATAATACATGAAGTCAACGGGGTTGAGAGAATCAGAAAGCTCGCACAGACAGACTATGGAGGGAGATAAATCACACGATTGACATCTGAGCTCATAAAGGACATACCATCGACCATGAAAAGCTACGATTTCTTTCTGAGAAATGTGGTTGGGTACTCTCTTTTCGAGATTGCGACAGCTGCCGCAGATGCAGATCATGAAGAGATGAGAGAAAAGATAGGAAAGTCAAGAATAGGGATTATCCCAATAACATCTGGTCAAGGCGTGATTGAAGGGTTTTCAGATGCCATCAAAGCAATATTGGAATACATGGGTGCAGATGCGTTTATAACAAAGCCAGATGTTGTTGGTCTGGCTGAAGCGGTTGAAAAGGGAGCAGACATGATATTTGCAGGGGATGACGAGCTAGTTGCCTTGATAAACCTGAACACGAGAGAGGTTGTACCGAATTACATAGCCACTGGATACGGATTTGCTCAAGCCCTGTGTATGGCTGTGGGGGGTTGCAAAGATAGAGATGTGCTTGTGATTGGTGCTGGAAAGGTCGGAAGAGCTGCAATTGAGCTTTTGAAAAGGCGGGGGGCAAATGTGCTGGTGTATGATGTGAAGGATGAAGAGATAGAGGGTGTTGTGAGGGTGAAGTCTGTTGAAGAGGGAATAAAGAAAATGAAAAATGTGAAACTGATAGTTGAGGCAACTCCATCAAAAGATACAATCCGAGGAGAGTTGCTCGATGGAGAGACGTACATCTCCGCTCCCGGGGTTCCTCTTGGGGTGGATGAGGTGGGGATTAGTAAGGCAAAAGTTGTTATTCACGATGTTCTTCAGATAGGCGTTGCCACGATGCTGACACTTTCCCTCAGATAAAATTTTTATAGAAGTATATTTTCAGTTAAAAAGTAGTAGAAAAGAGAGGGAGGGTGGTTATATGGCTAAGAAGAACTATGAAAAGGTAGCTGATACAAAGGTATCACCAATGCCAATGATGGGACAGCCAATATTCTTGATAACAACCAAAAAGGAGAGAACAGCTGGAAAGGATGCTCTTAAGATGAATATAACTGCTGCAAAAGCTGTTGCTGAGTGTGTGAGAACCACTCTTGGACCAAAATCGATGGACAAAATGCTCGTAGAGCCAAGTAAGGACATAACGATAACGAACGATGGTGCTGTAATATTAAAGGAGATGTCCATCGAACACCCAACAGCAAAGCTCATTGTTGAGACTTCGAAGACACAGGAAGAGGCGGCGGGCGATGGCACCACCAGTGTGGTCTTGCTCGGAGCTGAGCTTCTGACAAAGGCTGAAGACCTTGTTGATAAAGAGGTGCATCCAACAATCATCTCAAAAGGATACGAACTCGCATGTCAGAGAGCAATAGAACTCGTAAAGAAAATGGCAAAGCCTGTTGATAAAAATGACAAAGAAACTCTGAAAAGGGTCGCAAAAACCGCTATGACAGGGAAAGCTGGAGAATCATACAGTGATTTGCTTGCAGACATAGCAGTTGATGCGGTGCTTGCCGTGGAAGACAACGGAAGTGTGAATGTTGATGATAATATAAAGATGATGAAGAAGGTCGGACTGAGAACTGAGAAGACAGAACTCATAAGAGGGATTGTGATTGACAAGAAAAGAGCACACCCACAGATGCCAAAGAGGGTGAAGAATGCAAAGATTGCTGTTTTGAGCAAAGGAATTGAAGCGAAGAAAGTAGATTTGCCAAAAGCAAAGATGAAAATTGAGGATCCGAACGAACTCGAGAGTTTTCTGAAAGAGGAAGAAATTGTGATAGAGGAGACTGTCAAAGAGCTTGCAGATGCTGGTGTAAATGTTGTTTTCACTGAAAAGGGCATTGATGATACAGGAAAGCACTTTTTGATAAAGTATGGAATAATGGGAGTGGAACGTGTTAGCTCGGGTGATATCAAGAAGATATCAAGGGCAACAGGTGCAAGAGTGATATCCAACACGAAAGACATCTCTCCAGATGACCTCGGAGAGGCTTCAATCGTTGAAGAGGTTGGAGAGGAAGAGAAGGAGCTGATCTACATAAGAGACGCAAAGAACACAAAGGCCATTACAATCGTTATACACGCAGGAACGGAACAGATTGCAGAAGAGGTTGAGAGGATGCTCGATGATGCGGTGAGGGTTGTTGCCTGTGTTGTTGAGGATGGATACATTGTCGCAGGCGGGGGAGCGCCAGAGGTTGAGCTTGCACTTCAGCTCAGAGAGTATGCAAACACCCTCAAAGGAAGGGAGCAGTTGGCAGTTGATGCGTTC
>Ga0180888_124_pt1 | contig 16847 bp, 16 predicted proteins | sample Deesub1362A_J573_FD_124181 | JGI IMG/M metagenome (GOLD analysis project Ga0180888, IMG submission 124181) | Methanomicrobia archaeon JdFR-19 | reverse complement strand
TCTGGTATCCCCATACCAGGTGTGTAATGAGTATGCCCCTCCTTCAACGCCCTTATGGCAGCCTCTTTTATGTGAGGGGGAGTATCGAAATCTGGTTCTCCTGAGCTGAGACTAATCACATCCTTGCCCTCTGCCTTCATTGCCCTCGCAAGGTCGGTCATTTTGAGCGTAGCAGACTCCTCTATGCTCTCAACTCTTCGGGAGATTATGTTCTCCTCTGCACCATATCCTCCCAATACCTACCCCCCGTCTCACCCTTCACATCTCTCTTTCCTATTCTCTTCACTGTTCTTTTTCTTTCAGACGCTTGACCATCTTCACAGCAGCTTCCACAGCCCGCTTTGCATAATCGACCCTCTGATGAGCTTCGAGCCTTGTCATTCCGGGTCCTGAGATTCCGAGTGTGACTGGCTTGTTGTAGTCCAGAGCCAAGTCGGTTATCTTCCTTGTGGTCTGTGCAATCACAACCTCATCGTGTTTTGTTTCTCCCTGAATCACACAGCCTATCGTGACAACCCCATCTATGTCCTTATCCCTAAGAAGTCTTTTGACCGCAAGTGGCATATCAAAAACACCGGGAACGTATATCGTCTTCAACACCTCTGCACCAAGAAACTCTGCATGTTCCTTTCCCAACTGCTCCATCTCGTATGTGATGTCTCTATTGAATTCAGATACAACAAATCCCAACCTTACTTTATCCATGCCCTCACCTCTAACATTCGCCCATATTAATTTACCGAATGGACATCAGAGCTATGATTATACTACCAACAACCCCCACAGTTCCAACAACCGGCTCGATGCTCATATAGAAGGCAGACACTGCCAACAGAATCAGCGAAAACAACAACCCTCCCTTTCGATAACTTCTCTCCTGTGGAACTGCGAGTGATTTGTACGTCTCTATGATTTCTGGAGTCTCATAAATAATCCTTCTCCATGCATCTGCCAGACTCTTCACACTCCTCTTTATCTCATCTTTCAACACCTTTTCATCATCAAACAACTCTCCAATGCTCTCCTTCAAATCAAATTCAGGATACAACTCATGACACACACCCTCGACAAGGAGAATCGCTCTCTCAAGCAGTATGAACGGTTTTGGTAGCTGTAATCCATACTTAAGAGCGATTCTCGCAAAGTTCTCGCTCTGACTTTTCTCGTATTTCCCAACATGAAACTTCATTATGAGTTCATCAACATCGCTGTACAGAGAATTCATATCCACATCCTTCCCACTGACGCCAGCAAGTCGCAGAAGTGTATTGACAGCCTTCTCAGTATCTTCCTTGTACACAGCATAGAACATCTCAAACGAGTCAATCTTCAGGTCCTCCCTCAGCCTTCCAACCGCACCAAAATCGAGATATGCGATTCTATCGCCGAGTATGAGGATGTTGGCACTGTGAGGGTCTGCGTGAAAGAATCCATCGATATACACCATTTTCAGAAAACTCTTTGCTATCAGATTTGCGTATTTTCTCGCTTCATCCTTTGATAGCGTGGGGTGGGAACTGACCTCCTCGCCCTCCACAAACTCCATCACAAGCACATCCTTCGTGGTGTATTCCCAGAACACCTTTGGAATCTTGACACTGTCCCACTCCCTGAATATGTGCCTGAATCTCTCTATGTGGAGAGCTTCTCTCCTCATATCGAGTTCTCCCATGAGCATCGTGGAGAGTTCATTGAGAAAATCCTTGGCGTCGAAGCCTTTTGCCCTCAGAAGCTTCGCACCCAGTGGAAGGAATATCCCCAGTAAGTTGAGGTCTGTTCTTATTATTCTCTCAACCTTAGGTCTTAGAACCTTGACTGCAACATCACTATCCCCTATCTTTGCTCTGTATACTTGGGCTATCGATGCACTTGCAACCGGTTCTTCATCAAATTCATCGAATATCTCGGTTATATCGTTGCATCTATAACATCTCGGATTCTTTTTCCCAAATTCACATGTGCATACAAAATCCTTGTACTTCCTGATTTCTTCGAATGGAGTTGGTTTTACATCACCCTGAAGTTTCTGAAGTTCGGCAATTATGGGGGGCGGAACGATATCTGGTCTCTTGCTGAGGAGTTGTCCGAACTTTATGAAGGTTGGGCCGAGTTCTGTGAGGGCTTTTCTGAGTTTCTCCCCTTCCCTCTCCCACCCTTTGGGTGGCTCACACATGGACTCATGAGTCCAGCCCCTCTTTCTGTAAAAGCCTATTATGGATATGATCAGATTATACTTCAAAATAACATAGACGATTTTTATTATTCTTCTCAACATACTAAACATCCTATCCTCCTCACTCACCCAACCACAATTTGAGGGCTTTATAGAACACATACACAAGCACGAAAAACAGCACAATCAACAGTATCAGAGGGAGTATTCTGATGAACAGAAGGGCAAGCAGAAATGCTATGAGCAGAATAAGAAGCCGATAAATCCATCTCGAGTTCATCTTTCATCACCCTTTCTCGGCACATATACCCCCATCTGAAGTGGAGAGGTCTCATACACAACATCTCCATCCTTGAATACTCTGACTTCACCACCACTCTCAGAAAGGGTTACTGCTATTGCCTTTGTCTCCCGGGTGATTGCTGCAGCAGAAACATGTCTTCCTCCAAATCCCTTTGGAAGTTTAACATCTTTCACATCCACATCGATGTATCTCCCTGCGGAGACTATCACTCCTTCCTCATCGATAACAAAAGCTCCATCGAGCTGTGCAAGACCCTTGATTGTCTCCCAGTTTTGCTGGTCTGTTATGAGTCTGTGTTCCTTTGGATGTCCCTCGAACGGATTGAGTACGAGCTGATACGAACGTTTCATCACTTCCTCTGTGTCTCCAATGATGAACGTCGTTCCGATTCTCCTTCCCTCTCTACCCTCACATCCCATCGATATTGCAAGATTTATTACGTTTCTGAGTATCTCTGCATCCACCCTCTCAGAGCACTCCTCAAATATCCTCAACAGAGTGCTTTCTTTTACGTTGTACAGAACCACAACATAGCTCGAACGGGTGTATGTTATCCCCACCACATAGTTTCCCTTGACCTCTATGAATTTCTGAAGTATGCACATATCCACGGCAGACGATATCGACAACGTTGCCGAATTGCTAACCGCATCCACCGTATCCAACAACTTCCTCACACTATCTGGCCATTCATCACTGACTGTCTCGTAGACTGGCTTGCCCTCATGTATTTTTTCTGGTGGTGTTCTGCCTCCTTTCAGTACGAGGAGTGGAAGAGAATCACTCCAGCGGGGCAGATTATGCGGTGGGTCAACCATGGATATCACTGCACATGCTCCAACCCTGTCTGCGAGTTCGATAGCCATTCTGAAAACTTCCTCTTTGAGCCTCACAACAAACACATTTGTTTCAACATTTTTAATATTTTTGAGGAAATCATAGACATTCTCAATTATGGCTCAATTCATGAATGCGCAAACACCAATCTTACTGGCAGATTTCCATACATTATCCATTTGCTCCTGACTTTGTAGTTCTCTTCAAGCATGGCCTGAGGGAGGAGACTCTTCGTGAGGAGGCACACCTTTGGAACATCCTTTCTGACCAGCGCATCCACAAACCCTCTGTACAGATGGAACATCTTACCCTTCTTCCCTATCCTCAGACCGAACGGAGGATTTGTAATCACAATTTGGATGTCATCCACGAGTTCATCGAGTTTCTGGGCAATGCCTTTAAGGAGTCTGATGCTGGGTTCGATACCATACACCCCCAGCTCACCCACATTTTCACAAGCTCCCCTCACATGTTTCTCAAATCTCTCGATTCCCACAAGCGTTGGCGACTGAATACTATGAGAGCCCTCAAGGGCATTGGGAAACCTTGTTGGGAGAGGTCTCATGTTGTGGTAGTGCTTTATTTTCTGGTATGCGAACTCCCTTTTGATGTTGGGTGGGAGGGAATGGTGTTTCAAAAACGCCTCTATCAGTATCGTACCAGAGCCGCAGAAAGGGTCAAGCAATGGCCCTCCTCTCCAATCAGCATGGTACAGCATTGCACTTGCTATCGTGGGTCTCAGTGGAGCCGGATGTTTGTAGACCCTGTACCATCTCTTATGGAGGGAAGAGCCTGTGGTGTCTATGCCGATGACGAGCCAGTCATCATACAGCTCTGCCTTCACAACCACATCCGGCTCGTCCAGATTGACTCTCAGCCGTCCGAACTGCCTGATTACTTCCTCACCAACCCTTGCAGCTATGTCCATCGATGTGAATTCATGAACTCCGATTCTCAATGCCCTCACAGCAAAGCTCTGAGCTGGGTCAATCCACTGCCTGAAATCTATCTCGCGAACAGCATTCCCTATCTCATCGAGCGAATTCACCCTAAAATCACCGAGAAGTATGACAAATCTGGTTGCAGTCCTCGAGAACATGTTCAGCAATGGCACAGCCTCTTCATCCGTCTCAAACGAGACCATGCTTGGTCTCACATAGTACGCCCTAATACCAAAATCAGTGAGCTCCTTGATGAGTTCCTCTTCAAGCCCTGGCTCACTTTTGGCATAAAACTTCAACATCTTTATCTATAATGTTATATCCACACAAATAAATAGGGGGTCTGAAATCACGGAAAGGCCAACTGTTGATGAGTACTTCATGGAAATAGCAAGGGTGGTGTCAAAACGTTCAACCTGCCTCAGAAACAAAGTGGGGGCAGTGCTTGTCAGAGACAACAGAATACTTTCAACGGGATACAATGGAGCACCCACTGGAATGGAGCACTGTCTGGACATAGGGTGCATAAGGAACGAAAGGAATATCCCCTCGGGAGAGAGACACGAACTTTGCAGGGCTGTTCATGCAGAGCAGAATGCAATCATTCAGGCAGCACTTCATGGTGTGAGTACGCAAGGTTCCACCCTGTACTCCACACATCAACCCTGTGTACTCTGTGCGAAGATGCTCATAAATGCAGGTGTGAAGAGAGTTGTTTTCGGACAGAACTATCCTGACGAGTAGGCTCTCGAATTCATGAGAAAGGCAGGTATAGAGATCGTCATGTTCAACCAAAAAAGTGAAGAGAAATGAAGGGGAAGCCGATATTTGGAAAGAACCACCTCCACTGGTGTTTTTCGTGTGGTGTTCCCGTACTTTCGGGAGTGTGTGGGAGGTGTGGCGGTAAGACAAAAAAGGTGGATATCACGCCACCATACGACGCGCGCCCAGTCTTCAGAGGAGATATTACCAGAATAAATGAGTGTTGTAAAGAACAATTCGGAGATAAGCTTTTGAGCGATAACGAGGCGGTTGTGCTATCAAGAGCGCCCTACATAGACCGGATGGATGAGATAGTGGCTTGTGGGGAGGTTCTCGCCTCTATCAGGTTCAATCCGTTCAAGATGAAATGGGAAATTGTGCCGAGGATAGGCGGTGCTTTGAGAATGGATTTGAAAAAAGGATATGTGGAGGTGGATGAGGATGCGGTTGAACCGATTCTGGCAGGAGGTAGTGTTCTTGCAGTCGGAGTAATACACGCCCACCCTGAAATAAAAAAAGGGGATGAGGTCGTTGTTCTGTGTGGAGATGAGGTGGTGGCATGTGGAAATGCGAGGATGGACGGTACCGAAATGGTGGGATCAAAGGGCATGGCTGTGAAGGTGAGATGGAGGAACAAGTCTGGAAGAAAAGATGTGCTAGAACCGGTTGAGATGGATGATGTTAGAGAAAGGATGGTCGAGGCGAATTCCCATGTTATTGAGAGCATCGAGAAAGAGGCAATCTCGTTCATAAAAAACGTGTCAAAGATGTCAGAATCCCTGACCGTATCTTATTCGGGTGGGAAAGACAGTCTTGCAGTACTCATACTCTGTTTAAAAGCACTTGACAGAGTGGATATGCTGTTCACAGACACTGGTCTTGAGTTTCCCGAGACAATTGAGAATGTCGAGGCAGTTGCAGAGAAGTATGGAATCAAAATCTTGAAAAGTGTTGCAGAGGACTCTTTCTGGAAGAACCTCGAGAGGTTTGGTCCTCCTTCTGTTGAATACAGATGGTGCTGTAAGGTCTGCAAGCTCGGACCCATATCGAAACTCATCGCAGAAAACTATCCAGACGGGTGTGTGTCGTTCATAGGTCAGAGGAGGTACGAGTCTGAGACGCGGGCGAGAAGTAAGCGTGTGTGGAAGACACAGTGGATAGGAAATCAAGTCGGAGCTTCGCCTATTCAGAACTGGTGTGCACTTCACGTCTGGCTCTACATATTTGCAAACAACGCACCATACAATCGATTGTACGAGTTGGGGTTCGAGAGAATCGGATGCTGGCTGTGTCCTTCGTCCAGTTTATCCGACTTTTTGGAAGTTGCCAGTCGATACCCTGAGATGTGGAACAGATGGCACTCCTATCTCAAAGAATATGCGAAGGCCAACGGCTTGGATGAAAAATGGGTTGAGCTTGGGATATGGAGATGGCTCAATCCACCCCCAGAATTTGCAGAGATGATGAAGAAGGGTGTGGAAACTCCATCCCAAGTATCACGAACCCCACCATCATCCATAACACTCTCTCTGGTCTCGGGTGTCAGACCTTGCGTGGGTGGAGTGAGTGCAGAGGGGAGGTTCAGTAATTTTGATATGAATCTCGTGAGAGAGAGTGGTCAGCTCAGAACTCTCGGGAAGGTTGTTGATGGGGGGAACTTCGTTGTTGTGTACAGCAAAACATCCCCTTCCACCATTCACATCTACAATAACGGTGTTGTCATTGCAAGGGCGGAGAGTGAGGAGAGAACAAAAAACGTACTCGAACTTGTTGAAAAGGTCGTTAGAAGAGCATATGAATGTACGGGATGCGGACTCTGTAAGAGCCACTGCAAGGTTGGGGCGATTGAGGTAATGGAAAGGGCGGTGATAAACGAAAGATGTGAAGGATGTGGTGCATGTCTGAGAGGGTGTCCAATCATGATGTACGATGTACTGCCAATTACCGAACCGAGTGAGTAAGTGTGTGAAAATTAGTTCTGCTAGTGATTATGTTCTGCTAATCGCTATCTCGAGTTTCTTCCCCTCTATGTCCCACTCTTTTTTGTAATCCCCATCAACCCCGCCAACCGTGATGACAAAATTCTCCGCCCTTACCTCTCCGGCTATGAAGTCCTTCCACCCCTCAACCAGTTCCACAATTCTCTCATCTTGGACAGATATCATCACGCCAATGTTTTCATCGATGTCAAGTCCCATCTCCTTCCTCATCTCCTGAACCCTTCTGATTATCTCCTTCGTATAGCCCTCTCCCTCGATTTCGGGCGTCAGCTTCGCATCTATGTACACAACCCCCCCATAAAATTCAGACGAAAAGACGTTCTCAGGTACCTCATAAACAAATTCAACCATCTCCGAGCTTATATCAAACCCCTGATAATTCACACTTCCCTTGCTCACAAGCTCTTTAATCGCATGTGTGTCCATTTTCCTTATCGCATCCACAACTTGCCCTGTCTCTTTCTTATACACTGGACCTATCCTGTCAAATCGTGGATTTATCCGAAGCAAAAGACCTTCCCATGTTTCGCCCGGCTTCAAAACTTCGAGCGATTTCGTATTACACTGGGCTATCAAGACGTGTTCGAGTCTCTTACAGGCTCTAACAACTTCTTCATTGCTGGGTGCAACAACCACCTTCAAAATCGGCCATCTGAGCTTTCTCTTCGCTTTCTGTCTTGCATTCAGAACCGCTTCAACCACATCTCTGACCGTATCCATATCCTTCTCAAGCTCATTATCTACCAGCGAGGCATCCGACTCCACATAACCATTCATATGAACCGACACTGGAGCCTCATCCCTCACACCCCTCACAAGGTTCTGGTACATCTCCTCTGCAATATGTGGCACAAAAGGTGCCAGCATGATGGACAGCTTTGTCAGAACTTCATAGAGTGTAATGTACGCTGCAATCTTATCAGGGTCATCGCTCTCCCTCCATGTCCTCGGTCTCACGAGCTGAATGTACCATCTCGAAAGGTCTTCAAGCACGAAGTTCAGAAGTGCCCTAACAGAACGATGGAGATGGTATGTCTCTATTCCCTCCACCACCTCTCTGATGGTCGTGTTCAACTTTGAGATAATCCATCTGTCCTCTTCTCTCAGACTTGCTCCTGTCAGTGAATACTTGAGTGGGTCAAAATCATCAAGCACCATGTAGGGAAGCGGGAATCTGTACGCATTCCACAAAACATTCAAAGCCCTGTTTATATTTCCGACTTCTTCCCATGAGAACCTCAAGTCCTCCCATGGGGCGTTTGCATGAAGCACATACAACCTGAGTGTGTCTGCCCCATATCTTTCAACAACCTCGTTCGGGTCAACAACATTCCCGAGAGACTTTGACATCTTCCTTCCGAATTCATCGAGTGTGAAACCGTGCATGAGAACGCTCTTGTAGGGAGAACAACCGAAAGCAATCATGGACGCTCCGAGCTGGGAATAGAACCATCCTCTTGTCTGGTCATGCCCCTCCGTTATGAAGTCTGCTGGCCATAGTCCCTCCAAAGTGGGGGTGTGTCTCGGGAAACCACATGTAGCCCACGAAGCAACTGCAGAATCAAACCATACATCGAATATGTCCTCCACCCTCTTCATCTTTGCACCGCACTCGCACCCAATGAGAATCTCATCGACATACGGTCTATGCAATTCTATCTCATCCAGTCCCGTCAGTCTCTTCAACTCCTCCTCACTCCCAACAACCNCCCTCCTGCCACACTTCTCACACTCCCATATTGGTATCGGAATCCCCCAGTACCTCTGTCTCGAGATGCACCAGTCTCTTGAATTCTCAATCCAGTCCCTGAACCTTGCCTCTCCAGCCCACGCCGGAGTCCATTCAACCTTTTCTATCTCATCCAGCATCTCATCCTTGATTTCAGACACCTTTACGAACCACTGCTCTGTCGCCAGATATATGATGGGAGACTTACACCTCCAGCAGTGTCCATATCTGTGATACACAGTTTCACGACACAAAAGGGCTTCCTTTCTCTCAAGGTCCTCGATTATGACAGAATCCGCATCCTTCACGAACATACCCGCATACTTTCCTGCCTCTTCTGTGTATACGCCGTCTGTACCGACCGGACAGAGAACCGGAAGGCTATGTGTCTCACCGAGCATGAAGTCCTCAACACCATGTCCCGGAGCGATATGAACACAGCCCGTGTTCTCAGCAACAACAAAATCAGCCCCATATACCCTGTGTTTGATACTCTTGTGAACAGGAACCTCATCAGCCAAGGGAAGCTCATACTCGATACCAACGAGCTCGCTACCTTTTACCTCCTTCAAAATCTCATACGAGGAGTATCTTCCCTTCCGCAGAACATCCTCAACCAACTCAGACATGATTATGAGTTTCTCTGTGTTTCCATCACGCCTGACCGCTCTCACAACACAATATTTTGCGTCCGGGTCAACCGCAACCGCCACGTTCGCAGGAAGAGTCCAAGGAGTTGTTGTCCATACCACAAGATATGTCTCAGACTCGTTGGTCAGTTTGAGCTTTACATATATGGATGGGTCTTCTCTTTCCATATACTCAACTTCTGCATCTGCAAGTGCGGTCTCACACCTTGGACACCAATTCACAACCCTGACGCCCTTCTCAACAAACCCTTTCTCATATGCCTGTTTGAATGTCCACCATGCAGAGTCTATGTAGTCGTTGGTGAGTGTCATGTACGGACGTTCCCAGTCCATCCACACACCCAAAGACCTGAACTGCTGTGTCATTGCATCCTTGTTCTTCAATGCGAATTCCTTGCATTTCGCAATGAATTCCTTGAGTCCATACTCCTCGATGTCTTTCTTGCTCTTGAAACCAAGAATTTCCTCAACCTTCACCTCTATTGGGAGACCATGCATGTCCCAGCCCGGCCTATCCTGAACACTGTACCCTTTCATCGACTTGTATCTGAGAATCACATCTTTCAGAATCTTGTTCCATGCGGTTCCAAGATGTATTTTTCCAGTTGTGTAGGGGGGACCATCCACGAAATTGAATCTTTTTCCCGATTTTCTCAGTTCCCTTGTACGGGTGTATGCCCCAACCTTCTCCCAGAAATCCTGAATCCTCTTCTCAATCTCTCTTCCCACATACTGCGGAGGCACATCTTTCAGCATATTCTCACTTCTCATAGCTCACACTTTTCAGACCTCTGTTCATCGCAATCTTGCCAGTCCTACACACTTCCAATATGCCATACGACCTCAGAAGTCTCTCCATCGCATTTATCTTGTCCTCGTCTCCAGTAATCTCGATTATCAGCGACTTCGAACCAACATCTATTATCTTTGCCCTGAATATATCTACAATCTGCATGATTGTGGGTCTTGTCTTCGAGTCTGCTGAAACCTTGAACAGTGCAAGACTTCTCTCAACCGACTCTTTCTCAGAAAGCATCGATATCTTTATCACATCCACGAGTTTGTTGAGCTGTTTTATCACCTGTTCTATTACCTTCTCATCACCTCTCACAACTATTGTCATCCTCGATATCTCGGGGTTGTCTGTAACCCCAACCGCTAATGAGTCTATGTTGTATCCTCTCCTTGCAAAGAGACCCGCAACCCTTGCAAGAACACCGGGTTTGTTCTCAACCAGAACCGCAAGTGTGTACCTCATGCTACCGCCCCCACCAACAATTTGTTTTCACTCTTGTTCCTCACCTCAACGAACTCATTGATTGCTGCACCGGCAGGAACCATCGGCATCACATTCTCCTCGGGGTCGCATATGAAATCTATGACCGTTGGCATATTCGCCCTCAAAGCCTCTTCAATCACACCCCTGACCTCACTCGGACGCTCTGCCCTCAACCCCAATGCCCCATACGATTCGGCAAGCTTCACGAAGTCAACACTCCCTTCCAAACAAGTGTGGGAGTATCTTCTGCAGAAGAACAGCTCCTGCCACTGCCTCACCATCCCGAGGTACCCGTTGTTGAGAATCGCAACAATCACAGGAACATCGTTGGACACTGCGGTTGCAAGCTCCTGAGAGTTCATGAGGAAGCTACCATCACCCGCTATATCGAACACAACCTTGTCAGGTCTGCCAAGTTTTGCACCTATCGATGCTGGGAAACCATATCCCATTGTACCAAGCCCACCAGAGCTTATGAAGGTTCTCGGATCCTTGTAGCGGAAGAACTGCCTTGCCCACATCTGATTTTGCCCAACCTCTGTGACGATGATTGCGTCCTTGCAGGCTCTGTATATCTCCTCAACAACATACTGTGGCTTTATCACACTCTCGCTGTATGTGTATGTGAGAGGGTACTCCTTCTTCCATTCCTCCACCTTCCTGAGCCAGACTTCACTATTGCAGGCTCTGTCGATGTATTTGAGAAGGGATTGCAGGACTTGTTTGCAATCTCCGACTATCGGGATATCCACCCTCACATTCTTCCCGATTTCGGCTGGGTCAACATCTATGTGTATTATCTTGGCTTCTGGTGCAAACGCATCGACCTTTCCAGTTGCCCTGTCATCGAACCTTGTGCCTATCGCTATTATGAGGTCTGACTGCTGGATGGCATAGTTCGCATACCTTGTTCCATGCATACCCAGCATTCCGAGCGAGAGGGGATGCTCGTCTGGAAATGCCCCGGTACCCATCAGGGAGGCAGTAACTGGTGCCATTATCTTCTCTGCAAGCATCCTCAACTCCTCTGAGGCATTCGATATTATGACTCCTCCTCCCGCATATATCACGGGTCTCTCGGATTCGAGAATTGTGAGTGCTGCTCTCTTTATTTGCTGTTCATTCCCTTTCACCTTTGGCTTATAGCCCCTCATAACAATCTCTTTCGGATAATCAAACTCAATTTCCTCTGTCTGAACATCCTTTGGAAGGTCGATCAACACGGGACCGGGTCTTCCGGTTGACGCTATGTAGAACGCCTCCTTCATGATTCTGGGTAGCTCTTGCTCATCCTTGACAAGATAGTTATGTTTTGTAATCGGCATGGTAATCCCACAGATGTCAGCCTCCTGAAATGCATCGTTTCCAATGAGTACTCGAGGGACTTGTCCAGTAAGGGCTACAATGGGTACCGAGTCCATGTATGCTGTTGCTATCCCGGTTACAAGGTTGGTTGCACCGGGACCAGATGTCGCAATACACACCCCTACCTTTCCGGTTGCTCTTGCATATCCATCTGCTGCATGTGCTGCTCCCTGCTCATGTCTTACGAGTATGTGTCTTATGTCACTCTCGTACAGCACATCGTACAGCGGTAGAACCGCCCCTCCCGGATATCCAAAAACTATTTCAATTCCTTCCCTTCTCAGGGATTCAACAACAGCCTCGGCACCCGTCATAATATCTGGCATATTCATAAGTCCCTCCTTTTGTGAGCCTTTTATCTGTATGAGTAATTTAAAACTGTTTTGATAATCTGCTTTTTGATAATCTGCCCTCCTAATCTATCTCTCCCATCGCTATTCTGGTAGATGAGATTGGAAGTCCATCCTCCGCAAGCACGAAAGGAACAACTATGATCAGTATTTCAGGAAGATTCTTCTGCCTCCTGAGACTGTTGAGCTTGAGAGCGGTGGGATAGGTTTCGGGTGAGACCACTATGCAATCAAAATGTTCGTGAAGAGTTGGTCCATAGGGGTCACTCAGCATCTCAACCCTGAACTCTCTTCCGAAATCCATCTGCTCGATCCACTCGACCACACATTCCCTTCTTTCTGAAAATGGCTAAACATCGTGTGGCTTTGATTTTGCCATCTCATCCGATGTGATGCCAACAACCACATCGCCAAGGGAAAATGCTTGCGAAATCAATCTTTTATGTCCCTCATGAAATGGAAAAAAAGTCCCGCCCACTGCAACCATTTGCCTGTCTGTTATTCGCTGATGGCCCATCATATTTCATTCAAATAACTTATTATTAAATTGTTTTGATGATTTAAATGATGGATTAGTTCAGAAAATTTTGCTCATACGAACGGGTGGGGGACGTACTCATCCTCAAAATAAAAGAATGTGAGGACGAGAGATAGTTGGCTGAGAAGATAGGGAAGGCGAAAAAGGTGAGGTCAGTTGCAGTCGTTCGTGGGAAGACCCAAGGGCATGAAAGAGTGAGACCCATCGAGGTGATATGGGGTGATACGAACACAACAACCCTCCACAGAGAATGGGGATGTCTCCTCAAAGTTGACCCATCCAAGGTATTCTTCACACCACGCCTGAGCTACGAGAGGATGAGGGTTGCAAAGCTCGTGAGAGGCGGGGAGACCATTTTGAACGCATTTGCTGGGGNGGGTGCTTTCTCGATTCTCATATCAAAGCTACATCCATCTACCAAGATAATATCGGTTGACTCGAATCCCTATGCGTTTGAGTTTATGCTTGAGAACAGGCGGTTGAACAAATGCTGGGGGGTTGTGCCGGTGCTTTCGGATGCACTCGATGTGCTAAAATCGTTTTCAGACAGATTCGACAGAGTTCTTCTGCCCCTGCCAGAACTTTCATTGAAGGCACTCCCGTATGCGGTGAGATGTGTGAAGAATGGGGGAGTCATACATTTTTACGGAACTGCGTGCAGAAAGAGGGGTCTTCCACAGCCATCTGACCTCTGGCACGATATAAAGGAGGCAGCGGAGGTGGGAGGAGAGGTGGGGATGAAAATTCTGAATTTCAGAAAGGTGAGGGCGGTGAACAGAGGAATCTATCATGTCGTGTATGATTTGCTTGTGCAGAAGCGACATCAAAATGATATTAAATAATAACAAACCACTTATCCTGAATGCCAAAAGCAACAGTGAAGTTCGTGGTAGAGCTTCCCATATGGGAAGTGTGGAGTATCATATCAGACCCGAAGAGTAATCAGCACTGCATCCCTGGATGTATTGCCTGTAATAGAATAAGAGATGGTGTGAGTTAGTGGGTGCTCCAGTACGAGCTTGGGCCATTTGTGAAGAAGGTGAGTGTTCTGACGAATGATATAGCTGTCGAGCCACCTTACCACGGAAAATGGAGGGGGAGTGCAAAGGACTTCGTAATCGGGGGGGAGGTCTGGCTCAAAGAACTCGATGAGGGAAAGACAGAGGTAACCTATACTCTCGAAATCATACCGAAAAGCATACTCATGAGGTCGGTTGAAGGACTTGTTCTCGAAAAGATAAAAAAAGATGTGAAGGAGTATGCCAGAAACATACTCTCCTACGCGAAGAAATGATCACTGTATTTCTATCTTCTTACCCTTGTACTCAGGAATCTTCAATCTGAGAATTCCGTTTTCGATTGAGGTTTCAACCTCAGCTGGGTCTGATATTTTTATGGGTACAAACGTCCTGAGCTTTCCAAACTTCAACTCGTCTATTACCTCGTCCCCGATTTCAACTTCCTCGGGTGTCTTTCTGTTCGCAACGATGAGGAAGCCCTCTTCCCTGTCATACAGTTCCACATCATCCTTTGTGCACCCTGCAACATCACAGTAAACGTAATAGTATTCCTCATGCCTCACAATGGTTATCGGCAAATCCCTCTCCGCCCTTATGAACTCGGTAATCTTCTCAGGAGAGATTGACGACAGAAGTTTCAACCCTTCTTCGAAGTATTTTTCTATTTCCTTTGGGGGCCTATAAAACCTCCTCCAAAATTCCTCCATAACACTCACCACTATATTCTTCGTTTTTCTCATATATTAATGAGTATCATCAATCAGTATCATTATGGTATCCTCTCTATCAAGGACTCGGTCATCTTCACCTTCTTGTAGAACTCGCTTGTCATCTGTATGAAACGGGCAGCTATCATTCCCTTCTTGGTTATCCTGTATCCTCCTCTCTCCACCCTTTCCACAAGACCTTCAAGCTGGAAAACTGTCTTCATCTTACTCCCTATGCTTCCCCTGTCCGCAAAGTCATCCGTATATCTCCGTATCTCTGAGAACCTCGTTATTCTCCCCTCTCCGTTCTTTGCAAGCACGAGCAATATCAACCGGTACTGCACATCCCCCGGTCCCTGTGTTATTCCAAGGGACTGATAGAACGATGCAACCTCCGCCTCAAAGTCAACATCAATTTCTATCTTCATCTACCTCCTCCTCGTATTCATAGTGCAGTGGTGGTTCCAACCTTTCCTTTATGGACATGGGTGGGAAGTATGCGAGGAACGCAAATACGACCCCAATGAGAACAAATATGCGTGATGCAACCTGAAGCTCAGGAATCTGGGTAATCTTATCAACAAGTGAAAAATCGAGAACGAGAGAGATTGCAACCAGCGACAGAGTTATCCTGTACTTTATCTTCTTGGGTATGGGTCTCTTTATTATCACCACCAACAAACCGATTATAAGAAGTATTGGAACTATGTACAGCACAGAAATATACAACGGAAAGAACAAATCACTTATGTCATACATAGAAGACCAGTATGTGAGGGTGGGCGATTTTATTGGAGTTAAAAACACCAGAGCCGAAAAGTAGAGTCCAAACACACAGAGAACTGATGAAAAGATGGTTGAGGCGGTTTTACTTCCTCTCACGAGATAAACAACAAAATAGACAAGTGGAACCGACATCAAGGAGAACGGTATTATCGACATCTCGAAGATAAGTTTGTCAATCTCAAAATTCCCATTATATACTGCTATTATTCTAACAAATTCAAAAAAATACAGCAGACCCACAAGAAGCCAGAATAACTTAAAAGAATACAGTGTTGGTTTGCTTTGTGCCCCTGCATCCTCAGAACCCCTCATTGCAATAATAAAACCAAGGGATGCCAACATTATGGATGCACATATACTTGCATTCACAATCAAACCGAGCAAAGCTCTCCCTCCATATTCATAAAAGAAACCAAGTTATATAAGTTGTGTGTAATTGGTGGTGATGATCGGGAGATTCATAAGAGCGGGTAATGTGGAAGATGGATGGTACAGAGGACTTGGAACGATATGGACCCACGGAGATGTTGTGGAGGACGAGAGAGGAATCATAATAAAAGAGTACCTGAATCTGATGGTGGTGGTGGAGAACCTTAATGATAAAATCGTTCCAAATGGATTTTCATGGAGCAGAGAGCTTCTTGAAGAGTATGCACAGCAACTTCTTGAGGGCGAGAACGTTCAGAAGTTTGAATACACATATGGCGAGAGGCTGAGGGGGTGGAACTGCGGAGACGAAAAAATCGACCAGATTTCGTATGTTGTTGATAAACTCACAAAGAACCCAGAGTCGAGGAGGGCTGTGGCGGTAACATGGATTCCACCCATTGATACCGAAAGGGAAGAAGTACCCTGCATGATTATAAACGATTTCAAACTGAGAAAAAATAAACTCAACCTGACTGCATATTTCAGAAGTCATGACTTCGCAGGAGCTTATCCGGCAAATCTTTACGCACTGAACAGGTTGCTCGAATTCGTGGCTGGCAAGATTGGATGTGAGAAAGGGGTTATAACAACTGTATCCGCATCAGCCCACATATACGAACACGACTGGGACAAAATTCATAAACTTCTGTTTGATAAATGAAATGGGCGGGAGTTGCCGAGTGGTAAAGGCGCAGGGTTCAGGTCCCTGTCCCATAGGGGTTCGCAGGTTCGAATCCTNCCTCCCGCACTTGTATTGTGTGCCTATTTTTAGATTTGTTTGAATATGGACTTATTTGTTCGAGTACTCGCAATAAAAACAATTCTCGGTTGAAATAAGACTAAGGTAGGATTGAAAGATTATAAAATCCCCGAATTTTCTCCTTATGTGACTCTAAATCTTTGCATCATCCCTTCCATTTCCCTCCTTTAACTTCATTCGCCCCTCTCAAGTCCCATTCCTTTACAACCTTCCCTTTC
>Ga0180888_127_pt1 | contig 19445 bp, 23 predicted proteins | sample Deesub1362A_J573_FD_124181 | JGI IMG/M metagenome (GOLD analysis project Ga0180888, IMG submission 124181) | Methanomicrobia archaeon JdFR-19 | reverse complement strand
TTCCTACAAACCCGTTATGATGAAAGAAGACGTTATACGACTTAAATTTTACCCCCTCGTGTGCAGGTCTAAAATTACCTTGGGTATTTATAAAGGTCTGCCACTCAAATAAAAATGCAAACTTTACAAATTTTTTCACAACTAATTTTATAAACTAATTCTGCCATTAACCTATAGGGGTTTTGTTGTGTCTGATGACATTAACTACAACACTCGAATATCTGGTTCCAATGTTTGGAGTATCAAAACAAAAGCCTTCTTGCATGACCCACCTCACAAGATACCCGTTATTTGGATGCTCAACAAAAACCACGGAGAGGTCTCAAGTGAGCTGATGAAAATACTTGCATTGGGCACTGAAATCCCAAAAACAATTCATGAAGCAGATCAAATCGCCTCCTCAGCATCGCGAGTTGTATTGAAAAAATTAAAGGAGCCTAAGATAGGCAGAAACATTAAAGAAACTAAAAAGGTGAGGTTCATAGACCCATTTACGCTAAACGAGTGCGACTTTGAAGTATCAGACCCTGAAAAACTGGATAGAGAAGTGAAACAGAGAATAAAGGAGTGTGCTGGTCTTACAGATGATATGAGAATGAGGTTTTTGTTGCTCTGGAGAGTTCTTCCAGAACTTCTTTTAGAAGATGGCATCAGAATATTCGATTTCCCGGCAGATACCCGTGTTCCCAACCATTCTCTTCATTCCCATCTTTCCCAGTGCAGTGCAATTGCGTCAGCACTGCCATCTCCTGCTTTTTTGCTGTTCACGGCGGGAACATATCAGGGAATTCAGGGATTCATTCAAACAACAAGAAAGACTTCTGATCTTTGGGGTGCAAGCTATATATTATCGTATCTGACATGGTAGGCAATCCGGCCTGTTGTTGAGGAGTTTGGGCCAGATTGTGTGGTTTTTCCAAATCTTTACGGACAACCTCTGCTTGACAACTTCATAAAGGAACAACTCAATAAAACCAAGAAAATCGATTATGAGGAATGGGTGAGGGTCTTGGAAAACTCTCTAAAAGAGGGAGAGGTTGCATCCATTCCAAATCGTTATTTGTGCATAATTCCCTACGAATTTGGGGAGAAAATTGCTAAAAAATCAAAAGAATATGTAAGTAAAGAGATCCAGTGCATGATAGATGAAATTTATGGTAAAATAAAAGAAAATGACAAAACTAATGGTGAACTTAAAAAATTAATGTTAAAACAGGCTAAAAATACTTTTGAAACAAACTGGGTTGTTTTATCGTGGGGAGGCACTGATTCATCTGCTGTTGAAGAGATACTATCTGAATACAAAAAATTAACGAAAAACGAAGAAAGATACAAACAAATACACTCGTTAATCAAAGAAAATGAAGGGATAGATAAAGATGCAAACATAGGAATTGCATATTCTCTGCTCTATGAACTGACGGAGAGGTTGCTTGGTGCTTCGAAGGCAGTCCGTCTGAGCAAGGTGGAAGAACACGGACAGAAATGTTCCATATGTGGAATTCACGAGGAGCTTGGTCATGCGCATGCCCGTTTGAGTGGTGTAAGTTCGTATGGAGAGAGAAGGAAGGAATCGAAAGAATGGTGGCAGTCCCTGAGGGGGGTGTTGAAGACAAAGGAGAATGAGAGGCTGTGCACGGTCTGTTTAATCAAAAGATTGGCACGAGAATATTCCAAGATAAAACAAACTTTCGAGATAGAACCGTACCCATCGACAAGCGAGATTTCTGCCACGTTGTTCAAGAGGAGACTGGCAGAAATTTGCAAAGAGGACGAAAAAATAAGAGAAATTTGCAAGAAGATTAGGAGAGGTTTGGACAGCAATGATATCAAAGAGGAGGGTATCGTCCCAGCCATGAGTAGATACGAGTTTCCTCTGTTGAAATACGATGGAAAGTGGCTGATGAAGAGTTCTTACATGCTGGAGAGTGTGATGGAGGAGCTGGAATGTGATGAGAAAACCGCACTGAACTTCATAAACTCCATCACACCAGCACTGAATGAACTGTACGAGAGACTGGACAGATTTTACGGTGGGATAAGACCTTCAACCTACTATGCGGTTCTGATGATGGATGGGGACAACATGGGAAGATGGCTTGCAGGAGACAAGAATCCAAAGATAAGGGATGTTGTCCATCCCATAATCAAAGTCAATATGGATAATTAGCATCCCATGACCCCTTCTTGGCATACCGAGTTCTCGAAGAGGCTTGCACAGTTCTCGAGAGATGCAAAGGAAATAGTCGAAAACAACTTCGGGATTCTGGTTTATTCTGGCGGAGATGATGTTCTTGCAATCCTCCCAACCGAATATGCTCTGCAAACAGCAAAGAAGCTCAACACAATGTTCAGACAGTATCTGGGAGAAAGGGCGAGCATGTCGGCGGGCATATGCATCGCCCATCACAAACACCCACTTCAACTCGTTTTGGAAGAGGCAAGGGATTCTGAAAAAAGAGCCAAAGACGATCGAAGGTCTTCGTTCTCGCTCAGCATTCTGAAAAGAGGCGGTGAGGTTGTTAATGCAACGTTGAAGTGGAAGTATGATGGAATGGACAGTGTGGATTAGATGGAGTGTATAACAGACTTGTTCAGAAAGGGGGTTTCTAAGAGGGTTGTGTATAGAATGGCAGATGTGTTGAGAAATGTTGGGGATGAGAAAGAACTTTTGGACTGTCTTGTTGACTGGGTTTTCAAAGACAGTGAATCCTCGGAAGAACTGCCAAAACTCAGAAAAGTGGTCAAGCAAATCCTGGAGATAAGTGGGATTGACACCACATCTCAAATCCTGCAGATATGTTCTTTCATGGCAAGAGGTGGAGCACATGAATGAATTCGAATTCAAATTGAAAACAATAACACCTCTTTGCATGAGGGGAGCCAAACAGACTCCGGAATGGAGGGGGGCTTCTGTTCGAGGGATGCTGAGGTGGTGGTTTAGAAGAGCTTGCTGGTATGAAGAAGATATGAGAGATAGGGAGAAGGAGTTATTTGGCAGTACTGAGAGATTTGGAAGCACCGAGAATGCGAGTCTTTTCAGAATAAGATGCTGGGACGGAGGGGATAATCAGATACTAAATGCAAAAGCGTATTTGAAAAACCAATACGGAATCAAATATATAGCCTATCCGATAGGAAGAGACATACACCAGTTAATGCACGGTAATTTAAATCTGAAACTAATATTTCCCCGTGGTTGTGAAGAATATGAAAAGCAGGCGTTGTACACATTGTGGCTAACTCTGAATCTCGGTTGTTTTGGCTCACGTTCCCGTAAAGGGTTTGGTTCTCTCAAAGTTGTAGGGTGTAAAGAAAAACCTGAAGAAAGTCGGTTTAAAAATGTGGTGTTTCGTACTCCAGAGAATGCTGATAAATACATCCGCTGGCTTAAATCCATACTTCACGGGGCTGAAAGTGAGTTGACAAATAGTGGAAAGATGGGCTTCGATGTTTATCTTTTTTATGGGAGCTGGAACGAGCTTTGTGAAAAATACAGAGACTTCAGAAGGTATAAAATTAAAAAACGTGAAAGATTGTTATTTGGATAGCCAATTAGAGGACTAACAAATGAAAGATACGCATCTCCAGTTTTGTTCAAGCCATATTCAGAGAAAGGACCTGTTGCAATAACATTCTTGCAAGAAAACAAAGTTTTTGGGGAATTCCGTGATTATATTGGGTGTGAAGAAGTTTACAGGGGGTTGGGAAATGAAAGATAACTGTATATGGCTCAAAATTGAGCCTCTTGATGTCTTGTTGTTCAGAGATGGTCGCCCGTTCAGTGCGGGTGAAGACCATCATGCAACTTCACTGTTTCCCCCCAACCCATCCACTGTTTCAGGTGCCATCAGAACATACCTCATGAGAAGCGGAATACTCGAGGATGTTGGAGATGCAGAAAATTCTCCAATCCAGTTTCTGGGACCCATGGTAATGCGGGGCGACAGAATATATGTGAGATGTCCCCTCGACGTATATGTGCCCAAGCGTGGAGACAAGACGCCTGTGCTGGCGGAAGAGCTGTCAATATCTCTGAGCTTCAAATGTTCTGGTTCAGGCATGATGTGGTGTTATACTCCACAGGAAGTCAAGCCAGCCAGCGGGTTTGTTGCACTCGATGATATGGTTGAGTGGCAGAAGAGGGACATCGATAACTGGACAAAGAAATCAATTTTAGAAGAAAAAGAGTTTATCATGAGAGACACAAGGGTTGGAATAAAACTTTCGTCATCAGGCACCGTTGAAAGTGGGAAGTTATACACCGTGGAATATGTAGTGTTCAGGGAGGGTGTCTCTCTTTTGGTTGGTCTCTCCCCCGGTGCTGTGGAGGAGTTTAAAAAATGTAAGGAGCATTTTGAAGAATGCTGTGAGGGGTTGATTCCTCTCGGTGGTGAGCGCAGGTTTGCCAGTTTCACCTTGGTTGATGTAGACCCACACTCACACATTTCAAAGCAGAGTGGAAACAGAGGTGCGTTGATAACACCTCTCGTGGGGGGAATTCCGGGGTGTGGTGTGTATGCTGGGAGAACCACATTCATCGGCGGGTGGGATTATGCAAAAGGAGAACCAAAGGTGTTGAGGAGTGCTCTGAAGCCGGGAGGGGTATTGTGGAGTGAGGATGGTTTTGATGGGGAGCTGAATCTGAGGTGCCATCCCAACGCATTCATGTCTTCAATCGGATATGGTATGATGGTCATAGGGAGGTGATGGTATGGAAAAAGCGATTTTGATTATGTATGCGGAAACGAACATCCACGCTGGGGCTGGTTCTAGCATATCACACATAGACCTTCCCATACAAAGAGAAAGAGCAACAAATCTGCCGATTATACAGGCTTCAAGCATAAAGGGAGTCATAAGGACTTTTTCGAAAGGAAAACTCGATGACAAATACATAGCATGCCTATTTGGTCCTGGAGATGATTTGAACTCAAACGACAATGAGTTGAAAGAAAAACTGAGAAATCCATCGTTTGGTGGAGGCTGTATCAGTTTTACAGATGCCAATGTGTTGCTCTTTCCAGTTCGCTCGTTCAAAGGGGTTGTTGCTTGGATTACCTGTCCGCTGGTGTTGAAAAGACTGAGAAAGTACTGTGAAATGGCTGGCATCGAGGGAGTTGTGGATGTGAATCTGGATGATGAGGAGGAGGTTTTGGTTCCTGAAAACAGTGGGGTTAAGTGGGATGGAAGGGTGTTGCTCGAGGAGTACTTTTTCAAGGTTGGGAACGGGGATGTGAGCGAGCTTGCAAACTGGCTTCATGGGATACTATCAAATCAAGGGTGCGAAATGGCTGAATACATAAAAAGGAACTTGGTAGTGGTATCGGATGACTGGTTCAAGTACTTCTGCGAAAACTGTACTGAGGTTATAACCCGCATACGCATCAATCCAGATACTGGCACCGTTTATCCGGGAGCATTATGGAACGAGGAGAGTCTCCCGTCCGAAACAGTTCTGTGGTCATTTATTCTTGCGGATAAGCCAAAATTGAATATATGCGAACTGAACACCACACAAGCTATGGACAAACTCGTGGAACTCGTAGATAAAAAGGTGATTCAGATTGGAGGGGATTCGACGATTGGTAAGGGACTCGTCCGTCTGGGAATACTGAGGTGATGGTGGTGGAAGAAAGCAGGATAATACCGGTATCGAGACATAGAGCTCTGCACGCAATGAAGTATGTAAATACCGCTATCGAACAGGGTCTCGCAGACTTCAGCAGTTATGCCAAAAAATCTCCAGAGATGGTGATGGTAAACGGTTTATGCCCCTACATAGCATTCGTGAAAGGAAAAAAGGAGAAAAAAGATAAAGAGAAGAAGGATAGAGGATACAAACTGATAGAAGAGTGCATAGCGGGTTGGCTGAAAAAACAGGGATTTCTTAGAAACGAAGAAAACATACTTGAGGAACTGCTCACACTATCGCCCGCTCAGTATAGGTATGCGACCACAGAAGTAATCGAGTTGTTGGGCTGGCTCAAGAGATTGTGTGAAGCAAAGATGGGGGATTCGGATGTCGGGGAGGAGGCAGAAGTATAAGGAGTATGAGAAGAAAGGAGTTGTTAGAGTAGCTCATCCCAAATTTGAGGAGTTGAGAGGCTTCGGGAAGGATAAAAATGAAAAAAAGGCAGAGGATAAACTCAGAGAGAATTTGCACCACGTGTTATCAGAATATTTGAAAGAGTGTTCCAATCTGTCGCTGATGCTGAACAAACTACTGCCGGTTTTCAAAATCGATGGGGGAAGATTTGAACTTGATGAAAAGGATAAAAACATGATTTTTAACGGTATTTTAGAGTCTTACGCCCACTCGTATGAAAGTCAGAAAAAAATACTCGAAATAATAAGAAAAAGAACAATGGATTTTGTTTCATCATTCCCTTATGCTCTCAAACTGAAAATAAAAACAAAGGATAGAATGGTGGTTGGCTTGGGGGGTTCGAACATACTTGAGCGGAGCATGGTGCTCCATCGCCTTGGCTTTCCATACATACCTTCCTCAACTCTGAAAGGCATTTTCAGAAGTGCATACTTGCACGGAATATCTGAATCTGAAAACATCTTGAAAAATAAGAGTGAGAAGGAATCAAAAGCTGAGAAACTGTTTGGCACACAGGAAGCCGAGGGAAAACTGATATTCACGGATGCGTATCCAGTACAATACAAACTTGAATTGGACGTTATGAACCCTCACTATCCAGATTATTATGGAGGAAATAAAGAAAAGCCTGAGGATAACGAGAATCCAGCACCACTGAACTTTATAACTGTTTTAGGTGAGTTTGAGGGGTACGTGATTCTTAACAAGGAAGAAAATAAGCAGATAATTAGCGAAATATCTGATTACATATCGAATTACATGGGGATTGGAGCTAAAACACGTGCTGGGTATGGCTGGGTTGAGATTGAGGTGATTGATATCGGGGTGAGAGAATGAGAGCGTCCCTCATATCAACGATGGGTATGTCCCCCGGCGTTGTAACATCTGCAATGGATTGCCTTTTGAAAGAGGATATTCATGTAGACAGAGTGGGTATCATAACAACATCACATGATGCCATACTAAAAACTGGAATACCTCTGATTGAAAGAGAGTTTGAAAGGGCTGGTGTGCCTCTGAAACTCTACATAGTCGAAAAGGATGACATCACTTGTGAAGAAGATGTGTGGGAGATGATGTTTCAGGTTAAGAAGGCGTTCTCCGAGGTAGATGGTATGAAGTATGTTAGCATAGCTGGTGGCAGAAAGGCGATGGTCAGCGTCGTCGCCACCATGGCACAGCTCTTTGGACCTTCGAAACTTGTGCATGTTGTGAGTGGGATTGCAGAGACAAGAGGAAGAATTGATTCCTTGATCGGAGCATCTGAGTCCACTATTCGGGAGGTGCTCCATCCGCCTGATGCAAAGCTTGTCGAAATACCCATTTTGTCGTATCCCATTGAGTGGAGAGAAAGAGCTGCAGAAATACTGAAACTTGCAACTGAGAGTTCCACTCCCGTAAATGAGCTTACCACCTCACTTGAGGAAGGGGGATACTTGGACAGAGGAAGGATAACCCCAAAGGGAAGAAACCTTCTGAGTTTGCTGGAATAAGGGAGATGGGGGAGATGGGAGTTTACCACATCAGTGGACTGGGAATACATCCCGGCGCTGTCACAGTTCCTCTCACATATATCTATCTGGCTCTTTCAAACAGCAAAGATTTTGAGCTGAGAAAGGTATTTGAGTACTCCGGTGAGAAGGGAGAAAAGGGTGGGATGCCAGAAAGTCTCGTTTTATTTACTTCTTCTGAGATTATTGAGGGCAAAATAACAATAAAAGTCAGAGACAAATGGTTTAACATTGGGAAAAACAAAATATCTGACATAATAAGGAATTATCTTGGAAAATTAACAGAAAAGTTGGGGTTGCCACCAATAAAAAACATTTACCTCGTTCAAGTGGATTACCAAGATTTTGATGACTGCTTCGAAAAGGCGTACATAACATTCAACGCCCTGAGAGACAAGGAGATGTGGGTGAACATGGTTGCGGGTTCGAATGTGATAAATGCAAGTCTGCTCATTTCTTCTTTGCTCCAGGGTGCTGTAGCCAGGTACTATTATGTGTTTCAGGAGGAACAAGAGTTGTTGCACCCAGACATCGAACTGAGTCCCATCTCATACCGAACATGGAGCAGAGTGTGGTGTGAACTTCCATTATTTACAATGGATATCGGAGAAATAATCCACAATCTCTTGGAAGAATTCAAATATAGAGAGAAAATAAATATTGGCGAGTTAAAAAATCTACTTGGTGGAATTCCACTTGAGAAGGCAAGAGGAAATTTGGTTTATCTGGAGGGGGAGGTTGCCACAAAAGGCCCGTTGCTCAGATATTGGGAGGGAATCGAGGATTTGAAGGAGAAGTCAAAGGAAATAACAAACCTGACAAAATGGGAGAGATGGGGGGAAGAAAATAACATAATAGCTGTATTAGAGTGATGTGTTCTCAAAAAATCCGAGACCAAACGATGCTTTAGGTCCCGCACCTATTAGAGAACCCACACTAAGAAGCCATCTCGACATCTCATCCAAGTTGTTTATCTTGTACACAACCTCCCCCGTGTAAGCATAAAAACTCCTTTTTCCTCTGCGACTCGACACACTTCTGAGAACATGAAAGTGCGGTTTTGACAGTACAACACTCGCATCACACTCAAATCTGGAATCCACCTTTCCATCCCCATACTCGTTTACATACAATATGAGACGTTGTCGTATCATCTGGAGTAATTTATCGAGAGCTGGTGGAAATCCACCCTACTTGATTACAATGGGGGTTTTGAATCTGACTAGCAAAGTTCCGCCAGCATCAAAAGATTTCAATTCCGAGATTTTGATTGACTTAACAGACTCCATATCAACAACACCGTTCTCGTATATGCTTTTTCCTTCGGAGTTTTTCACATCACACACCTCGAATTTGTTCAGGTCATAACATCTTCCACTCCCTATTCCTTTATTTCCGAGTTTCGTGAGTGCGAATATTATGTGGGGCAGGTATTTTACATACTCTCCAAAGAACAGTATCCTGAGCTGAAGGGTTGAGCCTTCCTTCAATACGAACTACTTGCCAAAGAAGGGGGGTATGAATACTATCGGTTTTGGTGGGGGAGCGTATCCTTTCTTTTGTTTTTTTCTTTCGTACAACTCATAGTATATACACCGAGTAGAACACTCATCACACTCAATCTGGGGGGAGAGACAGCAAATTTCTTTAAGTTGGATTCCGACTCCGCCACGAAATGCAGATCCCATCCAGTATGGTAAGAAGGTAGGTGTTTTGAACCTTAAAAGGGTGGTGAGAGGTGCGACTTCAAGTGTTGGCATTGTATCCCTCTCTCATCTGGAGCGCAATTCGTCCATATGGTGTGAGAGAATATCTGCAACCGTACCCCTCCCCATCCTTTCTAACAAGTTTCTTTTTTTCAAGCTCTTCGAGATGTCTGCTGACTGTGGAGATGTTCTTCTTCATTCTCGACGAAATCTCTTTGATTGTGAGAGGTTTGGATAACAGTCCGAGCAAAACCATCTTTGCATCGCTCAGAGTATTGTCATACGGAGGAACATCAACAAACATCTTTTTAGAGGCTGCCTCGCTCAGCGTTGCAAAGCTCTTTACCATATTCCCCATCAACATTGCTGTTATCGTTATTGCGGTGCATATCGACCTCACTCCCCCACTTGCCTCAAGGTAGAACTCGTTGTCTGGATGAGAGAGCATGTATTCGCAAATCTTCATAACACTTTCCTCAATGTTCTGGTCGTCCACCTCCATGATTTTAAGCGATAGAGACAAGCCTCTTTCAGCGAGGGTGGATACAAACTTTTCAACCTCTTTTATTGATGAAATCTTTTTTTCACTGTCATCATCGGGTACGACAAGCACAATACTATCCCCGCTCCTCAAGGAATAATCACTTAAAGTTCGCATGACAATCCCAACATCAAAACCGAACGATAGTATCACAGTCTTACCCACTTCCCTCCTCCTCCACATGACACTGGATAAGAGCATCGAGACCTAATACAAGATATCTTTTGTGATTTGGACAGTATATATATGAGAACCTCCAGTCTGGTCTTCTGGGAGTTAAATAAGCAAGTTTTCCATCGAGCATTTCTGATACAATCTTCATTAATTCACCTCTTACAGACCAATCTCGCATCATTTCAACATCAACATAGGTTATTTTCCTCTTGTGCATTTTACAGGGACAGCACTTTAAACGTTCGTTCACCCGCCACTTCTTCACAACCACTCTTCCATTACGGAATCCTATATCTGCCCTTGCAAGCTCAAGTATATCGACATTCATCTCAGTTTCATATTTTTCAATGTAGGCTCTCACACTCATTATGTCCCCCCGAGCTCCCCCCTCAGATATCCTTTTAAGTAATGGTTGAAGTGGCCGAAATTTTTCCATCTCTTCTATTGCCTCATCACTTAGGAAGGGTGGTTTGAATCTTTCTTGATAGATTTTCTTTAACTCCTCTCTTATTGCCCCTTTCTGCAATGATGCAATATGGTATATCAGTCCTGCAAACAAGAGGGCACCGTATTTGCTTGATGCAAGACTTGAGTATGTCCTCAACTCATGCATACTTTTTATCAGAACATCCCCTAACTCATTGATTGGAATCTCCTTTGTTGAATTCTCTTTGAGAATTCTCATGCTGTCTGGATGAACAAATGCCTTTGCCACTCCCCTCGCATTTCCCTCTCCGTGATATCTTGCAACCCTTCCAAGTCTTTGGATGAACGTATGAGCATCCTTTGCCTCGAAAACGAGCTTGTTGAGGTCAAAGTCTATTCCAACCTCGATAGCTCTTGTACCCACCACCACATCCCCCTTCCTTATCCTACACTCCTTTGGAACAAAACCACTCACTCTCCCGACCCTCAGTCCCTGTTCTTCCAACATGTCAGCCAAAACTTCACTTGAAGCCACAGAATCAACTATTGCCAATACTGGCTCTTGATATTCTCGATGTAGCTCCATTACAGCCCCATAGATATCCTCAACCCCTCCATAAAAATCGTGTTCGGTGATGTACAACTCACAAGGATGTCTGATCTGTCTGACATCTCTTTCCCTCTCTGTAAGTACAGTAGGTCTTATTACATGATGATTGAACATGCGTTTCAATAATTCAAGTCCGTCATGATGGGTTGCGCTCGAGACTATTATCTGATGAAATTTGTCTCTGAGAATCCATGTGAGGTAGAGCAGGTTTGCCAACATAATCCCAGAATACATATGAAACTCATCAATAGCCAGTATGTCCCATCTCCTGTACAAAAGCTCTGGGAGAATGTATCTACCATAGTATTTTTCTTTGAAGATGATTGTGAGCACATCTATGTTTGACAGCATTATCATGTTGTTATCAATCTTCAGAATTTTTCTCAAAATCTCTCCTTTAGTCTTTGCATTTCCTTCAAGTGATTCTCCTGTCGCAACGAATATCACAATATCCTCATTTATGTCTTGCACGATAGATAACTCGGTGGGTAGCACAACCGAACTAACATTCATCTTCTCGAGCAAGTCTTTTATTGCATTTGCTTGGTCTATTATTAGCTCATTTGTGGGATATAGAAAAATACCATTCCCACCGCATTCAAGCAACCTCACTAACATTGCAAGTGTCTTGCCAGAGGAGGTTGGAGCATCCAGAATCACAAGTTTCTCATCTGCTTCCAAGATTTCAGACTGATGCTCCATCAGTTTCAGTCCTCTGTATCTTCCTGACTACGGAATATAGGCGGGAGGTATGTACATCTCAATGGAGTCCGTATCAAGACCCATCGAGTTCCACCTCTGGATACTTGTTCTCATTTGGAAGGGCGATTTTGTATCTCCTGTGAGAGCACTCCCCCTCAATGTATTTCCCATCCAACACACACTCCGTGTATATGGGTGTTGGAGGTATTACCTGTATCTTACCCCTCACAAGATTTGTTTCTGGTGGCAGATCATTTACATTCACAGGATGAGACGGTGTGAATTTCCCCTCTCTGACCCTCACATTCTCCAACTCTTCGTAGTGTACTCTAACAGGCACAAGCTTCTTACCAAGCCTTATCAGACTGCTTGACCTCCCCCCTATAAGAAACCCTTGAAACGGTACGAGAGGACGGTATTTGAGATACTGTCCCATCATGGGAAAACATACCTTGACCCTTACCTTTCCCACATCAACAGATTGGGTGACCGTATGCACGCTGTTGTATGTTATTCTGACAAGCTCTCTTGAAACATTTGTTTCGAGTATTCTGTCTCCAATAACAACCTTATCCTCGTTGAGGAGCTCCGCAGGTGTGGAGTACAGGGTGAACCTCTTTGCATCCTCTTCGTAATGTGGAACATTTCCTGACGCATTTCTATGGATTTGGGAGTGCGTGTTGAATGCATATAGGAGGGCGGTGTTGCTTATTATTTCACTTGGCACCCCTTCTACGAGCTCTCTCGAGACATAAAAGAAAAAATCATGAGGACAGAGGATGTATCTGAAGACTTTCATCTCTGAGCCCTCTTACCATATTCTGCAAGCCCATCGGCAAATTTTTCAGCCTCTTTGTACATGGACAGAGCAAAACTACTGTCGAGCGGTATTTCCTTTACCTTCTCTGTGATTTCATCTCCCCTCATGATAACAACGTTATCCTGAAACATCGCATAATCTGAGAACTTCCTCATGATTTCAAGCGTTCTGTCCACCGGATTTTCCAGAAATCCCTCGTTGGTTGCCTCGAGACAGAATTCAAGTGGTGTGATGATTTCCTCGTATCCTCCCACAACACCAAGCAGATGATTCACCACATCTCCCTTCACCCTTGTCTCTGCACCGTAGGACTTGCACGAAAGCACACACTTCAAGAACGCAATGAACTCCTCTTTCGTAACCGAGTTCAGTGTGATTACGGTTGGGAAGTTTGCAAGCGGAGAGACGTTTTCTGTGTAGCCCAAAGCCTGCCCTGTCGACTGGCTCACACTGTCAACAGCATTGAAGGTTATCAGTTCTGATATCTCATCATATGGTTCGAGAGAATATGCGGTACTGTACTCCACTCTGTGCTTTATGTTCCATCTCTCCTGTCCCCTTCCGCGCTCGGTAGATACCGCTCCAAATAACACGCATCTCGGACATCGCTGACATAGAGCATCCTTCAGAGAGCATTCTCTCTGTTTTTCATCCAAGTTCTCCTCTCCTGCAGCTGTTCTCACCAAGGTCAGGAAGTGTCTGCTCTCCACAGCCTTTTGTTTCGAGGCAAGCATTGCAACCCTTATCATGGGCGACGGGTCTGTGGAGGAGGAGGGAAGTGTTACAACGTTGAGTTCTCTGGTCTCCTCTGTTCTGAATATCGTGTAATCATGGGTCTGTCTCAATAATAGAAGCTGTATCGTATTGGCGGTTCTGTAGAGTCCAATGTTGTCAACAAAGAACCTTTCAAGCTCCCCAAAATCTACTGAATCGATTAACTCATTCATTCTTTCCACCTCCAAGTATGTATTCAAGCTTGTTCTTGTACACAGCATAGTCCACTTCTCTGAGAATTCTCATCCACATTCGCTTTGGTGCTACCGCACGTAACTCAAGCAGAGCTTTTACACCGTTTTCAAGGTGCTCCTTTCCATGCTTGGAAAGGGGATTGTCTGCGGTTGCGTTGTGTATGTTCACAATGTACCCAATGAGTGCGTCTGGATTCTCTATCTTCCCGCTTGAAACAGCGCTGAGCAACTTGCCAATCGGTCCCATTATCGAGGTCTTTGTGTAGCTGTATTCGGCTTCCCCAGACTTCTTTGGGTAAAACGTCTTGAGATAGTCAGACAGATGTTCAATTGTCTTCTTCTCCATCTCACTTATCTTCTCTCTATCCACTTCCTCTGCTTCTTTTGTCCAGTATATCGGTCTCATACAGTTTCCTCCATCAAGTTTAAGAGCTTTATCGACTTTAGGATATCATTTCTTCCAAATTTTTTTGTTTTTTGAAGAGCATTCACAATATCACAGACAACCCTCCCAGGAGGATTGTTCACAATCTCGAGTAAAAGTCCTTTTTTATCTATCTGAACCCCCCGCATGATGTAAAAGAGCTGTATAATTGCAGAAAGCTTCAGAAGTGCCTTGTCTGTGTCTTCTATGCCCACCCACCCATTATCGGTTCTTATGCCTAACTTGTCAAGAGCCTTCTTGAGTCCAAGACTCAGACCAACATAGACCGCTCCCTTCGAGACCTTTTGCGTGAGTGGTTCGCACTGTATCTCCTTCAGAATCACAGACGCTCCAAATAACCTCGACATCAGTAGCATCCTGAAAAGGTATCTCAGATAGTTTGCATCCTCTCTATCACTCTCCTTTGGATGCGACATCATCACATAATTCGGTGTGATCAGATGCAGAGTGAGGTAATCGAACTGGGTTGTTATATCCAGCTCCCCCTTCAGATATTTATCAACCGCTTCGTCCAGCGATGAGACCTCGACATCTGATAAAAACGAGCTGACGTCCCCACCGTATTCCCTTCTTATGTACGATTTCAATGCATTTTCTACTCTTCTCCTCACATTCTTCCTTTTTATTGCGTTCTCTCTTATTTCAACAAGAACATCCACTGAGCGGTTATTGAATCTATCCATGTCATTTATGATTAAATCAGATAATTCTAAGTCGTGGTTGAACAGCCAGTTGCATCTCAGCTCTATTATCTTCTCCCATTCCTCCATGCCGAGAGGCGAAATGCTTATCTGGGGTATGAGATAGTACTCTACGTACTCCTTTGAGCTCATGGAGAGGGAACGCAATTTTGACTCGAGCTCACACAGAGAGCATATTCTGTATTTGTTTCCCCCACCTATCTTGCTTCCCCCCCTCATGAAGTTTGTGAAGGATTCTGCCTTTCCGACTATGGATGCTATCGCTTCGGTCTCCGCCCTATTCGAACACAAAATACACAGGGGCGTCCCTCTTTTCTTACCTTCGATGTATGCATCCCATACATCAGTTTCAACTTTGAAGCATGGATATGAAATGTCTTTCATTAGCTCTCTTGCCACACCATCATAATCGATGCCATAGTATTTCTCACCGAACCCCCTTAGCTCATTAGTTATGTTTTTGAATTTCGATACAACATCATCCAGCAATCTCTCTCTCACCTTTGTTTCAAGCCCATTTCTGAAAAGTTTTGCAACCCTCATTTTCTCATCAATCGGCTTTGTGTTTGCAATTTTTGACGAGATTATGCACTCAAGCACATCGGCTGGAACATTCGGAAATTCGCTTTCAAATGCTTTCTTGAAAACATCTTTGGCGATTTCATCCTTGTAGTCATCTGTACATTGTTTGACTACTTCTGTCAGGTATATGAGCAGGTTGTACAACCCGATTAATTCTTTCGCCTCGCTTTCAGAAATTCCAGATATCCTCTCAACGTTTGGATTATCTATACTTCTTTGTTGCCTAATGGCATCCCAGAAATCTCTGACCGTATGTTCTGAAATGTAGAGGTACTCTGGTGCTGGGATGACCGTCTGTACTATTACGCCAACGGCCTTTCTTCCAACTTCGCCGTCTTCACTCCTCTCATGAATGAAAAAGCGAAGTTCTCGAGCGATATATTCTTCAATGTCATCAAATTTTTTCTCCAGATCTTTTACATCCTTTCCAACATATATCGTACCTTCCGGGAAGAAGACGATTGGATGCCAGCCCGCATCCTCATAGAGTCTGTGCAATGCTCTGTGGAGGATGGATGTGAGAATCCCTCTCACCACATTCACAGAATGGTATGTCAATTTCAAGCTATCATCGCTTTCAAGGTGAGGATGTCTTTCAACATCCTCCAACCTCTTGAGAGAAGCGAGCCTGTCTGCATCCTCATGGACAATTCTACGAACTTTTGGAAAATCCTTTCCTCTCCTCGGCTCCAACATACATTCAAAATGATTCATATCCTCAATCGCACCATACGGTAGCATGTCCAGTATGGAGTTTATCTCATCTTCAGACAACCCAAGCCTCTCGAGTAAATCGATTACAACCTCTTCTATCGTTTTTCCATCCGAAAGTTTCTCCCTCAGGTCTTTGTGGGTGAATTCTTTTTTATTTCTGAACTTTGGGTGCTCTTTCCCTATATCATGCAGGAAAGCCAGCAAACAGGCTAACTTCTTTTCCTTCTCAGAAAGTCCCTCGAGTTCAGCGAGCCTTTCAGCAATCCCCATAACATTTACAGAATGAGACAATAAAGATGCTTTCCCCCTATGACTCCATTTCGCCTCTATCAGGTGCCACCCTCTCCCCAGTGCAAACTTGTAGAGTTCTTTGAGTGTTTGTTCGTCCATATGCAAAACCACCACATATTTTTTATATATACTTACCTGACAAAGAAAACGAATTTTTTGCAAAATAAATGCAAATAATTCATTTTAGCCATCGTTGGGATTAAATGATATATAAGTGATATATATGGATTGGTAAAAATATGATATCATGCTCACACTCGTTATTTATGATATAACGGACGATAAAGCACGCACACAGCTCGCAAATACCCTGATGAGAATGGGACTTGAACGTGTGCAGTACAGTGCGTTTAAGGGCGAGCTGAACCCAAACGACAGAGACGTTCTCTCAAAGAGAGTGGAAAAATACGTCAGGGACGAAAACGACTGTGTGTTTGTGATTCCACTATGTGAGCGCTGTCTGTCCATAACGAGAACGGTATCGAAGAAAGATGTGAAGTTAATGGATGATTCAAGTGTGAGTATCGTGTGAGGGGTGATATGTACTATCTAACCGAAGTTGAAAATCAGTACCTCATGAGAAAGCTGAGACCTATTGCACGTGAGGTTGGAGTGAGTGAAAGTCTGCGAGGGTGGAGCTGGAGTGAAGCACCTTTGAGACCATACTACGATGTGAAGCTTCCGATGTATCTTGTGTGTGGGAAATACTGTCCAACCGACAGAGATGTCTATATAAAGTGTGTGCTGAGTGAGAAGGGAGAACCAACACTTCCTATGATAATGGGAGCTGCCATTCACAAGACCGTGGAGACTGCATATTCTACTGTCAGACAAGGCTTAAACACATCATTTGAAGAGTGGTACAACTCATTGAATATAGATAGAACTCGCGAGTTCTCTGAAGAAATAAAAAAATATGCTGAAACTGTCTGGAATCATGTGATTACAAATGCACGTTCGAAGATTTGCAGTTCTCTTGCATCTCAACCATATGCGAGTAAGGAGGACATCGTATCCACCTCCATACCGTTCCTTATCGAACACAGAATAACTGGCGAGTTGCTTGGTATGAGTGGTGTTCTGAGTCTGGACTGCTATGACTACTTGAGAGGAATTATGTTTGACATGAAGGTTGGTGCAAAGCCCTTTTCGAGTTATAAACTCTATCCGACTGGATACGCACTCGTATTTGAGAGTGTATATGAGGTTCCAGTTGACATTGGATGTGTTGTTTTTGTAAATTTCTCTGGAGGAAGAATGAATATCCAGAGAGAATTGTTCCATATAAATGATGAGCTAAGAAGCTGGTGGATAGAGGAGAGGGATAGGAAAGCTGAGATTGTGGCGGAGGGGAGGGACCCGGGACCAGCTGTTCAGTGTAGGAGAAGTTGCATGTTTGAGGAGGTGTGTGCAAGATTATGACGGAGAGACTGGTGGTGGATGGATTTGGGAAGAGCATAGGAATAGACCAGGGGCAGGTGGTTGTTAAGGAGAGAAAAGGGAAGACTATGTCTGCGGTATACAGATGTCTTCCATCGGAGTTAAGACAGGTTGTTATAACTGGAAAAGGATCGATAAGCACAGAGGCAATGAGGGTGCTGGCACAACATGGCGTTGATATTGTGCTACTGGATGGAAGAGGGAGGGTGATTGCGCACATCCTTCCACCCGAAATGCGTACTGTGAGCACGAGGAGAGAACAGTACAAGGCATATGAAAATGAAAAGGGCGCACAGCTTGCAAAGGAGTTCGTGCTTGCCAAACTAAAAAACCAGTCTGCAGTTCTTCTCACACTTGCAAAAACTCGTAAGGACACCTCTCCTGAAATTGCATCCTACTTGAAATCCGCAAGAGAGGAAGTTAAAATGGCTCAACAAATGGTGGAACAGATTGTTCCAATCTCACTTGATGAGCAAAGAGACAAACTCATGGGAATTGAAGGTATGGCTGGTAGTGTGTATTGGGATGTGATATCGAGAGTTGTACCAGAAGAGTTTGGTTTCTTTGGTAGGAGTGGAAGATATGCCCAAGACCCTGTAAATGCCATGCTCAACTATGGGTATGGTTTGCTTGAGGGGGAATGCTGGAGAGCAGTATATTATGCAGGACTTGACCCATATGGAGGGTTTTTGCATGTGGATAGACCAGGAAGAGCGAGTATGGTGTTCGACTTGATGGAAGAATTCAGGGCACAAATTGTTGATAAGAGTGTGTTGAAGCTGATAAATCTCTCAATGGTTGATGTGGATGATTTCACCATCGAGGATGGTGTGTGCAGAATAGGAGACAAAACGAGGAGGATTCTCATCAAGGAGGTGCTTTCAAAATTCGAAGATGTGGTTAGATGGGGGGATAGAAAAATGAGATGGACCGATGTGATACTATCACAAGCAAGAGGGGTAGCATCATTTTTGAGGGGAGAAACAAAGAAATATGTAGGTTTCTCTTTGAGATGGTGATATGGACGATTGGGTACAAGTGAGCGATATAACTCAGTTCTTTTACTGTCCGAGAAAAGTGTATTTCAGAAGAGTGCTCGGGCTTGAGATTGCTCCCAGACCAAAGATGGAATTAGGAAAGGAAGAGCATGAAAAGGAGCATGAGAGGGTGGAGCATAGAAAAAATGTTTATGGAATAAAAAGAGAAGAAATAAGTAAAATCTGTCATGATTTGATGATAGAAAGTGAGAAATTGGGATTATATGGGAAAATAGACTCGGTTGTATTCTTAGAGAGCGGGGAGATAATACCGGTTGAGCTAAAATATACTCACACACCCGAGGTAATTAGAAACTGGCGTAAACAACTAACTGCGTACGCTTTGTTGCTTGATGATAAATACAACGCAAGAGTGAGACGAGGTATATTCTACTTCCAACAGCAGAAGAAGGTTGTGGAGATAGAGATCACACATCAAGATAAATAGACTCTCCGGCGCGATATAGAGAAGATAAGAGAGGTCCTTCGCTCTGAGAAGATGCCAATTGCAAAGAAGGGTAGACAGTGTGCGTATTGTGAAATGGAGAAGTTCTGTCCATGAAGTGTGCAGACCTTTATAAATACCCAAGGTAATTTTAGACCTGCACACGAGGGGGTAAAATTTAAGTCGTATAACGTCTTCTTTCATCATAACGGGTTTGTAGGAA
>Ga0180888_126_pt1 | contig 21608 bp, 17 predicted proteins | sample Deesub1362A_J573_FD_124181 | JGI IMG/M metagenome (GOLD analysis project Ga0180888, IMG submission 124181) | Methanomicrobia archaeon JdFR-19 | reverse complement strand
GTGGTGAGATATCCTGATGAATGCTGGCATTGCGGTGCATGCAGATTGGAGTGTCCTGAAAAGGCTATATCTTTTGTTTTTCCTTTGAAGATGGTTAAGATATAGACATGATCCAGAGCAATGGATTGCTATTTGCCTTATTTGCTGCTCTACTGTGGGGGGCGAATGGGGTAATTTTAAAGGTTGGGCTATCTGGAGTGAATAGATTTGCTGGCACCTATGTAACCATTGGTATCTCAACCATTCTTTTGTTTTTCCTTTCTTTTCTGACTTCTGATTTTTATTTGCTTTATGAATCAGATCTAAAATCTATTCTGTTCCTTTCTCTTGCAGGAATATCTCAGTATGTCTTAGGTAGAACTTTTGCCTATAGTTCCATTCAGACTATAGGATCTTCAAGAGCTTATCCCATTACTTCCACTAGGATACTTTTTTCTTCCCTTCTCGGAGTTATACTACTAGGGGAAAAAATGGGATGGTTTTTAGGTCTTGGAACAATTCTAATCTTTTTCGGGATTTTCATTCTTACTTCTGAGGGTTCAATCAATTTGAAAGGGTTGCATTATGCTATCGGGGGAGCAATATTCTGGGGTATTAGTCCCATTTTCGTAAAATTTGGGCTTTTGAGTGATGTAATACTGAGCAATTTCATCTCAATTCTTTCTGCCTTCGCTGTATACAGCGGAATTATTTATTCAAAGCGAAGTGGATGGCATATAGAGCGTAGATCTGTCTTATTTATTATGCTTTCTTCCATAACTTCTTTTAGTGCCGTATTGAGTTACTATTATGCTTTATCCCTTTCTCCAGTTGTGATTGTAGTTCCTATCTCTAATCTCTACCCTCTCTTCACTGTAATATTATCTTTCCTTTTTATCCAGAGACTAGAACAGGTAACTTTTAAAGTTCTGATCGGATGTCTGGTTGTGATCCTGGGGACGTACCTTGTCTTGATTGTTTAAAACTTTACGACATTCAAGGTTATGTAGAGTAATATGAAACCTCACATTACATACATTGCATTGAGGTCTTTCAGTAACAACCCAGCCAATCTTTGTATAACCTTTTTTACCTTTGTTTTCGAATTGTCAACTCTGTCGACAATAACTCATCAGCTCCTCAATTCTATTGGCATTGAAATTACTCCTTGGAAAGATCAAAAAGAGTGATTCTCTATCTATCGATCCATAAAGATTGCTTTTATAGGTATAAAAGACCTTATCTATGATTTCTGTCTCTCTCTGTTATTCTCCTTCAATTCAATTTAACGAGCGTTATTCATTCTCAATTTTTCAATCTTTTTCTTACCAAACTGACTGATGACAAGAACTACAAACAGAAACACTCCTGCTGCAAATAAGAGAGAGTTCCCTTTGAAAACTGACGTAAAAATCAAGATTGAGCTGACCAGAAATCCAGCGCTTTCTGTATAATTTAAGGGGGTCAAGCAATATCTTGAAAGAAAAAACTGAAAGGATATTATCCCAAAAGCAGAACCTATGATCTGGATGACATACACTGTGATATTGGCCTGAGGCAATAATATAATCCCCGGTGCATAAATGAAAAGATATGGCAATATAAAAGTTACAAATGCAGCTTTGAATGCTTCTTTAGCTGATTTCCAGTAGTCAGAACCGGCCATTTTAGATGCAACAAGCAACCCTACTGCTACGGGAGGTGTGATATGAGATGATATGGCGAAAACGAATGCAAATAGATGAGCTGAGAGACGAGGCACCCCCATTGCCAGTAGAACTGGTACCGCACCAATGGCAACAAGTACATAAGCAGAGGGAGTTGGAACACCCATCCCGAGGAGTATTGAACTTATCATGGCTATAACCAGTGCAATTAATAGATATCCGTGAGAAATGTCTTCTATGGCCATAGGTAATTTTATACCGATGCCACTGGTTATTATGGCAGACACTATAATACCCAGCAATCCAGTCATCATTGCCATTTCACTTGCTGAACGGATTCCTTCGATAACTCTATCTGTCACATGGATAGGGATGAAGCTTACGTCTTTTCTTACCCATCCGGTAATACTCCCTACCACAACGATGGCTACTATACTCCAGAAACCAACAAAAGGTAAAGTGAACCCTTTGATCAGAAGGAATATCAATACCCCTAATGGAATGAAAAATATAGGTGAGTCGAGTAATAAACTCTTTCCACTAACCTCTACATCAGATGTGGTCTTAACCTCCATTTTTTGTGCTGAAAGATGAATATAAAGGAAGACGCAAAAGATATAAAGCAAAGTCGGGATTATCGCAGCTTTAACTATTTCTATATATGGGATGTTGGCAAATCCGGCCATGAGGAATGCAGTAGCACCCATTATTGGAGGTATGATCTGTCCTCCATTGGAAGAGACCGTCTCAATAGCAGCTGCCTGCTCGGGAGTGTATCCGCTTCTTTTCATCATGGGTATTGTAAAGCTACCAGTGATAGTAACATTGGCTGCTGTGCTTCCTGTTACTGAACCCAAAAGAGAGCTTCCAACCAGAGCAGTCATTGCCGGTCCAGCTCGAAGTTTTGATCCAACCCATTTACCCACACCTATAATAAATCTTGTCCCTCCGAAAGCATCCAGTACACCGCCAAAGAAAATGAAAAGGAAAAGATAAGTGGCTGAAAGGTCCAGTATATCTCCATATACTCCTTTTCCAGTTCCAAGTTCCACACTCAGCCACATGAGCAAACGCTCATAGGGGACTGGGGGCACAGTAAGTGGCTGAGGCATATATCGTCCGAGGATCAGGTACACTATAGCACCAATACTTACGATAGTGAGAGTTTTCCCGAATATTAACCAGTTCCCAACAAGGAGGATTCCTATTATCATACCCCCGATTATCAAATCTGTGGGGGCTGGTATAGAAGTGCGATATGCAAGAATCTCATCCAGTTCAATCATCAAATACATTGTAACAATGAGAGAGAGAAAAAGTAAAATCAAAGCTATATAATACCTGCCACCAGTGCTTTTATACATTATCGACAAGAATACTACTGTCAGGGCAAGACCAAGATGAGTGATTAAATGTCCTGTAGGTCCCTGCAACAAAATTTGAGTGTACAGAAGCTGATATACAGCCATTCCTATTGCTACTGTATACAATGAGATCTTTATTACACTCTTTGTTTTATTCATTCAAAATCTCCCGAATAAATAAAAAAATTGAGATGTACGGCTTTTATTTATTTAAGTAACTCGGCCAGATCCTTTAGCTCAATATTACGCTCACCATAGAACTTTTTCGCCCCAGGATGAGGTTCATACAGCTTCAGAGAAGGCATAGCAGGCTTAAAATGCTCATTCATATGAGCACCCTGGGGATGCCATTTAGCCCATTCTTCAGCAGGGGTCTCCCATATAATTCGCGTAACCTCATACACCACATCTTCATCCATCTTCACATCAGCCATAAAGAAAGTGGGATCATTATAGGCCCAGAGCTCATCGGTTTGAGTTTTCCCCAACGAATTAGGAGGTACTCTAACTGGAACTACAGCATGTCCTTTATCTCGAAGCTTTAAGAGGACATCTCTATCAAATCCAACATAATAAACAGGACTTTTTGTCTCCAACTTTTCAATAAATGCTCCTTTGCTAAATTGGCGAGGATATATATGATCAAATAACAAAAAGGTAGCATCAACCAGTCCATCTATCAATTTATTTGCTCCACCTCCATAGCCAGTATAAACAAGCTTTACTTTATCCAAAACCCCATAGGCATTAAGTATAGCTTTCATATCGGGAGTATTGGCCGCTCCTTCTCTTCCTACATCAACAGTTTTTCCTGCGAGGTTCTCCACACCCTTAATTTTAGGGTCATAAGTAACCAAGCACTGAGTCATGCTTGTAGCATTTGCAATAAATCTTTCTCCCGTGTAAGTACCCCTTGCTTCCCCCCATGGATCTCCCGGGCGATAATGTATATGGGAGAAAGAGCTTATACCGATATACTCATCCGGGTTTTCCTTAACCATATCAACGTTACCTGTAATACCAGCCGTAGAGACCACTTCTGCTGTTAGCCAGTCTGATTTTTCATTAATAAACTTGGATAAAGCCTGAGCAAATGGATACCAAGGTGAAGTAGTTCTACCTCCTGCAATTAAAATACGTCTGGTAGCTCTACTAGGAGTTTTAGGGGTCTGTTCGGGTGTTGGAGCTGGCTTTTTTTCAGCACATCCCAGAAATGCCATACCTGCTACTGCACTACCGAGTATACTCACACTTCTTAAAAACTCTCTCCGCTTTATTTTTCCCATCACATCACCTTAAACTGCTTCTATTAGTGTCAATCACATTATTAGTATCAATCATGTGCAATTATTTAAAAATTTATGAGCATTTGTGTACATGTGTATGTAACTATATTGTAAAATATCCGATCTACAAATTGTAAACATATGCTTACAATATTCCAAATATCTCTAGAATCTCATCAACAGTATGGTTAACCATATCTTCAAGTGTAACGGGTGCATTACTGAAATCTGGAACTGGGACAAAAATTATAGCTCCCAGCTCTTTCAATCTGAGAAGAGTTTTTAGATGACCGGAATGAAGAGGTGCCTCTCTAACAACGAGTAGCAATTTCCTTTTTTCTTTTAGAGTTACATCTGCAGCCCTGATAAGAAGGTTGGAGTTATATGAATTTGCAATGGCACTGGCAGTTTTGATACTTGTAGGTGCGATGATCATTCCATCTGTTTTGAAGGAACCACTTGCGATTTTTGCACCAACATCACTGTTTCTGTAGGCGATATGAGCCAGACTTCTAATCTCCTCAACACTGTACTCAGTTTCCTGAAGAATATTCATTTCTGCTGCACGAGTCATTACAAGATGAGTCTCTATTTCATTCATCTCTCGCAAACTTTTCAGTATTTCTATTCCATAAATCTGACCGGATGCTCCACTGAGGCCTATTATTACTCTTCTGACCATTCCTGATACACCATAGCTATCTGCAGGTGTCACACATGTTGATATTAGTTTTTACTTAGAAATGTACACATATATATTCGAGAACATATACATGTGGATAAAGGTATTTATTTAAGCGTATATTTATATCTTTTATCATGACAGGAATCCATATCACTTATGCTGGAGAATTGTATGATCGTACGTGGGCATTGAAAGATGGAAGTGTTAAACCGGAAGGAATCGATTTAACATATCTGGCATTTCCTGTTGAAGAAGTTTTCTGGAGAATGTTGAAACATAAAGAGTTTGAAATGTCAGAGATGTCCCTCTCCTCCTATACAATGCTCGTTTCAGACCAAAAGGATGTGCCTTTTGTAGCGATACCTGTATTTCCATCACGATTTTTTAGGCATGGGTTCATCTTCATAAATGCTGATTCAGGGATACAAGAACCAAGTGATTTAGAAGGAAAAAGAGTTGGTGTTCCTGAATACGAGATGACTGCGGCAGTATGGATGAGAGGTCTATTAAAACACGAGTATGGTGTAGACTTAAACAAGATTAAATGGTATATTGGAGGGTTGGAAGCACCCGGTAGAGAAGAGAAGCTACCTTTAAAGAGAATAACAGTAAATCAGATACCTCATGGCAAGACCTTAAGTAAAATGCTTGAATCTAGAGAGATTGATGCTTTGCTTTCTGCAAGAGTACCATCTTCATTTTACACCTCTAGTAAAATTAGAAGACTCTTCCCCAATTTTAGAGAGATCGAAATGGAATATTACAGGAAAACCGAGATATTTCCAATCATGCATACCGTGGTTCTGAGGGAAAATATCTACCAGAGGTATCCCTGGGTAGCCCAAAGTATGTTCAAAGCTTTTGAAGAGGCAAAGGAAATCTGCTACAGAAAGAGGAATCTTGGTGCATTACCGTATACGTTAGCCTGGTTTACACACTACGTGGAAGAAGAGATGGAGATATTGGGGGAAGATCCCTGGCCATATGGACTCGAACCAAACAGAAAGGTACTTGAGACCTTTCTAGATTATTCGTACGAGCAAAAATTAATAGGAAGGAGACCAGAAGTGGAAGAGTTGTTCGCTGAAAACACTCTGGACAGATATATAATTTAGAAAAATAGATATTGGTTATTCTTCAAAAAATTTACTCCATTTTTTCCTCGTTCTCTCCATGAGTTCAGGAGATGCTTCTGCTACTTCAGGAAATTCATTAAGCCTGTCATAGGATCTACATGCGTCAATCACAACTCTTGAGTTGAAACCCTTAAAACCCCTTTCATCGAAAGGTACTGAAGGGTCAAGAGGGCCACTCCATGTCTTTCTAATAATCTCAATATCCTTTTCTGGGTCTACTCTTGTACACATCGCCCATATGACTTCAAAATCATTTGTTGGATCGATGTCATCATCTACGACAACAGTGTATTTCCCGAGATATGCTCCTGCATGGCACTGAGATGCAACCAAAGCTGTCTGTTTCGAGTGACCTGGATACCTCTGCCTGATTGCCACCACATTGAACATTCTCGATCCTCCTGCTTCATGACACCACACTCCGGTAACTGAAGGAATACCCGCCCTTTCTAAATTCTCCCATAACAGAGCTGAACGAATATAACATCTGAAAGACTGTTCGCTCGGAGGTTTTGATGGAGGTGCCCCAAGAAGAATTGGATCATTTCTATACATCAGATTCTCTACCTCAACATATGGCTCTTCTCTCATAGAGCTCCCATAGTAGCCGGTCCATTCACCAAAAGGTCCTTCTTCTTTCAATCTCTCAGGATATGAGTAACCTTCCACAACGATCTCTGCACACGCTGGAACTGGCAATCCTGTCACTGGTGCTTCAACAATCTCTACAGGTTCACCTGTCAACCCTCCAAGGAATTCGAGTTCATTCATGTGAGGAGGTATTTCATTTGAGCTTACCAGAAAAATGGCTGGATGAATTCCAAAGCACATTGCAACTGGGCATGGTTCACCTCTAGCGAAGTACTTATCCCTGTGAATCCTTCCATGCTTCCCCGGAGAGATGTAAAATCCAACCGTATTCTTGTCATGAAGCATAACTCTATAAGTGCCGTAATTAATCTCTCCCGTATCCGGATCTCTGGTTATCACCGCACACCCGGTTCCTATATATCTTCCTCCATCCAGTTCATGCCATTTTGGAGTTGGAAACTTGGTAAGATCTATTTCATCTTTTTTTTCTATATTCTCCAGAATTGGAGCTTTTTTCACTTTTTTAGGAGAAACAGCATCAACTTCACTCATTCTACTCTTTAACGTTCTTACAAGATCCATCCTGCTTTCTATTCCTTGAATTCCTAATGCACAAGCAAGTCTTTTCAGTGACCCAATAGAATTTATAAGAACTTTAAATCCTTTCGGAGAGTCTTTAATATTCTCAAACAATACTGCATATCTGTTCCCATAATATCTCGCAACGAGTTCATCAATAGCACCAATCTCCAGATCCCAATCCACTTTCTCCTTAACTCTTTTAAGCTCATTTAGTTTCTCCACCTCTTCAATCCAAGTTCTAAGATCGAAGTCCATATCTGTTCACCGACGGATTATTATAATGTACATTCATATAAGGGTTTATACATTTTTATATGTATTTTAACATACAATTTATTGTTAATCCGCACAATTGTTCAGGATAAAGTATAAATACACATAAAATAATCATGAGTTTATAGGCCTGAGGTAGGATTATGAGGCGATTGAGCACAACTCTATCAAAAGAATATTTTGATACCCTAGAAAAATATGCAAAGAAGTTTGGAACTCAAAAATCAGTAATCGAGAAGGCTTTGGATCTCCTTGATCAGAGATATAACCCCTTTAGAGAGAGAACAGATGAAATCATCTGGAGTAAACTCAGAGAAGAACTTGACCATCTCTCAATAAGCAGGACTTTTCTAATTCACCTTATTAAAGGTGAGTTTGATACCGCAGCGGTTGATAACGCTTCCGAATATCTGGTTAGCTGGTATTTGAAAAAGCCTGTAAGGGATGCAACTCTGGGAGAGTTACTTGATGGAGTTAAAAAAATGTATGAGGCATCAAATCACTTCAAGAGAATTGAATACATAAAAAGAGACGGAGAATTTGTTGTCACATTTTGGCATTTTATGGGGATGGAGTACTCCAGATTCATGACAAAGTATTTTGTGAATTTCTTTGAAAAACTTGGTTTTCCGGTCACTCCTGATGTGATGAATGTCTGTTTTGTTATCAAAATTTGTGAACAATAACATACCAACATCCAATCATTTTTTAAATTTCATTCTCAAATATGGGATTACAAGGATTAGCAGAAAGAGCAGGAACAACCCAAGAGAGATAGGCCTAATAAAGAACCATTCAAATCCTCCAATCATCAGGGTTTGATGGAAACTCACTTCCATCTGCTCCTCGAGAATCAATGCAATTATGAAAGCTGCTCTCGAAAGCTGTAGCTTTCTGAAGGAATATCCTATGACACCAAAAATTAAAGCCAATGCAACATCAAGAATGGTATTCCGGTATGCAAACGCTCCGATAAAAGAAAGTAAAACAACAACCATTCCGACTATTTGATAGGGGAGAGTGGTTATTTTAGCCAAGTAATTGGCTGCGAGGATTGTTATTAAAAGGAAGGCTACACATGAAAGAATTACAGCAATAGTAAAGGCATAAAATATCTCTTTTTGCTCAGTAAATAAATCCAAACCAGGCCTGAGACCAAGAATCATAAGCCCTCCCAGCAGAACCGCGGAAGCTTCTCCACCCGGGATTCCTAAAGAGAGCGTCGGAATGAGAGATCCACCAGCCACCGCATTATTTGCTGTTTCAGGTGCGATTATACCTTCAGGGACTCCCTTTCCAAACTTTTCTTTATTTTTCGATCTGGAGTGTTCAGCTGCATATGCAACAAAGTTTGCCATGGCAACTCCAGCTCCAGGCAATATCCCAATTCCTGTTCCAATCAATGCAGATCTCAGAACTGTATAAGGATACTTGAAAGTCAACCTAACTCCCTCAAGGACACTTCCAGTTATACGTCCCACCTCAGCTATGCTATGCCTGCGCTCAACTAACACAAATACTTCAGAAATGGCAAAAAGGCCTATTAGGACAGGGATCATGGGGATTCCTTCCTCCAGATACAGAGACCCAAAGGAGAATCTCGGAACTCCAAACACCGGAGAGAGGCCGATCATTGCTACGATAAGTCCTAAGCCCATAGCGATCAAACCTCTTACAAGAGAACCTCGAGATATGCCTGCAATCAGTGTGAGGGCCAAGAGGATAAGCATGAAATATTCTGGAGGACCAAACAGCAATAGAACCTGAACCAGTAAAGGTGAGACTAAAAGAAGAACCATATATCCAAAAACTCCACCAAGAAAAGATGACATGACCGAGAGACCTATCGCAACACCAGCTTTACCCCTTCTCGCCATAGGATGTCCATCAAAAGTTGTTGCTATGTTCCCAGCCATTCCAGGAATGTTTAGTAAAATCGATGTTATTGAACCACCATAAAAACCTCCCCCTAAAGTAGACCCCATTAATATCAGACCAGATAGAGGATCCATACCAAAAGTAAGTGGGATCATGAGTGCAATGGCGAGAGCGGGGCCAAAACCTGGTAGAATTCCAAAGATTAACCCTATGATGGTTCCAATCACCATCAATGCGATATTACCTGGACGAAGGACGTCGGCTAGTATATGTATCAATATCCCATCCATTCAATGATCACTCCAGAAGGAAGAGGGATCCCCATGAGTAAACCAAAAACTGTAAAAGCTATTAAGGCACTTCCAAAAGAATAAGCAAGAGATTTTTTGGAATCATACTGATTCAGCTTAAGGAATATATAGGTAAAAACAAAAGTAGAGAATAAAAAACCTGTAAAATATAGCATGACAAAATAGTCTGCAAGCAAAATAAGAGTTATAAAAAAAGGTTTTGCGTCTCCCTCTTTTTTACCTTTCGAAAACGCATCTGCAGATAGAATATCAAATCCAGCCTCTGTATATCTCCTTATTGTTTCTGGCATTACTGGTCTAAGAGTTATAAGCAGAACCAAGATCAAAGTGGTCGTTAATACTATTGATGGAAACAATCTTACCCTGAAAGGATAGCCAACAGCAATTTCGAGGAGTGTTGCAAGAAAAACAATGGTTAAGATTCCAAATACTGACTCTAAGCTTACCCGCATATAATCTTCATTCTCCGTGCTCTTCACTCTGCTAGTGCTTTTTTCAGCACTTGTTTTAAAGGCTCAAGTTTATCCAAAGCTTTCAGTGCTCTTTGCCGGTATTCTTCTCCATACAAGGGGTCAAGTGGGCGATTTGATGTCTTGGACCATTCGACCATCTCTGGATCTTCTAAAGACCTTCTAAACGCATCGATCCATTTTTTCGTAATACTATCTGGAAGATTCGGTGGAGCTATGAAACCTCTGCTTAAAGTGCCACCAGCTGAAATATCCTCTAACCCTTTCTCCTGATCAGTTGGTGTATCTGGTAGGTCTGGATGTCTTTTTTTGGATCCTGTGACAACTAACAAAGGTCGTATTTTACCGTCCTTTATTAATGGTAATGCACTGGTTACCACATCAGGTACAAAATCAATTTCACCTCTTAAGAGGGCAACTCTAGCTCCAGATGAACCTTTATATGGGATGTACTTAACGTTTAATCCCCATGTCTCTCTCATCATTATTGTAAACAGATGGTTGGTGCTTCCAATCGACCCTCCACCAGCTAAAAGAGTTCTTTTTCCAGCCTCTTTAACTAAATCTTCCCACGTCTGTATTGTCGATGTGGAACTAACCTCAATAAGCCTTGTATCTGAAGATATTTGAGCAATGTAAGTCAATTTTCTCAGATCAAAGTCCACTTCTTCCACAATCTGATACATAGCGAACCCGGGAAGGTTAAGCATGCCTATTGTGTACCCATCGGGAGTCATTTTGTATAGTTTCGAGAGATGACCTTTTCCTCCTCCAGCAGGCTCGTTTACTATAGCAACCGGAACGCCAAGATATTTCTCCAGAAAAGGCTCTACCCCTCTTGCATATGTATCAAATCCCCCTCCAGGCTTGTAGGGCACAATAATCGTCACAGATTCTGTTGGCCATTCTTCTTTCTTCCCGGCACACCCCAACACCAATGTAGATCCCAGTAAGATTCCGGCTTTAATCAATTCCCTCCTGCTTAAAACCATCTTACTTCCTCCATATAAAGAATCGTATTAATCATTACTTATCTTGCGCATTATTATATATTTTCCTGCACATGAATGAGTACAGAACAACGATATTTTGATGAAATTTGGAGAAATTGACATTATTTTTTTCCATATTTAGAATGGTGATGAGAGTTATACATATAAACACAATGGAACACATTTCCTCATCTATGTGTACAAATCTCTTTATGTTTGAACATAACGATTTTTGATTAACTTGGTTTAGAGTAGAAATAGGAGGTGGAATGAAATGGAATATTTAAAAAGTTTGAGAGATACTCTCGAATTCCTGAAAAATGAGGATGAACTGATTATTGTTGAAGAAGAGATAGATCCCCATCTGGAGATAGCTGGAGTTCAAAAGGCACTTGATAACAGCTATGCAGTTTTATTTGAAAAATTGAAGGGATATCCAGAAGCCAGAATGGCTATAAACCTTTTTTCCCATCCTCAAAGGGTAGCCAAAATGTTTGAGGTTAACAATCTTAGAGAGTTCAAACTTAAGGCCAGAGAGGCAATTACCAACCCTCTGAAACCAGTTGAAGTTGACAAGGCCCCATGCCAAGAAGTAGTAATTACAGAAAATATTGATGTGATGAAGGTCATTCCAGGAATATCTCACACTGAAAAGGATTCTGGAAGGACCATAGGGGGGGGTATAACCTGTGTTGTTGGTAGATATTTTGATGGGGGGTCACATATAGGATTTAACAGAATGAGCTTCTTACCGGATAGAAAAGATTATTCATCCATTCAGATATCTCCCGGCTCCCATATGTGGCAAATAGCAACCAAATACTATAAAAAAGAGCCTATTCCTCTTACCATAAATATGGGCATTCCTACAGCCTGTTACCTTGTTGCAGGCTCTGGATTCAATTATGCAATTCTTCCCAAGAGTTATGATGAATTGGGTGTTGCTGGAGCCCTTCAGGGATCACCCATAGAGATCGTTAGGGCTAAAACTGTGGACGCATACGCCATCGCAAACGCAGAATTCGTTCTTGAGGGCTACATAGACACCACACAGAGAGTATGGGAAACACCTGAAGCTAAAGAAAGTGGAAAACAGGGTGTTCATCCATTCCACCCAGAATGGTCCGGTTATATGGGTAGAGCCTACAGAACCTACAAGTTTGTAGTTACTGCCATAACTCACAGGAAAAATAGACCAGTTTATTATAACCCTATAGTACATGGGTACGACGATAATGCTATAGACACTTATGTGCGAGCAGCATCTCTGTGGGAACTGGCAGAAAGGATCTGTCCGGGGCTGGTGACTGATGTGCATATCCCCTTGGGTATGACAGACTGGGGTGGTGCTATATTCCAAGTGAAGAAAAGAACCCAGTTTGATGAAGGATATCAGAAAAGCATATTAGCTGCAGCTCTGGCCATATCTCAGGGTATGAGGCTGGCCATTGCAGTTGACGATGACATCAATGTGTATTCTCCAGAAGATGTGCTTTGGGCCCTCACAACTCGTGTTAGTCCTGCAAGAGATATATTTTTCCCTACACCAGGAACAAGGGGGCAGACTTTTCAGCCAGCTGAACGGGCCGCTGCAGCTCCAGGAAGGGAGTGGGTCAGTCATAGAATTGCATTTGAGAGTGGAATAGCAATTGATGCAACTGTTCCTTTTGAATTCAGAGATGTGTTTGAGAGGCCCGAATATCCTGAGGTAAATATCGAAAGATGGTTCTCGAAAGATATAATTGAAAAGGCTGTTTCAAGACAATGTGAGTATGCAAGATACCTTGCAGAAACCAGAAGGTGAAGAAATGGAGCTACCTGATGGTATCCTTTCTGGATACCGGGTACTCGATCTGTCTCGAGAGCTTGGATACCTCTGTGGCAAGATCTTTGGTGATTTAGGAGCTGAGGTCATAAAGATTGAACCTCCAGGCGGAGATCCTTCCCGCTTAACTCCTCCTTTTTTAAAAGATGATCCCCATCCTGAGAAAAGCATATACTGGATCTCATTTAACGTCAACAAGAAAAGTCTGACCCTCGATATCACAAAAGATGAAGGGAGAGACATCCTCCTAAACCTCATCAGAAGATCGGATTTTCTGATCGAGACTTTTCCAGCTGGTTATCTGGAAGAGTTAGAGCTTGATTGGAATCATCTCAGAGAGATTAATCCTAAACTTATTATGATATCTATTACTCCTTTTGGGAGAAAAGGACCTAAATCTCAATATAAAGCTTCAGATTTGGGCATAATGGCCGCAAGCGGATTTATGTCCCTTCTTGGAGATGTAGATAGACCCCCAGTCAGGGTGACTCTTCCCCAATCATATATGTGGGCTAGCACCTATGGTGCTCTTGGAGGACTTTTTGCCCTGTATGGTAGGAATAAAACTGGTAAGGGTCAACATGTCGATGTTCCCGCTCAAGCAGCCACAGTATGGGCTTGTGCTCATGCTCCTTTTTTCTGGACAGCAGAAAGAACAATACCAAAACGTTCGGGGATCATGCTTACCGGAAGAAGCTATGAAGGAGCATCTTATCCGGCAATATTCAAGTGCAAAGATGGTTACATAGGATTTACCCTTTACTGGGGAAGAGCAGGGGCAATAACCCATAGAGAGATAGTCAAATGGATGGATGAAAGAGGTATGGCTCCCCAGCATCTTAAAGAGAAAGACTGGGATAATTTTGATCCATTCTATGCAAGCAAAGAAGAAATTAATGAGATACTCCAACCAGTTGCAGAATTTCTAAAGACTGTAACCAAAAAGGAGTTTCTTTATGAAGCGGTTAAAAGAAGGATTATGGGCTATCCTGTTTCTACAGCAGAAGATGTTCTCACTGATCCTCATCTTCAGGCAAGGAATTTCTGGCAGATAACCCCGTATATGGGTGAAAAACTTGTTTATCCAGGAGGATTTGCAAGATTTTCGGAGACTTTTTGTGGAGTTAGAAAAAGAGCCCCAAGGATTGGAGAACACAATTATGAGATTCTTAGAGAACTTGGCTTTAGTAAGAGTGACGTGGAGAAAATGAAAGAGAATGGAGTGATATAAAATATGAGGGAGATTTTTGATGATGTTAAAATTGTAGAATTTACTCAAATAGCAGCAGGCCCCCTCATAGGTAGATATCTCTCAGATTTCGGAGCAGAGGTGATACACGTGGAATCCAGAACCCGCCCGGACCCATGGAGATCATATCCACCAGCTAAAGATGGTACACCTGGTCTGGAGAGAGGATATGGTTTCGCAGTGTATAACACAAATAAGTACGGGATTACCCTGAATCTAAAGCATAGTAAAGGACCTGAACTCGCGAAAAAATTAGTAAGATGGGCTGATGTGGTAATTGAAAACTTTACTCCTGGGACAATGAGTAAGTTTGGTCTAGGTTATCAGGATTTGAGGAAGGTAAAGGAAGATATTATAATGCTCAGCACATGCAACCTTGGTCAGACAGGTCCACATGCAAAGCATCCAGGCCTGGGAACGCATTTAACGAATCTGTGTGGATTCACCTATCTGACTGGATGGCCTGATAGGCCACCTTACCTTTTATATGGTCCTTATGTGGATTACATATCTGTTTGTTATGCTACCATAGCACTTGTTTCGGCCCTAGAATATAAAAGGAGAACCGGGAGAGGAATGTATATAGACATATCCCAATATGAGAGTGGTCTTCAGTTTATGACTCCTGCTATACTTGAATATACTGTTAATGGCAGAATCGTAACTAGAGATGGGAACCATTCACCCTGTGCTGCTCCTCATGGTGTTTTCCCATGCAAAAAGAAAGATACATGGGTAGCCATAGCAATATTTTCGGAAGAGGAGTGGGAAAAATTATGCAGATTAATGGGTATGGAGAATCTTGCATCCAGATTTAAAGCCTTTGAAGAACGAAAGAAACACGAAGAATATATTGAGGAGATTATTTCTAAATGGACGGTAAAATTCAATCCAAAAGAGATTGAAGCTTTACTCCAGGAAAACGGAATCGAAGGAGTTGCTGTAGAGGATATGAAGGACTTGTTTGAAGATCCACAACTTTCTTTGTATATGTGGGAGAATTTTAAGCATCCAGTTATAGAAGACTACGTTGTCCAAAAAATTGGATTTGAGTTATCCGAAGAAACAACGAAATTAAAAAGACCAGGACATTTACTCGGAGAACACAACGAATTTGTCTGGACTGAACTTGTGGGGTTGGCTAAAGAAGAGTTTGAGCAGTATAAAAATATAGGAGTTTTTGATTAATTTCACAATCATTTTTAAATATTTACTCTTATAAAGGAGATCATGGATGAGATGTCTGAGTAAACCACTCTGAGGGGATTTCTTTTCCGATTCCAGCTTCACAGGCACGCTCATAAACCACTCTGGCTACACAGGCAAACTCTATTCCCAATCCCCAGTTTTTGTTTAGCATAGTGATCTGTTCATCAGAGGATCTCCTAGGAGACTTTCCAGTTAGCAGATCTGATAGAAGATATATCTTATCTCTGTATTTTTTGAAGCTTTCTTCCTCCAGCAAAGCCCAATCCCCCATATCGCTTTTAAAACCTGATCTCTTCCAGTTCTCTGAAACATAATAGGTATATCCATGAGGTGCTGGAGGACTTGAAAAATATATTATGTCACTCTTTTCCCATGCTCTTTCATCAAATTCAACCCTACGAATAGAAGTTAAATGCATACCCTCTTCTATCCACTCACCTCTCACTACTGGAGACTGGGAATTGGTTGCTGTTGCTATAATATCAGCATCTATGAGTGTCTTTTTAGGTTCGTCACAGGAAATTATCTCTGCATTCAATTTTTTTGATAACTTCTTGCAAAATTTTTCTCTGTGCTCTTTATTGGGACTGTAAACTTGAATTTTTTCTATATCTCTGACTTCTGTAATAGCCCATGCTGCAGTCTCTGCCTGCCATCCAGAACCCATAAGAGCTACCTGCTGGGAATCTTTTCTTGAGAGGTGTTTAACCCCAAGTCCTGTTGTTCCAGCAACCCTCATCCTTTGTAAATGTCCATCACTCATGATTGCCAGTAACTCCAGAGTTTCGGCACTATAAAGAAAAACTAAACCTACGTACCTTTGACCAGGTGCAGCAGGAATTTTAACTCTTCTCGGAACCCCATTTATAATTGGATGTGTTATGAGATCTGAATTAATCCTCTGTGCCACTACACCATACTTTTCAAGACCCCCTTCAATGGTTTTAAACGAATAATATCCCTCAGGATGTGAAGAGAGCATGAAGCTATCTCTCCTTGGTGCATTTACAACATTACCAAGCCCCATCTCTCGAAAAGCTTCTTCAAGAGCATCTATACAGTCTGCCATCGAAAGCAGCTGAGCAACATCCTTATCATCAATAACAAGAGTCATTATACTACACCCAAAATTTTAATGAATATGTATGAATAAAAGTTTTATTACACATACCTGCGCAAGTATACCTACTCTAGCTTACAAAATACATCAAAAATTCTATATATATACACATTCCTCTATTGAGAGATGTGGGCTGAGCTCTTTGCTATTTTAGCGGCTGCATTTTCCGGGATATATTCTGTTCTCATTAAAAAGGGTCTCAGTAGTTCAGCTCCACTGGCCGGAGTACTTGTAACCCTCTCTATCAATGTTATGGCTTTCTGGATTCTTCTGACATTATATGTGCCCTACAGCATCTTATGGACTCCCGGTATTATCTTTTTCATTGCAGCAGGAGCCTTTGCTCCTTTTCTTGGAAGGACCATGCTTTTTATAGGTATTGATTTAGTGGGGGCTTCAGTTTCTAGGTCTATTGTTGGCACATCTCCTGTCTTTGCAGCATTCTTGGCCGTTATTATCCTGCATGAGTCCCTCAATGTCTTACTGATAATTGGAATTGTACTGGTTGTTGTAGGTATCGTAATCTTGTCTTACGATACCACGTCTCCGCTTATAAATTGGAAAGACAGACTGCGGTCCAGAGGGATTATGATACCACTAGCTGGAAGTTTTTTTTATGGTACATCAGTCGTGTTGAGAAAAATGGGACTTGACTTAGTTGATTCTGCTATTGCCGGGGCGGCCATCACCTCCTCTACTTCTTTGGCCATAAACCTCTTTTATATCGGATTTTCTGGTACGGCCAGAGATCAAATAAAATTCGATAAGAGCAGTTTTAAATACTTTATTATGGGTGGTATTTTTCTTACCTTTAACTGGTTTTTGAAATTTTTAGCCCTTAAAATTGGAGATGTTGTAATTGTATCTCCTTTACAGAGCACTGGAGCACTTTTTACAGTTCTATTCAGTCTACTTCTCCTAAAAAATGTGGAGAGAGTAAACTTGACAATTGTCACTGGAGCCATTCTTGTAGTCCTTGGAGCTATTGTCGTCAGTCTCAGTTAGATTCCACTTAAATTTGAACAGTATGAGATGAAAATTGATGATTTAAGTGGTAAAGGAATTTATCATCTCAGGTAAGTAACCTCTCTCCTGCCAGTATTTGATTGTAGGAGAAGTCACCCACATAACATAAATGTTCACAGATATACATAAATGAACATGAAAGTTAATATCTATGCACATAAATCATGTAATTTTAATGTGAAAATGTATGATCCAGAAACTGATGGTAAAGGGAAGTATGGTTCAGATTTCATTGTAGATTTGCTCAAATCTCTCGGTATTGCTTATGTTTCCCTTAATCCTGGATCGACTTTCAGAGAGCTTCATGACTCCATCGTTAATTATGGGGGTAATAGAGAGCCTGAAATAATCCTGTGCTGCCATGAAGAGATAGCTGTTTCCATCGCACATGGATACAATAAAGCAGTCCTTGCCACTCTTGAAACCCCAGAAGACATACATTCTCAGAAATATATGGCAGTCCTTCTTCACGATACTGTCGGTCTTTTACATGCAAGCATGGCAATATTCAACGCATGGATTGATAGGGCCCCTTTGTTCATTTTAGGAGGTACAGGGCCTCTGGCAGTTGGAGAGAGAAGGCCATGGATTGACTGGATACACACAGCTGTGGTTGATGGAGATATCATCAGGAATTTTGTAAAATGGGACAACTTAGTGGTAGATCTCCAAGGAGCTATTGATTCTATTATTAGAAGTCATCTCCTGTCACTTTCAGAGCCAATGGGACCTGTATTCATTTCCATTGATGTGTCTCTTCAAAAAAAAGAGCTACCAGAAAAAGAGTACAGGATTCCAGATGTAAAACGGTATGCTTTTCCAGCCCTCCGGGGTGGAGATTCGGAAGCACTAATGAAGATTGCAAAACTCCTTGTGGAGGCACAAAATCCGGTTTTGATAGCCGAAAATCTTGCATGGAAACCCGGAAGTTTTCAAGCACTTGTAGAGCTCGCTGAGCTTGTTTCATCTCCAGTGATAGATGTAGGTAGCACTCTGAGCTTCCCCAATATTCATCCTCTCAATTTGACAGGGGCAGAAAAAGAGATACTTCAACATGCAGACTTTATACTGCTGATAAATGTGTTTGATCCTTTCAGAGTTTTGACTGCCACGGATCGAGATTTAAGGAAATCAGATTATATAATCCCTGATGATGCAAAAATTGCTGACATATCGTTACGATACCATATAACACGAGGATGGATTCAGGAGTATGGAAGACTTCAACCTGCCGATATATCTCTTATTGGTGATGTATCTATCGCCCTTCGCTCTCTACTAAAATCTTGTGAAAACTATCTTGGTAATCATCCCGAACAGAAAGAAGTATTTGAAAACAGGTTTAACGAGTTAAAATCAAAGCACGAATCCATGAGAGAGGAGTGGAGGATAGAAGCTCAAAGAAAAAGGAACGAAAAGCCCATTTCCACGGCATGGCTCGCCCTCGTACTTCAGGAAGTGGTTGAGAATGAGGATTATGTATTAACAAATTCAGACTTAAATGGCTGGGTACATAGAATATTGAAGCTGGAAAGACCTTTCAGATATCTGGGTAGCAGACTTGGAGCTGGACTTGGGTATGGTATGGGATATTCCTTAGGAATTGCATTAGCATACAGAGGTACGAATCGATTGTGCATCAATATTCAGCCGGACGGAGATCTTCTCTATACTCCCAGTGGATTGTGGACGGCATCTCACCACAGGATACCTCTTCTTACGGTTATGTTCAATAATCAAAGTTATTACAACAGTGTAGAGCACCAAAAATCTGTAGCGAGAGTGAGGAATAGGCCATTAAATAACATGTTTATCGGAACAAAAATAGATGATCCTTCAGTAGACTTTGCTGAACTGGCAAGATCCTTTGGAGTTTATGGATTTGGTCCTGTAGAAGATCCTGAAGATCTTAAAGAAGTGATTTTAAGTGGTGTAAATACTGTTAAAAATGGTAAACCAGCTTTGGTTGATGTTATAACTCAGCCGAGGTAGGAGGTGCTATATTGGCTTCAATTTTAAAAATAGATCTTTCAAAGCAATCTTACAGGCGAGAGAGAATTCCTGAATCGATTATTGAAAAATATATAGGTGGAAGAGGGCTAGGTTCATACCTTCTTTACAAACTTGTTCCCCCAAAAGCTGATCCAATGGGAGAGGAGAACCATCTCATATTCACAGCAGGACCTTTGAATGGAACCGGTTTTTATTACTCTTCTAAAGCCTGTCTAAACACAAAGTCACCACAGACCGGAATCTACCTTTATTCAATCTCTAGTACAACTCTTGGAGAATCCATGAGAAAAGCTGACCTTTGGGCCATAGATATCCATGGAATTGCAGACACTCCTACATATATCGTTGTTGACAACGATGAGGTAATTTTCAAGGATGCTATCAAAATATGGGGTTCTGAAACTGCCTCTGCTCAGAAAAAAATGCTCGAATTTGAAAATCTATCGCAAAAAGAGGCCTCAACAGTAGCAATTGGACCTGCAGGAGAGAGGCTCATTCCTTACGCTGCTGTTTTCAGCGAAGGTGATCGTTATAGATGTTGGGGGAGGGGAGGGGGAGGAGCTGTGATGGGGTCAAAGAGACTAAAGGGGATGGTGGTTAAGGGAGATGGAAAAGTTATGATTCATGATGAAAAGAAACTATGGAAGATTAAGAAAGAAGTTACCAAAATATTGAACAGTGAAGCAAAATCATGGAGTAATAGACAGAAAAAATATGAGACTGGAGCAGACCTCGATGCTCTGAATGAAGTGGGAATCCTCCCTACGAAAAACTGGCAGCGGGGTAAATTTGAGAACTACTGGAAAATAGATAAATCAACAACACCGATGGGATGGCCAGAAAAAGGAAGATCTTGCGCACCCTACTGTCCATCTCCAGGATGTAGAGATGTTGAGGTAAAGAGTGGATTATACCGCGGGTATCATAGCGATGTTGAATATGAGACAATATATGCATTTGGCTCAAATTGTGGGGTCGATGAGATGGGAGCGATAATAGCAGCAAGCCAGATTTGCGATGAGTTCGGGGTTGACACCATCTCGGCTGGAGTTACAATGAGCTTTATAATGGAATGCTTTGAAAGGGGTTTGATAACCTCGAAAGATACTGATGGGATAGAACTAAAATTTGGTAATCATGAGGCCATGATCCAGATGCTAAAAAAAATGGCAAGAGGTGAGGGGTTCGGAAACGAAATTGCTGGAGGGGTTAAGAGGCTTTCAGAGAAAATCAAGGGATCATCTTTCTTTGCTATGCATGTTAAGGGACTTGAACTTGGAGGATATGAGTGCAGGGGTGCAAACGGACAGGCTTTACAGTTTGCGATTAATGCAAGGGGAGGGTGTCACCATGGATACGGCTTACCGGCAAGAAAAGAGGCTTTTGATGGTACGAGAATGAATATCCGAGGGAAAGGTCAGCTTGTAAAAGAGGAGGCAACAAAACGAATTATATGTGATTCTTTGGTAATATGCACTTTTCCAAGATGGAGAGTATTCAATCTTGATCTACTGGCAGAGCTGATCAAAGCAACAACAGGAATTGAATGCTCCAGTAAAACGCTGGAAGAATTCGGATTACGTGTGATGTGCCAAGAAAGGCTTTTCAATATGCGAGAAGGCCTATCCCGGAAAGATGATACTCTGCCTGAGAGATTGCTAAGAGAACCGAAGCCTGATGAACCTGAGGGTGTTGTAGTTCCTCTTGGCTCACTTCTTGATGAATTCTATCAAGCGGTAGGATGGGATATCTCAACAGGCAATCCTCCGAATTCTTTGCTTAACAAACTTGGAATAGAGAGGTAATGTTCTCATCTCAGCATTTTTTATACATATTAGATTTTCTCATGAACACAGATGTTCATGAATGAACATGAAATATTATATGGTTGTGCATGATAAATCCTAACAAAGAGGTGTAGTAGATGGATAGACTGACACGGAGAGGATTTT
>Ga0180888_106_pt1 | contig 33049 bp, 44 predicted proteins | sample Deesub1362A_J573_FD_124181 | JGI IMG/M metagenome (GOLD analysis project Ga0180888, IMG submission 124181) | Methanomicrobia archaeon JdFR-19 | reverse complement strand
GAGTAATCCGTCCGATGTGAGTGTCTGATATCAGCAGAACACATTCTTCGGTTTGGACCACACATAGAAGAGGGAGATGGACTTATTAAAATGTGTAAGAGGTTCAGTTAATTTTTGCGGACATACGAAGTTGGCAAGCGAAGTGAGCTGATTTGGGTGGAGCGAGGCGAGGACATGAAGTGTCTGTAGAGTTCGAAAACCTGCCTAGCAAGTCACAAATATAATTAATCAGGTAACAGTATATGTTGAGGGGATGTAATATGACTAATGCAGATAAGGTCATGAGGTTCCTTCAAGAAAGTGGACTTGCATGGTGTGATGATTGTTTATCTGATAAAACAAGAATTACTCCTAGACAACAGATTAACCAAATTGGGTCAAAACTAAGGAAAAATGGTTTAATATTCAGAAATAGAGATCGATGTGCGGGTTGTGGTAAGATAAAGATTGTCAGTTCGTTGAGCTCTGACGTTTCAAATATTAAGAAGGATGCTCTAGAGACAATAAAAACAGAGCCTAGAAAATCTGCTAGTTGGGGAAATCACCCTTGGTATTGGGAAGGAAATATACAGGCTATGCTGGCTAGCTATTTAGCCAAAGAGGGATGCAAAATAATAAGTATTGCAAATACAGTATCGCGTGAAAGTGGAAAAGACATCAAGGCGATTACACCAAATGGAAAGGAACTATGGGTCTCGGTAAAGGGCTGGCCAGAGAAGAGTCAAAATACTCAGGCAAGGCATTGGTTTTCTCAGGCTTTGTTTGACATCATCTTGTATCGTGACGGATCTAAAGATGTAGAGTTGGCTTTGAAAATCTGCAAAGGTGAAATTACTCCTCTAACAGAGTTTCCTGGAGAGAAACAATTGAGGTTAGAAGATTTCCCTTAACTATTGATTTTTATATCAAATATTTCTATCAATTGTGAATTTGAAGTCTTTATGCCTCAAAAATCCATACTGTTGTTTCCCTCTTACAAAGTTTTTTAGCTCGCTCTGAACCTCCGTTTTGAGTTTTCTTTTTGTTATAATTTCATTTGATTTCTCGAAATAATCATAGAAATTTCTGCTCCCGCTTGGATGGTATATGCCTAAGATCTTCTTATTCTTTAATTTCTCAGAGATTTCTGGGAATTCCATAGCACGCTGAGTCATGGCTTTGTAGGCATCATAACCAAGACAGACTATGATATTTCCTGCAACAAGCTCAAGCACATCGTTCATAAAATTCTCAATACATTTTGATACAGTTTCTTTAGGAAGCTCGTCCCTTTTTTCCTTTGACAGTAGACAACTTCGCCCCAGAGGATAGTGTCATCATCTTTGAGATCAAAACATTCAGCGGTTTTTAGGAAGTACTTGGTATTGACGAAGTATCTGTAATATAAGAAGCCCTTCTCATCCTACTTTAAAAATTCAGATGCCCATGTGTCGTGAATCTCCTTAAATATTGCAATCCGGTTATCATTCCATTTTTTGATTACCTCCTTGTAATATAAATTCTCAAAAGGAAGGTAATCTCCTGGATTTATGCCAAAAACACATAGTTTCGCATTTTTCATTGAAATCTTTCCATCAAGAGTACAAAGTATAAGAACTCTTGGAATGACACCCTCCTCAATACAATTTTCAACCCCTTTACATTCCTCATCACAAAATAAGATTCTTGAGCCCAATTCCAAGAACCTCTCAGATATATTTTTACCCATCTCTCTTCACCCGAAGTTAAAGGCTTCTCTCCATTTTCTATGATTAAACAAAAACAGTAAATGCAAACTTTAGCTAAATTTAGACTTAAATGTAGACACTAGTTTATTATATGTCGTTTATTTTGAAGTTAAGTAATAACAGAGCACTCTTTTAGATTCTCCTGAGGTCATTCAGATATGTAAAAATGGACTTTAAAAGGGATTAGAATTTTATACATAGATGTCCAATTCATAATCATGCCAAGTTACAGAATTCTGCTTAGAAAGGAGCCAGAAGGTGGTTATACCGTAACAGTTCCCTCCCTTCCTAGCTGTGTTACCTATGGAGATACAGTAGAGGAGGCCATCGAGCTGTACATAGAGAGTCTTAAAGAGCATGGTGAAGAGATACCGACTGAAGAAGGGATTTTAGAGTATACCCTGAGTGTCCGTGTCTGATATCCCATCTCTAAATTCTGAGAAAGTTGTAAAGATACTCAGGAAAAGGGGATTTGTACTTGACAGTGAAGGGAAGTCACCATATTTATTATCATCCTGAAACGAAAAGAAGAGTTGTCGTTCCTTTCCATAAGAAGGATCTGCCTAAAGGAACTTTGTTTGAGATTCTTAAACAGGCAGGGATCGACAGGAAAGAGCTGAAAGACCTGCTTTAATCTTGAGCTTAATAGACTCAATCAAAATAACAAGAGCCATTCCCTCACGGTTCATATCATTGAGAGATAAAATCTCAAGCTCCTCTCCCCTATCATGTTTGAGTTCCGCAACAATATCATCTGGAACATCCGCATACAGTTTCTCATTTTCAGAATAAAATCTTCCAGCTCAACGAACTTTATCAAATCTCCCAATAATTATAATCAAAAGTTTATTTTTTACCTCTCTCAATGAGCTCTTTGACTGTTATTCCGCCCACAATCCAGTTTTCTGCAGGATTGTCGTAGAATATTACGGAAATGGCTTCCTTGGGTAGATTAGGTATCTCCTTCATAAGTAATTCACACATCTCATTGGCAATCTTCACTTTCTGTTCCTCGGTTAAAGCACCTTCTGTTAAACTAATTTCAACCAGAGGCATGTTGACCACCACTTCCTTTTTTACAGGGTATTATTTAAAACTTGGGAGGTAGGGGATACTTAAATGATATTCCCACTAATTTCCAATTATGTGGGCAAAAGTCGATGAAAGAGGAAGAGTGTATATCCCAAAGCCTCTCAGAAAAAGAATCAGTAAAGAGGTTTTTGCGGTTGAGGTGAAGGGTGGCATTCTGCTGGTCCCGAAACCTCAGGACCCGGTCAAGGAGCTTGAGGAGATTGGCAGGCGGTTACCTGAGAAGTCTGTTAAAGAGTTCAGAAGAGAGATTGAAAATACGGCTGTGGAGGAGATTGAATGATATATGCGGATACCGATTTCTTCCTCGCTCTCCTCAAGGACAAAGACTGGCTCAAGGAAAACGCACTTAGGATTCTGGAAAGTTATGAAGGGAAAATAACAACGTCCGCAATCACATTCGTGGAGCTGGGACTCTTGGCAAAGAGATACAATCTCGATGTCGTCAGAATCTTTACAAGCGTTATGAGTCTTTGCAACATTGAAGACGAGAGAGCTCTTAAAGCTGCGATATACATCAGAGACCACAACCTCAGAGTTTTTGATGCTTTTCACGCCGCATACTGTGAGGGGAAAATCATCAGCCCGGATTCCGCTTATGAAAGGGTCGGAATCGAGAGAGTTAAGCTCGAGGAAGGATTGAATTAAAAATGAAAAGTCGGTGTTTGAAATGGGTCTGCATGCATCTGGACATCTCGCAGAAGAAGATATTGTTGGGGTGTGTAGAGGGTTGACACGGATTTGACACTCTCCACGACTGAAATCGGAAGATTCTGGGTTTGTCTACTTAAGCTTCATCCTACTCAGTTCGGGCTGTGGTATCTGGCAAACGAAGAGGGGCTGAATGTTGCCCCATCCTTTCTGTTGCAGCTCAGAGCGAAGAGCTCACACATGCTCTAACCTCCAGAATTCAGATTAACATCCAGCCCACATCAATTTTATCCATCTGAAGCATATCTGTTTTCCTGTGGAGATGAAGTTGTTACGTCAATGGCAGTGCCTTGATTACAATCGCAACATGAATCAACAGGGCTTTATCAGTTTCATCTAAGTTCCCGGTTTGTCAGGATTTTAAACAAGCTTAACAGCAAGGAGATCAGAAATCTGCCGATCTGCATATCATGAGCTGTATTGGAGCGGAAGCTGAATATCCAGTTTATCTGCCGGGTCAACCGAGTAATCCTGCAGATAGAACGAACTTCATTCTGGGACTCAATTGCTTCCACACCGTAGCAGGCTTTACAATTTCTCTGCCCTTTTTGAGGAATCGATCTATAAACTGCTTAGGTATTGGGTAGATCACTCCTATAATACCGTTGGATGAAAAATTATGGCATCGAGAATTATGTGAGACTTTTAGGAAAGAGATTAACTTTATCTCACCAGCTCAAATGTACTCAGGCATGTCTATATACATGATATCTTTTCCACCCAGAAGCCTTTTCTTAAGACTTCTGAGTGCCTCATAACAGGAGAAGATGCGTCTCTGAACGAAGATTGCCCTCTCAAGCTCCGCATTCACAACAGCCTTATAGAATAGAAGCTTGTATTCTCTATATTTCCACATAATCAGTCTTATAAGGTCCCAAAGAAAGTCACTTCTAATTTCAGCTGATTTTTCTGTCGCCCCATCCATCGGTATTGTCATATTTCTGAGTATAAACTCTCTATCCTCTGCTGGCAACAGTCTTAATGCCTCTGTGACTATTTCTCTTACTTCTTTAGCGCCAAGTGTCATGAATCTTTTCCTCGCCCTGTTAAACTCGCATCTTTTAACAGGTACCCGGAGTTCTTCCCAATCAACATCCTCCAGTCCCTCTTTCATAATCAAAAATAGGTGTGTTATCATTTATATCCATAGTTGTAAAAGATTTACACCAAGTTATGCCCCGATATGCTCACATCTCACATCGAATACAATCTAATAATCTTCCTGCAAAAATAGAAATAAAAAAAGACCTGACTTGAATAGAAAACCTAAATTGGAAACCTACGGGCACATTCAGTTTAAATAAGTCTAATCTTAATATTGCTATTATATATTTTACCAGTAAATTTTCGCTTAAATCTCACCCCCCGCATTGTGAGTTTTTTGATGTGACCAGTATTCCAAAAGAAGTGATGTCATCGAGATAAGTTCATTCTGGATTTGAAGAGCATTGCCAGAACACCAGCATGTGTTATGATACCTATAATCAACATCGTATACACCATTACTATCGTTCCAATTACATAGGCGAGAATCCCTCCAACCATGATTATGAACAACCTCATATCTCTACTGCTCGCTCTGATTCTGATGTCCGTCTGATGCCATGTATAACTGAGTAATATAGAGCCGGTTGATGCGAGGAAGAACGAGAAAACGCTAAAATCTGTCAGCCCGTATGCCCACAGCATCCCTAACACAATGAAAACATCAACATATCTGTCACTTACACAGTCCAGCACTCCTCCGAATTTCGTTTTCAAACTCTTCAGTCTTGCAAGCTCTCCATCACATCCGTCAACTATCGAACACAGTTGAGCAGTTATCCCTCCCAATAGAACATTTCCTGTGAAGAATAACAGAGATGAAATAATCCCTACAGAGAATGATAGGATGGTTAGATGATTCGGTTTTATCCATTCAAATCTTGAAAGCATCTCTGTGATTTTGATTGAAATTCTTCTGTTTATGTGCTTGGAGATGTATCCGTCATCGCCTTTCCTTATAATGTCTTCAAGGCATTTTCTCGCCACTTCCACATCATCTGGTGTATCCACATCTATCCAGAGGCCATCTACAAGGTGATACCCAGCTTTTCCAAGTTTCGAGAGTTCGGATATAACCTCTGATAATTCTTTTTTATCACTATCGATATAGTCAAAAATCTCCTTTTTACAGATGAAAAATCCAGTGTCAAAGTAATCGTATTCTTTCAGGTTCTTTCCGATATCTACTATCCTCTGACTATCCACCTTTACTTTTGTTGCCTCCTCTGGGTTCACACATCTTTCACTCACAAATAGGGTTGCTATATTGTCTGAGACATCGAGGCACTCATCAAAGAATTCGTCTCCATAGTAATGGTCTGACATCAATAGCACAAAGTCATCATCTACAACTTTACCGGCCAGATACAGACTGTATGCATTTCCCCTTTCTGGATGTGGGTTGTATACCAACTTCACATTTCTGTTTTTGAGGTACTCGGCAACATCATTATAGTGATAGACAACCACGACCTCATCCACTACTTTCGAAATCCTTCTTATAGTATGTTCTATTAAAGGAATACCAAACAATTTGAGAAGAGGTTTTGGTGTTTTTACAATTTTTTGCATTCTTCTTCCAAGTCCAGCAGCAAGAATCACTGCCTTCATTTGGCTATCTCCGAACACCACTCCTTCAATATTTCAAATTGCTCGTGTGTGTTCACAACCTCAGTATCCATCGGACTCTTGAAGAAGAATCCTAGTTCTTTCACAACACCCTTACATCCCTTTTTCTTAGCGAGCAAAAGAAATCTTGCTATATCAAGAACAAGGGGTGCTGCAACTATCGCATCCACAGCATCCCATATGAAATACATCTTCATACTTGTACCTAGAAAACCTTTGAAATGTATGAAGTCGAATGCTGTTTTGTTATCGACAAGACTTGGGAAGTATTCTATTTCGGTTATGGTGTATGGTGAGTATCCCAGCACTTTCTCAAGCACTTTATCTTTACTCTCAACCTTACTCTGCTTGTTATCTTTATGGCTCAGAACCTTTCCATCGAAGTCTCCCAATATGTTGTACCCCATCCAGCCCATTATACGTAAGTTCCGGTATGAGAACATCGGTGCCAGAGTTGTCTTCACAAGTGTTTCTCCCGTCTTTCCATCGTTACCTGCGTGCGGTACACCCTTTTCGATTGCTAGCTCCTTCAGGGCTGGGAGGTTGGAGCCAACGCTGGGTGTGAAGTTTGCGTATGGTATTCCCTGCTTCAATGCAGAGTAAGCATATAACATGCTTGCACTCACCCATTCTTTCTTGTTTTCGTCCAGCATCTCTTCAAATCCTTCCAAAGTTTTGTGGTATTCAGGGTTGTACAGGATAAGGGGTTCAGTAGATGCAACATTTACCACCACATCAGAGTCTTTCATATCTTTTGAAAGGGTGTCCACGATTTCTCTCAGTTCTAGGTCATCTATTGTCTCAAGCTCTCCAAGTTCCTGAAGACCACTTCCGCAGTTGAGTGTGGTTCCTTTACATGCTTCTGTTTTTAGTTCGTCTCCTACTTCCTCAAGAACCTCAAAATCAAAATGTCTGTTGAGTTTCCAGTGTTCAAGTGCTGCCTCATAGAAATTCTTGGATTTTCTAATATCATGGCCCCCAAACTCAAATTTTAATGGTATGTTCAAGTCAAATAGTTCAGATACCAATCCTGTGGTATCTGTAACTCCCTTTTCAATCGCCTTTGCCCCAACCATCGCAGTTGTGGCGACAATTCCATATGCACCGATGAGCCAGAGTTTCAAGTGAAACACCCCCCATAAACGAATTAAAATCGTTTTTAATCTAATTATTATTTATTATATAAAAAACTTTTTTTTAAATTTATTAGTTTGGAGGCATATATTTATATTCCAGACATCTAAAAATTTCATAGGTGGTTGAAACGAAGAGGGATGTGGTAGTCGGAATTCCAACAAAGAATGAGGAGGCCACAATCCTACATGTAATGGATAGTGTGGCACTTGGACTCATGGAGTTCTTTTATGATTATGATTGTGCTGTTGTTGTGGTGGATGGAGGGAGTACTGATAGAACGTTGGAGCTTGCAAAGAGTTTTCGAATCCCTCGCACAATTGTGAAGAAAGTAATATCCGATGGCAATATAAAAGGGAAAGGAGATGCGATTAGGGTAATTCTCGAGCAAGCGAAGGAAATGGATGCAGATATGGTGGCAATTCTGGATAGTGATTTGATGAGTATAAAACCGTTCTGGGTTGACCGTTTACTCAGACCAATAGTATTTGGCGAGGCGGATTATATTTTCCCAAGATACATAAGAGACAAACACGACGGAGGCATCACAAAGCTGGTGACATATCCATTGATTACAACGTTGTTTGGTAAGGAAGTTCGTCAGCCCATGGGAGGAGAGATCGGTTTATCAAATGAGCTTGTGGAAAAATGTCTTGAAAGTCCACTATTTCCTTCTGACTTTGGTATAGATACGTTCATAACGATGGTTGCACTTGCAAACAATTTCAGAACAGACAGAGCATTGCTCGGCGTAAAACTTCATGAATCTACTTTGAAGTATGCAATACCAAAGAAACACCTTCTCCCTATGTTTTATCAAGTCGTCAGAAGTCTGTTTGAACTGATGGAGCACTACGAAAGGGTATGGCGTCCGAGGTCAGTTCTGATAAGAGCACCAAGAATGCACAAGAGACTTGTGAGATACAAAGGTATTTTACCCTCTCCAGTGAAGATAGACCTGAACGAGTTCTGGAAGGAAGTAGAGAACCTGAATACACGATTCGATGAGTTGAGAAAGATAATAGGAGATGAGCACACAGACAAGGTTATAGATTTGGTGAAGAAGAAACAAGAAGGTCTCGATAAATATTGCTGGGCAGAGATTGTTTATATGTTTGCAGCAGCTTATAAAAAGAAAAAGGACAAGAGACTGATAGAACTGTTTGGATGGCTCTGGCTCTTAAGATATATAGAATGGATTCATGAAACAGAGGGACTTTCACTTGCAAGAGCAGAAGACAAATGTTTTGAACAGTTGCTGGCTTTTATGGTGAAACGAGACTTGTTGTTGGAAATATATTAATAATTTTAGATATAAAATAATCTAAATATGGCTTGGGTAGTTTTCACTGACCTCGATGGTACATTGCTCGATTCTGAATATTCGTTCGAAGAGGCACTCGATACACTCCTCTGGCTGGAAAACAACAACATACCTGTTGTCTTTTGCTCTTCAAAGACCAAGGCTGAGATCGAGGTGATAAGGAAAGAGCTGAATAACAATCATCCATTTATTTCTGAGAATGGCGGCGGAGTATTCATACCTCTGGGATACTTCGCTGTGGAAGGAGTTGTGCGGGACAACTATGTTGTGATAGAACTTGGAATAGGGTATGATGAGTTGCGTGAAAAAATAAAGGAAATCGAGAGGGAGGTGGGTTGCAGAATCATAGGTTTTGGGGATTTGAGCATCGAGGACATCATGAAGCTCACTGGATTGGGAGTTGAAGAAGCGGTACTTGCAAAGTAGCGTGAATACGATGAACCAGTTATCGTTGAGCCATCTGAGTGCATACCCAGAGTGATTGAGGAGGCAAGGGCGAGAGGGCTGAATGCAGTGGTAGGCGGGAGATTCTTACATATAAATGGCGGTGCAAACAAGGGGAAAGGAGTGAAAATTCTGAAGGAACTTTACGAGCAGAAATTCGGCAAGGTTAGAACAATCGGGATTGGAGATGCACCCAATGATATTCCGTTGCTGGAGAATGTGGATTACCCAGTGGTAGTAGGGGACTTCGATGCTCCAGATATGGAAAATGTGATAAGAGTACCTTATTCGGGACCTCGTGGTTTTTCTGAAGGTATAGTGAATGTCATGGGTGAAGTATAGGGATAGGAGGCGTGATTATGGATTTTTTACAAGGGAGGATAGCAACAATACATGATTTTGGTGTTGATCTCGAAAAGATAAGTGTGAGACTGAAAGCTCTGAGTGTGCAGAAGCCCATCTGCCTGATATTGCCAATGCTGTATTCAGAGATAAAGAGTGAAAGTCTCTCACAAATATTGGATGAACTTTCACAATGCGATTTTCTCACGAAGGTATCTGTGGCTCTTTCAGCATCGAACAAAAGGGAGTATAGAGAAGTCGTGGAACTATTCGATGAACTTCCGATTCCACATTCTGTTATATGGTGCAACAGTCCAAACATTCAGAGGATATTGAACGAGGTTGCAAAGAGGGGCATCGATGTATCAGGGTTTTCTGGAAAAGGACGTGATGTATGGATAGCGATTGGTGTTGAGAGTNCCCGCCACTATGCACTTGGCTTCCATGACGTAGATATAGTGAACTACAGTCGCTCAATACCGATAAAGCTGTTTTATCCCATTCTTGAAGAGCAGATGGATTTCTTCTTTAACAAGGGATACTATGCACGCATAGGCATAAAAGACAGACAGATATACGGAAGGGTTGTAAGGCTTCTCGTTTTTCCATTGATTGAGGCGTTTGAACAGCACATAAAACAACCATCAGACTTCATAAAGTACATGCAATCGTTCAAGTACCCCCTGGCTGGTGAGTTTGCGATTACGAGTGACTTGGCAGAGAACATAAGAATACCTGCAGACTGGGGCTTTGAGATTGGGCTGCTTGCGGAAGTGTATAGAAACGCATAGGATAAACGTATATGTCAGGTGGACTTGGGTATGTATGACCATAAGCACAGAACTGCTGAGGATGAACTTGGAAAGATGGTGCGCGATATATGCAAGATATTTCTCCGTGTATTGACAGAGAGGGAATCAATAAAGGTGGATGAGACCTTCCTTCGCAGTCTTTCAATCAGTTACAGGAGACTTGCTCAGGACAAAATCAGACAATACGAAATCGATGCGATGATGAATTCACTCGAGTTCAACAGACATGCGGAAGAAACAGTTGTGGATGTGTTTACAAACTCTGTGATAGAGGCAGGGGTGGAGTTCATGGAGAAGCCGGTTGGCACTCTATTGCCAGACTGGAAGAGGATGGACTCAGCATTGCCAGATGTTCAGCACATGTTAAGGGAAGCAGTTGAGAAGGATGCTTCGGGGTGATTGTTGAGGCGGGTTGGATTTTATGTGAGTTTAAGAACAAAGTATGGTTGAGAATAAAGGACTTGAGCTTATCTGATGTTATTTATCTCAAGATTCTTCTAATAAGATTTAGCATCTTGAAGTTAAGTAGCCACTCTATCTCTCTCATACTTCTTAACAGCGGCTCTTTCATCTTATGCCATGCTGGTCCGTCTGTTACCCATAGAAAATCAACATCGTGTTCTTTTGCTGCTCTGTGCATCTCAATATAGCTCTCTGCTATTGAAATTGGCTTACTTCCGGTAACATTATAAAAATTACACTCGACTATCAGTGTAGGTCGGCCGTTCTTATAGATTACAATATCATGGGTTTTTCCTTTACTTTTTCCCTTAGTTACGATCGGGTAAAGAGAGAAGCTTGGATCGTTGTCAACTGGTGTGCATTCGTTCCCTAATAATTTCCTTACTTTTTGCTGACACATTCTTTCAAATATTTCGCCACTTCTGTTTTTCCGTGCATTTGTGTCTATACCGACCTCAACACCAAAAAGATAATCGTATATATCCTTCACTTCATCAAATAAACCCATAACACCTGTCTTAGTGCAGAATTCTATAATTTCTTGAATTTTTTGCTCATTAAGATTCGATGGTCTAAAGTCAAAGGTTATAAAATCCTCGATATCTGTGTCAAATATGCTTATTTCTCCATTTTTAACTCTTTCAGCAATAAGCATTGGAATTACTTCAACTGTTTGAGGGTATTTTCTTAGAAGTACCTTCATGTACTCTTTTCGCTCATTACCACTGAATTTTGTTAAAGAATTTAAAAGTGAAAGTTCATCTAAATATTTATTTACTGAATTTCTCACTTTATCCCAATCAACGAAATATTCGTATGTTTTATTTGATGTAAGTAATGTATCAAAAAACTGTTTTACATAATCATCAAACTCATTAAATCCAAGCTCCTTAAATCTGATCATCTTTCCACCATTTTACGCTGAATTTATACTTTTTATATTCTTTCTCATTTTCAGGTTTTTTGAAGACAAATATATGCTCATGTGCAATAAGGTAAAAATCGTATTCCTTTGCCCTCCACCTTTCCCTAGTTCCCTTCATTTTCCACTGAAGTTTAATTATATCTTCCTTTAAAATAAATCCTACATCTAGAAATGCCTACATAACCCTGAAAGCTATCGGTATGTAGTTTTTATATTTTCTCGTATCCCCTATCAGGATCGCACAGACTTTACCTGGTTTTAAAACCCTATACGATTCTTCTGCAACCTTTTTCATTTCTTTGAGGTATTCCTCAAAAGGAAGCTGTGAGAGGTCATCGGTTAGTTTTTTCATTTTTGTATAGGAGATTATATTTGCATAAGGGGGATGAGTGGCAACTAAATCAATACTTTCGTCCTATATTTTGTCCAGATTTCGTGCATCCCCCCAGTATGTCTTTATTATGGGTTCTTTATATTCCAGAAGAGTGCTGTAATGGAAATTTAGTCTGTCTCTCGCCACCATAACTGCATCAAGATTTATGTCAACGCCAATCGCATTTCTCTCCAGTAATTTTGCCTCTACAAGAGTTGTTCCACTTCCCATCATTTGATCCAACACCCAGTCTCCCTTTTTGGAGTATTTCAAAATCAGATTTCTTGGAATGTAGGGCGACCAGTTTCCTCTATAATTTCCCTTATGAGTTGCCCAGTTTCCTCTATCTGGAAAACTCCATACAGTTGTCCGCTCAAGTGTGTAATCATCTGGGGGAGCATACGTTTTTATGTTCCAATTTTTGTGAAGTTTTACTTCTATATCTTCGATTATTACCGATTGCTTATTCTTGATGAATTCAAGATAATCACTTATGGTTATTTCTCTCATACACATGTATCTCTCTCTCAATTTCTCATCTATATTCATTCTACATCACACACTGTGTACGTAAATCTCTCGGAAATTTTCTTCAAATGTTCTTATTACATTGTTGAACATACTTTAAAACATCTGTTGTGTTTTTTAATGCACCTTTCTTATACAATTCAACACATTCCTTGAGCTTAGATTTATCCTTAAGAAGAAGTGCTATTTGATATACCTTCCATGGAATATCATTGTCTATCTCGTCTCGGTGTATTGTCTCTCTAAATTGAACAAAGAAATTAACCGTACGAGGAGAAATACCTAACTTAACGGCAACAGCTTCAACAATGTTGGTTATGTAAATACCATATTTCTCAGATATTTTATCTCTCATTTCCAAGATCAAATTACCTATATCCCATATAAACTGTCTTTTGACTTTGGAGGGTTTTCCGTCTGGAATAATCTTTTTAATCTTTTCAAGTGTCTCATCTAACTCTTTGGAAATTTCCTCCTGAAATTCCGCTGGTCTTCGATCACTAACAAAATCACTAAAATTGAAGATTAGAATCCATTGTTCTTGCCCGTTTATTTTACTAAGTTTGAACTTAGCAGGAATTATATTTATGTTATTATTTTTTTCTTTCATAATCACACCTCATGAGGGCATTTTTAAATAATTATCATATAATTCCCAAAACTTTTCTTGTTTATCTTCTTCTGTCTCCACTTCTATATAATTTTCTGCAATGTATCGAAGAATTTCATGTATCGTATAGAACATTCTCGATTTCGTATCTTTTCTTGCAAGTATGGCTGCAGGATGATTACTGTTTATAATAAAGCTATTCAAACTCTGATCCCAAATAATGGGATCTTTAATTTCTAGTGGACTCCAAGATATGCCTATTTTATATCTGCTAACTCTTTTTATTTTGGGTGTAATAGGTATGTTTTCACCTTCCCACCTTCCTGATTCTATCTCACCTGATTCTCCTGGGTGAGGGACTGTTGGTTCTGGTGAGTGTCCCGTTCCACCATAAACTCCTGTACCCATTTCTCCACCTAACTCCAGTGAACCTCTCTCACGTCCCTCTGAGTCTGGGATGGGTATTTCTCCCATTTGTGTCATATTCTCTTCTTTTTTAGGTTTTAATGGTTTAATGCCTGGAGTTAAAATTTTATTCAACAAATCTGGATATTGGTTGAGGAGATCATTGATATCTTTTTCTAAATTTTTTATCATACGTTGAAATACTTTATCGCTTTTCTCATGTTCATATTCTCTATACAAACCTTCCTCATTTAGCCACTTTATTATGGCGAGTTTCGCAGTATTACTAAATTTTTTCCATGGAATACTTTTCCTATTTATATCATCTTTAGATGTTCGCACCACACTAATCAAATCATCACATTTGATATACCCCCTTATAAGCTCCCATTCTTCCCTAGGCACATTCTGTGTTAATTTAAAATCCTCCTCTCTAATGACTGTTTTTCCACAAACAACAATATCAAACCAATTTTTGAATATATCTGTTTTTCCCGTTTCTTTCTCATAAAAATCATTAATCTTTTTTATACCTTCATCATTTAAATAAAAAATCTCACCAACAAAATTGATTCTCATCCCTTTGTACCTTCTGGTAGGGTCTCTTATTTCTCTACTCTTTTTAGCAACATCTCTTAATAACTTTATAGGACTTGGGAGATTCTCGTCATTCACATATATGTCTACTTGGTCTAACAAGTATTGATAATTGTAGTATATCAAATACTTTACTTTATTCTCAGTAATATCGGATGCTAGAATATTTCTAATCTCGACATATGTACCTCTCACAAATTCAAGCTTATTCTGACTTTCTATATCATCTATATACTTAGGTTCGTTCTCGTCTTTATCAAACCACCAAATAGAGGCTAGTGTTTTACCATCTTTGCGAGTCTCAGTATATACTTCTTTACAAAGATCTAGAGTTAATTTGGCTCCTATCCCAGCAAATCCTATTGTATCCTCTTCTCTTGACTTAGTTAGAGAACCTAAGTTATGATATTCTTCAAATTCTATCTCATCCATACCTTTTCCATTATCAGTACAGATAATAGTGGCGTAATCTCCATTTTTACTAAAAAATATTTTTATAGTCGTTGCTTTTGCATCGATGCTGTTTGCAATTAGCTCTAAAATAGCAATTTCCCACTCTTGCTCATAACTATAATTGTCTCTATAATTTTTTAGGGTTTTATCCCATCTAACCTTCGAGTGTTTTTCAGTCATTTCGAGTCTCCCTTGGTTATCTATGGGATAAACAATATATAACCTCTTTCTAACCTCTTCCACACAGAATGTTAAGAGTATCGCTCTCTCTAAAAATCTCTCAACATCAGACCTCTCTATTAATCCTTCCCCACCACCAACACATAGACATCCATGACATTCGTTTTTGTGGGTCCTGTGATGACGAGGTCTTCAAGTTGTTTGAAAAAATTGTATGAGTCATTTCTTTTAAGGTACTCAGTACCATCGAGTCCGAGTCTTCTTGCTTTTGATATGGTAATTCCAGATGCAAGTGCCCCTGCAACCTCTGTCGGACCGTCTGTTCCATCTGTGCCTCCAGCAAGTACAACCACATTTTCAAGCCCTTCCACTTCGAGGGCAAACGAGAGGGCAAATTCTTGACATCTTCCTCCAATTCCATCCCCCTGTATCGTGACGGTTGTCTCCCCTCCAGCAAGTATGCATGCTGGGGGTCTAACTGGTTCTTTTTTGAATACTTCTTCTCGTGCGATTGCCGACATCACTTTTGCAACCTCTCTACTCTCTCCAACAAGGTAAGTGGTCAAAATGAGGGTATTGTATCCAAGCTCAGATGCTCTTTTCTGTGCAGATTCAAGTGCGAGGCGATTATTTCCTACTACTATATTTCTGACCTTCTTCAGAGCTTCATCTTTGGGTTTTACTGTCTCCTACTCTTTGCCCTCGATTCCTGCCTTAAACAGTTCGATGACTGATGGTGGCAACTCAAGTTCATACTTCTCCACTATCCTCATGCAGTCACTAAAAGTGGTAGGGTCCGCAACGAGTGGTCCAGACGCTATCACATCTAGGTTATCCCCCACCACATCCGAGATTATCAGAGATAAGACGTCTGAGGGATATGCCATCTTTGCAAGTCCACCCCCCTTCACCTTTGACATGTGCTTTCTTATTGTGTTGATTTCGTGTATCGTTGCTCCTGACCTCAGCAAGGCTTTTGTTGTTTTTATCTTGTCATCGAGCGTTATACCATTTCTTGGTAGGCACAGAAGGGATGACCCACCCCCAGATATCAAAACTATGATGAGGTCGTTTTCTCCGGTCTTTTTGAGGAGCGATTCGATATCGAGTGCTGCATGCAATCCAGCCTCGTCTGGGACAGGATGTCCAGCCTCTCTCAATTTTAGATATCTGAGTGGTTCTGAATATCCATATTTCACGACAACGATACCATCTGTGATGAGTTCCCCAAGTACATCCTCAATAGCTCTTGCCATGCGAGCAGATGCCTTTCCAAAACCAATAACGTATATGTTCTCATACGTTGTGAGGTCGTACTCTATACCAGACACAAAAAGAGAAGAACCTCTCACTTTTGTATTTCTGCTAACACATCTGTACGAATCAACACCTCTAATAGCACTCCTGAATATGTCAAGTGCGTCTTTCTCGAGTTTCTCATTCTCCCTTTTTTCGTTTTCTTTTTCCATTTTTCCATCCTTCAAAAGCCCCGGGGGGGATTTGAACCCCCGACCTAGTGATTACGAATCACTCGCTCTACCGGGCTGAGCTACCGAGGCGCAGAATAAAAAAGCCCCGGGGGGGATTTGAACCCCCGACCTAGTGATTACAAGTCACTCGCTCTACCGGGCTGAGCTACCGAGGCAGTTAAATTTTATAATGAACCTGATTTAAAATTTTTGTCTGTTTTACAAACTTACTTAAAAGTTAAATCTCATAACCCAAATTGGAGATTATGTACAGATTTGTGAGGAGAGCGCTTATTGGTGAGAAGAGAGAGGAAAGAACTCATGACCGCATGATATTTGAGAAGAGTCAGCAACTTGCCCGAGAGTACGATATAACCTATGATGGAACGATTGTTCCAGATGATGAGGACTTGGCTGATTCTGTGTTTGAGGCTGGGCTTGAGCTTTTGCTTATGTGCGGTATTTACTGTATCGATACAGGGAGGGTAATTGAGCTCACAGAGGACGAGGTGGTCCAAGGAGTCAAAAGTATAAAAACGGTTGAGATAGGGAGAGGCACTGAGAAGGTGAGTGTGATAGATAGAGACCCGATGGATGCCCGCCCACCTGTGATTGTGGGGGGACCCGGGGGCGGACTTGTATCTGAAGAACATTTTGTTGGGGTACACATGAGCTCGATCAGAGAGATAATTGTGCAGGGCATATACACCGGCGTGCTTGAGACATTGAACGGTGAGCGCATTACAGCCAAGACCCCTATGGAAATGTACGCAACCCTTCAAGAAGCAAGACTTGTCAGATATGCATCAAGGCTCTCCGGGAGACCTGGGCTTGCGATGATGGGCCCATCCACTCCTACTCTGTCCCCCTCGTATATGCTCGTTTCAGAGCCCAATCTATTCTCTGAGTATGACCCACAAGAAGTGTATCTGATGAACGATTTGAAAGTTGATTTCGAAGCCATCTCAAAGGCAATATACCACCTGATGAGAGGAAACCACTACATAACATCTCACTGCCCCGTTCTTGGCAGTGCTTCTATAGGCTCACCAGAAGGACTTGCCATTGTTGATGTTGCTGAGACGATACAGGCAAAGATTCTGATGAATTCAAGCATGCATGGGAGTGGGGCGATTCATATCAATACGAATTCTTCCTCCACCAAAGAAGTCATGTGGGCATCCAACATATCTGCAATTGCACTGTCGAGGAATCTGGAATATTACACGGCAAAATATTACTGGAATTCAGCTGGATGTTGCACAGACATGATGTTTTATGAGAGTGCTGTTCAGACGATAGGAGATACGGTGTGTGGCAGAGATATTCTCATAGGGCCAGTTGGAAGAGCTGGGAGAGTACCTGATCACTCGACTGGAATAGAGTCAAGGTTTGTTGGGGAGGTTTCGAGACTCGCACTGGATCTCTCGCTGTCTGAGGCGAATGAAGTTGCTGAGGAGATGTATTCTTGGTACTCAGACTACTTAACAGCCCCTCCCCAAGGAAAGCAATTCTCTGAATGTTATGAACTTGTGTCTGAAATAGAATTCAAACCGACAAAAGAGTATCAGGAACTGTACGAAGATGTATTCTGTAAGATGAAGGAGATAATTTAATTTCTGGATAAAGATTTTGGATAAAAATAACGGAGAGGTTAGATTGGTATATCCAACCGCTTTTCTATCCTTTCAATCTCCTTCTTTATGAGCGTCAGGTGTGTCCTTTCGATTGTGTGTCCAGCAAGCCTCCACACAAACCAGAATGATCTCACATGGTCTTCTGGTGATAGCTTCCAGTCCTCTTTTGTTGTCTGTTCTATCCCTTCTGCATATCTCAAAAGCTCTCCCATCACCTCGTCAGATATCCATCCTATCTCGACATAGTATTCAAGAAGCTCGGGGAGGTTGTTCGTTCCAACACGTGCAGCCAGAAACTCTATCCATTTCATGGCAAGTCTTCTGCTCTGATAGTCTGAACCAATTTTCGTGAGAATTGGAGATGAGACTTTTCGCTTCTCTTCGTAGTTCACCTCATCAGTCCCCTTTCCAAGGACATCTTTCTCAAGCTCGTCGATAATGTCTATACCCCTCGCCAGCTCTTCCTTTTCAGCTCTGTTCCCATCTCTATGCTCTTTATCCATTTCAATCTCTTCTGTCTTCTTCGTCAAGCTCTCAAGCTTCTCTCTGCAAATGTTACTATTCCATAGAGCATATTCGAGCAATTCACTCATATCAGACAAAGCCTTTGTGATCTCACTTTTACTCTCATTCACAGAGTTTTCCAGAGTTTTTATGGAATTTCTCAGTTTCTCAATTTCATTAATCCTCTCTGCTGTTTCAGATGCAATTCTCTCTTCCAATGATCGTACCGTAAGCTCTAAATCAGAAAAACTCTCATCCGTTGCTGACCGCTCCAATGTCTTGACCATAGACTCGATAGAAGATATCCTCTCGTTCAGTTTCTCAATCTCACTTTTTATGTCGTCTATTACTTCGGTGTGCGAGTCGAAGGTTTCAGCAATCTCAGGAACATCGGTATCCGACTCAATTAGAGATACTTCATCCCCCTCGTCAATTACCTCTTCAATGTCCCTATCTCTTCTGATATCCACACTTTCAATTCCTTCGCTTCCTTCAAACTCCACAATCCCTTCAAGATCTTCAATTCCTGTGTCTTGTTTTTTCACATCAATGTCTTCAGCCTCTCTTCTCAATATCTTAGCTTTTATCCCCCCTCCGAGGATTCTCTTAAGCATTTGGAATCGTGACAATTATGAACACCTCAATTATTCTCTGACATTCTCATTAATAACATTTTATGTTAGTTGTTAGATGAATGGTATAATAAAAATACGTTTCTCTATTTTAGTTCCAATATCAGACAATAATCCCCTTGAAAACTTTTTCTGCACACCCTTCAAGATATGCTGTATCTTCCTCAAACGATACTTTCAAAACACCTCCCTTTGTTCTTACAACCACTTCATCTCCGACCATACCAAGCTCCTTAGCAACGACAGCAGAGGCAACCGCCCCAGTTCCACAACTCAGCGTCTCTCCCTCTACCCCCCTCTCAAATGTTCTAACAACGATCTCCCACTCATCGATTTTTACGAAATCGACATTTGTCCCTCTGGGGAACTTTTTACTCCATCTTATTGGGAGTGCCTTTTTTTCTATGTCGAAATCGAGATCGTTAACAAATACGACCGCGTGTGGCACGCCAGTGTCAACAGCAAATACTTCAGTATTGTTTATATTGAGTCTGGATATTTCAGAAACTTTTCCCATCCCCACTCGCACCCAGAAACCATCTTCTTCATGGTAGGTAATGGGAATGATGCCTGCGAGGGTCTCTACTGTACATTTTCCCCCACTTATCCTTCCACACTCATGTGCGAGCCTTACAAGACATCTAATCCCGTTCCCACACATTTCAGCCTCAGATTTATCCTGCTGAAATAGTCTCATCCTAACATCGGCAACATCAGATCTCTGTAAAAATATCACACCATCTGCCCCAATACCGAGTCTCCTGTTGCAGTAAATAGAAGCAAACAAAGGTTTTTCATCTTCCCTGACAATTTCCTTATCAAACTCGTCTATCATGATGAAATCGTTTCCGTTTCCATGCATCTTCTCAAACTTTATTCCACTGAAATTTCCGGCAGAAAACACATAATCACCCCCTCGTTATGAGTTCTGTGGGAATCTTCGTTCTCACGAGCTTGGGAACCTTTCCAAACAGTGCAATTTTGTCATTTTTCACCACCACCGCGCCCTCTACCAGCCTCTATTCATCTCTTTTTTCAAGCTCATAGAACACATTGGAGATATTTTCACGAACCGAATTTCCGAGTAGGGTCGCTCCTGCATCTGCAACCGCAACACTTTTCGATATGACGGTTGCAGCATCTGCCCCTCCAAAGCTTATTGAGTGTCCAAGCGTTCCAGATGATGTACATATTCCGATTTTGGTGGGAGGCACAATCATGCAAAGTCCTTCTGATTTGCCAGTATATAATCCAACTCTGACATCTTCGTCTGTGAATATGGCTATGTCTCCTCCGTTCTCAACGATACCATACTCTGCTCCATTTTCAATCATTGCTTCAAGTGCAAGCTCCGCAATCGTTCCTGCAACCGAAGCCATCGGTCCAACTCCCATGTATGAAGAAGCCTATGCCATCCTTTTCACTATTTCAGGCGCATCTTCATTTACCTCGTATGGCTCAAGAGTGAAGGCAAACAGAGGATTCTTCTGGATGTACTCTTCAAGAAGGCGTCTGTGGTGGATGATTGCTTTCTTTGCAACCTCCACGTATTTCTCACTCCTTGAGATTATCGTCACTACGGTTTGTTTCAGCCTGTATCTCTCTCTAATCATATGTACATCACCCATGGCTCCTTCAGACTTCATTAATCCGGTTTCTCAGCAATCACAATTCTCCTTACAAGGCTTTTATGTACTCGCTGGGTGTGTAATTCGACTACTTTCAGCCCAACCCCCTCCACAAGTTCCTCTGGTGGCTTTCCCTCGTACAGATTGAGTGCGTATGCAAATACAATCCTTCCACCTTTTATAACTCTTTCACACTCTTCGAGTGATAGCTTGTATAGTTCTGTCATGTTCTTTACACCAAAAAGTTTTGCTGACCTACCATATGGGGGGTCAAATGCGATGGAATGTATCTTCTTGTCTCTGATGGGCAGAGTGGTTGCATCAAGAACAATTACATCTGCACACGAAGTTTGAACATCTTGGATATTTTGGAGATTCTTGAGTGTCCCTTTCACCATCTGTTCATCTGCATCTCCCCCCACAGCTCTCGCTCCAACCTTTACAGCCTCTATTAAGATACTGCCAGTTCCACAGAAAGGGTCAAGAAACGTATGAGAGGGCATAGCTTGGGCAAGGTTTACAAGAGTTCTTGCAACCGTCGGAACGAGTGCTCCTGGATGGAAGAAGGGTCTTTCGTGGGGAAGACGGGTGAATAATGACTTTCTTTCAGTCTCACAAAGCACAATACCAAAGACAGTTAAATCTCCACTGACGACCACCCTTATTCTCACATCTGGCTTATCAAAACTGACCTTCATTCCAGTTTTTTTATGCACTATCCCTCCGAGCATTGCTTCAAGACCAGATGGTGCAGAAGAACCGAATATTCTGATTCTGAACGAGAACGATTTCGGTTGTTTTTCCATGGATCTCAACTATATGGCACCCTATTCTACCACCTTTTTCACATCTCTCCCATATGAAAGAACAAGCAGAACCCTGTGCGATAGGGCAAGCCGGGAGCAGATTTCAGCAATATCTTCCCGTACATCTTCAAGTTCCACAAGAAGTATTCCTTTGCATGATAGCATATGTTTCTCTTTCATTCCGTAAGCTTTTATCACAGCCATGGCTTCTGCTTGCGGGAGGGTTGGATGCTCTCCAGAGAGCTCAAATGCGATTCTCATATAACTCTCCTTTAGATAATCCCTGTGTCAGTTATCATGAACTCGCAGTATTCTCCTTCCGGGCGTGATCTGTGTTTCATGATGGTTGCTCTCCTTCTCCCTCCATCCATCTTCTCGAGCTTCAAAATTGCCTTTGAGATATAGGAAATCATTGTTCCACCAATGGGACAGAACTCACCAGATTCGACATCTGTATATACTTGGTTCGTTATGAGGACACAGGTGTTGTGTCTTCTGGCAATCCTCTGAAGCATGAGAAGTTGTTCTGTCAGTTCCCTTCTCTTCAACGTGTCGGTTGCATAGGGTCTGTACAGCGATGTCATCGAATCCACAACAACCAGTCCCAATGATTCATCTTCGCTATGTTCCACATTCTTTATCACCGATAACTGTTGGGAAAGTTCGATTGGTTCATACACAATCATCTCTCTGATAATCCTCTGGGCATTCTTTCCTGCTATCTGGTAAAGTCTCTCAGTTGAGAATCCTTCGGTGTCTATGAACACGACACCATACCCATCAAGGATGCAGTTGACAATTGTCTGCAGACACACATTCGTCTTGCCACTTCCCGCTTCTCCATATATCTGGGATATCACACCTCTCTCAAATCCTCCACCAAGTAGACTATCAAGTGGCTCACATCCAGTTCTTATTCGTGGTGTTCCTGTCGTTTCTGTTTTTATCTCCTTTTTCATTGTTCACACCGTTTTAACCAAACAATACTTCAACAGCCGCACCAACACCTGCTCCTGGCTTGTCTATGACCCCATGTGAGACCAGTACTCCCTCTAAAATCGATATTGCACCAAGCAAGTTTCTAAAATTGAAGTCTCCCATTGTTCCCATCCTGAATATCTTTCCTTTCAGTCTTCCCTGTCCTCCAGCAACATATACCCCATACTCTTTCATTCCATTCCTAAGCTCAGAATCTGTTATTCCGTTAGGCATACGCATTGCGGTCACGGTTGGAGAATATTTACTTGGTGGCACAATTTCTGGAAAGAGTTCTATTCCAAGGGCACATGCAGCCTCTCTCACAGCGGTAGAAGCTCTTCTGTGTCTCTCAACTCTTGCATCGATTCCTTCCTCATTTATGATCCTCACACATTCTCTCAATGCCAGAAAGAGGGAGACAGCCGGAGTGTATGGTGTCTGTCCCTTTTCAAGGGCTTTTTTATACTCAAGAAGGTCACAGTAATATGGTGTGTTCTTTACTTCCTTGGCCTTATCCCAAGCTCTTTCAGAGACAGCAACCGCACACAATCCTGGAGGACATCCGAGACACTTCTGAGAACCGACAACTGCAACATCAACACCCCATTTATCCATTTCAACGTATTCTCCTCCAACAGATGTTATGCCATCCATGATTACGAGAGCCCCCTCTTTGTGTGCAATCTTTGCTATCTCTTTTACTGGATTGAGTATTCCGGTTGATGTTTCGTTATGCACTATCGTTATAGCATTAACCCCTTCGATTCCCTCCTCCACCTTCTCAATATCCACCGAGTTTCCCCATTCGAATTCGAGAAGCCGGGGGGTTGCATACTTCTTCGTTATCTCATAGAACCTCTCTCCGAACTTTCCATTAACTATGTTCAGCACAACATCCTCCTCTGATACGAAGTTCGATATCGAGGCCTCCATTCCAAGTGTTCCGGTCCCGCTCAGAATAAGGACGTCTTCTCCCGTTCCGAATAAGGGCTTCAATCCCTCGACACACTCATTCAGAATCTCTTCAAACTCCTTGCCTCTGTGGGGTATAAGTGGCTGAGACATCGCCTTGAGCACTCTTGGTAGAACTGTAACAGGTCCTGGTATCATGAGATATGGGTCATTCGTTTTCATGTTCTTCCTCCATTGATATCAGTTTCATAATATCATGTTTTGTTATCACTCCAATAACCTTCCCCATCTCCACCACGAGTACCGCAAGATGTGTATCAAGCATCTTTGATACAGTCGAGAGGTCTGTGATTGTGGGGACTGTTGGTAGTGGCTCATCCATTAGCTCATCCACCCTTTTATTCCTTACGCTCTCAGCCCCATACTTCGTTATGTACTCGGTTATCAGTCCAACAGATATGCTTCCGACACACACCCCCTCCCTCAAAACAGGTATCTGAGAGAAGCCATGGGATTCCATGATACTTACAGCCTTCATGACCGGCTCATCAGGTGATACTCCTATGACAGGAGAGTGCATTATATCTTTCACGATTGCCCTTTTCTCCTCTGCCTTGTTCAAAGCATTCACAATCCTTTTTATGGTTGATAGTCTGGGGTCAACATCACCGCTTTCTATCCTTGCTATCAGTGGCTGACTCAGTCCAGCCATCTTCGCAAGCTCACTCTGTGTGAGATGCAGTTCATGTCTTTTTCTTCTCAAATCTTCTGGTGACGGAAGTTTGAACATTGTATCCCCTCAGTACTCGAACACACTCATATTTTTGTGATTTGGTTCTTTTTTATCTTCTTTTGGGTGTTCGTGATTGTTGGATTTAGAATCAGACTTTGAAGACAATTTTGATGCTTTATCTCCCACGAGATACTCAAACTCACTATCTGTGAGTTCAAGTTCAGTTCTTAGACGGATGGCAAACTCGTCATCCTCTGTAAGTATCTTCAAGAATGGTAGTATCTCTATTTTTGCATAGGATGAGGATACATGAAAGAGTCTTCCAGCCTTTTTTGCGAGAGAGTCTCTCACATTTCTCAGCATTTTTGTCCTCTTCATTGCACTCAGGTAAGATGGCGGACTGAACCTTGGAGGTTTTACATCCGATGTCCGTGCGGACATTACCCCACCTAGCATGAGAACGATTGCATACTTCCACATCGAATACATCTGTCTCTTCTTCACCCTTCCAAGGAATAAATCTGCCCTCGAAAGCATTTTATATGCTTCATACAAGGCTGATGTTTCTTTATAGCAGAGTGGAATATTTTCATCTATCCAGTGAATAACTTCCTCAGGGGTCTTATCCACAGTGTTATATGTTTCCATGATCTCTTTGAGTGATGAACCTTTGAATACGAGACTGAGAACCTCGAATATCGTCTTTCTATGCTCTCTATCTGCAACCACCACATCTTCCTCTTTTATTACATTCCTTCCTTCTGCAAGAGCTTGAAGGTCGTTGATTGCTCCTCTCAAATCTCCAGATGCACTTTGTGCTATCTTCATTAAAGCCAACTCATCTGCTTTGATCCCTTCTTTTTCGCATATCCTTTTCAACACCTTCAAAATCTCGTTCACACGAAGTGCCTTAAACTGGGCAAGCAAACACATGTTCTTTATCGTCATTGGAACGGCATAGACGTCGTTAGCTGTGAGAGCAATCGGTTGACTGGTATTTTTTATCGCTCTTGCAATCGCCCCTACTCCTCCCCTGTCCTCGATTCCATGGAGATTATCTGCCTCGTCGAGTAATATCAGTCTCCTCTTCAATCCTGTTAATGTGGAAAGAGTGGATGCAGGCACGACTATCTTTTCTATCTTCTCTGCGGTTCTCTTGTCGCTTGCATTTAATTCTATTATTTCCCAGTTCATCTCGCTCGCCAGCGCTATGATTGCAGATGTCTTTCCAGTACCCGGTTTTCCATAGCAAAGTACAGCCTTTTTGTTTGGTCTTCCTGTTTCCCATTCCCTTGCCCATTTGAGCAGTAGCTCTTTCGTCTTCTTGTTCCCTGCCACTTCATTCAGAGTTCTGGGACGATACTTCTCAGCCCACTGTGATTCATGGGTCTCAGCTTCCATGATGTCCATTCATTCACCTCATATCTTTGGCATGGGCACAGAGTAGTTCACACCTATCTCTGCAATTCCCTCACTATAACTGACCACCCTCGACAAGGAATCTAATATGCTCTTCTTTAAAAGAGCTATCTCAACAGATGGCTCAGAAAACAGTGAATTGAAACACTCTTCAAGCTCACCAATCAAGGTGTCAGACGTCTCAAAAACCTCTTCAAGTCTTTCATAATCCATATCGATTATTGCCTCTACAGATGCGTTGTAAACATGTTCGACTTTTCTTATGATGGGTAAATACTCCTTTAAAGAATGACCTCTTGTTATGAGTTCCGAACTTACCTCTGCAACACTCCTCACATGGTCCGCTATTCTTTCTATGTTCTTCACGACAACCCTGTATCCGAGACAGTCTCTCGTATTCTCTATGCCGAGCTTGGAGGATATCTGGTGAAATTGAAGCGCGCACTTCAACTGTCTAACGACAAGGAAGTACAGCTTATCTATCTCACCCTCTCTGTATGCTATTTCAGGTTTTATGGAAACTCCATCCTCGATCGCTCTTGCAACATCTTCAAGCATCGACTTGCATATTGCATGCATTCTTTTGAGTACTTTGATGGTTGGCATCTTTCTATTGTCGAAGAGAACTTCCAGAAGTATGTACTTGCTCGTCTCTTCCATGAGTTCAACACCGATCAGACAGCTCATCACATTTCTTACAACTTCTCTGAATTTCACAGATTCGTTCACATCAAAAACAATCTTTATCATTTCATATCCTGCGAGGTAATGTGCTATGAGTTGTCTTTCAAGAGCCTTTGGAGTGGAGATGGTGGATATCTTGAGTTCTCTGGAAGGATTCTCAAACTCTTTCAGAACTGGCTCAAGCAAGAGTGAGTTTCCTCTTACCTCGATTGCCAGCGAGTCCCCGCTCTTCAGCCCACTCTCTTCCACCCACCTCTTTGGAAGGGAAACTACGTAGCTTGACCCCCCAGACATGTATATCTTGCGTGTCTCCATCCACAACCTCCTTATTTTATATATAGTCTATAGATTATTTTGACAAATTATATATTTTTTGAACTTCGAGTGCAGAGCATGAGAAGCAAGATAATCATAGGGTTGATATCGTTGGTTGTTTTGGTCGGATGTGGATGTATAGGTGGTGAGAAAACAACCGGGCTTTCGGGTTATGTACTAATCGATGGTTCAAGCACCGTCTATCCTATAACTGAGGCGGTTGCAGAGGAATTCGTAAAGCAGTATCCAAATGTGAGGGTAACAGTCGGAATAAGTGGTACAGGGGGCGGTTTTAAGAAATGGGTTCGTGGTGAGACTGATATAAATGATGCATCACGCCCCATCAAGGAGACGGAACTCGAACTCGCTCTTTCTAACGGCATTGCACCCATAGAACTTCCGATAGCATACGATGGTATTACAGTGGTCGTGAATAAGGAAAACGACTGGATTGATTATCTTACGGTGGATGAACTCAAGATGATTTGGGAGCCAGGGAGCAATGTTGTGAGATGGAACCAAATAAGATCAGAGTGGCCCAACCAGCCTATCATATTATACGGCCCGGGGACAGACTCGGGAACGTTTAGTTACTTCACCGAAGCAGTGGTTGGTGAGGAAGGTGCGAGCAGGGGAGACTTCACAGCAAGTGAGGATGACAATGTTCTTGTGCAGGGCGTGAGTGGTGATTTGTACTCGCTCGGTTATTTTGGGTATGCATATTATGAGGAGAACCGGGACAAAATAAAGGCGGTACCGATTGTGAATCCACAGACAGGCGAAGCAGTCCTTCCGTCCTATGAAAATATCAGCTCTAACAGATACTATCCCCTTTCGAGACCACTTTTCATATATGTGAGCAATATCTCTGCACAGCGAGAGGAAGTGGATACATTTGTGAAGTTCTATCTCGATAACGCATCTCAACTCACATCTGAAGTTGGGTATGTTCCACTCCCACAGGAAGCATATCAACTTGCAAAGGAGAAGTTCGAGAAGAGAATCACAGGGACGATATTTGGCGAAATAAGGGTTGGAATACCCATTGAAGAAGTTCTCAAGGAGGAGCTTGGGTTCGAATGACATCTCAAATTAAAGTAAAGGAGAACCTAATTCATTCTCTCTTTTTCTTTTGCTCAGTTTTATCCATCTTCATTATGCTCGGCATAGTTGTTGTTATAGTAACGGAGTCAATCGGCTTTTTCAGAGAGATTCCTGTTTGGGAGTTCATTACAGACACTCAATGGACTCCATTGTTCACAGAAAAACACTTTGGGATACTTCCATTACTCAATGGGACTTTACTCGTTGCCTTTGGCTCAGCTCTCGTGTCCATACCCACTGGCTCATTAATAGCAATATATCTGAGTGAGTATGCGAGTCCGAGGGTGAGAGGAGTTATAAAACCCGTGCTTGAAGTTCTTGCTGGCATACCCACTGTTGTTTATGGATATTTCGCTCTCACGTTCATAACACCCGTGATACTGAAACACGTTTTTACAGATGTGACAACGTTCAACGCAGCAAGTGCTTCCATCGTTGTGGGGATAATGACACTTCCGATGGTTGCGAGTGTGAGTGAGGATGCGCTGAGTAGCGTTCCTCAGTCTTTGAGAGAAGGGGCATATGCACTCGGTGCGAGAAAAATACACGTTGTTATTGGTATAGTGTACAGAGCAGCTCTTTCTGGCGTGTTTGCATCATACATACTTGCACTTTCAAGAGCTATAGGGGAAACGATGGCTGTAACGATTGCAGCAGGCGCAACTCCAAGATTGACACTCAACTTCCTTGAAAGCATACAGACAATGACTGCCTACATAGTTCAGGTGAGTCTGGGGGACACCCCATTCGGTACCATAGAATACAAGACAATCTTTGCGGTTGCTCTCGTTCTCTTCATAATCACCCTCAGTATGAACATCCTCAGCAATCTGATATCGAGCAGATACAGGAGGATGTACCAATGACATCCACTTCCATACCTGTATTACATAAAGTCCTCGACAAGGCGTTCAGCCCAATATGCATTTTAGCGACTTTCGTTGGTATTGTCATGCTTGGTATGCTTCTGTATAGCACAATTGTGAATGGCTTACCATGGTTTGACTGGCAGTTTCTAACGAGCTATCCTTCAAGAATACCTGAGAGGGCAGGGATACTTCCTGCTCTTGTTGGCTCAATTTGGCTTCTCATTTTAACAGCACTCATCGCAATCCCAATCGGGGTTGGCACAGCCATCTACATGGAGGAGTATGCACCGAAGAATGTAATAACAAGAATTCTTCAGATAAACATATACAATCTTGCTGGTGTTCCGAGTATCGTTTATGGAATTCTGGGACTTGCACTTTTCGTGAGATGGATGACTCTTGGGAGGTGTCTTCTTGCAGGTGCTCTCACTCTCTCACTTGTGATTCTCCCCATAGTGATAATAGCAAGTCAGGAGGCAATAAGGGCGGTTCCAAACTCGTTAAGAGAAGCATCATATGCTTTGGGTGCAACAAAATGGCAGACGATAAGGTATGTGGTTTTACCCGCCTCATTGTCGGGCATACTGACGAGTGTGATACTCGCTTTATCAAGAGCAATTGGAGAGGCTGCACCTCTCATAATGATAGGTGCTCTTACATTTGTTCCATTCCTCCCCTCGAGCATATTTGACCCCTTCACGGCATTGCCAATCCAGATATTCAATTGGGTGAGTAGACCACAGGAGGAGTTCTGGGGACTTGCAGCAGCTGGCATCCTCGTGTTGCTCGCTCTACTTCTGACGATGAATTCGATTGCGGTTTACATAAGATATAAGAAGCGAATCAGATGGTGAAATCATGCTCTGGGATTTGTAGGTCGCCCTCACACTCGTGGTATTTACATACGCATGTTATACAGACATAAAACGGTATGAGGTGGATGACTGGGTGTGGGTTGTTTATGTGGTAATTGGTCTCCCTCTCGGGTTGTATTTGTGTAGAAACGAGCTTGATATATATCTAATATCGGTTGGTTTGACTGGGGCAGTGTTGACCCCCATAGCCATGCTGTCAATAAAAGAGAGAATAAATTTTGGGCTTGGTGATGTGAAGGGAATTTTTTCATTGTCTCTCGTTATACCCTTTCAATCACAGTATCATATCCAGCTTCTCCAATACATTCCATTTGCTTTGAGCTCTTTTGTTAATGCGGTTATTATAGGAGCCATACTCGTTGTTTTCCTCCGAGATAAAAACAGAATACCTTTCATGGTCCCTCTAACCCTCGGAATAATAACTGAGTTGTTTATAGGGGATTTATTCTTTGAACTCGTTTACTTTATTTCAGGTCTGTGAGGTCACAATTCCAATATTTCCTCCACCTTACTGACTATTTCATCCACTTTTATCACTATCACACCCTCAATCATTGAGAGTCTCTCTATGTTCATCAGGTCTATCTACCTCGGTTTTATCCTCACTTCAGCTGTTTTGATGGCATTGTAGGGACACATGTCAATGCAGATACCACATCCATCACACAAGGAGGTATCGATTTCATACTGGTTTATGGCTTTTTGAGGACAGGAATCCTCAGGAATGCACACCTCACATTCCTCACACACTGCCCTATCAACGAAGAGTGGGGTTTTTGAACTCAGAGCTTCGAACTCTCCCTCCACAGGCACTATAAGGGTGGGCACTCTCGCTTTTGTTGCTTGAGATATTGCGTTTGTTATCAGGTTGTCTGCAATCCCACATACAACCTTGGCTATGGTGTTTGTTGTTGTGGGGCTAACAATCAGCGTCCTATACCTCCCAAGCTGGAATCTGCCAGTCTTCGAATAGGCTCCCTTTCCCTCGTCTACAATAATCTCTTCGAGATATTCCCCTCTTGATATCTTGTTCAGTTTTGGAATGAGACCATACAACCTGCACACCTCCTCGCCAGCCGAGGAGATAAAAGTCGTTATCTTCAATTCAGGATGTCTCTTTTTCAGTATTTCCATCATATCAAAACTCTCTCTGAGTAGATGCCCTGCACCGGTAATCCCCCAAGCTATTGCATGTTGCATAATTTACACCCAACAATACATTTCCGAAAAGCTTTAAAAGAGTGTTTACATCTCGAATTTTATGGCAGTATCTACCACAGTATTGGGATTTGCTATGGCTTTGTATCTTGCAGTTGTTGTTTACCTTACTTGGTATGGATACAAGCGTACATTACGTGCTGAGGATTACATGGTATGCGGGAGGAGAATAAGCTCGTATGTGCTTGCTATATCTTACGGCGCAACTTTCATTTCGACATCTGCGATTGTGGGGTTTGGTGGCGTTGCAGGTCTGCTTGGCATGGGTCTCCTTTGGCTAACTTTTCTTAACATCTTTGTTGGTATCTTCATTGCATTTGCACTCTTCGGACCGAGGACAAGGAAGATGGGTAAGAACTTGGGTGCGATGAGCTTTCCAGAACTACTTGGAAAACGTTTCAACTCTCGTTTCATTCAGGCATTCTCTGGTGCGGTTATATTTTTGTTCATGCCATTGTACGCTGGTATCGTCATCATAGGGGCTGCAAGATTCCTTGAAGTAACATTGAGTGTTGATTATAATTTGGCTTTGCTCGTGTTCGTCATCATAATTGCTGCGTATGTGGTTGTTGGTGGCCTCATCACGGTTATGTATACCGATGCATTTCAGGGGACTATAATGTTCGTAAGTATGTTGATACTTTTGGTACTCACCTATGCCAAGTTAGGCGGCGTGACAGAGGCACATCAGGCTCTTACTGCGATGTCAAATCTCGTCCCTGAAAGCCTGAGTGCAGGTGGTATGACTGGTTGGACATCATTCCCAGTATTTGGCTCTCCGATATGGTGGACTCTTGTCTCAACACTCATCTTGGGAGTTGGAATAGGCGTTCTTGCACAGCCACAGCTTGCAGTTCGTTTCATCACAGCCCGTTCAAGTTCGTCTCTTTACAGAGCCATGTTGGTTGGCGGGGTTTTCATATTCATGATGACTGGTGTCGCCTTCCTTGTCGGTGCTCTTTCAAACGTTTACTTCTACCAGAACTATGGGAAGATTGCCGTGGAGATGGCAGGAGGCAACATTGACCTCATAATACCGACCTACATTAACGATGCCATGCCAGACTTCTTTGTGGTCATATTCATGCTCACACTTATCGCTGCTGCAATGTCCACCCTCTCATCCCAGTTCCATGTAATGGGCACATCACTCGGATACGACTTCTACAAGGGAATCGTTTCAAAGTTCAGGCAGGAGAAAACAGTACTTCTCACAAGAATCGGAATTGTAATTACGATAACAGTGTCTGTGATACTTGCATACATACTTCCAATAAGTATAATCGCAAGGGCGACAGCAATCTTCTTCGGCTTGTGTGCTGCAGCCTTCCTTCCTATGTACATTGGAGCTTTGTTCTGGAAGAGAATGACGAGGGCTGGCGCAATTGCAGGTCTTGTATCTGGAACCATTTTGTCTCTGTTCTGGCTGGTGTTTGTTCATGTAAAGGAGTCCTCTGCCCTTGGCATCTGCGAGTTCCTATTCGGAAAACCCTCTTTACTGTCAGGGACTTGGCAGTTCGTTGACCCAATCCTCGTTGCTTTTCCAATCGCTTTTGTCATCAGTGTTGTCGTAAGCCTTCTAACGAATCCACCGGATGAAGAACATCTTGAGAAATGCTTTAAGGGGGTGTGAATGTTGTTTGGGATTGAGGATCCTTATGTTTGGAGTGCTCTTGTACTATGCATACTGAGTATGATACTCTGCGCCATTTACGGAGCCCTCAGATGGAACTATGATGATGAGAAGGATGAATGAATTTAGTATATTGATAACTGGGGTAGGAGGACAGGGTGTAATCCTCCTATCCAATGTATTGGGAAGAGCTGCGATATACGAAGGATGTAAAGCAATAGCATCTGAAACGCATGGAATGGCTCAGAGGGGGGGAAGTGTGGAGTCACATGTCAGGTTATATGGGAAAATCGATGAGCATGATGAAAGTGAGCCTACACACGCCCCCCTCGGTCCTTTGATTCCTCTGGGAAAAGCGGATTTGCTGATTGCTCTCGAGCCTTTGGAGGGTGTACGGGCCTCCCGCTACTTGTCAGAGAATAGTGCGGTCGTCATGAACATATCGACAATTTCCCCCCTTTCTGTTTTGAGAGGGGAAGAGGAGATGCTAGGTATTGACGAGCTTGTGAATAGATTAAAAAAAGTGACTGAAAAAGTTGTGTGCGTCAATGCTCTTGAGACTGCCACCTCCATCGGCGAGCCAAGAAGTGCAAATATATTTTTACTCGGTGTTGCCTCCCGCCACATTCCGTTGTCAGATTCATCGTTGAGAAAGGGAATCGAGATGAGCGTTCCTGAAAAAGCTCTTGATGTGAACATGAAAGCATTCGATAGGGGTGTTATGTGTGTTCTGGGATGAAAAAATTGAAAAAATGCCAAGAGATGAATTAAAAGAACTCCAGTCCAAGAGACTCAGATATCTCGTTGACTACGTATACAGAAACTCTCCATTCTACAGAAGAAG
>Ga0180888_109_pt1 | contig 35758 bp, 37 predicted proteins | sample Deesub1362A_J573_FD_124181 | JGI IMG/M metagenome (GOLD analysis project Ga0180888, IMG submission 124181) | Methanomicrobia archaeon JdFR-19 | reverse complement strand
CTCATGGCAGACTCAACATCGAGATGGGCAGAAGCCCTCAGGGAAATATCTGGAAGACTTGAAGAGATGCCGGGAGAGGAAGGATATCCTGCGTATCTGGGAAGGAGGGTTGCGGAGTTCTACGAGAGAGCTGGTAGAGTCGAATGTCTTGGGAATGGGAAGATGGGCTCGGTATCCATAATTGGGGCAGTATCACCCCCCGGCGGTGATTTGTCAGAGCCGGTCTCTCAGAATACTTTGAGAGTTGCAAGGGTTTTCTGGGCTCTCGATGCGAAGCTTGCTCATAGAAGACACTTCCCCTCGATAAACTGGCTACAGAGCTATTCTCTGTATGTAGATACACTAGAGCAATGGTTCGTGGATAGTGTCTCTGCGAACTGGATGGAGCTGAGAAATGAGGCAATGAAGATATTGCAGAAAGAGGCTGAACTTCAGGAGATTGTCCAGCTTGTGGGTCCTGATGCACTTCCGGAGAGTGAGAGGGAAATACTCGAAGCGGCGAGAATGATTCGTGAGGACTTCCTTCAGCAGAGTGCGTTCCACGAAGTTGATACATACACATCATTGAAAAAGCAGTATCTGATGCTCAGGACGATTATGAAGTTCCACGAGAGAGCAAAGGAGGCGGTGTATTTAGGTGTGCCATTTGAGAGGATAAAGGAGATGCGGGTGAAAACAGATATTGCGAGGATGAAAGAGGTGCCAGAGGACCAGATTGAGAAAAGGATAGAGGAGATAGAAGAGATGATGAACAGCGAGTTCGATGCACTGATGAGGGGGTGAAGAATATGTTGAAAGAGTACGAGACTGTAAGAGGTGTTGAAGGCCCACTTCTTTTCGTTGAAGGAGTTGAGTCGGTTGGATATGGCGAGATGGTGGAAGTGACACTTCCCAATGGAGAAAGAGTGAGAGGACAGGTGCTTGAAACATCGAAAGGACTGGCGGTTGTTCAGATATTCGGAGATACAACAGGATTAGGAACATCTGGCACAAAGGTGAGATTTCTTGGCGAGACAGCAAGACTTGGTGTTTCTGAGGAAATGCTCGGAAGGGTATTTTCTGGTTTGGGTGAGCCAAGAGACAAGGGACCTGCGATAGTTCCAAAAGAAAAGCTTGAAATCATAGGCATGTCCATAAATCCACATTCAAGAAGACCTCCTGCCGAGTTCATCCAGACTGGCATATCCACGATAGACGGGATGAACACCCTTGTGAGGGGACAGAAACTCCCCATATTCTCCGGTGCTGGGCTACCACATAACGAGATGGCTGTTCAGATTGCGAGACAGTCGAGGGTGCTGAAAGAAGAGGAGGCGTTTGCAGTCGTTTTCGCTGCAATGGGCATCACACATGAAGAGGCTCAGTTCTTCATAAAAGACTTCGAACGCACCGGAGCCTTGGAGAGGGCGGTACTGTTTCTGAATCTGGCTGATGACCCATCGATGGAGAGACTGATTACACCGAGAATGGCTCTTACTGCTGCTGAGTATCTTGCGTTCGAACTTGATTATCATGTTCTTGTTATCCTAACAGATATGACAAACTATTGCGAAGCACTGAGAGAAATAGCATCTGCACGTGGAGAGGTTCCCGGAAGGAGAGGTTATCCCGGTTATATGTATACCGATTTGGCATCGATATATGAGAGAGCTGGATGCATACGCGGAAAGAAAGGAACAATCACACAGTTCCCGATTTTGTCGATGCCTGGTGATGATATCACCCACCCCATTCCAGACTTGACCGGCTATATCACAGAAGGACAGATCGTCATTTCGAGGGAGCTTCACAGACGTGGAATATATCCGCCTGTTGATGTCCTTCCTTCTCTATCGAGGCTGATGAACGCCGGCATAGGCGAGGGTAAGACAAGGGAAGACCATCGAGGTCTTGCTGACCAGTTGTATGCAGCATATGCAGAAGGCAGAGATGTAAGGAGCTTGTCTGCGGTTGTAGGCGTTGAGGCTCTCACAGAGGCTGACAGGAGATATCTGGAGTTTGCTGATGAGTACGAGAGAAGGTTTGTCACCCAAGGAAAATATGAGAACAGGGATATAGAGGAGACCCTCGACCTTGGATGGGAGCTGTTGGCAATATTGCCGGAGTCAGAGCTCAAGAGGGTGAAGCTTGAGCACATCGAGAAGTATGGAAGACCTATCTGGCAGAGGTTGGAAGAATTATAAAGGGGAAGAGCGATGGTTCTCGGAGAGACTGTTAAGCCGACAAGGATGGAGCTAATAAACCTAAAGAACAAGATTAAGTTAGCAAAGAACGGACACAAATTACTGAAACAGAAAAGAGACGCTTTGATACTTGAGTTCTTCAAATTGCTTAGGGAGACAAAGGATTTAGAGGGTAAACTTTACTCCCAGCTCGACAGAGCTTACGATGCGTTGGTTGAGGCAGAAATCAGTCATGGCGTGATAGCACTTGAGAACTTGGCTATTGCAATAGGCTCAATTGAGGATTTGGAGGTAAAAACAAAGAATATTATGGGTGTGAAAGTTCCGATGGTGAGCGATATTACTGTGATAAAGGAACTACTCAAAAGGGAGTGCAGTCTGTTCGAGGGCTCTGCAAAGATAGATGAGGTTCTTAGATATTTTGAAAATGCCCTTGATACTGTTATACAGATTGCAGAGAAGGAAACTTCGATAAAAAGACTTTTGAAGGACATAGAGAAAACGAAGAGAAGGGTGAATGCGATCGAGTTTGTTTTGATTCCGAAGTCTGAGGAGCAGATGGCTTACATCTCGATGAGACTCTCTGAGATGGAGAGAGAAAGTTTCTTCTCTCTTAAGAGAATAAAAGCAAGAGCAGAGGAATGAGATTAAGCTTTAAAAGAAAACTCTGGCTTGTGAAGTGGATGTGGCTCATAATGTTGATAGTCCACATCACCATCTTCACCATAGTGCTTGCGTGGTTGGTATTATGAAGCGTGAAATGTCTGGCATTGATTTGATGTGCGTAGTCGATGAGCTTCAGGAACTTAAAGAAGCATGGATTGGAAAGGTTTACCAGCATGACAATGTTGTGAGAGTAGCATTGAGTGGTAAGGGAAGGCACAATCTTCTCATAGAGCCGGGGAGGAGATTCCATCTAACACAATACCCAAAGGAGACGAGATTTCCAACATCCTTCGCTATGCAACTGAGAAAACATATGCAAGGGATGAAACTCAAGGGCGTCAAACAACACGGCATCGATAGAGTTGTTGTGGTCGAAATAGATGGAAAAGAGTTGATTGTGGAGTTATTTGCAAAGGGGAATGTTGTGCTTAGGGAGGGAGATGAAGTAATTGCGAGCCTTAGACACAAAAAGAGCTATGAGTTTCCCCCACACATTGACCCGAGGAAGATTGGTTTTGAGGAGTTCTGTGGTCTGCTATCCTCTGGGAACGTTGTGAAGACGCTTGCGGTATCTCTCGGACTTGGGAGGCTATATGCTCAAGAGGTTGTTTCAGACTCAGGTGGTGATGGTGAGTTTGAAAGGCTGTACGAGTCCATGAAAGAACTTTTTTCAAGACTCGAAAGGGAAAGAAATCCACAGATTGTTTTGAAGGATGGGGAATACATCGATTGCGTTCCAATAGACCTCTCTGTTTACGAGAACTATGATAAGATATACTTCGAGAGTATGAACAAGGCTCTTGATGAGTTTTTCAGAGTAATTGATGAAAAAAAGGAGATTAAAAGTGATGAGAAGAGCCATTTTGAGATAATAGTTGAGAAACAGAAAGAAATTCTTGAGGAGTATGAAAAAAGGAGAGAGGAAGAACATTCGAAAGGGGATTTGCTCTACGCACATTATTCTGAGGTTCAGGACATAATTTCAAAAGTGAAGGAGATTGTGGAGAGAGATTCGTGGGAGGGGGCTTCGAAAGTTGTCAAAGAACTGCCAAGTGTTGAGAGACTGGACAAAGCAAGGAAGGTAATCGTTCTCAGACTCGATGGGAAGTTGGTTGAGGTGGATGTTGAAGAGGGGATACATGCTAGCGCCCAACAATATTACAATAGAGCGAAGAAGTTTTTGAAGAAGATAGAAGGGGCGAAGAAGGCGATTGAGGAGATGGAAGAGGTAGTGGAGAGAGAGAAAAAGAGGGAGAGAAAAAGGGAAAGAAAAATGATGGAATCGGAGCATGATGAATTCTATATAGAGGACATCCCAAAAAAGAAAGCATGGTATGAGAGATTCAGGTGGTTCATATCATCAGACGGATTTCTTGTGATTGGGGGAAGGGATGCAGATACAAATGAAGAGATATACAAGAGGTACATGGAAAAGAGAGACCTCGTGATACATTCGCAAGCTCATGGAGGACCGCTTACAATAATAAAAACAGAGGGAAAGGATGTTCCACAGACCACAGTACATGAGGCATGTGTGTTTGCTGTTTCGTATTCGAATGTGTGGAAGGCTGGACAGTACGAGGGAGAATGTTATCTTGTGAAGCCAGAGCAGGTGACAAAGACTCCTGAGAGTGGGGAGTATATAAGAAAGGGTGCGTTTGTGATAAGAGGGAAGAGAGAATATTTCACAGTGCCGATTGGAGTAAGCATTGGAATCGAGAAGAAGCCATTCAGGTTGATAGGTGGACCACCTTCTGCAATCGAAAAAAGGGCATCTGTATGGGTTGAGCTTGAGCCAGGCAGATTTGCTCACAATGACATTGCAAAGAAAATTTACAAGAAGTTCGTCGAGGTTGTTGGGAGCAGGAAGATTGCGAAGAGGGTTGCCCCCCCCGAGAGGATAGTTTCGTTTCTGCCTCCAGGTACATCGAACATAAAGAGGGAAAAATTTTAAATTTACAATCTGACAAGATATAACTAGCCCGCCTTAACTCAGTTGGCAGAGTGCGCGGCTGTAGTCTTTTCATGCCTCCGGGCAGAGACCGCGATGTCCCCGGTTCGAATCCGGGAGGCGGGATGCTTTTTACTGCTTTATTCATAAAAGATTTATCTAATAACAGTGTAAAAACATAGGAGTTGAATGGGCATGTCTAATAGATCATGAGTAGAAGGGGATAGTATGGATGATGATATGGGGGAGGATATAATAAAAAATTTAACCACTGAAAAGGATTTGTATACACTTTTTGAAAAGGCGTTGGTTGGCATCTATGTGATACAAGATGATGTTTTGAAGTATGTAAATCCTTATTTTTGCAGGATGCTTGGCTACACAAGAGACGAGTTAACCGGGATGAAAGCGCTCGACATCGTGCATCCAGAGGATAGGCAGATGGTTGGGGAGGCCATAGAGAAAAGAATAAAAGGGGAGATTGAAGAGGTACATTATACACCGAGATTTCTCACGAAAGATGGGAAGACAGTATACACAGAGGCACTCGGAGTCCGTGTTTGTTATGATAAGAGACCAGCTATCTTGGGGACTCTCATTGACGTTACGAGATATTTTGAAGAGAGAGAGGAACAAATGCGTTTAAACGAAATTCTTCTAACTCTCAGGAACATCAACCAAATCATTGCAAGGGAGAAGGATAGGACGAAGCTGATAGAGACCGCTTGTAGAATCATTTTTTCTGGCCTGAGATGCGGAGGTGTGTTGTTATCCACCCCATACGGGAATTTCCTTTACAGAGGGGATAATGTTGTTTATGTCGATGTTTTACCACCATGTGTTGGTAAGGAAAGGGTTCTGGAATGTCCTCACAGTTCTTGTCCATTTGAGTGGTGCAGAGGTGTGATGAACGTTGCTTTTGATTATAAAGGCATACATGCTTCTCTCTCACTTTTCACGAGTGTGTTTTACCCAACAGAGTTTTTAAAAGAGGTGGTGGATGATATCGCAGTTGCCCTCTACTCTCTCAAACTTGAGGATGAACTGAGATGGAGCGAAGTGAAGTTCAGGAGCATTTTCCAGCAATCAGATGATGGTATGGCAATTGTGGATGAGGATGGAAAGATAATCGAGGTCAATGAAAAGATGGGAGAAATTGTTGGTAAAAATATAGAGGGTATGTGGGTGCATGAAGTCTTCAATACGAGTTCGGATGAGTTTAAATCCTGCGACAGAGTCTTCCAACTATTTTCGTTCCCTGTGGAGATAGGAAAAAAGAAACTGCGTGTGATAAGGCTAACTGACATCACTGCTGAGAAAGAAAAGGAAGTTTTACAGGAAAAACTTGCACATGCAGACAGGCTTGCAATCGCAGGCACGCTTGCTGGAGGGGTGATACACGAGATAAACAATCCTCTTTCTGTGATCACTCTGAATCTTCCTCTCCTTAGAGAGGCAAGAGGGGATGAGAAAGAGGAAATAATAAGGGATATGGAGGAGGCAACACAGAGGATTCAAAACATCGTAAAGGATTTGCTGGAGTTTGTGAAGAGGGACAGAGGTATTGGAGATGTTGATTTGAAGGATGTGGTGGAAAGCTCACTGAGAATCCTGTCCCACAAACTAAAGAATGTGGTGGTTAAATGCGAGTTGGAAAATGTAAGTGTGTCAGCCCATAGAGGAAAGCTTGAGCAAGTTGTCATAAACATCGTCGATAATGCCATTTGGTCTCTCAACCAGAAGTATCCTGAAATGAACGAGAATAAGATTCTGAGAATAAGGACTTACAAGGAAGGAGATAATGCCATAATAGAGATAGAGGACAGAGGAATAGGGATGTCAGAGGATGTGAGAAAACGCATCTTCGACCCATTCTTCACAACAAAGGAGGAAGGGACTGGACTGGGGATGTGGGTTGTGTATAACATTGTAAAGACACATGGTGGGGAGATATCTATTGAATCGAAGGAAGGAGAAGGAGCAAAGTTCATCATAACACTGCCAACGGAATTACCCCTTCAGGAGTTGTGAAGTCTCCTCTTTGTTTTCATTTCTTATTCTTCTCTCCCTCCAAAATCCTCTTCACTTCTTCGTAGCTTGGTAGCTTTCCAGCAAGCACAACCTCCCCATCCACAACAAGTGCAGGAACCGTAAACACACCATGGTCTATGATATCGTTGATATCCTTTATTCTCACAATCTTAGCATCTATTCCCATCTCATTCACAGCTCTCTCAACCATTTCATAGACTTTCTCACACCTCTGGCATCCAACACCCAGAATCTTTATTTCCATATGCCTCACCTCTCCTTCATAACTTCCTTATTCACATTCTCATCAGACCATATAAAACACCTGATATAATAGACACAACAATGACCAGAGAAATATATGCACCCGTACGCTTTCCACCCATTATCCTGTATATCACGAGCATATTTGGAAGACTGACTGCGGGACCTGAAAGTAGCATGGCAAGTGCTGGCCCACTCCCCATTCCAAGCACCATCAACCCTCCAACAATCGGAACCTCAACGAGCGTGGCAAAATACATCACCGTGCTAACAACCGATGCTATAGAGACGGAGAGAAGACCTCCACCAAGCCATCGGGCTATTGCATCTGGTGGCAGTATTTGAACAATGATTCCCATCAGGAATATACCTATCAGCAGGGGTGGGAAAATCATTCTAGTAAGGAAAGCCGTCTCACGCATCCATCCACCTATATCTTCCCTGCTGAACCATCTCATAGATAGATATGCTGTGATTGTGATGAGGATGACCATCAGGAGGATGACAGCTGTTGTAGATACAACTTCCTCTAAGCTTTCTCCAATTGCACCCCCAACCAGAAGAATCAAAACGAGCAGGGCGAATATTATTCCAACTTTTTTATCTTCTTCATACTCCCCGACATCCCATTCAACTTTACGCTCTCTCTCGAACAATGCACTCATTACGATTCCTATGAGTATGGAAAATAGTATGGCAGTAATAGCTCTTGCAACACCAAGCTCAATACCAAGTGCTCTTGCAGTATACACTATGGCAAGCACATTTATGGCAGGGCCAGAGAACAGGAAGGTGGTTGCCGGACCTATTCCAGCACCCCTTTTGTATATCGAACCGAAGAGAGGTAGGATTGTGCAACTGCAAACAGCAAGCAAGAACCCTCCAAGGGCTGCAACCAAGTACGCGGTTTTCGAACCACTCCCCAAGTACTTAAGCACCGTCTCTTTGGAGAACAGAGAAGATATCAATCCTGCGATGAAGAAAGCTGGAACAAGGCACGTGATGACATGGAGTGATAAATACTCGCCAACGAATTCAAGAGCACCCACAAATATGTCAAACTGCAACACCCTCACTTCCTGTTCTGGCAGTCAAAACAAATCGCAACATCCCTCAAAACATTCACATAGAATTCTTTCCCGCACACTGAACACTTCACAGAATATAGGGACCCTTTTTTCTTTATATTCTGCTTGAGCATTGCCATTGCGGAACAGCACACACTTTCATCTCGTCTCATGAGAATACAATATAATGAGAATATTAAAATTTTTCCCTATTATGATGGCTTGATTATTTGGGGTGTGAAGTTCAGTAGTTTTCAGAAATCAGTTTGTTTTTTATATCTCTAATAGCTTTTAAAGCATCTTTTGCAACCTCATACGGGGGCATACCCTCAATCTCTGCTCTGACAACCCCCTCATCAAAAGGTATCATTCCCAGTATTGGGATATTCAACTCTTCCAGCAGATTAACCACTTTATCGCACTCACCTCTCACCTTATTCAGTACTGCCACCACATTCTCTATCCCTATATCTCTACTGAGTTTTTTTATCCGTTCAGCAGTTTGTACAGCCTTCAGCCCATTTTCCACCACCACAATCATGACATCGAATCCTTTAGCAGTCCCTCTTCCGAGATGCTCTATTCCAGCCTCCATGTCCATCACAATCAACATGTCTGTTTTCAGGAGATATCTCAGAAGAGCCCTCAAGAAAGATGATGCAGGACACATGCACCCTGTCCCACCCTTTTCGAGCGTTCCCATAACGAGCAACCTCACACCACACGGAGTTATAATACCGAATCTGTCAAGGATGTCATCCACTTTTGGATTGTATCTGAACAGTCCATTTCCCATCGAAACCCTTTCTTCTATGAGGTCTTTATAGGATGTGAGTGGAGGGGGTGTTTCAGAGCCGAGCACAGAAGCAAGATTCATATCTGGGTCTGCATCTATTGCCACCACCCTATTCGAATCTTCTGCTAAGAGACAGGAGAGCAAGCCAGCAAAAGTTGTTTTCCCCACTCCACCCTTTCCACTCACAGCTATCTTTTTCGAGTTCAAGATCGAAGTTGAACTCAAACTCAAAATACCTCCTCATAGGGATGTATAACGATTCCATTAGGGGTTATTTCATATGGGTGTATCTTTGTGCTGTGTTTCGTCCCTCGCATCTTATAGACTTCGAGGGTGTGGGTTCTCATGTTGTTAACTTGTTTGTAGTACATCACAATCACACCGTCGGTGACGAAGTTCTCGACTCCGAACCTTGTTATCTCTCCCTCTCTTGTGATTTCGCAAGTTAGCAGAGAAGTGAGACCAAGAATCTCAAGTGTTATGCTTAGCTTGAGTAGCTCAATTCTTATCTTTCCAACATCTCCTATAAGAAATCCGAGAGAAGTTGTTGAATCCACCACACACCTCTTTGCATCAATCTCGTCCTGAATCGTGATGATGGTGTCGAGGAGTGAGTTCATATCAAACGGCTTGATTTCAACATACCTCTCGTTTGATGGAAGTCCTATCTTTGTGGAGCATGCGTCAATGATGGCAATCAAATTCTCATCTTCGAGTGTTTCAAGGTCCCACCCAAACATTGAAGCATTAGCCCTTATGTGTTCTGGTCTCTCTTCAGTTGCGATAAATATGCCGGACTCGCCATATTCCAGCACACCTTTGTAAAGGTATTGAAGACAAAAGTTTGTCTTACCTGCTCCAGATGTTCCTGAGACCAGATAAGACCTTCCTCTCAGAAATCCCCCCTCACAGAGTTCATCAAATCCTGGAATTCCACTTGGAACTCTTCTGGAGAGTGTGCTCTCAAGCTCTCCCATATACCAAATGGTTTTTACGCTTTATTATATAAATGGAATGGTTTATTATGATTGCGAGGAAGCTCGTGCATATATGCGGTGGGATGGTGTATGCTTTCGTTTCTTTATGGGAGTATGCCTCCCTTTTCCTCCTCTTATTACTGCCTATTTTCATTGTTTTGTACATATACAGTCCGAGTCTGAAAGTGTTTGAGAAGGAGGGCGAATGGGTCGCCAAGGGCGCTTTCATGTTCCATATCGGTGCGTTGTTATGTGTTCTTTTATTTCCGCCGCCTATATGTGCTGGTGCGATTGCAATATGTGCGATGGGCGATGGCTTCTCTGCCATAGGAGGGAAGTTAGTAGGAGGGAGATTACACATTCAGTTGAGAAATAACAAGACGATTGAAGGATTTCTTATTGGAATTTTGTTTGCATTTCTTGGTGCTTTGATTTTTCTGTTCCCCTCTATGGCATTTGTTGGGGCACTATGTGGTATGTGTACTGAGCTTCTCACCCCTAGATACATCGATGACAATCTAAGTGTGCAGTTGTGTGCAGGGGTTGGGATGATGCTGTATAACAATATTTATATATGAGCAGTATACACATATATGTAGACAACTTAAAGTTGTTAACAGGAGGTGATAAAGATGGTGAGGAGAAGGAGACCATTCAGGGACTTGTTTGGCTTTGGTGGTTTCGGTGATATTTTCGATGAGATGGACAGAATGATGGAAGAGTTCATGGAGAGCTTCAGAGGACTCCGTCCAGGAGAGTTGAGAGAAGGCGAGCCCATGGTGTATGGGTGGTCGATGGAAGTAGGGCCTGATGGTATCCCCAGAATTCAGGAGTTCGGAAATGTAAGGCCCACTCGCGGAGGATTTGTTGAGAGGGGTGTGAGAGAACCATTCACAAGCACAATGATCGATGAGGAAAATGACGTTCTGAGAATCACTGCAGAGCTTCCTGGTGTATCCAAAGAAGACATCAATCTCTCAGCAACCGAGAACAGCGTGACAATCGAGGCAAAAACAAAAGAAGGAGAGAGAAAGTACTACAAAGTTCTGACAGACCTGCCAGAGATTGACCCAGACAGTGCAGAGGCAATGTATAACAATGGCGTTCTCGAGGTTACGTTTAAGCTCAAAGAGAGACCTGAGAGAAGAGGGAAGAGAATTGAAGTTAAATAAAAATTGACAACTGAATAGGGTGATTTGTATGGAAGAGGTATTGAAGGTAGCTGAGGCAAGAGCATCTGATGTTGGAAAGGGCATTGCAAGACTTGACCCACAGATAGAGCGTAAATTGGGCCTCAGAACCGGAGATGTAATAGCGATAGAAGGGACGAAACAAACTGTTGCAAAAGTCTGGCCTGGGTATCCAGAGGACGCAGGCAAGGGCATAATAAGGATGGATGGTGTGACGAGAAAGAACGCAGGATGCAGTATAGACGACAAAGTGAAGATAAAGAGAATCTCAACAAAGCCAGCTAAGAAGATAACACTTGCACCAACCGAACCACTGAGGATAGTAGGTGGTGAAGAATATCTCGCTCACATTCTTGAGGGTAGAGTACTCACAAAGGGAGATATGATAGAGATTCCCGTCATGGGGAGGAAGATTGACCTCATCGTTACCGCATATCAACCCCCAGCAGAGTCTGTGATGGTGTCGTTTGATACAGAGATAGTACTGTCTGAGAAACCAGCAAAAGAGGAACTTGTCAAAGTGCCCAGAGTCACATATGAAGACATTGGTGGGTTGAAGGAAGAGGTCAAGAAGATAAGGGAGATGGTAGAGCTTCCCATGAAACATCCAGAACTCTTCGAGCGTCTTGGAATCGAGCCACCCAAAGGTGTTTTGCTCTACGGACCTCCCGGAACTGGAAAGACGTTGCTGGCGAAGGCTGTTGCAAATGAAACCAACGCTCACTTCATATCAATAAGCGGTCCTGAAATCATGAGCAAGTACTATGGAGAGAGTGAGCAACGCCTCAGGGAAATCTTCGAAGAGGCGGAAGAGAACGCCCCATCCATCATATTCATAGACGAACTTGATTCAATTGCACCGAAGAGAGAAGAGGTAACGGGAGAGGTTGAGAGAAGGGTTGTCGCTCAACTTCTTGCCCTCATGGACGGGCTTGAGGCAAGGGGCAAAGTGGTTGTGATAGGCGCAACCAACAGACCAAATGCTCTCGACCCCGCACTCAGACGCCCTGGCAGATTTGACAGAGAAATCGAGATAGGAGTGCCAGACAAAGAAGCAAGGTTTGAAATTCTTCAGATACATACGAGAGGCATGCCTCTTGCGGACGATGTTGACCTTGAAAAGATTGCAGAGATGTGCCATGGATATGTTGGAGCTGACCTTGCAGCCTTATGCAAAGAGGCGGGNATGAGAGCTTTGAGAAGAATCTTGCCTGAAATAGAGTTGGAAGTTGAATCTATACCCGCAGATGTTCTGAACAGTATTGTGGTCACAAAGGATGATTTCTATGAAGCGTACAAAGAGCTTCAACCCTCTGCGATGCGGGAGGTGTTTATTGAGAGACCAGAAGTGAAATGGGACGATATCGGTGGACTTCAAAATGTGAAACAAGCGCTCATCGAGGTTGTGGAGTGGCCTCTGAAGTATGGGTATCTGTATGAGCATCTGAGGGCGAGAATTCCCAAAGGCATCTTATTGTATGGACCTCCCGGAACTGGAAAGACGTTGCTGGCGAAGGCTGTTGCAAATGAAAGTGAGAGCAACTTCATAAGCGTTAAGGGTCCAGAATTCCTCTCGAAGTGGGTTGGTGAGAGCGAGAGAGCTGTCAGAGAGACATTCAGAAAGGCAAAACAGGCTGCTCCATGTGTGATATTCTTTGACGAGTTGGATGCAATCGCACCCACAAGGGGTGCTGGGTTTGGTGATTCCCATGTTACTGAGAGAGTGATATCACAGATGCTCACCGAACTCGATGGGATTGAGGAGCTTCATGATGTGGTTGTGATTGCAGCAACCAACAGACCAGATCTCATAGACCCAGCACTGCTGAGACCTGGAAGATTCGACCGTCTCATTTATGTTCCGCCACCTGACAAAGAATCGAGAAAGGAGATTCTGAAGATACATCTGGGTGGAACACCACTTGATGACGATGTGAACCTTGACGAGATTGTCGAGAACACTGATGGCTATACAGGGGCAGACCTTGAAGCAGTATGCACAGAGGCAAAGATACTTGCAATCAGGGAAGCAATCGAGAGTGGAAAGGTGAAGCCAGAGGACCTTTCAGAGGTCAAAGTGAAGATGAAGCATCTGTATGATGCACTCGCAAAGGTAAAACCCCTTTCCTCGGATGAGCTTCAGAGGTATGTCAGAATCGCAGAGAAATTCAAAGAGCATTGAGTAGGTGAGGAGTGTGACACATAGGGGCGACAGATCCAGAAACACAAAGACAAAGATACATCCTGATATAGTGCTGAGACTTGTTGAGAATCCTCTAAGAAGGAGGATTCTTCAAAAACTTGCTTTGGAAGCAAGATACACTCTTGACCTTTCCAAAGAATTGGGTGTGAGCCAGCAAGCTATATGCAAGCATCTGCGCCTTCTTGAAGAGGCGGGACTTGTAAGTTCGCGCATACAAAAAAGTTCATGTGGCCCTCCAAGGCTTTACTACGCCCCTACTCGTCACTACTCAATCAGCATAGCATTTGGTCCAAGCATGTTTGAGGCAAGTGTGGAAGAGTACAGAAATAATGAGGTAAGGGCGGTGATGAAAGACTTCGAAAAGATGCTTAGTGAAATTCCTTCTCTCAGTGAGAAAATGGAAGCTTTGGAGAGAATTGTCGAGGAAACAGAAAAAGAACTTGATATGTTGAGGGCAAGATTGAGAGAATTGTACCTGAGAAAGGGACTTGCAGAGAGATGGGCAAGAAGTCTCGGTAAAGTCTGATTTTATTTTTATTTCACCCTCTTGCCAGCGCCTGCCCTCCTCTCTGGAGAGATTATGATGGGTGTGCCATTGTCATCAACAGCCAAGAGCATGCCCTCTGACACAACACCGAAGAATTTTGTTGGTCTCATATTCGCCACCACTATGACCTCACGCCCTATGAGGTCATCGGGTCGATAACATTCACCAATCCCCGCAACTATCGTCCTTACCTCGTCTCCCATATCCACATTCAATTTTAGAAGTCTGTTTGCTCCTTTTATTCGTTCGACATCCTTCACAACTCCAACTCTAATATCGAGCTTCTTGAAGTCTTCGTATGTGATTTCTATTTTCGTCTCTTTTTTCCCTATCCTTTCGTTCAGGATGTTCTCCATCCTCTTCACATCAGCATCCTCAATTCTTCGGAATAATGGCGTAGGCTTCAATATCTTTGTACCACTTTCCAATTCAACAAGAGCGTCATCAAACCTCATCCGGTGGACATCTGAACCATCAAAACCCATCATCGAGAAGGCTCTCTCCATTGCACTTGGAATAACCGGCTCGAACAATATACACAAAGCCTTGCAGAGTTGGAGGCACCCTTTTATTATCTCTCTACATCTTGCTTCATCTTCCTTGACCTTCTTCCACGGCTCCCCCTTCTGGAAATAAGAGTTTCCAAAGTCTGCAAGAGCCATCACAAGGTCGCAGTACTGTTTGAATTCATATCTCTCGTTTGCTTTTATTACTTCGTCTATGGTCTTTGATATTTTCTCCATTATCTCATCGTCGATGTTTCCGTTTGGGACTGCACCGAAGTTTCTATATGCGAATGTAAGGGTGCGGTGGATGAAGTTCCCGAGCGATGCAACCAACTCTTGGTTATTCTTCTCTGCAAACATCTTCCAAGAGAAATTCAAGTCCTTAGTGTGAGATGTATAACTCGCTATGTAATATCTCAAAACATCTGGGTCAAATTCATTTTTGAGATAATCATCCTCAACCCATACCACATATCCTCTGCTTTTTGAAAAAGTCTTGTCTTCTATTTTCACCATCCCAGATGCAACAATTGCGGAGGGTAGCCCATATCCAGCTCCTTTCAACAGAGAAGGCCAGAATATACAGTGGTGGTAAACGATATCCAATCCTATGAAATGTACAATCGGTTTTCCATTCATCCAAAATCCTTTCCAGTCCTCACCATGTCCTTCACACCATTCCTCTGTGAAGGATATGTAGCCGATGGGGGCATCCACCCACACATACACAACGAGGTCGTCCCTTCCCGGAAACCTCACACCCCATTCCAGATTTCTCGTTATGCACCAGTCCTTCAATTCTCTTCTCACCCATTCCTTTGCGTAGTTTATTGCATGAGGAGTCCCATCTACCCCATCAAGATAATCGAGCAGAAAATCTCTGAATGCAGATAGTCTGAAAAAGAAGTGTTCCTGCTCTCGATATTCTGCAGAATTTCCACAAATTTTACACTTCGGCTCTTTTATCTCTCCAGGCTCAAGATGTGCTCCACATCCTTGGTCACACTCATCACCACGTGCAACTGCACCACAGTGAGGGCATATTCCTTCGACGTATCTGTCTGGTAGAAATCTATCACAAACAGGACAGTATGCAAGTTCTACCTTCTTTGGGTATATATATCCAGCATTCATATTTCTCATTACGATGTCGTGTGTTCTTGCATGGTTTGTTGGCGAGTCTGTGCTTCCGTAGTAGTCGAAGCTTATGTTCAGTTTTCTGAATATCTCCTGAAAATGGGAATGGTAGATCTCAACGAGTTCTTTTGGTGTGAGCCCTTCCTTCTCAGCATTTATCACTATTGGAGTCCCGTGTGTATCAGAACCGCATACAAAAAGTGGATTTCTTCCTTGTTTTCTCAAAACTCTCACATATATGTCCGCAGGAATGTATGTTCTGAGGTGTCCTATGTGAGCTTTTCCGTTTGCATATGGGAGACCACACGTCACGAGGACGTCTCGTTCGCTGTTAGTACCCTGTTCCCTCATCTCCTCTCTCCTCTGATAACTTCATATTTGTATTTTATCAGTTAAATGTCTCATTTGTAAGGATACCTCATAACCCTTCCACATTCAAGACATGTGATACAAGTTCTTCTGTTTTTTAGTCTGACTCTTGCGTTTTTTCCATATACAAGAAACCTTCCACACCCTTTACATATCCTCCTCTTCAACCACTTTGGCATCCTCACTCTATGTCTCATAGATATCTTTCTTGCAAGCGAGACGTATCTGTGGCTTCTTTCAGGATGTTTGTCAAACTCCTCCTCTGCAAGTCTGAAAAGTATCTGTATTCTCTCATTTGCTATCTTTTTTATTACCTCTCTACGTCTCCTCCTCATCAAGGTGATATGTGTAGTTAGATAAGTTAAGTTTGACTGTTTTCACTCTTGCGTTCTACCCAACAGACTCCTCTTCACAACATCGAGAGCAACACTTATTCTTCCGTTTTTAATCTCCCTCCATAAGAATTTTGGTCTTAGATAGAATCTGAGATAGCAGTATTTCAGAAACCGAGATATTTCTGTCGGTGAAAGAAACTGATTCTTAAGAATTGGCTTACCAGCGGTGTATTCATCGAAATTTTCAGTAAGCAACAACCCATTTTTCTTTGCCTCGTTGTATATGTCTGTACCGGGGTAGGGGGTAAGAATTGAGAACTGAGCGTAGTCTGGGTCAAGCTCCAGTGCAAACTTCAATGTATCCTTCATGTCCTTTTTCGTCTCGAATGGAGCCCCTATGATGAACGAGCAGATTGTTAGTATTCCTATCTTCTTCGTAATCTCGACAGCTCTTTTCACTTGTTCAAGTTTTATCTTCTTTTTGTAATAATTCAGAACCTTTTCACTTACACTTTCAACCCCATAGTATATGGCAGAACAGCCTGCTCTTTTCATGCTCTTCAACATACCCACATTGATGGTATCAACTCTTGAAGAACAGCTCCAGCTAATGTCCAATTTCCTTCTTACAATTTTGTCACATATCTCCTCTACCCTCTTTTTGTTGAAAGTAAACGTATCATCACCGAATGCTATGTGTTTTGCACCAAAATCTTCAACGAGCCATTCGATCTCATCAACAACATTATCTGCACTTCTCATTCTGAACTTATGTCCCATGAACAACGAGGAGGAACAGTAACGACACTTGAATGGGCACCCTCTTGATGTTATCATAGGAAAGTTGTTGAGCCTCTTCCCAAGAAGAGTATACTTCTCCAGTGGCATCAAATCGTATGCAGGGAATGGAATAGAGTCAAGATTTTCAATTCGCCCTCTTGGAAGATTTGCAACAACCTTTGTTGAATCTTTAGCATCTTTGTAAAAAACACCCTCAACACCATTTAGACTCTCATCCCCCTCAACTCTCTCAGCCACCTCCACGATAGTTCTCTCCCCCTCTCCAATGCAAACAGCATCTACACACGGAAAAGCGTCATATGGTCTGAAGCTCACATGCACTCCTCCAAGTATCACGAAGATGTGAGGCAATCTCTCCTTTATTGCACAGGCATATCTGAGAGCTGAGGAGAAAGTGGGGGTTGTGGATGTTATTCCAACAATGAAACTGTCCTTCACCTTCTTTATAATCTCATCAATACTGAGATTCTCCACCGCATTGTCCAATATCCTTACTCTGAATCCACTTTTTCTCAATACTGAGGCGAGATAACCAAGACCCAAGGGTGGTGTGGATATTCCAAGCTTTTTCACAACCTCCACAGGTGCATCTGGATTAATGAGTGATATCATAACACACCTCTTTATTCCCACAATTCAATATGCATCCCGGGTCCGGCATCAGATAGTCACCGAAACAATTGTATGCTCTTGCCCTACACCCACCACAGTAGTATCTGTACTCGCACGTTCCACATCTTTCCAGGATGTCTCTGTCTCTCAACTCTCTAAGGATGTTGCTCTCCTTCCACAACTTCTCAAGGTCATCCTCCCTAATGTTACCTATTTTGAGTGGGAAGAACACACATGGCTGTATGTCTCCATTCGCCCTCAACGAGATGTAGAACCTGCCAGCACCACATCCACCTATGAAGTCGGCAAGCCCCCTAACACCCACGTTGTAAAAGTGAGTTGGTACATACTCTGCATCACGTTCCATCACAATCCTTGCAAATTGTGGTGCTGTGGAGAGAATGCTTATGTTTGATGTTTTGTTTTTTTCGTAGAGTTTGTTGAGCAGTTTTTCCCTCATTTCTGGTGTGATATCAAGCTCCCTACCTAAGACTGTACCACCTCTGCCCGTGGGGATAAAGTTGTAGTGCATGAACCAACTGACGCCCAGTTTTTCACATAAATCAATTACAGGGTCGACATCGTTGTAGTTGAACTTCGTAACAGTCATCGATACATTCACAAAGAATCCTTCTTTGACACTATTTCTTATTCCTTCCACTGTCTTGTCAAATACACCGCTCATCCCTCTGAACTCTTCATGTGTCTTTTTCATTCCATCAAGACTTATCTGGACATAACTAACACCATTTTCCTTCATCCTCTTCGCCATATCTTCTGTGATGAGGGTACCGTTTGTTGCAATTGCAACATACATTCCCTTCTCGCTTGCGTAGTTTGTCAGCTCGAAAATGTCCTTTCTCACCAACGGCTCTCCACCAGAAAACGCCAGAATTGTTATACCGAATTTATCAAGTTTGTCTATTACATCGAGTGCCTCTTCTGTTGTGAGTTCATCTGGTAATGGCTTCCCAGCTGTTGCATAACAGTGTTTGCACTTCAGGTTGCATCCATAGGTAATGTCCCATACGAGCTGAAAAGGTGCCCCGGGTACAAACGGCTTCCTCACACCAAACAGTGCAAGTCCCTTTATTACACTTGCAAGCCCTTTTCTCCAATATGCATCCTTGAACTTCTCTTTGAGGGCATCAACACTGATATCAAATGTTTCTGCTCCCTTTTTAAGAACGGGGGTTGCCATTTTTTCTGCAAGCTTGCATTTCCAACAGGCATTCTTTCTAACACCTGTAAAGAGTTCAAGAACAACCTCTACTCTGTTCTTCCCACATTTTTCACAGTATCCAGAAATGCTGATAAGAGCCTCCCTTGTGATTGGGTTGTTGATATATTCTGAAAACAAGTTAATTTTGTTTATCATTATTTTAACTATTATATGATATTTTTGTATTTTAATCTTTCGAAGAAGAAAAAATTCGAGTATTTTTCTACAATCTCTGCACAAACCTAAAACAGGAAGTATTTGAGAGAGTTGTTTTTGTCCTATATCACCATGGACTGGCTTATAAATCAAAAAGTTTATATATGATGGAAGGCAACTACCTACCGGGTATTACCTCCAAGGTAATATACCTCCTCTCCCTTTTATTTTTCCGCCCCCCACTAACCCCCCAATTTTGGTAAAGGGGAGGCTTACAAATTCGTGGTTAGAATTGCTGAGGTAAATTCAGAGCATTTCTATATTGGGTTGCGTTGTATTGTTCCACCGCATCTCTCAGTTGTAATTTTTATATATCGATAGATTTGTATGATATTGATATCTCATAAGTTGTGAGAGGCTTCTTAAATCGATAGATTAAGTGGGCGCGTAGCCTAGCCAGGATAGGGCGACAGCCTCCTAAGCTGTAGACCGGGGGTTCAAATCCCTCCGCGCCCGTTTTTAATTGTAATCGACAAAAGAGATGTTAAACCGCTAAATAAAACCCCTATGAGTAAAGAATACTTGAATCCCTCCATGAAGTGTTCAACTTCTGTAACACTGAATATTCCATGGGTGTGGAGAATAGCGGGGGGAACAAGGCTGTAGAGAACGAATCCCGCAATTGCAATTCCGAGCAACATCCCCACATTTCTCATAGTCGACAGAGTTCCCGACGCAAGTCCAAGATATATTTTTGAAACACTACCCATTACAGCACTGTTGTTCGGGGTCTGAAATATCGAGTTTCCAAGTCCGCACATGGCAAGCCATAACACAACATCTTTGGGAGCACTGCTTGGGGAAAGCAAACTCATCATAAAGAATGAGAAAAGACATATCAAGGCACCGAGAGTTGTCGGAAGTCTTGTCCCTATTTTGTCTGATATGATTCCACTGAATGGTGCCACGAAGAGCATGATGGCTGCGGGTGTTGCCATAATCATTCCAACGATGTCAGGCTTAAGACCAAGCACCTTCATGAGATAGAAAGGTGTGAGGAATACGACCATGTAAAATGAGCAATAAGTCAGCAACGTCCCAGTTATACCAAAAGAGAACGTTCTGTTCAGAAATAGCTCAAAGCTAATAATGGGGTTTCTTGATTTCTTTTCAGCATATATAAAGAGGAAAGCAAGCACAGGTATAAGAGGTGCCATAAAATTCTTCCCTTGAAGAAGAAGTAAAGTAGATGTGAGGAATAGTGTGAATAATGATGCTCCCAAGACATCAATCTTCTCTTCCTTTCGAGATTTGTACTCTGGGATCACTTTCTTTGCCCAGTAGATACCAACTATACTGAGTGGTATATTTACGAGGAATATGTATCTCCATCCAATATATGCAGTTATCAAGCCTCCCATGGATGAGCCGAGCATGAGACCAATCGCTATACTCGTGGCATTGATCCCAAGTGCAGTTCCTCTTTCTTTTCTTTTGAAGACTGATGTGATGATTGCAAATGAGACCGACATTATCATGGCTGCAGATATTCCCTGAATAACTCTGAACAGTATGAGAGAGTGGATTGTGGGGGAGAAAGCACAGAGTGTTGAGGAGATAACGAATCCGATTAGACCATTGATGTATATTCTTTTGTATCCAAGAATATCTCCAAGTCTACCAAAAAGTATGAGCAGACTGCACACCACAAGCAAATAACCCATAAGAACCCATTGAGCCTCAGAAAACCTTGCACCAAACCAGTCCATGATTACTGGAAGAACAGCATTGACCATACTCACATTTATCGGAACTATTATAGTCCCAAGCATCACTGCGCCCAACACCGACCATTTTCCCATCAGTTAAGTTTATATCCCTACCAAGATAAAAAACTGAAGGGCGGGGGTTGCCTAGCTGGTCAATGGCGCAGGGTTGAGGGCCCTGTCCCGTAGGGGTTCGTGAGTTCGAATCTCACCCCCCGCATATTTTTACTGGTAAATTTTAAATAGGGCAGGAGCCATACATTAGGTGATGAAGCCGAATAAAGGCAAGACCCAGACAATCAAGGACAGAGCCATCTACGTTTATCTGCCCTCGCTTGAGATGGTCGAGGACTGGAAGATGAGAGCCAAGAAGGCAGGGGTATCGATTTCCAGATTCGTTGTGGAGAGGGTTGAGGATTCGATTCGAAGGGAGGACGGGGAGAAGGGTTATGTGAGCAGGGCAGAGCTCATAAGCAGGATAAAAGAGGCAGAGGATGAGCTGAAAAGGCTCAGGGATGAGAACAGGCTTTTGAGAAGGCTTGTGGACAATCTGGATAACGAGCTGAGACATTACCGAGCACAATCATTCTTGAGCTCTGAGGGCATAAGGAAATTTGACAGAGAGCTCATAGAGCTGCTTAGAAGGGGTGGCTCGTACACGCAGGAGGAGATTCTTGAGTATCTGAACATAGACCCTGCTGATGCTGAGCTGGTGAGGGCAATTAGCATACAGCTCGAGGCTCTTGAAGATTACGATCTGGTCGAATACAAGGGAAGGGGGTGGAGATGGAAAGGGTGAACCTGATACAGAATCCAACGGAGGAGTTCTGTAAGGACTGCAGACTGAGGGGGATGACTGAGGAGAGCATACGGAGGTACAGGTCGAGCATCAAAGTATTCCTGAATTTTATTCAGGAGAAAGGAGTTGGCATAGATGAGGTTGATGCATACATCCTCAGAGATTTCCTGCAGTATCTGATTTATGAGAGAAAGGCAAAACACAAGACAGTTGAGAATTATTTCTCTGCACTCTCAGCCTTCTACGATTATCTTGTTTTTGAGGGGATGGTAAAAAGCAACATCATACTTCCATTCAGGAAAAGATACCTGAAGAGATACAAGAATGACTTTGACAATTCTGAGAGAAAACTCCTGAACGTTGAAGAGATGTCAAGACTCATCAACTCCATAATGGATCCGAGGGATAAAGCAATAGCTACAGTGTTTGCAAAGACCGGCATCCGGAGGGGAGAGTTGCTGAGGATTGACATAGACGACATAGACTGGGAAGAGTGTTCGATAACTCTGAAGCCGACACCGAAGAGAAGCAACCGTGTTGTGTTTTTCGATGAGGAATGTGCAGTTGTACTCAGAAGATGGCTGATGGTCAGGGAGAAGCTCAATCCACCAACCGAGGCGCTGTTTGTGAACTATCAAACCATGGAGAGGCTGGACAGGAATGGCGTCTGGTTTGCAATTGTCAAGTATGCCATTCGCCTAGGCTTCCACAACCCAGACTCATCCAGACTGGAAGACCATTTCGGGCCTCACTGTTTCAGACACTGGTTCACGACATGGCTTCTGAGGAATGGCATGCCACGTGAGTATGTCAAGGAGTTGAGAGGAGATAAGAGGAGAGAGGCCATAGACATATATCACCACATAGACAGGGAGGAATTGAGAAAAACATATTTGGCATGCATACCAAAGCTTGGAATCATCTGAATTATTATTTTATATCACGATTTTTCTGAATGCATTGCTCTCAGGGCCATATTCACTCTTCATAACTCCATTTAAAAAACAGAGCGATCGCCTTATCCCTTGTATATGGTATGGATTCGATCCACTTCACCAGTCTTCTCCTGTCTTCTTCAGATAGATGCATCTGTGTTGCATCGACCGCTTGCTCAATATCTCCTGATGGGTGTGCAAGGTAGTAATTCAACGAGTAGATGAAATCCCTGAACAAGACTATGGGTGCTATGGGCAGTGAGAGTGGACCTAGCAGTATTCCGAGTCTCAGACCCGCCAGAAAATCCTCATCTATGGTGCCGACGGCAATCGGTGCTTTTGGCTCAGAGTATCTGTTCAGAAAGTTCACGAGTTCCTCTGCCTTCTCCCTGTTCCATTCAGTCTCCAGCCCGAGATGGGTTACGGTTCTGGTTGTTCGTCTCCCCCTCTTTTTGATATCTCTGACAATCTGGAGATACCTCTTCCCATTTCTTTTATAAGACACCAATCTGTATCCCATCAGTGTAGACTTTCTACGAAAAGTTTATAAATCTTTCTTGCGTAGATTTTCTACACATATGAGAGTGGGTCTGTGGACTGAGGTCATAGGCACAGTTGATGAGGTTGGTGGTGATTTTGTGGTGCTGAAGGTAGCATATACTCTTCACATTTCAAGGGAGGAGGTGAGCAGATGGATTCATAGACTTCGCAAAGGTTCCCGGGTTGGTATTCTGTTCATGGATAATGGCATAAGGGTGAGGGTTCTTGATGAGGGTCAGAAGTGAAGGCTGTCGAGCAGGGTAAGGTTTGTAAAGAAGATGTAATATTGTTGAATGTTAGTGGGGGGTATAAAAGAATAGCAGAGGATTACGGGCTGTGTAGAATAAAGCCGAGTTTTGGTGTTAGTTTGGACATTCCTCTTGATGAAATACAGAGAGAGTGCCTCTGAACAACTGTTGTTGCTTTACACCGCAAATTGCTTATGCTCTCTGGAATGTGTTATTCTCAACACCTGCCTCAGTAATAACACAAAGTGCTCTATTTCTCCAGTCTAAAGTCCATCGCAATTATGGGGTTTCTAACCTGTGTATAAAATCATTGTGTAAAACTTTAAGTTTTTTTGATTAATATCAAAAAGCATGGGGGCGTCATAATGTCAATTGAGGGGAATCTACTCAAAGATGAGAATATTCTGGCAGAGTGTAAAGATAGGGACTTCAGGTTCTATGCCACTAACAAACGAGTGCTGAAGTACAAAAAAGGAGGTTTACTCAACCCAGAAATTCTGCATGACATATCTTACAACGAAATAACTGGAATATCCCTGGAAATAAAGCGTGGCTCCATTGAAGCTGTAGTTCTGGGAACTGTAATATTGATTTCTGGGATCGGAGTTTATTATTTTGGTGATTTGATTGGAATTTATCTTAACAATTTCCTGACAATGCTCCTCTCAATAGTGCTGATAGCCTGTGGGATTGCAGCAATCCTTGCAGGAACACTTTACAAAAGAGGTCGATTTCAGTTCAAGGGCCCTGGTTTGTTGAGTAATAAGGAGGAAGCTGAAATTTGGAGACTAAAAGAAGTGGAAAAAGAAGATGTGAGAAATTTTGTGAGTATTGTCAGGGAAGAACTGGTTAAGAGGGAGGAAAGAATGTATAGGTAAGTACTTTCGATCTTCCCAAGGTTGAACAAGTCACTGATGAGAAATATGCTCATGAGGAAGCAAAAGAATTGACCTGTAATGTTGGAAATCCATTTTTCAGGACGCTTCAGATAAGAACATTTGAGAAATGGAGAATGAGCAACATACTGAAAGAGTGTTTGAGATTAGTCAGATTATTCCCTGTTAAGGGGAAATTTTTAAAACTTTCCCTTTACTAAATACACATTGAACATAGTGGACTACCTCAGAGAATATGTGGATCAAACCTGAGCTTGTGGAGAGGGAGCTATCCCTTCAAAGTGTTACCGAGGCGTTTAAGATGAGACAACCATTCTTTTCACTTACATGGTATAAGAAGAAAGTGGGGAAAAGCAGCGTTACTACTCTGTATTGATATTAAGAAGATCAAACACAAGATAATAAGTCTAACATAGAATCCATCTCCGCTTTTAGCAAAAGAGTTCGAATATTAATTTACCAGTAAAATTTTTCATTTCATGTGTGCTTTACAACCAAAACTATGCAGTCGACTTTTGCTGTTGAATCTTTCAAGAACTCAACATCGTATAGGCAAAGGTTGAAAATGTTTTCCCTTATCTTCTTCAAGATCTCCTCTGTGTTCATATTTCAACTTCCTTAAGCCTTATCTCCCCACTCATCAACTTATGAAGCATTGTTTTAAGTAACTTCTTCAAAAACCTCTTCTCTCTTTTGCTCAACCTCTGTTTTCTTATCCACAACGCTCAATATGTGGGCAATTTGCTTTTGCTGTTCGATGGGAAGGAGAGGAATAGGGAGGCTTTCAGTTATAGCTTTATTAACATTTTTCTGAGTGATTTTGAACAATATAGGAATAAAGCTTTTTCCCATCAATTTTAGACAATAATAAAGAAAATAGTATTTGGTGGGGTAAGCCAAGCGCTTGAACCTCCTAAACCTTTCTTCGTGATTTTTATAGTAAGTCTATATTTGCTGGATGCTGTTGTATCTTCTATTTTTACAAAAGATATATTTCCATCCTAGTACTTCTTTATCTTCTTCTAGGCGTCCCCCCAACCTTCCATATATCTTGCAATATCTTTAAGTCTCACAACTTCCCAATCTTCAGGAATCGAATCGATTTCTGTTTGTTTGAATTTATTTTCTTTCTTCTTGAATTTTTCTTCCTTAAAACGGTTGGGAAGAATCTATCTGCCTTCTATTTCTTTTTCCACATCTCCTATCATCATCTAACATTTATTAGGAGTTAAGCTATGTTGTACCGCTGATATTATTTGACCTATTATGTGGTTTGGAGTTATTCCTTTCCTCCTTCCACCGATGAAGGTCTCTAATAATCCTTTTAATTCTCTTCCACGTTATGTCCTCAGCAAAATCGTCTTTTCCCGTTTTTCACAATTCAAACCCTATTTTATGCATGATTTCTTTCAACTCCGTCAGCATTATAAGGGTTTCAATCAAACAAGAGAGTCTCCCCATCTCTTATCTCCTTCACCCCATCAAAGTTCTCAGCAAACCACTTCGGATTTTCAGTGTGGACTGGAATTATCACCTCCGGGTCAATCCTCTCAATCATCCATCTCAAATCCTCTCTGGAGATATGTCCTGAGGCGTGGTATCCCTTCTCAAACTTCGGAACAGCTCTCCCCCCCTCCTCCATTTTAAACCCGTAAACCCTCAGGTTGAAAGTTCTGAGCCAGTTGTACAGCCTAAGAAAATCGAATTCCTGCTCCTCGCTGAATGCCTCGCTTGCAGAGTATATATAAGCACCACCTTCTGGTTTTATGTCGAGAAGATTTTTCATATCATAGAAAGAAAAGCAGAGAATGTAATTTCTGGGATTTTTTCTTATTTCGTTGGGATCGATGTACTGCTCTCCCCATCTCTCTCTGACTACAAGTGTTTCCCATTTGCTCCTTCTATCTTTCAGCTCATTGTAAATCCCAACACCATCCATTCTGCAAACTCCATCAACCAGTTCGATTGCATACAGCATGTATGCATCTTTTGCACTTACCACAAGTTCTCTTGAGGTCTTCTCTGCTATCTCTCTAAAGGTTTCCAGCCTCTCAAAGTTCCTCGGTGAGAAGTCTGCTATAACGACCCCTTCTGACTCCTCAACCACCTTCAGACAGTTCTCAAAAACAAGACTCTCTGATTCGTTGATATCCTCTTCTTTAGTTGCACAGGTTCCCTCGACTATCAGAATCTGCATATTTCTCGCCTCTTTCACAAACTTCCTCGATTTCTGAGCATTTTTCCCGTGCATCCTGATGTCTCCTGTGTATGCCACCGAGTCCAGAATATACCCGGTGGCTCCGTAAATTGAGTGGTCGACCTCAAAAGCCTCGATTTCAAATGGAAGATTGCTATCATGCAAGCTATACAGTTCTCCAGGCTCGAACTTATCTGCATATCTGCCCTCATGCCCGGGCTTGTGGGTTATGAAATCCAAAAGGTCTTCACTCATTTCTTCGGTGCAGATAAAATTCCTTCCCTTGTATTTACATGACGAGAGGATTCTTCCACCCTCAACTGGGCGTCTCCACGAGAAATATGCAACCTCAGATCCAACACCACCATAAGATACATCTCTGATTGCTTTGAGAATTGCAATGCTCATGGGCGATGCAACAACAGGCATGTTCTCGTTGAGGAGTGCTATGTTCCCACAGTGGTCGAGATGGGCATGACTCAACAGAACCGCTTTGACCCCCAACCTCGGATACGAAGACAATGAGAGGTCAGAGGGTATGAGGTCAGAGCGGTATATGTTCAGCTTTGGGATGAGCTGTAAATGGAGAAGGTCATGAATTCCCCTCACACTTCTCTCGTTCAGGAACTCGGTGAAGTACTTGGTATACTTTGCAAAGTTCATCCCGAAGTCCAGGAAGACACCTCTGTTGTTTTCCTCAACATAAATTTTGTTCCCGCCTATCGTTGTTGCCCCGTCGTAGACTGTTATTTTCACCCAATCACCCCGTAGTGTGAGTGCTCAAGTCTCATTCCCAGCTCCTCTGACTAAGAGTCGCCCTAAGGGTGTGAGTTCTATCCGAATGTTCCTTCCAACCCTAACTTTCCTCACAGCCCCACTCCTCCCAAGCTTGGTAATATGATGACTGAGTCTGCTTCTTTCTTTAAAAAATTCCTCACTACCCTTTTTTATTCCGGGGTTGGTTCGTTCTATCAGCTCATCGAGGGAATCGACACCATCCTCAATTGCCTCGAGAATCTCCATCTGCTCTTCACCGAAAAAGTTAACCAGCAATGTTGGTACCTCTATGATTTCCTCTATTCCAACCTCCTCACCCACCTTGTCGTAGCGCGGGATTGATGTGAATATCTTGGATCTTGTTATACAGGCGGCAATATAACCCGCTATTGCGAGTGTTCTTAGAGAGCCTGAAGCATTGATTACGATATCTTTTCCTCTCCGTCTCTCTCTAATGATTAGATCTACGAGCTGTTCTGATGCCTTGATAACATTCTTCTTGTTTATCCTTGCTATTTCTACATCGTAAATGGCTTCAAGGTCATTTTTGATTTCTTCAGCGGTCATTCTTGCCCGCTCTTCCCCCGGAAGATCTTCTTCACCAACGAAGAGCACAATCTTTGAGACTGGAAGTTCTCTTAGCGCCCTAACAGATTCCAGAACCCTCTCCTTGTGATGACCCACAAACACCAACTGAGTTATCATAATGGTTGGAACTATTTTTCCATACTTAAATATTTTTATCAACATTTGCAATTTAACTTAAATCTTAATAACAAAATAAGTTGAACAAAAAGTTTAAGTATCAATGGATTCAACTTATTGATGAGGTGTGCTTGTATGCCAGAGTTCTTTGAATTGTACACTAAGGAGCTAAGCACAAAATCTGAGAGAATAAAGAAGGATTACAACGCAAAATCTTCAAAATTATCATTAAAATTGGAAGAAAAATTCAAGAATTTCTGGATAAATGCTAATCTACCAAGCTGTTCTTCATCAGACTTCTCAGTTATTGCTGTTGATAGTAGCTCCCAGCACATAGTGATGGGCAATGGAGGGATTTTTTATGTTGTCAGGGCTCTTGCCCTATCGAAAGACAGAAGGTACAGAGAGCTGATTTCAGACTTCGACTTCACTTCGGATTCAACATATGATGCTGCACACATAATACACAGGAAGATGGAATGGCTGGAACATAGAGTTGCACTTCAAGCCATACAACATGGGTTCGATGGCTTTATTCTGTTCGATGGCTCGATTTACGGAAGGCTGGTACACATTCCTATTGAAACAGGATACGCCAACGACAGAGCATTCATGCTGAAGTATTTTGAGACAGTAATCGAACTGCTGGAAACATGTAAAAGAAAGAATATTCCTATTATTGGAATAAGCAAGGAGAGCAGAACTGCCTTCTTTAGAGAGTTTCTTATAAAGGTGATTGCCAGCGAAATGGTGGATGAAATTGAGATGAATGCAAAAGAACTTGAAAAACTTCTTTCGTTGGCTTTAGACGATAAAAGGAAGGCTATGGAAGAACTCAAAAAACTCGAAGAGAATTTCAGATGTGATATCCTAAGAGACCTCATTAATGAGCTGTTTGCCAGAAAACCAGACTTTCAGTTAATACTGAGTTATGTAGAGACGGTGGGCTACACAACTCCTCTCATGCTTGGAGCTTCGATAAGATGGAGGCGCTCATACAATAGAATTCTCAGAGACCCACTGGGCTTCATTGAGTCCAGCTTTCCCATCTCATCGAGAGACAGAAACTTCGTTGAGTAGGCACTGGCCATCGTAAAAGAGATTCCAAAACTACCAGCCATCATATCGTTCCATCTCCTGCCAGCAATAGATGATACACCAATGAGAATAGACATCCCATCGTGGGTATTCGGCATCGAGAAAAGGATACCTGATGTTGGATGGCCCGAGGTGGTGAGTGTAAATCTGAATGAGGTTCTGAGGTTGATTTCAGCTGGCTACTGTGGTCTGGAGAACTACAACATCTGGCTCAAGGCTGTTGATGATGAAGTTAAGTTGAGGAAGGACATTTTCGAGAACTTGTACCTGCCCAAATTCGAAGAAGTCGTGGGCAAATTTGCAACTTCAAGGGGGTATAGGCGTGTCAGATTCCCATGAAAGAATAGGTGTTGTTTTTGGTGATGCAAGTCCAACTGAATTTTACTTTGTGACGGATGAAAATAAACACCCTCCCAGATGGGAGTATGTTCTGGTAAAGTCCACAGAAAACATAGACGGAGAAGAACTGGATGTTGATGTTATCGCCCAGATCGACACCATATATTCATCAAGTATGGCTTTGAGTGGGAAGCCAAGTTTGGAGACTGTTGAGAAGATAAAGGAAGCTGGACTTGTTGATAGAAAGGTGTTCGCTAAAGCAAGAGTACTTGGTTTTTTACATAAAGGAAATGTCTTACATCCAAGAAGAGCAATATATCCGGGAAACGATGTGTTCAGAGCCCCAGAAAACATCTTAAAGGATTTTTACTCCTATCCTGAGGAGGGGCTTTTCATAGGACATCTGATAACGAGGCAGGATGTCCCGGTCAGCATAAGTGTGAGGGGCTTTAGGAGGCATCTTGCCATTCTTGCACAGACTGGAGCAGGAAAGAGCTATGCTGCTGGCGTTCTGCTTGAGGAACTGTTGAAGAAGGGAGCTACCGTTATAGTTCTTGACCCTCATGCAGACTACGTTTTCATCTCACGCAGAAAAGATGGAAGCAAGTTCTCGGACAGAATAAGTGTTTTCAGAACACCTGAAAGCACAGGAAGATACGATGAGGGCAGGATAGGTAGAATAAATACGTATGAGGTGAAGTTCTCTGACCTGAGTATAGAAGAAATCGGGATGATTTGTGGAATCAGCGAGAGATGGACGAATATAATCAAAGCAATACGTAAAGCAATTGACGAGCTTGAAGATAACTATACACCCGAAGAGCTTATAAAAGAGCTTGAAGAAGCAGAGGATTCAGATTCACTGAAGGCTTTGAAATATGCGAGGACTCTCTCAAAAATAAGGGTGTTTGGTTCTGCAACAACGGACATCGAGAAATTGTTGAGGCCAAAGCACATCTCGGTGGTCGATCTCTCTGGACTGGATGACAGAGTCTCGGACTACATAGCATTCAGAATCCTGAGTGAGATATACGAGAGAGCAGAAACTCAGCAGTACAAGTATCCTGTTTTCGTCTTCGTTGAGGAGGCACATAGATTCATCCCCCACAAAGAGAGCACACTATCGAAGAGAATCATAAAGAGGATTGCTGCAGAAGGGAGGAAATTCGGAGTTTTTCTCGTCTTGATTACCCAGAGACCGTACAAGATTGACCCAGATACGTTGAGCCAGTGCAACAGCCAGATAATCATGAGGATGACAAATCCTGAAGACCAGAAAGCGGTGAAAAACAGCTCGGAAAGGATGAGTGAGAGTCTTTTGAGTGATTTGCCCGGTCTGAACGTTGGTGAGGCAGTCATTGTTGGAGAGGTGAGTAGAGCCCCTGTGATGGTAAAGATAAGACAGAGGGAAACCGAAGAAGGTGGAGGAGATATAGATGTTGTTGAGATGCTCCGAGAGGCTGTAAAAGAGGCTGAGAAAGAGGAGGAGACGAAGGAAGATGAGTTGGTAAAGGAAGTGGAAAGGATAAGGGGAATGATTGAGATGAAAGGAGGTGATTGAAATGTATGGGTGGATTAAGAGTGAATGTACATTTCTCAGAAAGTTCGATGAGCTGGATAACAAAAAAGTGGATTTTGTGGATATAATTTTAAAAATGAAGAGGTTGGCGGAAGAGCTTCTAAGTCCTTCAAAAGTGGTGGAGATGTTCAAGGAGGATGCTGAGAGGATAAGAACAGGATATGAGGAAAACAGAATCTCGATGAGGGAGACGAAATAGATACTGAATGAACTGTGCAAAATAGCTGAGAGGCTGGACAGTGATTATTATCCACGTATCTGGAAGATTCTTGAAGAGGTTGAGAGTAGGTTGAAGAGGGATGTTTCAGAATCCGGCAGAGGGATTTGTGTCCCTGTGAGCATGGTAATAAGAGAAATAACCCATACAATTTAGGGGATAATAGAAGGTATCAAAAAGAAAGAATTTGGAATCCTCGAGCTATCAACACCTCAGCAAGTTCATGATTTTCTGGAGGAATACTGCTCTGGCGTTATGGTTGTGCAGAGGGAACTGGAGGACGATGTGGTAGAAGTTCTGGATGAGAAGGATGATGTTGATTACGAAATCAATGAAATGGGTGATAAGAGTGTATTTCTTGTGAGGTGTCTTGAGTGAGAATCGCCCACATATCAGACACACATCTGGGTTATAGACAGTACAACCTTGACGAGAGGGAGAACGATTTTTATGAAGCGTTTAACGAAGCCATAGACAAAGCACTCGAAGAGAGAGCAGACATTTTAATACACTCCGGGGACTTATTTGACTCTCCCCTCCCCCCTATAAAGGCTCTCTACACACTTAAGAATGTGCTGAATAGGATAGAAGGTAAAATGAAGATTTTTACTGTGCTTGGTGACCACGACACTCCAAAAAGGAGGGGGATGCCACCTCATACACTCTTTGACATACCTATCTTGGGTATAGGCAAGCTTGAATGGGTCGAAGTTGATGGTATTCTCATTGCTGGAATTTCAAACTTGAGACTTGGTGATTACCTGAAGAAAGAATTGAGCAAGTTCGATGCAGTGGCTGAAAAATACAGAAATTCGGTTTTGATTGCTCACCAAGCGATTGAAAAACATTTACCCTTTGAAGGAGCATATGAACTTAAGGAAGACGACTTGCCTAGAAGAGCATCGTATTATGCGTTTGGGCATCTGCACTCAAGGATTCTTGAGAGATTTGGAGAAGGATGGTTTGCCTACAGCGGCTCAACAGAAATCGTGAGGAAAGATGAGATTTCAGCATACAGGAAAAAGGGAAAAGGATTCTACTTGGTAGATTTAGATGACGAACTCACAGTCCACACCATAGATCTCGATATAAGACCTCAGATGGAGGTTGAGGTGGGAGTTGAAGAGATTGAAAATCTGGTTGAATACACAAACTATCTAAAAAAGCCAATATTCCACATAACGATAAAAGGAGAGTCCATCAACAGACAGCACGTAATCGAGAGAATCGAAGAACTTCTTAGAGGGAATGTGCTCAGCTATAGGTGCTCTTTCAGGGAAATTTATGGAAAGAAGGTGGAGATTCCAAAAGGACCAATTAATCTCAAAGCGATATTTGATGAATATCTTGGGGACAAGAGGTTGTCTGAGTTGGCACTTGAGCTCTACGAGCTTTTGGCAGACGGCAATGTGAGCGATGCGATTGATATGGCTGAGAGATTCATGGAGGGGGAAGAATGATAATTAAAAGTGTGAAACTCATGAATTTCATTTCACATGCTGACACAAATATACAATTCCCACTTGGAGTTACAGCATTGATTGGTCCAAATGGAGCCGGAAAGACTTCCATAGTAGATGGTATAATTTTCGCTTTCTTCGCGGAGAGGGTGAGGGGAGATAAGATTACAGACATCATAAGAAAGGGGACAAACTCTGCTGAGGCTGAGATAGTTTTTGAGGAGGGTGGTAGGGAGTATACACTGAGAAGGGTGAGAAAGAGCAAAACGATGGAAGCAACCCTGATGAGGGAAGGGGAAGTGATTGCAACCGCCCATTCAAAGGTTTTGGATGAGGTTCTGAGATTGCTCAAGATGGACAAGGATACCGTAATCAACTCCATATTTGTCAGACAAGGGGAAGTTGCAAGCTTGGTTGATGTGGAACCAAGAGAGAGGAAACGTCTGATGGGCAAGCTCGTGGGACTGGACAGACTTGAAAATGCTTGGAATGGAATGCGTGAAGTTCTGGACTGTTTTGAAGAGAGAACAAAAAATTATGATGTAATCAAGAATGAAATAAAGATAAAAAAGGAGATAAGAGAACGGATAAAGAAAGAGATTGCACAGCTCGAAGATGAAATCGATAATATAAAACGAGATCTAAAAAAGAATGAAGAAGAGCTGGACAAAGTCTCAAAAAAGTCGGAACTCTTGAAAAAGAAGAGGGAAATTTATTACAACCTTTTAAAAAGGATAGCCACCTTAAACGAGAGAATAAACTCATTGGAAAACGATATCAAAAGGCTTGAGAATGAGCTCGAAGAGGCCGAGAATGCAAAACAAGAGATGCTTGAAATCGAGCCTTAGATCAACAAGATAACAATTTTAGAGGATTATTTAAAAGCTAACAATGAAAGGAAGAGGATAGAGGAGAAAATAAATCAGATTGAAAAAGAACTCGAAAGAGTTGAAAATCTTCTGTCCGAAATCGAACAGACAAGACAGGCGTATGAAAAATACATCAAGCTGAATGACGATTTGAAGAAACTAAGAGAGAGATTTCAGGAATTGCAGAATACTGAGAAGGAATATGAAAGAATCAAAGCCAAAATAGAAATAAAAATGGGCCAAATAGATGATTTAAAATTGGAGATATCAGAAATTGAGACAGAAGCTCTTAAACTACTCCCATCCCCAACGCCCGAAGCAAAGGCAAGAAAGCTCGAAGAGCTGAGCTCTAAAATCGAAGAGCTAAATCTTGTAATATCATATCTTCAAAATGAAAATGGTAGGGTTAAGGGTAGAATTTCTGAAATCGAGGAGTATATGAGACTATTGGAAAACTCAACAGAGTGTCCGGTATGCAAAAGTTCGCTCACACCTGAACACAGGGACAGAGTCGGGAGAGAGTTTGAAACAGAGAAGGATGAGTTGAAAAGAAGATTAATGGAAATCTTGATTGAAATTGGGGGGATTACTGAGGAAAAAAGGAAAGTGGAGAAGGAATATAACGAGGTAAATGCACTGGACATAGAAAGACTTGAAAAAATTAAAGAAGATTTGAAAAAACTTGAAGAAGAACTGGAAGAGCTTAAGAAAAGGAAAGAAGAAATCAAGCCAGTTATAAAAGAGCTAGAAAGTATTAAAAAAGAAATTATCACAATTGAAAAAGAGCTTGAAAAACTAAAAACTGATTACGAAAGACATATTTCCTCAAAAAATGCTTTAGAAAAAGAGAGGAGTAAGGATGAAATCGAGACTGAATTGAATGATCTAAAAACAAAATTAAATAAAATTTGTGAGAGAATTTCCTCGTTGTTATCAGAGTTAGAATGCATCCCTGAGGAACCAGAAGAAAACCTCAGAAGGCTGAGAGAACTGAAAGAAAAATATGAAGTCCTCAAATCAAAAGCTGAAAAAGTAGATAAAATAATTGAAGAACTAAATACGGTGAAGGAGAAACTGGAGAAGGCATTTCAAGAGAAAGAGTCCACTGAAAAAGAGCTTGCCCTCTTGGGATATTCTGAGGAAGAATATAGAAAAGTTGGAGATGAATACAACAACCTCATCAAGAAAGTTTCTGAGCTTAAAACGAGGTTAGAAAGCACTAACAAACAGATAGACACAAAAATAAAAGAACTATCAGAAATAAACGAATCGATCAAAGCTCTCGAAGATAAATTAAAATCGCTGGAAAAAATACTCGAGTTTGTCGGTAAATTACAGAGAATCAGGCAATCATTCTCGAAAGATGGAATTCAGAGGATTGTGAGACAGAGAGTTGCCCCGATAATCTCCGAATTTGCCAGAGACTACATAGAAAACTTCAATCTCGATATCATGGACGTATGTGTAAACGAGGACTTCGATGTTTCCATAATGAAACAGGGTGGAGAGATATCAATCAAATCCATAAGTGGGGGTGAAAAGATTGCCGTTGCAATAGCACTGCGCTTGGCAATAGCAAAGGCGCTGGCTGGGAGAATCTCAACAATCATAATGGATGAACCTACCACACATTTAGACGAGGAGAGAAGGAGAGAGCTCGTCGGGATAATGAAAAATTTCTTCAGGGAAGGTGGTGGAGTACCGCAGATGATTATCATAACTCATCACAGAGAGCTTGAAGACGTTGCTGACACAGTATATCGGGTGGAAAAGGTTGATGGAATTTCGAAGGTCGTTGAGATTACATCTGATTGGGTTTGAGGTATTCAGATGGACAGATTTAGCCCGAATCTAAATAACACCAAAGGGGGTGATACCATGTATCTGGTGGATGATATAAAGTGAAGAATACTTCATAGTCAAGAAGAGTTTGTGTCCAAAATGCTGTGTAGGTAAGCTAAAAGTAGTTGCACAGTATCTTTTGATGGACATGCTGGATGAGGAATAGCAGAGGAAAATGGGAGCATCGGACTGGACTGACAAACTGGATGTCGTATGCGAAAACTGTGGCTTTAAGTTCTTTCTGTTCTTCCATTTGTCATCTACATATCGTGGGGATATGGATAAACTGACTGGCAAATTATTGTTTGATGATAAATAAGTCGACATAATATCAGCGATGCGAATTTGTTCATCTGGATACCTCTGACTTCGTTCTGTCTCCTTATGTGACTCTAAATCTTTGCATCATCCCTTCCATTTCCCTCCTTTAACTTCATTCGCCCCTCTCAAGTCCCATTCCTTTACAACCTTCCCTTTC
>Ga0180888_122_pt1 | contig 42459 bp, 37 predicted proteins | sample Deesub1362A_J573_FD_124181 | JGI IMG/M metagenome (GOLD analysis project Ga0180888, IMG submission 124181) | Methanomicrobia archaeon JdFR-19 | reverse complement strand
AAGCTCCAGGATTTGAGGCACTCTTCGCAATTGCTGGACTGCTTGCAGTGTTCTACCTGATCGGAAGAATTGGAAGAAGATAACTTCTTCCTTTCTTTTTTATTTATGGACTATTTGAAACTCTACTGAGATGACACCACATGCATCGAAACAAAAGATTTCAAATATGACAAGCGAATAAGATGGGTTGAGATGAGCATTCTACTCACGAACGATGATGGGATATACTCTGCAGGAATCGAGGCAGCTTGGAAGGCGTTGAAAGAGGTGGATGAAGTAACAATTGTTGCACCAGTTTTACAGAGAAGTGCGTACGGTCGCTCCATATCAATATTTGAGCCATTGAGAATAACAGAAGTAAAACTGCCTTATGGTGCAAAGGGATATGCGGTGGGTGGTACGCCAGCAGACTGTGTGATACTGGGTGTGTTCGCACTATTAAAGAAGAAACCCGATGTGATGGTTTCTGGCATAAATGTGGGAGAGAACGTCAGTACTGACTCTGCGATGACATCTGGAACTATGGGTGCAGCATTCGAGGCGGCAGGGTATGGAATTCCATCAATCGCAATATCCATTCAGGTCGAGGAAGAGAAACACAAGTTTGGAGATGGGAGAGGATACGAAAAAGGGCTTGAAATATGCGGCCGCATCCTGAAAAGGGTTGTCGACAATGTGATGAGGAAGGGGATGCCAGAGGGGGTTGATGTTCTGAATATAAACGTTCCGTGTAATGCGGGTGAGGATACAGATGTTGTTGTGACAAGACTTGCGAGGAAAGTATTCAACACAGATGTCGAGATGCGCCAAGACCCGAAGGGGAGACCATATTATTGGATATCTGGCGATATCATAAGAGATGGTGAAGAAGGAACAGATTGCTGGGCAATATACGTGAAGAAATGTATATCAGTCACACCTCTTTCCCTCGATATGAGTGTTGATATCAAGGAGAGCAAGATACTCAACCTTTTTATGTAATCTGTGCATCACAGAACACAATCAACGCATCTTTTTCCATGAAGTGTAGCCTTCCAGTTATAACAAGTATATGGGGTGGGTCGGGGAATTCTATCTCCATGAGCTGTGCGAGTTCTGATGCTTTTGCAAATGCTTCATCTGAACCAGCTCTTGCAATTCCAACACCCAGCAATTTACAAAATTCTTCATCCCCTTTCTTCTCAGCTATCTCAAACAGTAAAGACACACCCTCATTAATAGTCATCATTCTCTCTCCTACGTCTAGGTAAAGAAGTGTGTGGAGCCCCCTCTGAATATTCTCCTTCACAACATCATACGGGGTCTCATACACAACCTTCTTTCCGTCAACCTCGTATGGGAATGGGATTGTAGCTGACCTGCCAAATTTGTAGTTTTGCAGACCAGTAATACCACAAACTGCAGACATGATTGAAGGTGCATGTATTATTTTTGTCTTTACTCCCATTTCATGCGCTCTCAATCTCAAACCTACATGGGTGGTGGATACCATCGGGTCTCCTCCACTCAGCAATACAACCTTCTTGTGAAGTGCTTCCATGAGAATCTTTTCAGCTAGTGCCCCCTCCACCTCTTCTCTGGACAACACATGAACACTCTTTTCATAGAGTTTCTCAAGCCTCTCCACATTTGTTCCTACAAGTGGGGAGGTATAGGTTTCGAGGTACACAACATCTGCACCCTTCACCTCTCTCAATCCCTTGAGGGTGATGTCGAACTCGTCGAACAGACCAAGACCCACAAACGTGAGCATATTCTTTACTCTTCCTTTCCATATATAAAATGATGGTTGCAAAAACTTTTAATATTATAAAGGAATAATACCAGCCATAAGTTAACGTAGTTAAGTAGGGAGATATGGAAAAGAGAGAACTTGGTATCTGGGAGAAGTATCTCACGTTATGGGTTGTCCTCTGCATAGTTGTGGGAACAATATTGGGGAGGATATTCCCAGAGATTTCAGTCTTTCTTTCGGAAATGGAAGTTGCCCACATCTCCATCCCAATAGCGATTCTACTTTTCGCCATGATATATCCCATAATGGTTCAGATAAGTTTTGAAGATGTAAAGAAATCCGTTAAATCACCAAAACCAATATCAACAACACTCTTCATGAATTGGGCAATAAAGCCTTTCACGATGGCTTTCTTTGCATGGTTATTTATTGGTGCAATTTTCAATCCATTCCTCCCTCATGAGTCTCTCGCCAATCCTGAGCAGTATCGGGCTGGTCTGATACTACTCGGTGTAGCACCATGCACTGCGATGGTGCTTGTGTGGAGCTATCTTGCAAGAGGGAACATGGCACACACACTTGTGATGACTGCCCTTAACTCTCTGACAATGGTTGCCCTGTATGCTCCACTTGCCACCCTCCTTCTGGGGATATCTGGAATAATCATTCCGTGGAAGACAATAGCACTTGCAGTTGTGATATACATATGCACACCGCTCATTTTCGGATGGTTCACACGAAAGAGAGCGATAGAGAAAAAGGGAGTGGTATGGTTTGAAGAGGTACTGGTCCCAAAGCTTGGGAAGATGTCCATTGTAGCTCTGTTAATCACGCTCATAGTACTGTTCATGTATCAGGGGGAGAAGATAGTAGAATTACCGTTCGTCATCGGAATGATAACAATTCCAATATTTGTGAATATAATTGCAGTCTTCATAATCACATACTTCATTGCTCGTCTCATAAAACTGGGTTATGAAGATGCTGCACCAACAGCCATAATAGCTGGGAGCAACCACTTCGAGGTTGCCATAGCTGTATCCACAACCCTTTTCGGAATCAACTCCGGTGCTGCCCTTGCCACAGTGGTTGGTGTCCTGACTGAAGTGCCGATAATGTTGTTTCTTGTTGAAATATGTAAGAGAACAAGAGGCTGGTTTGTTGTGTGATTTTTTATAATACTCAACCAACAGGCTTTGCTATGTATATATTGTGTTTTGTATGTATTATCCTTGCCATCACCTCACAGCCTACAGGTATCCTCTTCGCATCTACCAGCGTTATAACTCTATCCTTTGCGACCGCTATCTTCTCATTTCTCATCCAGCCCTGAGCAACAACCTTCACCTTCACCTTTTCAAAGCGTCTAAACGATAGTGGAATAAATGGCTTTTTGACAATGCCAAAGTCAGAAGGGCAGATTATCAGCTTTGTTTTATGTCTCTTCTCTAATACATCAAGCCATGAGTAGAACTCTTTCCAAGTTGGTATTCTTACCCCCCACATCTTCCTTCCAAATCTGTGAGCCTCGTATTTTTGTATCCCAAGAGAGGGAAACCTTCCACCCGCCCCTATTTCAACAGAGAAATCTATCATACGCTCTATCTCAGAGTCATTTATGTTCGGAAGCCATACAGGAGCCAATAGAAGCTCTGTGTTTGTTGATGGGATGTAGGATGCAATCTCCACAACCCTACAAACATCGTAATGCTCAACACCCGAAAGTAATTTTGCAACCTCTTCATTGAGTGCATTCAATGACAGATTAAGTCTGGTAAGACCGCTCTCGCTCAGCTCATCTACCAGAGAGTGTGTGAGCAATGTGCCATTTGTTTGCATGGAAACAACTTCCACTTCAGGTATATCAGACAGCAAAGAAACAAGCTCTATGATGTCAGGATACAACATCGGCTCCCCACATCCGTCGATGTGCATCTCGACACCCCCTCCTTTGAAACATGCAACCTCTTTTGCAGTCTCCACAAGATGCTCGAGCTCAACAACGTACATACCAACCCGTGTTCTTGATTTTCTCCCCTCATCAACCGAGCAGTATGGACAAGATAGGTTGCATCCAGATATTGGTCGGATTTGGAGCAGGTTTGTTCCTCTGTCTATTATGCCGAATGTGATACACCCTATCAAGGGAATGTCAGAACCTATCTTTACAACGACTCTCTTCATATCATTTATAAGGTATAAAGCTTAAAATTAAAAAAGTGCCCCGATGGGGTAGAGGATATCCTGAAGGCCTGCGGAGCCTTTGATCCGGGTTCGAGTCCCGGTCGGGGCATTTTTTGAGTTTTCAGGCTGTAAATACGAACTTCAAATCCCTAAAGCTTCCCTCTTTTCCTCAATCACCTTCTCGAGCACGTTTACAGCTTCCACTGGATCCTCCTCAACCACGACTCTCCCACCAGTGAGTCCTTCCACATCGTTCGTCAAAAGTTTCACAACGTCCTCACTACCAGTTATGTTCGGAACTGGTGATACATGGGTGGTGAGACCATATGCTACAGCAAAGACTGCATCTATCGTTGCTTTTTGCTCCATGTACTCTGGTGCGGTTACCGCAACTGGCAACTGCGGTATATCAACGCCGAGAGCATCTGCGATTATCCTTACAAGATACGCACACCTGCCTGTGTCCGTGCATGTACCGAAGCTTAAGACAGGTGGAATACCCAATGCTCTGCAAACATTTGCAAGTCTCTCACCAGCCATCTCAATTGCATCCATCGATGTGAGTCCTGCAACTTGAACTCCTGCATTTCCACATCCCATTGAGAGAACGAGGATGTCTCTCTTTATGAGTTCCTTTGCAATCGTCACAGTGTTCGCATCTTGTGGTCCATTCTTCAGTGTAGTACAGCTTACAAGTGCAACAACTCCTTTGATGTCTCCATTCTTTATCGCATCCAGCAAAATGTTCAGATTTCCATTCAATGCTTTCATTATGGCTTCTGGTGAGAACCCTACGACTATCTCCTTCTTTTCACTTCTCTTGATTCCTTTTCCGCTTCTCTTTTTGAAATTCTCTATTCCCATTTCAACGAGCTTCCTTGCTATCTCTTCAACCTTCTCTGGTTCATAGTCCAGCCCTTCATCTATTCCTCTCAAACGGACAACTTCACTCACTGGCACTATTTTTACGCCATACTTCTGATATTCTGGGAGTGATGGAAGGACACAATTCATATCAGCAGCAAACACATCCACACATCCGGTTGCAAGTGCAAACTCCTGAACGATCCAATTTCCAACGATGCCCACAAACACAGGGGAATCGAATCTCTGTAAGAGTTCTTGTCCAGTTTCTATGAAGCCGATGATTCTGAGTCCCTTTGCCCCAGCCTCTTTTGCCAGCCTTTGAGTCTCTTCGTTCTCGGCAAGCTTTATCAGAGCTGCCCCGACAAAAGGCTCATGTCCGTCCACAGCCACATTCACGTACTCTGGGTCAAGGATGCCCATATCAGCATATGTCTTGTGTGGCATTGGCGTTCCGAATAGAATGTCCTGAATCATTTCGAGGGCAATCTGGGCACCCATACATGTGGATATGCTCATTCTCATGCTCTTCTTCGCAAGCGACACATAGTTTGAATCGACGTTTGTCATGCTTGATGTTCCCATACTCAGAAGTTCTTGGAAGACACCATGTGGGAATATTCCGAGTTCTCTCCATAGTTTTTTCCTCGGTTCTGGGGCGAAAATCTCAACAAGCTTACTCTCCTCTACCGAATTCAAGTCGGACAAAACAAAATCTGCAACTTTCATAGCCAGTTCTTTGATATCATCTCCTTCGATTCCGAGCTGTGAAGCAAACCACCTGAGCTTTTCCTCGTCTATATTGAAGGGTGTTTTGCCTTCTGCTGTTGCTTTCAACGTCTTCACAGCCTCAACAGCATGATACGTATATGCCTCTGTGCCAAACATGTTGAGATGGACAAAATTCCTCATCACCATCCCTGCTGCATCTATACCACAAGCCCCATAAGGATTTTTGTTAGATATCCTACAAGGTCCCATCGAGCACAGTCGACAGCTCAAGCCTTTCACACAGAAGGGACATCTTGTCTTCTCTTGTGCGTTGAATCTATCAACGATGTTCGTCGTACCGTCTTCACTCACCTTTTTGTACATCTCATTTATACTTTCATGATAACTTGGTTCCATATTCATTCATTGCTGTTTGATGATATATTATTTCACCCGAATATGTTCGATTTATTTTTATCCTCATTGTCCAACATAGTAGTCATGTTTGAGGCCCAGATAAGGACACCTATCCCAAGCTCATGCGCCCTCGGTACCCTGAGAGAAATTATCATGAGGGTTGAAGGGATTACGAAGATGAAAGAAGGTGTGAGGGGTGTGTTCAGAGTGAAGGCGAGAGAGGTAAAAAAGGTACTCTCAGACCTCCCGTCTCAATGCGAAGGTGTGGCAGTCTCACCACACGAGGCAAAGGTCTTTGTAAAGGAGCATACTTGCCTCGTTGCTCATTTCATAATAGATTCTGGATGTGTGATAAGTAATGCTGAGATACAGGGAAGAGATATTTTTTGGAGCATAGTATGTGATGACGAGTCATTCCTAAAGCTTGTGAGAGATTTGGAGAAGGAAGGTGTAGACTTTGAGATTCTGTACAAAGGGAAGCCAGAGGGTTCATCAAAGATAACATACAGAGAAGAGGAGATTCTGCAAATAGCTCTTATGAGAGGTTATTTTGACTTTCCAAAAAAGGTAAAACTTGAAGAACTTGCTGAGGAATTTGGAATAGCACCATCAACCCTATCAGAAATCATGCGAAGAGGCGAGAGAAAGATTCTTGAGAGCTATTTTGGTTCGAGATTCGAACAAGAAAAGTAAATATAGGTGAAAGTTGGAGTTGAGGTTATGGGAACGAAAGGTAGAGAAATTGTGGATTTGAATGTGGATGAACTAATTGAACTACTTAACAAGGCTCTGGCTGATGAGTGGCTCGCTTACTACCAGTACTGGATTGGAGCAAAGGTTGTGAAGGGAATTATGAAGGAAGCGGTCGTCACTGAACTCTTGGAGCATGCAAACGATGAGCTGAGACATGCGGATATGCTTGTGAACAGAATACTCCAGTTGGGAGGCACACCCATCCTGAAGCCAGAGGAATGGTATGCCATGACGAACTGTGGATACGAAGCTCCAGAGGATTTTGGCATCAAGAAGATACTTGAACAGAACATAAAAGGAGAGCAGTGTGCTATCGATGTATATGAGAATCTGATGAACTTGACGAAGGAAAAAGACCCCATAACGTACAATATGGCGTTGGCAATTCTCACTGACGAAGTCGAGCATGAGGAAGACCTTCAGGCATTACTCGAGGATATCCAGACAACTCTCGAGTGATAACCATAACTCTTAAATTTTTCCAGATATGAATTAAATAAGGGGCTGTAGCCTAGCCAGGAAGGGCGACGGGCTCCAGCGGATAGAAGATGATGAGCAACGGGTCTACTAAGGCTGTTCGACGGGACAGCCCATGAGGAGCCGTTGGAGCGCTGATTCGGGGAGACCCGTAGGTCGTGTGTTCAAATCACACCAGCCCCACTTTTTATTACAAGAATTCCACAATCCCGTCCATTACGAACTCGACAGCAAGTGCGCCTATCAAGAGCCCTATAACCTTGGAGAAAATGTCTATTACAGTCTTTCCCACCAATTGTATCAGCAATTCTGACTTCCGCAACAGAATCCATGTGAGTAATAGAGCTATCGCACCCGATACCAGTATGGTTGCACACCCATACTTAGATGTGAGGACAATGGCAGTCGTTATCACTCCTGGTCCCGTGAGGATTGGAGTTGCTATTACCACCCATCCCACTTCACTCTGGGAGCGGGTCATGTTGATACCAAGAATTATCTCGAGTGACATCAACAGAAGTACAAGTCCGCCAGCGATTTTGAAACTTGCAAGAGATATTCCGAAGAAAGAAAGTAGGGCATTGCCGAAGAGGACAAAGAGTATGAAGAGAATGCCAGCGACCATAACCGCCCTGTTAGCACTCTTCTTTCTCTCGTTTTTGTCAAGGTCTTTTGTGAGAGTGATGAAGATTGGAATGCTTGCAAACGGGTCGAAAACGAAGAACAGGAGTGAGGAGGTATGTATCAATATGGATATCATATCTACGTTTAGGTCAAGATTCATGACAAAGACCATATACAAAAATGCTTAAAAACAATGCGTTAAGAAATAGAGTGGAGGTGTGAATTGAAAGATAAAGAGTGGGGTGGAAGGGAAGCAAAGTATGTGATACTTGACCCAGTAGGTTATCCTTTCAAGAGTCTATATGTTGAGTATCCAGAAGTATCTGATTTGAACATATTCAAACACTATGCAAAAGAGCAGTGGTTTGGGGAGGCTGTTAGAAAGGGAGACTACCTGTTCGATAGGAGAATGTATCCAGATTTTGCATTTAAGGTGGTGGATGTAGAGCCACCAGACTCTCTGATAGGGGAATCGACCATAATCATGGTGAATGCCAAGGATGAGCCACTTCCAGAGTTCAAACCAAAGGTCAGATTTAGTGATGTTGTGGGGCAGGAAGGGGCGAAGAGGAAGTGCAAACTCATTCAGAGACTTCTGAAGGGAGGAATCGACCACTCTATATGGATGCCAAGAAACGTGTTGTTCTATGGACCTTCTGGAACAGGCAAGACCATGATGGCAAAGGCTCTCGCAAGCGAGGCAGAGGTCCCCCTCATCCCAATGAAAGCAACTCAACTCATAGGAGAGTATGTTGGTGATTCAGCACGTATGATTCACAACCTTTATGAGAGGGCAGAAGAGCTTGCCCCCTCGATTGTGTTTATAGATGAGCTTGATGCGATTGCCCTCGACAGAAGATATCAGGATATAAGGGGTGATGTGTCCGAGACAGTGAATGCTTTGCTCACTGAGATGGATGGTTTGTTTGAGAGGAAGGGTGTATGCACGATTGCAGCAACCAACAGAATCGAGATAATAGATCCATCGGTCAGGTCGAGATTCGAGGAGGAAATAGAGTTCACACTACCGAACAAGGCTGAGAGGAAGATGATACTTGAGAAGAACATCAAAACATTCCCGATACCTATTGGAAAGGATGTTGAACTTGATATGGTTGTTGAGAAATGCGAAGGATTGTCTGGAAGGGACATAGTTGAGAAGGTTCTGAAAACAGCACTTCACAACGCTCTGCTTGAGGATAGGACAGAAGTCAGTCTGAAAGATTTCGAGCTTGCTCTTTCAAGAATAAAGAAAACCGGTTCAGAGCCTCCGAAGGAGCTTTTCATTTGAGTATTTTTAGACCTCGCTCTATGGCATTCTTGTGAAGTTCTGCAGATGCGTGTATTCCATCCCTCTTACCACGTGGAGCTCTGCACGGATAGTATGAGACAAGTAGGGCACCCCTGTAAGGTGCCTCTTCCACAGGCGCTCCCTTGAGATTCTCAGCCATGTACCATGTTGAGCCACATGGTGCCCCCCTTATCACCTTTACTTCTTTCACAATACCATCCTTAACCTTGATTTCGAGTTTTGGACTTCCTACCATTTCTACCAATTTTTTGAGAGTCTCTGATGATGGAGAGACATCTTTTTCACACAGCATACAGCATATTCTGTGATTTATCACCTTCACCCCTTTTTCTTTTCCAATCTCGTAAGCTTTAGGAGGCAGATATTTTGAGCCACCTGCAACTATAACAACCTCTTCCCCTCTTTTCACAACTTCAAGATTGATGTCTGGATGGAGTGCATACGAAAAGATGATGTCTCCGCTGAACTCTGGCAGATACTCGGATGGGTTGTCTATAATGGGTGGCAGACTTTCATCAACCTTCACAAGCTCCACGTCAAACCCCAGTATCTTCAGTGTGTCATACGTTCTCTCTCCCCATTTTCCTCTCGATACAACAATCATTGCTCTTCCCAGCTCATCAAATTTTCAGGTTTTGAGAACTTTTTCAGCTCCTTTATTGTACCAAGATATGTGCCATCCAGAAGATAACACTTCGCATCATCTAAATTGACCACAGAAAATATAGGACCGAGAGGCTTTGTTTCTGGGTCATTGAACGATATACCTTTCGAGAGCGTGCAGAATGCTGGAGCGATTATGAGGGGTATTTCAGAACAGAGATCAGGACACTCTTGCAAGCCTTTCACATCAACAAACATCCTTATCCAACAGGGCAGCGTAATCGTGCATCCGAGGGAATCAACAAAGCTTACGTGTGGGTGGTTATGTCCGCAAATAAGAAGCTCACTCTCCAGCAACGATTTATCCATCCATGCATGTCCATGGAAGTATCCAACAGAGTCATGAACGAATCCTGAAGAAGGATGGATGGATACAGAGTCTCTGATGTCTTCTGGAATCATGTTTGCAAGCCCGCCATCGTGGTTTCCAAGTGCTATGTCAACTGGTGCATAATCCACGAGCTTCCTCAAAAAATGTTCGACATCCTTTCTCTCATGATACGGTGAATGTGTTATCGAATGTTTCACATCCCCGACTATCACTATCCTATCCACTTCTCTCTCTTTCAATATCTTCTTTACCCTCTCCAGAATAGAAGGGAGTTGGGATGGTATTCTTATCCCCAACTCCATCAGTTCACATTCTATCCCTATATGGATGTCAGCTATTACAAGCGTTTTTTCAGTATTTTCAACAACAAGTGCCCTCTCATCTACGATTGGCTCAACCTTCATTCGTCTACGTCCTTCAACTTCCCTTCAAGGTAAAGTTCGTATGAGCCAAGATCAAGTAGACCATGTCCGCTGAAGTTGAAGAGTATCACTTTCTCCTCACCTTTCTTCTTGCAGTCAAGAGCTATATCGATGACTGCCTTAATAGCATGCGATGTTTCGGGGGCTGGCACAATTCCCTCGACACGGGTGAACAAGGCACCAGCATCGAAACATTCGAGTTGGCGGTATGCAAGAGCCTTCATGATCCCATCATGTTTGAGAGCACTGATTATCGGTGCATCTCCATGGTATCTCAGACCGCCCGCATGTATCGATGGTGGGATAAAATCATGACCGAGTGTGTACATCTTGAGCAGAGGAGTCAGTCCAGCTGTATCTCCGAAGTCATATGTGTATTCTCCTTTCGTGAGTGTTGGGCATGCTGTCGGCTCAACCGCATAGAACTCTATTTCCTTTCCTTCAAGATGGTCTCTCACAAATGGCAGAGCAAGCCCAGCATAATTGCTTCCACCACCACAACACCCTATCACATAATCAGGATAATCTCCAGCTATCTCGAGCTGAAGCTTTGCCTCTTCTCCCACAATTGTCTGGTGAAGGAGAACGTGGTTAAGAACACTTCCCAATGAATAGTTTGTGTTGTCATGGGTTGCTGCATCCTCAACTGCCTCACTGATTGCAATTCCAAGACTGCCCGGATTATTGGGGTCTTTCTCAAGAATAGCTCTCCCAGAATTCGTCCTCGTACTTGGGGATGGTATAACCTCTGCACCCCATAACATCATCATTGTTTTCCTGTATGGTTTCTGCTCATAGCTGACCTTTACCATGTATATCATGCACTCCATTTCAAAGCGGTTGCATGCAAATGCAAGAGCACTTCCCCACTGTCCGGCACCTGTTTCAGTCGTAAGTCGCTCTATCCCTTCTTTCATATTGTAGTAAGCCTGTGCAACTGCCGTATTTGGTTTATGACTTCCAGGAGGACTCACTCCTTCGTATTTGTAATATATCTTGGCTGGAGTGTCCAAATACTCTTCGAGTCTTTCTGCCCTGTAAAGTGGCGTGGGTCTCCACAGTCTGTAAACATCCATGACCTCCTTTGGGATGGGTATGTATCTCTCCGGACTCATCTCCTGTTCAATCAGAGCTTTTGGGAAGATTGCAGACAGCTGGTCTGGTGTTATTGGTTCTTTTGTCTGAGGGTCAAGAGGCGGGTCAAGAGGTCTTGGAAGGTCAGGTAATATGTTGTACCACTTCTTTGGCATCTCATTCTCATCGAGCAAGAACTTTTTTCTGTCCATGATTCTCACACTCTGCACATCGTTGAACAATTTTTGATATAAATGTTACTCAAACTCCTAAGGTGTAGGCAAGAGTACTACTCACAAAAACCTCTATGAAGGCAGCTATCAACAGTAGCGGAAGGAGTAAGAACACAAACGTCCTCATTGACAGGTATATGTTCTTTCTGACCTCGCTCTTCCTTCTGAATATGAACTTCACAACCTCAACTCCTATCTTCGTCCCCATTGAAACAGCAAATATCACCATTGGTACCTCGAGAACACCATGTGGGAGTATTGTGATGAGGGCAAAGAATGGGGAGGGGGTGGAGTGTATCACAACACCAACAACGTATCCATTGATAGAAAGCAAGAACGGAGGAGAGAGGAAGAACGGGGGAAGTATGGATGAAAACATCGAAATCAACGAGACAAATGAGTTGTTCAAGAATATCATCACAGATATCATCAGCGGATAAAGCACAGAATCTGTTGGGACAATCCCAAGTATGCTCTCAACTCTATCTTGAAAACTCTCAACCACCATCCTTTCAACCGATGGATTATAACCTGCATGGTAATACCCTATCAGGACGGATGATAAGAACACAATTGTGTTTATCAATATGTACAGTCTTATTTCCCAAAGATATCTGATGTGTTTGTTCATAATCCTTCTTCCTTCTTCATTTTCAGTCTCTTCTTGAACTCCTTCACAGCTTCAACCAAGTCCTCTTGTGTCAGTCCCTTCCTCCCTTCCATTAACGCAGAAAGTACTGCCTCCTTCACTGTGGTTCTGATGTCTGAGCCAGAGAATCCCTCTGTAAGGGATGCCAGTTCATCAAAATCAAGGTTTCTATCTATTTTTTTACATACCACCTTCCATATCTCTTTCCTCATCTCCTCATTGGGAAGAGGGAACCACACAACATCGTCGAATCTCCTCCATGCTGCAACATCCAGAAGCTGTGGGTGGTTGGTTGCTGAAATCAAAAGAACTCCGTGTCTTACGAGAGATATCTCGTCTATTGCTTTCAGCAACGTATTCACAGCTCTCTTTATCGCAGCATGCTCATCAGAAGTTCTCGTCTTTGCAACGAAATCAAACTCATCTATGAAGAGTATGCACGGCGAGAGCCTTTTTGCAAGCTCAAAGACCCTGTCTATGTTCTTCGAAGTCTCCCCAAGATACTGGTTCGTTACCATTGAGAGTTTTACCTCGAGCAGTGGTAGCTTCAGGTGTTTTGAAAGGGCTCTTGCTGTTGAGGTCTTTCCAGTACCGGGAGGACCAACAAACAACACCTTTCCAACATCGTACAGACCAACTTCACTGAGATAATCCCTATGTTCAAGGGCAACCACAATCTTCGAGATATTTTCTTTTTGCTCGTCCGTGAGGACGATGTCACCCAAACTAAGCATCACCTCATCTGGAGCAACTATCGTGCAGAGCTTCAGCATCTCCTCTGCCTCTTCATCTAACTCTCTTCTAAGCTCTTCAATCATGGAATCAATCCACAGTCTTTCTGCATGCAGTGGCAGAACTTCTTTGAGAGCTCTTTCATATTTTTCAGGCGATATACAGTAAGCCACGGCAGGATTTTTTACAATCCTCTCTTCATCAACCTTCCCCTTGTACCATTCAAGTCCAACATCCAAAACCGTCAAACTCAGAGATCCAAAGTCTGCAACATCGACAAATGGAAGAGATTTCACAGCTCTCTTGACGTCCTCCGAAGAGTGTCCATATATCGCACATACATCCTCCATCCTCACCCTCAACGGCTTTGGAATACCCTTCAATTTCTTGTTCCAGAAATGTCTCCTTATAGGGGGAGGTAGCTCATGCTCGGAAAGGGAGTGAGTGTTGTATGCGTGTACTGTGAGCAACAATTCCACAGTATCCACCATTGCATCTGCCAGAATTTCCATCATGCTAAACTCTGATTCTTGGTCTGCGAATGTAAAAACTTTTCTCAATGTTAGTATGGTCTTCCCAGAAACACACACCGACCTGTCTCTCTTCCACAAACAACGCACTCTGTGATTTCATACTCCTCATCACCAATTGGTTCTCCAAGCACATCACACGAACACTTTTCCTCTATCACATGCCCGCACTCCTCCTCCCCACACCATCCAACAATGGCAATACCCTTCATCACCCACTCCTTTGCCCCCTCAATCGTCGAACACAGTTTCAGTCCACTTTTCAGGGAAGAAAGAGCTTTTTCATATAGTATTTTTTCTATGTTCTCAAATTCCTTTTTTATCTCCTCCTCCACAGCGTTGATATCCACAGACCTCCTCCTCTCCCCTTTCCATACTCTGGGTGCAATCACAATCTCTCCCTTCTCCAAGTCTCTCGGGCCAAGCTCCAGTCTGACTGGAACTCCTCTCAGTTCCCATTCATAGAACTTTGCTCCAGGTCTCTTCTCAGAGTCATCGAGCACAATCCTGAATTCTTTTGAGAGTCTTTCACTGAGTTTTCGGGCAGTATCCATAACATCCTCTGAGTGTTTGAAGAGTATGGGAACCACCACAACTTGGACAGGTGCAACTTCAGGGGGGAGGACAAGCCCTCCATCATCTCCGTGTATGGATATGAGAGCTGCAATGCATCTCTCGGATATCCCATAGCAAGTCTGGTTCACATACTGTTGTTCGCCATTTTTATCCTCGTATGTGATGTCAAATGTTTTTGCAAAGTTGGTTCCGAGGTTGTGAACAGTCCCAACTTGCAGAGTTTTTCCATCAGGCATGAGAACATCGAGGGCGACAGTATATTCTGCCCCCGGAAACTTATCCCAAGAAGGTCTTTTTGAAACAATCACAGGGATACACAATCTTCTGTAAAATTTTTTGTATATCTGTATTGCATTCTCAACCTGTCTCTCTGCATCCTCCCAACTCTCATGGGCTGTGTGTGCCTCTTTGAACGAGGTTATCTCTCTCAGCCTTATGAGAGGTCGTGTGTGCTTTGTTTCATATCTGAATGTATTTACGAGTTGGTATATTCTGATGGGAAGATCTGCATGAGACCTTATCCACAGTTTGAACATGGGATATATCGCGGTCTCACTTGTTGGCCTCAATGCGAGTTTGACATCCAGCGCATCTCTACCCCCGTGTGTTACCCAGTACACCTCATCCTCAAATCCTTTGATGTGTTCAGCCTCTTTCATGAACTCATGCTCTGGTATCAGAAGTGGGAAGAGAGTTTCTTGATGGTCTTTGTTCAGAAGTTCCTTGAGGATGGAAAAAACATGATTCCTAAGAGAGAAGCCAAATGGATACCACACGTATAATCCTTTAACAGGGTATCTAACATCCATTATTTGTGCGGTTCTTATTATCTCGTTGTACCATTCAGAGAACTCACTTTTTGGTGGAAGCTCCTCCTTTTGCTGTTCTTTCTTTTTATTTTGTTGAACATTTGATTCTGGGTTATGTAAATCTTCTAAATGACCTTCCCTTCCCATGTTCATAAACCGCCCTAATGAAAACATTCAATAAATACGTTCCTAATATGTTATCCATGAACAGACTATTCATATATAGCCCGCTATCAGTCTTGCTCCTGCTAATACTCGTAATATTGTTATTACCTTTGTTCGTGCTGGTGTTCATAGGTGTGGTGGGTGAGTCATTCTCAAAGCTCGGACTATCTCCTTATCAGGCTATTGGAATGCTCGTTCTATCTCTCATAGGGAGTTTTATAAACATCCCGGTCATGAAAAGAAAGGTAATCGTGAAGGAGTACTCACCTGTGTTCAGATTGTTTGGCATATTCGAGTATCCGAGACTTGTTGTGAGAGAGCAAGTTCTCTGCATAAACGTGGGAGGGGGACTCATACCAACGGGAATGGCGTTGTATCTAATACCGAAAACACCCTTTTATCCCTTTGTAATAACATTTCTACTGATAACGCTTGCGTGTTATACGCTTGCAAGGCCCATCCCAGGACTCGGCATAGTGATTCCTGCCTTCATACCCCCCATACTCTCTGCTTTGTTTGCCCTCCTCCTTTCACCACACAGTGCGAGTTTGGTTGCATTCTGTGCTGGTGTTCTTGGGACACTGTTCGGTGCAGATATTTTAAATCTAAGGAAAATTATGAAAACAGGTCCGGGTGTTGTGAGTATAGGGGGTGCAGGTGTTTTCGATGGAATATTTCTGACAGGCGTGCTTGCAGCATTTCTGTCGTGAGGTGAAATTATGGTTAGGATAGGTGTGTTTGTCTGTCATTGTGGTCAGAACATTGCTGGATTTCTTGACACATCCAAAGTTATTGAGTGTGCATTATCTGTTGAAGGTGTTGTGCATGCAGAAGAACTGAAGTTCGCATGTGCGAGCGATGGACAGCAGAGGATAAAGGAAGCAATACAAGAAAATTCATTGGACAGGGTGGTTGTTGCCGCATGCACACCAAATCTTCATGAGCAGACTTTTAGAAAAGCTGTCGAAGGACTCATCAATCCATATCTCGTTGAGTGCGTGAACATAAGAGAGCAATGTTCTTGGTCTCATCCAACCTACGAAGGAGCAACCAGAAAAGCATGTGATCTCGTGAAGATGGGAATCGCAAGAGCAAAAAGTCTTGAGCCTCTTGAACCTAGAAGAATAAGGGCGAAAAAAGATGTGCTTGTTGTTGGGGGCGGTGTTGCTGGCATCACCGCGTCGCTTGAGCTTGCAAATGCAGGATACCATGTCTATCTTGTTGAAAAGGAATCAACAATCGGAGGCAAAATGGCTCTACTCGATAAGGTGTTTCCGACTGGGGACTGTTCGATATGTGTGCTTGCTCCAAAGATGAACGATGTGAATACACATCCAAACATCACGTTGCTAACCTATTCCGAAATCGAAAGCATTGAAGGACATGCAGGAAAATACAGGGTTAGAGTAAGGAAAAAGCCGAGGTTTGTAAATGAGTACTGTAAAGGTTGCATTGAGTATTGCTCGTCAGTGTGTCCTATCGAAGTTCCAAACGAGTTCGATTTTGGACTTTCGAGAAGAAATGCAATATACAAACCATTTCCTCAGGCGGTTCCAGAGTATGCTCTCATAGACCCCGAAAGTTGTGTTGGATGTGGTCTGTGCAAGCTTGCATGTCCGCTTGATGCCATTGTGTATGACCAGAAAACAGAGATAATTGAATTCGTGGTTGGGGCAATCATAATCGCAACTGGCTTCAAACCTTTTGACCCGAAAATAAAGGAGAGCTATAGGTTTGAGCAGGGGAGAGACATAATAACCAGTTTTCAACTTGAGCGAATGCTGTGTGCATCTGGCCCTACAGAAGGGAGACTTGTTCAGCCATCCACCATGGAAGTACCGAAGAAGGTTGCCTTCATTCAGTGTGTTGGTTCGAGGGATGCACAAGTTGGAAAACTTTACTGTTCGAGAGTATGTTGTATGGTCTCAATAAAGAACGCCCTTCAGATAAAGGAAAGATACCCTGATACGGATGTCGTCATTCACTACATCGACATAAGGGCATGTGGTGAAGGGTATGAGGAAATGTATCTGAGAGCTCAGAAAGCTGGTGTAAAGTTCGTGAGAGGCCTTCCAGGAGAATTGATTCCGATGGGGAATGGAGTGAAGGTGTATTATGAGGATACATTGAATTCGAGAAAGGTCGAAGAAGAATACGATTTGGTCGTTCTCTCCATTGGAATGGAGCCATCATTAGAACCATCGATAAAGTTGCCCTTGCGAGATGATGGATTCGTAGCGCCAGCACATCCAAAGATGATGCCTGTCGAGACAGTGTATAAAGGGATAATGGTGGCGGGATGTGCATCTGGACCAAAAGAAATCCCACTGTCGATAAGTCAGGCAGGGGATTGCGCCTCTAAAGTGATGAATCTTCTTTCAAGAGGCATCATTGAGATTGAGCCTTACGTTGCTTTTGTTGATGAGGAGAGGTGTGTGGGATGTGGGATATGTAAGGAAGTCTGTCCTTCAAACAGCATCTTTCTGGTCAACGGAAAGGCAAAGATTGAGAGTACGACATGTATAGCATGCGGTACATGTGTAGGGTCATGTCCCACAGATGCGATTGCACAGAAAAACTTCACAGATACACAGATATTTGCCCAGCTTGAAATGCTTGACAAGACGAGCGAATATCCTCTGATAGTTGCGTATCTGTGTAATTGGTGTTCGTACAGGGCTGTTGACCTTGCTGGCGTATTGAGACTGAAGCATCCACCAAATGTGAGAGCAATAAGAGTTATGTGTGCTGGAAGGGTTGACCCGCAGATGATAATCGAGGCTTTTAAGCACGGAGCGGATGGAGTATTGGTGGGGGGGTGCAAGCTGGGAGAGTGTCACTATCATACTGGAAACTATCAGTGTCTTGGAAGAATCTCTGCTCTCAAAGAAATTTTCAAAGAGTACGGGATTGAGCCTGAAAGAATCAGAACTCTTTGGATATCTGCGAACGAAGCCGAGAGATATGTGGAAGAGGTGAATGATTTCGTGGAAGAATTGAAAAAGCTTGGTCCATTGAGTAAAAAATTGAGTTGATTAATGACCTTCTATGGTTTGTCTTATCTCTTTCACATCCTCTCTATCGACCAACTTCTCAAACGCTTCTAATAGTATAACACACTGAGTAAGGTGGTCGAATATGTCAGCTTGATATGCCTCTATTCCGTATTCTTCAAGTTCTTTCACAATTTCAGCAGGGTCAAGTCCTTCCATTCTCAGTTCTACGATGAGTTTTGACAACTTCTTAGGGGGGCATCCACAGTATGGACTCTCCTTGCACCCACAGCTCAAAAACTCTTTCGCAAACTTCAAGATCTTCTTATCTTCCCTCTCCCCTCTGTAAATCCTGTCAAGAACTCCCGAAAGCATGGGAAAGCCACACACATACACATTCTCAAAGGGTAGGAGCGTCGAGATAATATCAATAACATCCTCGTCTTTCATCTCCATAAGACAAAGCACATGCTATGGGGGAAGGAAGGAGAGAGAAGCAGTTCTTCCAAGGCGGGTAAGTTTTACACAGTTCCCCTCCCGTTTTAGCATTCCCATACCCTCCAGTTCTCTCAGCGATTTATCCACATCAACATACCTCACCATCATCGAACACATCTTCTTCAACTCACTCACATCGTCTGTTATTGAACACATTGCAAGCACTTCCTCACTCTCTCCACCACACATCACATCGCATCTTCCAACTCCACCGTGCAGAAGCACATCAGCAATTTCCTCCTCCTCTGGAGAAACAAGCAGAAATACACTCCCCTCATCATGATAGTCTGGTCTTCCAGCTCTGCCAAGCATCTGGTTAAACTCATGTTGCGTCAGTTCTTCAGCTCCCATTCTGAGCGAGTCAAATATCACACAGGAGGCAGGAAAATCAACCCCGGCACCGAGTGCAGATGTTGTAACAACACATTTTATCTTTCCATCTTCAAACCTCTTCTGGACCTCTTTCCTCCTCTCCTTTGATAGCCCAGCGTGGTATGCAACTCCACCAACCACCCTTGCAAGTTCCTCACACCTCCTCCTTGAGTTAGTGAATACTATCGTCTGACCTCTGTAGCCTTTGGAAGAAACTTCTGACCATGCCTCGTCCACTATTCTCTTTATGATTCTGCTCTTCCTACGGGCAACACATGGAACAACATACCTCTTCAACGGTATCGGTCTGTGTTCGTACTTAACAAGTCTCGCCCCAAGCATCTTTGCAAGCTCTTCTGGAAAGCCGACAGTTGCAGAGAGGTATATGAATTGCGCATCTGGGAAGAGGTATCTCAGTCTTGCAATAAGTCCATCGAGTCTGTGTCCCCTTTCGTCATCCATGAGCATGTGTATCTCATCTACAACAATACATCCTACTTTTTGAAATCTGAATCCAGACATTATGAGCTGGTCAACAGCCTCGTACGTCCCCACCACAACATTTCTGCTCACATCAGACTTCATCCCGATGTCATACTCCGTATGTTTTGTTCTTATTCTCGTTCTTCCAATCACCAGACCGACTATATCACCCCACCTCTCCTTGAACTGTTCATACTTCTGGAGAGCAAGTGCGACGAGGGGAACAAGATAAAGAAATACTCCCCTCCCCTCAAAAACCATCTTCATTCCAGCCATCTCCCCCACAAGCGTTTTTCCGCTTGCAGTTTCTGATACCACCAATATATTTTCTCCTCTCAGAACTCCGGCTTTCAATGCGAGAGTCTGGACAGGCAGAAGTGTTTTCGGGAGTTTTTTCTTTACGAAGTCAGGAATCTCACTGTCAGGAATCTCTTCTCTACTGATTGTCTCTGTTTTTGGTGAAATTACATCAAAAAGTGTAAATTGCTTTAATTCTTTGTTTATTTTTCCTTCAATTAGGTTTATTACATGGTCAAGGTCTTTACACTTCCTCAGGACTCTTACAGAGTACTCTGATACGATATAATTCCTCAACTCCCTCTTCGCACATTCCTCGCAAATCTCTTCCCCCATATAGCGGATCGATAACTTCGGAGTTATTTTATGTCTCATCAGACAGAACCTGCAAACTTTCAATGTCTCAAATGGAATTTGGTAGTCTGCAAGCATATGCACAAGTTTAGAAGAGCTGACACTCCTTGCAGTTTCAAGCAAGCACACTCTCGAGTTTTTTATGAGTTTCAAAAACTCCTTCGGGTTCACAGGTTGATTTTCAACCATGAACTTCTTGATTCTTGGTCCCTTTGGTGTGTCCTCCAACCAGAGTATTCCTTTGTTTATTTTCTTCTTCCCGATATACACCCATACCTTCTTAGATGTCTCATACAGATATACTTGGAAGTTTCCAGTCAGGTTTTCCATCTCAAAGTGCACCCTTTGTGCTCATTATTTTCTCAGAGTCCTGTTTGAAAGCCATCGCCATTGCAAGTCCAACCGCTTTGAACAGAGATTCAATGATGTGGTGATTACTCTTTCCGTATCCTTTCATATGGAGGGTCATTTTCGCATTTTTTGTCAGAGTGTCGAAGAAGTGTTCGAAAATTTGTGTCTCGATACCAGCAATGTATGGGGATGTAAATGATACATCGAATACGAGGTAGCTTCTCATTCCAGCATCGATTGCAACCTACGCACAGCTATCGTCCATCGGGACCAGTGCATATCCATATCTCACTATGTTTTTTCTATCTTTGAGAGCCTCTGCTATTCCATTCCCAAGAACAATTGCAACATCCTCAATCGTGTGATGTGCCTCAACATCAACATCTCCCCTCGCATCAACGGTTAAATCAAATGTTGCATGTCTTGCCATGGCGGACAGCATGTGGTCGAAAAATGGTATTCCTGTTGATATTTCGAACTTTCCACTCCCATCTATGTTGATTTCAACAGATACATACGTTTCAGCGGTCTCCCTCTTCACTTTAGCCCTTCTCTGCATATTTCAGACTACATCTTCATATTATTTAAAGCATATATGGTAAATTTATTCGACCAATTCTGCCTCGTATCCCACTTCCTTTATAACATCCACCAGTTTGTTAGCATCTCCATCGAACTCAACCACAGCCTCATCAAAAGACAGATCCTCAACCACAGCCCCCGCATCTTTAAGTGCCGCTTTCACAACACTCAAACATCCATTGCAACACAACCCCCTCAATTTAATCTTTATTTTCATGTTCAAACCTCCCAAGATATCATTTACAACCCCTTCCTTATCATATTGCAATACAAATCAGTCGCACATCCCCTTCTTCGACTCCGATTATGGTCTTTACATCTCTTTCCTGAAACAGACATGTTCGTTGAAATAAACGATTCTCTGGTACCACACTCACAGTACATCAGACCACCTCAGAAGAAGAGAGTTTGTGACAACGCTCACACTGCTCATCGCCATCGCCATTCCAGCCCATTCGGGTCTGAAAATTATTCCAAAAAATGGATACAGAATTCCGGCAGCCACTGGTATCAGAATCGTGTTGTACACAATAGCCCAGAATATGTTTTGTTTTATCTTTTTGTAGGTTCTCTCACTGAGTTTTATGGCTCTCACAACGTCTTTCAGATTGTCCCTTACAAGGACTATGTCTCCACTCTCAACCGCAATATCTATTTTCTTGGTGCCTATGGCTATACCAACATCTGCCTGAGCAAGTGCTGGAGCATCATTTATGCCATCTCCAACAAATGCAACAACCCCCTCCATCTTTCTAACTATCTCTGCCTTTTCGTGGGGGAGAACCTCTGCAAAGAACTCGTCTATGTTCAGTTCCTTTGCAACCAATTCGGCATTCTTTCTACTATCCCCAGTTATCATCACAACTTTCTTGCCCATTCTGTGGAGTTCATCTACCACTTCTTTTGCACTTTCCTTTACCTCATCCTTTACCTCAATAACTCCAATGACTTTGTTATTTAGAGCGACTATTATTTCATTTTCATTATTCTCTCCTTCTATGTCTACTCCAACTCTCTCCATCAACCTCTTGTTTCCAACCGCAATTTTTGACCCCTTATAAACCGCCACCACACCCTCTCCGGGCACCTCTTCAAACATTTCTGGCTCCTCTACTTTGTTTGGACTACTACCATATCTCATTATAGCCTCAGCAATCGGATGCGTACTGTTCTTCTCTGCAATCATTGCAAGTTTTAGAACGTCATACGACTCGTCCAAAGTTCTTACCTCACTCACTTCAATCTCTCCTTTTGTGAGCGTTCCTGTTTTATCAAACACAACTGTTCTCACGTTTCTTGCTATCTCAAGCACCTCTCCATTCTTGATGAGTATGCCATACTCTGCTCCTTTTCCCATCCCAACTGTCAATGCGGTTGGTGTTGCGAGTCCAAACGCACATGGACATGCAACCACAAGAACTGCAATGAGTGTTGTGAATGCGAACATCGTATCTCCTTTTGTATACCAATATGCGAAGGATATGAGGGCGATACTCAGAACCACTGGAATGAAATAAGAAACGATTTTGTCTGCAAATCTCTGAATTGGGGGCTTGCTTCCAATAGCCTCCTCAACCGTTTTTATTATTTGAGATAGCAAAGTTTCCTCTCCACTTGCCCTTATCTTCAGCACACCACTCTTGTTAATCGTACCAGCGAACACCTCATCTCCAATCTCTTTCAGCTTTGGCATCGGCTCACCTGTTATCATCGCCTCCTCAACATAACTCACACCACCCACAACCAGTCCATCAACTGGTATCTTCTCTCCCGGTCTCACGATTACAATGTCCCCCTCCTTCACCTCCTCTACCCTGACCTTGACCTCTTTATTATCTCTCAGAAGAGTTGCACTCTTTACCTGAAGCTCCATGAGTTTCTTTATTGCCTCTCCTGTCTTTCCCTTTGCTCTTTCTTCAAGTGTTCTCCCTATGAGGAGAAATGCAAGCAGAATCACAGATGTATCATAGAATGTGTATTCGGGAGGAAAGAATTTCAGTGTGCTTAACACGCTTGCAATGTATGCGCTTCCAACACCCATCGAGTACATCACATCCATGTTCAGAGTTCGAGTCCGAAAGGCTGAACTGAATATGTCTATGCCCGCATAGAGCAATGTGGGTGTGGCAATCAAAATCTGGATGGTGGAAGGGAGAGGCACTGCAAACAATACTGAACCAGCTATGATTGCAACCAATAATTTCTTGATATCCTTTTTTTCTTGTGAGTCAGCTCTCTTCTCTATTTCAGCACCATAACCAAGTTTTTCAATTTCTTTTACAATATCGTCAAGTGTTATCTTTAAAGGGTCGTAAACTATGTGTGCATATTCAGTTGCAAGATTAACATTCACCCTCTCAATTCCATCCAGTTTTGTGAGTGAGGATTCAATTGTCTTTGCACACATTGCACATTTCATGCCAGTTATTCTGAGCCGAGCATTTTCCATATGTGTTCGTTTGCATTTCATCATAAGAATGCTTTGGTGGTCTTGAGGGATACTACTAAATCATTGGTTGTTGAAAGGCGTTGAGTGTGAGAAATCATGAAAACGCTCATCGATAAGGTAAAGAGTGGGAGAAAGTCAAAGAAGCTTGTAAAAGCTGCAAGAGACGTTGATATGGACATATCATTAGCCCACAGCCGAGTTGCCGATGGAAGACTGGTGTTGTTTGAGAATATACTGATAGGGGAAGGGGCACCCACAAGAGTAAACGTAAATGTAGGCACGTCCTCGAGTGCAAGTGATGCTGGTGATATAACTGAGGCGTGTATAGAGGAGATAGGGAAGGCACGCATTGCAAGGGAATTGGGTGCCGATACTATCACAGACCTCTCGATGGCAGGAGACTTGGATGAGATGAGGCAACGGGTTCATAGTGCTGCCCAGTTGCCCCTTACCACCATTCCAATCTATCAGGCAGTGTCAGAGAATGGCATCGAATCACTCGAGGTGGATGCTATCATCGATGTAGCACAAAAACAGCTACATGAAGCTTGCTCGCTTGTGCTATATGCTGGTTTCACCCGTGAAATGCTTCCAGCACTCAGGAAGCGTACGATGCCCATGGTGTCTAAGGGTGGCTCGATGACACTTGCCCACATGATTCATACTAACAATGAGAATCCATTCCACGAGTGGTTCGATGAGTTCATCAAACTGCTGAGAAAAGAAGATGGTGTGCTGGTACTCGGCAACACCTTACGAAGTGGCTGTGTAGTGGATTTTGCCAAATTCAATTTGAGTAAAGATTCGCCAGAGCTTCTTGAATTCGAGGTAAACAGAAAACTCGCCAATCGTGCAAATGAAGAAGGAGTTCAGGTAATAGTTGAGGGATTAGGTGGACACATCCCTCCATCTAGCATTGCATCTGCAGTTAGGACTTTCAAGAAAAGGTGTCCCAGACCACTTTTCGTTGCCGGCCCTCTCCCAACCGACCTTGCAGTGGGATATGACCACATAGCGGCAGCCATTGGCTCTGCTATGGCATCAGGTGCAGGCGCTGACTACATCTGCTGTATAACGGCGGCTGAACACTTGTCACTGCCAACTGCAGAAGAGCTTAGAAATGGACTCATAGCCACACGCATAGCTGCTCATGTAGGAGACCTCATGAAATATGGGCTCTCGGCGGATGAGCAGAAAATGGCTGTCGAACGTTCAAGGAGTAACTGGGAATCTCAGTTTTCGCTTGCGTTGGATGGGGGATTGCGTGCGAGAGCAAGGTTCTCACCTTCGGGAGGAGGGTGTACGATGTGCGGGAGTTTCTGTGCTCTGCGCACTGTAGAGCGCTACTTCTCTTCGCACCTTTAACAAAGTATCGGGTGTGGATATAGTGGATCTCTGCAAAATACAAGAAACTCCTTTTGAAAATCTTGTGAAAGTACAATGAAATGCTCCGGTGGGGATTTGAACCCCAGTCGCGGGAGTGAGAGTCCCGCATGATTGGCCGGACTACACTACCGGAGCTCCAAGGGAAATACCTTTCACACATCTATATAAATATTCACATCTTTTCCAGTGGCTCTATTCCAAGTAAATCCAGAACAACATACAGCACATTCTTTGCACCCTGAACGAGAGACAGTCTGCTCTCCCTTATCCCAGCTGGTGCTTTTAGTACAGAGGAGAAGCGATAGAAGAGATTGAAAGCTTCTGCAAGCTCCCTTCCATATATGGCAAGATGGTGTGGTTTGAGTTCCCACAGACATCTGTCGAGAACAGAATCAAGTTCACCCATCTTCTTCATGAGGGTAATCTCCCATTCTTCTTTGAGATACGATGGATTCGTATCGCAATGTAAAGCGTCATATCCACACTCAGACGCTTTTTTGAGTATCGAGCAAGCTCTTGCATGTGAGTACTGGATGAATGGAGCTCCGAGTTTTTCAAGGTCGAGCGCGTCTTCCCAGTTGAACACCATATTTTTGTCAGGAGATATCTTCACCATGTCGTATCTCATCGCCCCTATACCAACTCCCTCTGCAATACTCTTTTTCATGTCTTCTGACATGTCTGGATGTCTCTTTTCAACCTCATCTCTTGCTCTACTCACCATCTTGTCCATTAGCTCATCAGCACTTATGTACTTACCCTCACGGGTACTCATCGAACCTTCTGGAAGTGTCACAAACTCGAAGACAACCACTTCTGGTATCTTCTCCCCCAACAAAGTTAGAACAACCCTTATCTGACTCGCTATGAGTTTGTGGTCTGAGCCAAGAACGTCTATCATTCTATCGCACCGTCTTCCCTTCCATATGTGGTATGCTATGTCGCGAGTAGCGTACAATGATGTCCCATCCCCCCTCCTGAGAACAAGAGGCTTCTCAATCCCGAACTCACTCAGGTTTAGCATCAAAGCCCCATCTTCGATGAATGCCTGATCAAGCTGTTCAATCCTCTTCAGAACCTCATCCACAGCCCCACACTCAATACATGAAGACTCTCTTACATAGCTGTCTATTTTGATATTCATTCTCTCGAGAGTCTCTGATATTCCATCCAGAGCCATATCTACGACATATCTGACCTTGCTGAAGAGTTCTCTATCTCCCCCCTCCACTCTTCTCATGATTTCATCAACTTCCTCTTTGTTGAGAGCTCTGTTTGCCTCGATATACACTTTTGCAATCGCATGGTCTGGTTTCATATTGTTCTCGATTTTTAATTCTGAACGAGTCAAACCCCAGACAACAGTTGCTATCTGTCTTCCCATATCGTTCACATAATACTGTGTCTCGACATCAAAACCAGCCCATCTGAATATTCTTGAGAGAGTGTCCCCGATGACGGAGTTCCTTACATGCCCTATGTGAAGAGGACCATCTGGGTTTGCAGATGTGTGTTCTATTATCACCTTGCCCCTCTCACCAAGGAATCCCTTTCTGTATTCACACCCTTCCTTCAAAGCTCTTGAAAGGATCTCAATGCAGTATGCATGGGAGAGATGGAAATTCAGATAGGGACCAATTCTGTCTATTCTTTCTATGTAGGGATAACAGCTCACAAAGTCAGAAATCTCCTTTTCGATGGATTCGGCAATCTCAATCGGTTTCTTTTTGAGGGTCTTTGCCAGCTTAAACGCAATGGTTGTTGATATGTCCCCATACTCAGATGGAGATAAGTCCCTGAGTATTGTCTCCTCGAGTCTCTCCCCTGTAATCACATATACAATATCTGCCAGCTTCTCTGCTAGAGTCCTCTTTACTTCAAGATACACGGCACCATCTTGTATTTTCCAATTTAAAAGAGTTGTGAGAGAAGATGAAAAAAGACCCCTCAATTACCCTATCACTTCATTATGTGCTTTATCTCTTGATACTCTCTAAATCCGACTATGCCATGTTCCCTTCCTATACCACTCTCCTTATATCCACCAAATGGTGCTTCAGGTGGAAATAGGTGGTATGTGTTTATCCAAACCCTCCCACATCTCAACCTTCTCGCAACATCCATCGCTTTTTTGATGTTGGTTGAGCATACACCTGCAGCAAGTCCATAGGGTGTTCCATTTGCGATTTCAACAGCCTCGTCCACTCCTTCGTACGGGATGATGCACAGCACCGGTCCGAATATCTCCTCTTGCGCAATCCTCATCTCAGGCTCTACATTTGAGAATACGGTGGGCGGGAAGAAAAATCCTTTTTCCTTTTTCTAATACCCACCACATTCCAGATTAGCTCCTTCATCCCTTCCCAGACTCGAATAGTATGAAACCTTTTCCAACTGGTCTCTGGTTGTCAATGGCCCCAGATCCGGGTCTGAGAATGGATCTCCCAACCTTAATTTTGATGCTCTCTCCCCAACCTCCTTTGCAATCCTGTCATGGAGCTCCGAAGGGACGAGAAGTCGTGAAGCAGCAGTACACACCTGTCCCGTGTTGAAGAACGATGCAAACATCACTCCCTCTATCACCTTGCCGATGTCAGCATCGTTCAACACTATCTAAGCACACTTCCCACCACACTCCAGCGTTAGTTTCTTCAGGTTCGATGATGAGAGTTTTACAATTTCTTTGGCAGTTTCTGTTGAGCCTGTGAATGATATCCTATCTACGTTCTTAGAAGAGCATAATTCTCTCCCCACCGTTGCCCCCCCGATAATCACATTTAAAGCACCTTTCGGACATCCTGCTTTTTCGAACAACTCCACCAACTTCAGAGATGTGAGTGGTGTATGAGAGGATGGTTTTAAGACGGTTGCATTTCCAGCTGCGAGAGATGGTGCTACTTTCCACACAGCCATGAGGAGAGGAAAGTTCCATGGCACTATTGCCCCAACTACTCCAACCGGCTCGTATCTTATATCGTCCTCTTCATCGGGAAGTAATGAAAGTCGTGCATAGTAGTTTAGAAACTTCCTACAGCTTTCTACCCTCTTTCTTGCTTCTTTTAAGGGCATTCCGGTATTCAGAGATTCGAGGGTTGCAAGTTCTTCAGAATGTCTTTTTACGAGATGCGAAACGCTGAGGAGTATTTTGCTTCTTTCTTTGGCAGTCCACCTGCAATTATCAAAGAACTCTCTTGCCTCGTCGATTATCCTTTTCACATCATCCTTTGTCGCACATTCAACCCTTGTTATTATCTGTTCGTTGGATGGGTTGATAACATCCAAATCTGACATGCTAAATTAAAAATTAAAAAATAATTTTAATCTTTTCATATTCTCCCTCTCAGTAAATATCCCATTGCGAATATGCTACTCACCCCAACCACGAGCAACATTCCCTCCAATGGAATCGATGATGATGATAGGGGTATCTTCTCAGGAATCTTCACACTCTCCTCTGTCATCTCATATCCTCTCACAGCATTTTCACTCACACCCGGCACTGTGGTGGTGGTATTGTACTCGTATTCAGATACATCTGAAACTTGCACTTGTGAAGCAACCTCAACCTCAGTAGCATCCTTCAGCACCTCTAAATACTGTGTGTAGAGACTTACATCCACCCCTGGCAGGGACAACATTCCCTGTATATACTCGTTCAGCCTGATGTTTCCACATGTGTGATGGCAACAAGCTATACCGCTGTTCACAACCGATTTCATATACTCATTCACCAGCTCAGTCTTCACACTGTCAGATGGAGACCAATATCCCTTCCTGATTGCTTCAAGCATCCTTGCGGTTATGGATTGATAGGCATAGGGGTTCTGCTCAAAAGCATCTTTAAGACCGAGGTTGTACTTGTCCTGTATAATCGTCTGATAGAGGTCTTCCCACATGTAGTCTTGTATGATTGTGGGGGTGGTGACTTGCCAGCCCCAGAAGTTATCCAGAAGTTCTGCAACCTCCTTCAGGCCAGAATAACCAGATGCAACCATCCCCTCCAGATACAGAGGATTGAGTGCTCTTGCCCTCAGTTCTCTTGCGAGGAACTGTTGAAGACTCTCAACTTTTGGCTCCCCCCTCAGATTCACCACCTTTATTTCAGGAGGTTGAGAGACATATGAAATGGCGAGTGAGAGACCACCAACATACTGGAAGAAGTCATCGTTATCAAGCACACCATATAAACTGGTCGAACGGCTGTTGAAAACGATTTCTGTATCAGCCAAGTTATCCTCAAATAACTCGTAATAGTTGCCCAGATACTTTACAGCACCCTCTTCATCTGTTGTGTAGAGGTTTGCCATCCTGAAGATGTAGAGTTCTCCTATTTCCTCACCTGCGGTCTGTGAGTCCCAGTCTCCCCCAGCCTCGATCACCTTCTCAATACCAACCCCGTACCCACCTGGAGGTGGAGCAAATATTCTCAGTTTTGAAAGTGTGAGTGCAAGCTCGCTGAAGTTTCCAGAAAAGGATGGATTGATGCCCAAATATGCATCCATTATACCCTGCTGAACACTCTCGTTGAGATTCATCAGCTCATCGTATATTTCGAGAGAGTGCTTCCACACATAGTTATCACTCTCGTTTAGCTCTGCAACAGTTCTGATTGCAACATCCAATAATCTCATCTGGTATTGAAGTGTGTCCCTGTAGAGACCAGAAGTAGTTATCACCACATCAATCCTCGGTCTTTTAACGATGGAACCGTTTATCTCAACCGTCAACTCATCCAAGGGTGTGACAATTACTCTGTCGTTTCCTACCTTCCTGAACACCCCCCGTGAATATCTGAAGTCTGGCTCAACCCCTAATAATCTCAGAACCATCGACTCCATCACACCATAGTGTCTCATTGTCTCAACAGACCACATCGTGACTGCAATCTTCTCTGGGAAATACCCATGTTCTTTATAATAATCAACAAGCATCTGGTCTGCAAGCTTCTTACCAATCTCCCATGTTGTTGGGTCTGGTACCTTCTTAGAATTGAATCCATAGAAGTTTCTGCCAGTTGGAAGAACCGTAGGATTCTGTACAGGGTCGCCCTGTTCACTTGGTGGTACATATCTCCCATCAAGAGCCTGTATCAGATTCTCGAGTTCGCCCGAAGCATTGAGCAGAGCAAGGGTTTCCTTGCAGTTCTCAAATGTATTGCTGATTGTACTGTTGAGAAGCTCATCATCAATGGACTTGTTAATCTTTTGCTCAACAGAATTCTTGAACTGCTCAAAAGTGCTACAATTCACGATCTCCTCTGCAAGCCATTTGGACATGTTCTCAGCCTTTGAACGATTTTCAAGACCCTCCAACTCACTTACCTCACTTATATTTAGAAGTGTGTATGAAAGATTCATCAGCTCGGTTGTATACATGGTTTCTATGAACATTGCAGCTCTCTCTCCAGTGGGTCCAACGCCAAGGGTGTGTGTTCCGTAGGGTATTGTCTCAGATGCTATATTCTCTATGTATTCCACAATTCTCTCCACATCGTCCTCGAACGTATTGTTTGTCAGTGTGAGGTTCAACTCTTCGCCAAGATGCATATCAGATACCACTTCTATTATTGACTGTCTTGTTTGATTCATGCCTTCTGCATAACCGATTTCTTTGTAGTGTTGATATCGTTCAAGATTGTACTTGAGGTTCTGAAGCTCGCCGTATAGACCGCTGTGTGCGATTGGTGGGGTGAGATGACTAATCAACGTTGCATATCCTCTCCTCTTTGCCTGTATCCCCTCCCCACCTCCATCAACTATGTATGGATAAATGTCAGGGATGTTGCCCAACAACAAATCTGGATAGCTTGTCTCATTCAAACACACCATCTTGCCAGGCAACCACTCAAGCGTTCCATGTCTCCCCATATGTACAACAGCATGAGCCCCAAATCCCCCCTCATCTGGCGATTTCTGTAGCCAGAGATAAAACGCTATGTACTGATGGGGGGGTGGAATCGTCAGGTCATGATAGAGGCGCCCGAGGTCTTCTTCCCATCCCCTTGCGGGTTGTGGTGCAAGAAGCACATTCCCAAGCTGAATGGCTGGAATTAGAATGTATTTCCTGTCATCTCTTTCAACAACCATCATATCGCCGGGAGGTTGTCCCCATACATTGATTACTTCCTCCTGTACCTCTTGAGGAAGCTCAGAGAACCATCTCTCGTACAGAGATGCATCCAATAATATAACCCGGTCAGCCAACTCCTCCAACTCGCCTGGAGCCCATGAACCTACATTACGTCCATATACCAATATCGTGTTTTGGAGTTCGGTTGAGTTCATTGGCTTCACATCATATCCTGATGAATTCAGAGCACTCAGCACATTTTCGAGAGACTCGAAGAGGTTGAGATAACTCGCTCCAATATCCTGTTTTCCAGGGGGATGGTTGAAGTATATGATTGCCACTCTCTTTTCAGAGTTTGGCACATGTCTCAGATTTGCGTAGGCTTCAGCTTGACCTAAAATCCTTCTGAGTCTATCGTTTATAGGATAACGCATATAGTCGTCCTCTGTCATCCTTGCCTCTGTGGCAATCGGACAAATCACACCATCCATCTCTGGCTGGTCAACCTTCCATGTTATCGCAAGACCGTGAAGACCATGGGGGTTGCTCTGCCACTCATCATACGTCTGATAACTGAGGGAGACAGCTTTTAGTACAGGCACATCACTCTCGTCAAGAACTTCCCATGGCCCATTTGCCCCGAAGAACAAGAAACTAATGATAGCATCCACCTTCGATGTATTGTTTGTCACAAAGAAGGTGTTTATAGGATTGCCCCAAGGAACATAACATGCAACTGCATTGTAACCATCGTCCTCCAGCATTCTTATCATGGCATCCTCTGTGTAGAGCTTGCCTTCCTGATAGTCCCTGTAATACATCACAATGCCAATCCATTTTCCTTCGGGGTTGTAATGCCCACTATCAACATACCAATCGAAGAAATCATCCCAAGAAAGGAACAGATGGTCATACGAGTCGTTCATGTAGGTACAGTAAGGGGCATCTGGATGGTAGAGAGCGGATGGTGGAACAACCATTGTGGGTTTAACATACTCCTCGAGGTCAGTCCTATCATCAACAGCCCATGCGATGTATATGAACATTCTTTTGAGATTTTCTGGCAAAACGGTTCTCCAGTATCCCGGACTTTTTGAGCTTCTGCTGAAAAGTGTTTTTAGAATAGTGGACGAGTTGTTTACGTTGTAGGCATACATCTGCTGTGAAGAGAAACCACCAATACCTAGAGCCTTTATACCTCTATTGCTTGCATCTTCGATGGCGTTTTTATATAGGGAATACTGTCTGTCGGCAACGTACTCAAATATGATGTCTCCGTTGAAGTTCTCTATCTCGTCTATCACGTATTGTGCATACATCTCGTTCCTTCCAACCATCGAGAGAGCTGTTAAGTTTGCAAACCTGCAATCTACCCCATACTCACCAAGCTCATCAATGATACCTGATATTGTGTCTGCGTTTGGCAGTACTACCAACAATATAGACGTTCGGAGAGGAGACTCAACTTTTAAGTCAGTCCTTCCATCGAGTTCAACAGCGAGATACACCAAAAGTCTTCTAAGATTCTCTTTGGAGTATGTCCAGTAGGAAGATACATTTTCCAGTATTTCATCATCGACGGTTGATAGATATTTTGCATCTTCTGTGAGGGGTACAATATCTCCTGTGATGTTTCCGCTATCTATGGCATTCTGGATAAGTGAGACGTTGTTTCCATCCACATCAACAAGCACAATATCTGCACTCATCCCCGAAAACACATCGGTCAAGTTATAAACACTCACATTTATCGTGTCGTTGGATGGAAGGGGGAGAGGAGAGGTATCCGTGATGTATGCAAAGTTGGTGGAATTGTTAGAAAAATCAAGTGCAGATTCTGAACCATGCACTGAATCACATACTAAGCCAGACACCCCTGCCATTAGAAAAATGAGCATACAGATATAACTGCGTGCCACCATGAAATCCCATACTACACTACTATTATTAAAAATTTTCTAAAAATTAACACCAAGTTATAAATAACCAAACTTATTTAACATTGATTATGAAGAGTCTGTGTGAGCATGTTAATCAAGTCAGTCAAATAAAACCTTTCCTGTTCATGCGGGAGGCAGGATTCGAACCTGCGAACCCCTATGGGACAGGGACCTAAACCCTGCGCCTTTTCCACTCGGCAACTCCCGCCCATCTTATTATCAACATCAATTAAATATAAAAACATCTCATCATATCATTATCACATGTTCGAAATCGAGGGGCATCTTGAATGCAGGCATGGGCATCTCTTTATAGGGGGGGCTGATTGTGTTGAGATTGCAGAAGAGTTTGGCACCCCCCTGTATGTTACTCATGAACAGAGGATAAGAGATAATCTGAGAACAATAAAGAAGGCATTTCCTAACGCTGAACTTTTATACGCTGTAAAGGCAAATGGAAATCTGGCTATAATGAGAATAATTGCACAGGAAGGGGCAGGCGCCGATGTTTTTTCGTCTGGAGAGCTCTATATGGCTTTGCTTGCTGGCTTTCCGAAAGATAAGATTCTTTTCAATGGGAATTCGAAGAGCGATGAGGATTTGAGGAGAGCAGTTGAGAGTGGGGTCATGGTTTCAGTGGATTCAGTGATGGAGCTTGAGAGTCTTTCTACGATAGCAGGGGATAGAGAGGTGAGGATTGCGTTCAGGGTGAACCCAGATGTATCTCCCCAAACCCATCCAAAGATTGCAACCGGCCTCAGAACATCGAAATTTGGAATTCCGTCAGAGCAGATAGTTAATGCGTATGAGAGGGCTGTTGAACTGCCAGGTGTTGTACCGGTGGGAATACACTTCCACATAGGCTCTCAGATACTCTCAGTGTCACCTTTCGCCGAGGCTCTTGAAAAGGTGCTTGGCATCGCGAAGGAACTTCTGAACATGGGAATCAAGCTTGAGTTTGTGGATATGGGTTCTGGCCTTGGGATTCCATATGAGAAGGACAAGAAAGCTCCAACCCCCCAGGAATTGGCTGATGCGGTCCTTCCAGTATTCGAAGAATGGTGTAAGGAGAACGGGGTATATCCGAAGCTGGTACTTGAACCGGGGAGGTATGTGGTCGGAGATTCCACTGTGCTGTTAACGAGGGTGAACAGCGTGAAGGGGAAATTCGTGGCTGTGGATGCTGGTTTCAATCTCCTGATAAGACCAGTGATGTACGATGCATATCATCATGTGGTTGTGGCAAACAAGGCAGATGTACCACCCGATAAGACGTATATGATAGTGGGACCGATATGCGAGAGCGGAGACATACTTGCAAAGGACAGAAGACTGCCAAAGATTGAAAAGGGAGATGTGATTGCTGTGCTTGATGCAGGTGCATATGGATTCGCCATGAGCTCTCAGTACAACGGACAGCCAAGGTGTGCTGAGATTCTGGTTCAGAATGGGAGGGCAGAACTCATAAGGAGGAGGGAAACATTTTCAGACCTGATACATACGCAGACAATTCCTGAAAGACTTCTTTGAGTGCATTGAGTTTAAATAAAAAATTCGTTATAACAGATGTTTATGAAGTGCATATTCTGTGAGATCATAAACAAAAACATTCCATCATCCATAGTATATGAGGATGAAGGCGTGATTGCCTTTCTCGACATTAACCCAAGAACAAGAGGACACACCCTTGTTGTTCCGAAGAGACATGTATCGAGCCTGATTGAGCTGAGTGATGAGGAGGTGTGTGAGCTGTTCAGAGATGTTAAAAAGTGTGCAGAGTTGTTGATGAAAAAGTTGGGGGCGACCGGCTTCAACATTGGTCTGAACAACGGACGCTCAGCTGGACAGCTCATAGAACATGTGCATGTTCACATCCTCCCCCGCTATGGAGATGAAGGGAAGGGATTTGAGTCGGCATTCCCAATAGACGAGGAACTGAGTGAGAAAGTTAAGAATATGCCAAAGGGACTCATTGATTTTTCAACCTTGCCTTGATTGCCTCAACCATTTCAGATGTCTTTGCAGAGCCTCCAAGGTCATACGTTGTATATTTCCCCTCGGCTATCACACCTTCAACCGCCTTGAATATCGCCTCTGAAGCTTCTTGCTCTCCCAAATACTCGAGAGCCCATGCACCTGCGAGTATGGTGGCGGTCGGGTTGACCTTATCCTGCCCTTTGTACTTTGGAGCTGAGCCGTGTGCTGCTTCAAACATCGCATACGAGTCTCCGAAGTTTCCACTGTACACCATTCCGATACTGCCAACGAGCGCAGAACACTCCTCAGATATTATGTCCATGAAGAGGTTGGTTGATAACAATACCTTCTGATTGAAGAGCTGGGGATTCTTTATGATCTGTTGAGCCACATTGTCCACATGGTACTCCCACAGGTCAACTTCTGGGAAGTATTCCTTGACGTTTTTGACGGTCTCAAGAAACAGGCCGCATGTTCTTTTGAGGATGTTGCTTTTGTGAATTGCGACAACAGTGTCCCACCCTTTCCTTTGGGCGAGGGAAAATGCATATGTGCTTACCTTCTCACAAGCTTTTCTGGATACCTTTCGAATAGCAAGTGCAACATCGTCAGATACATAGAACTCCTCTCCAAAATACAATCCCTCAGTTGCCTCTCTCACACATACAAACTCCACCTCCCCGAGTGGTGCTTTTGTGTTTGGAAAACTCCTTATGGGTCTCACGTTCGCATACAAATCGAAGCTCTGTCTTATCGAAACAGCAACAGACTTTGGTGCATCTACATCCGGGGGCGTTGTGGTTGCACCTTTGAAGCAAGCATCCGATTCTTTGAGTATGTCCCACGTCTCATCAGGTATCAAAGCCTTTCCACCATGTCTTTGCCACCACTCGTATCCCGCATCACACACGATTATCTCCACATTTGGTTCTGTCTGTTCCATAACATCAAGAGCATGCTCTATGAGTTCAGGTCCAACTCCGTCCCCCTTTATCACTGCAAGCTTCTTCATGTTGCCCAATAGAAGAGGCTCATATATAAAAGTGTATAGTGAAAATTGATATATATATTGAAACCCGATATTAATTATCGTTTATGGTTAATGACGGGTTTGAATGGGTGGTCGAGCAGGTTCTACTGAGATTGCTCGGAAAAGACGGATACGAGGTAGTCAAGGGAATAAGAGAAGGTGAATTCACAGACGAGCAGATAGCTGAAATGACCCATACTGACTTGAACATTGTAAGAAGAACCCTGTTCATCTTGTATGAAAACAAGCTGGCTGTTTACAGGAGGGAGAAGGACGAGGAAAGTGGCTGGCTTACGTACTACTGGAGACTGAGTTTTGAGAATTTCCCGAGGTATCTGGAGAGGGAAAGAAGAAAGCTTTTAAGAAAACTTGAGAGGAGACTGGAATACGAGAGGGAGAAAGTATTCTATGTGTGTGGGGAGTGTGGGATAAGAATTCCTTTTGAAGAGGCGATGGATATAAACTTTTTATGTCCCAATTGCGGGGATATGATGGTTCATTGGGACAATCAGCAAATTATTGAGGTGATCGAGAAGAGGATTTCAGAGCTGAGGAAGGGATTCTCGTGAAATCCGATAGAAATTAGGCTCTTCAGGTTCTCAAAAGAGTTTGTCCCGAGGGTGTTGTGAGACATTGTATCGCTGTTGAGAAGGTGGCTGTTGAGATTGCAAACGAAATAGACCATCAAGTCGATGTTGAGCTTGTGAGCGTTGGTGCAGTTCTCCATGATATTGGGAGGGGTTATACCCACTCGATTGCCCATGGTATTGTTGGCTCATGTGTCGCTCGCAGGTTTGGTTTTCCATAGGAAGTTTGCCTTATCATAGAAAGACACATAGGAGGGGGAATTGACAGCGAAGAAGCTTAGAAACTTGGATTGCCCCCTGGAGATTATATGCCCCGCACCTTAGAGGAAAAAATAGTAGCTCATGCAGACAACCTAATAGAGGACTGCAGAAGAGTGACACTTGACGAGGCACTTGAGAACATGAAGAAAAATGTTCCGAGACATGTGGTAGAGAAGGTGGAGAGACTCGGAAGAGAGATTGAAGAGCTCAGGAGGAAAAGATGATGGAAACTTATCTTCAAGTTGCCCTTGACCTCACAGAACTTGAGAGAGCTGTCAAGATTGCAAGGGAGAGTGTGATGGGCGGAGCTGACTGGATAGAGGTTGGCACACCCCTTATAAAGAGCGAGGGGATGGAGGCGGTTAGGACATTCAGAAGGGAATTCCCGAATCATGTTGTGGTTGCAGACATGAAGACAATGGATGCGGGGGCGGTTGAGGTTGAGATAGCTGCAAAGTCTGGAGCTGATGTTGTGTGTGTGTTAGGAGAAGCTGATAACTCAACGATAAGAGACGCACTCCGTTCAGCAAGACGTTATGGTGTTAAGCTGATGGGTGATTTGATTGGGGTTGAGAATCCAATCGAGAGGGGACTTGAGCTTGCCTCGATGGGCGTTGACATCATAAATGTGCATGTTGGAATAGACCAGCAGATGAGGGGGGAGGAAATCGGGTTGGATGTGATTGAGAGGTTGAAGGAAGAAGGTGTGGTGGTTGCGGTTGCAGGTGGGCTTGATGCAGATAAAGTTGGAGCAGTGGTGGGCGCAGGTGTTGATATTGTGATAGTGGGAAGTGCCATCACTCGGACGAAAGACCCGAGAAAAGCAACTCTCAAGATAAAAGAGGCTATGAAAAAAATAAGGAGAAAAAACACTATAAAAAAGAGAAAAGAAGATGAAATTTTGGAAATTCTATGCAAGGTCACCACACCAAATCTTTCAGATGCTCTCCATAGAAAACCGGCAATACATGTCAGACCAATAACTCCGTGTAAGATGGCAGGAAGAGTTTTGACAGTTGCCACGTACGGGGGAGACTGGGCAAAGCCTGTTGAGGCCATAGATATGGCAGAGAAGGGAGATGTTATTGTGATAGCATCGCAGGATGATGTGGCTGTGTGGGGAGAACTTGCAACTCTGAGTGCTATGAAGAAGGGGCTGGGGGGTGTGGTTGTTCATGGAGCTGTGAGGGATGTAGAGGAGATAAAGAAGCTGTGTTTCCCAGTCTTTGCGAGGAAGGTTGTCTCGAATGCGGGAGACCCTAAGGGATTTGGGGAGATTGGTGTTGAGATAGTGATAGAGGGACAGACAGTGAAGACAGGAGACTATGTGCTTGGTGATGAGAATGGAGTCGTGTTTGTACCGAGGGAAGAGGCGTATGAGGCTGCAAAGAGAGCTTTGGAGGTTGCAAAACTTGAGGAGAGATTGAAGGCTGAAATAGAAGAAGGCAAGACACTTTCAGAGGTCGCTCAACTCCTCAGATGGGAGAAGCGGAAGGAATAAAAATATATGGCGACTCAAGTTTGTGTCTGTTCCTTTTCATCATGTCTTCTATTCTTTTCTTAGCATCCTCATCAACCTCCTCACCTGAGAGGTATGCGTCAATCTCATCATACGTAATTCCCATCTCCTCTTCATCTTTGTGACCGGGCCAAAGACCCGAAGAAGGCGGCTTCTTTAGTATGGGTTCAGGTACTCCAAGATATTCTCCCAACTTTCTTACCTCGCTTTTCAGAAGAGACCCTATCGGCAATATGTCAGATGCCCCGTCTCCATATTTTGTGAAATAACCCACTCCAATCTCACTCTTGTTTGAGGTTCCTGCAACAAGCAGATTATCTCTGTTCGCATAGTAATACAACACACACATTCTCAATCTACTCTTCAGATTTCCAACCGGAATTTTGTCCTCAGTGCTTTCAAGTATAGCAAGCATCTCATAAAATGGCCTTTCGAGGTTCAGAATCCTGACATCTATGTCAAACCTCTTCGATACAAGAAGAGCATGTTCTGTATCAACAGGGCTACTCTGTATGGGTATTATCAAGCCGAGAGTGGCTTTGGGGAGAGCTTTCTTGCAGAGGACAGCTGTGACGGAAGAGTCCAATCCTCCACTCATCCCAACTACGACCCCCTCTGCTCCAGCATCTTTGACCCTATCCTTGATCCATGCACAACACTCCTCAACAAATTGTTGCATAATTGAAAAAAGTAATACTAACTTAAAGATTTATTTACCGCTTTAGAATTCATTGTTTTAAAATTCAAACAGATTTGAAAAACCCTCTAAATCAAAAAATTTTTAAATAAGTACTATTATATTGACAAACAATTTTTACTTACGTAAAATATTTGTGAGGAGGTGAAAAGTGAGATGAAAAAATACTGGCTCGCCATCGTGTTATTTACGATGGTTTTGATGGCTTTGCCGGCGTATGCGTATCCCTACGACCCAACAACCGATGTGATACACAATGCCACAGACTATCTGAATTCGACACAGGATGACACCGGAATGATTCGATCGTTCGGAGCCTCAAGCTGGGCGACGATGGCTCTTGCTTCAGCAGACATTGACCCGCATGATGTGAGAACATCCCCTTCGAATCCTTCGGTTGTTGATTATCTGCGAGATAACGGAGATCAGTTATCAAGTGCAACAGACTACGAGAGGTATATAATGTCGGTGTGCGCAGCTGGCGAAGACCCCAACAACTTTGGAGGGCACAATTACACAGCAGACCTTGTAGCTTTTTATGATGGTACTCAGATGGGGGACTCGACCCTATTAAATGATGATACATTTGGAGTTATGGCTCTTGTATGTGCTGGCGTCCCTCCAACAAGCGAGATGATACAGAACATTACAACCTTCATAAAGAACAACCAGAACGCAGATGGTGGATGGAGCTGGGCTGTTGGTGGTGATAGTGATACAGATGACACAGCAGCAGCAATTCTCGCTCTAATGGTGGCTGGAGAAGACCCATCTTCGCAGTGCATTCAGGATGCTCTTGCATTTCTGCAAACGACCCAGAATGATGATGGTGGGTTTGGATGGAGTCCATCCGATACAGATTCGAATGCGAATTCTGACGCCTATGGTATAATGGCAATCAGAGCAACAGGTGGAGACCCAACAACTTGGACTCAGAATGGAACCTCACCCTCACCAATCGACCATTTGCTCAGTCTCCAGAGGGCTGATGGTGGTTTCGCTTGGATGAGCGGTTCAACTCTCGATGCAACTCCAGATGCTGTGGTTGCTCTCACGGGAAAGTTCTACCCACAGCATGGCTTTAAGAACTCTCTCAGGGTTGAAGGCAAGAATGAGACTCTGTTCAATGGGTCTGTGTTCTATACCGCACCATACATAGCAACTGCAGACAACAGCGGGAATAACTTCCCAACATTTGTGGGACCGAAGGTGGCGGTTCAAGTTGAGACTATGGAGGATATCTCGGGCGTAAGTGTGTATGCAAGTGATGAGTATGGAAACTACTATGTAAAAGCGATTGGAGGGGAGTTTGCACAAGGAGCATATGGCTGGCTGTATGTTGTGAACTACGAGAGTCCAAGTGTAGGAGCAGGGGATTATATCCTCGGGGAAAGTGATGAAGTTCTCTGGTATTACGGAGCTTGGAATGCAAAACTCAGCAGACTAATCGTCCCATCAACTGTGACTGTGAATGAGTCCTTCACAGCACTTGTGGAATACTATAACAACACCGCATCCCAGTGGCAACCACTCGAGGGCGCGTATGTATGGATGGACGGCTCTCCAATTGCTGGACCAACCGATGCGAACGGCGAAGTGGATGTGACAATAGCCTCCACGGGCACACACAAGCTCTGGTCTGCTGGGGAACAGACCACAGAGTATCCAGGTGGTGATTGGACACAAGTAATAAGAAGTGAGAAAGTCGATGTGGAGGTTCAGGAGCAGACACCAACGTTTGTTCCAGCCCATGTCAGAGTAGAATCCAACACAACCACCTTGTTCGATGCGGTGATTGATGTTCCTTATGAGTACACAATATATGATACAGATGGAACTCCACACAACTTCACCCAGCCAACCGCTCTCGGGGCTCTTGACAAAGCTTCTCAGCTTGGAGGATTCACATACAACGTAACGAATTCGAGTTGGGGACTATACATCTCTGACATTAACGGGGATTCTTATGTCTATTACTGGGTGAACTACACGATGCCATGGGTAGGAGCTGACCAGTATGTACTGAATGGTGATGAATATGTGCTGTTCGGCACAGGAAACTACTGGCCATATTATCCAACAAAGATTGTTGCACCATCTCCAACAGCATGTCCATTCAATGCAACTGTGTATTACTATAACGACACTTCATCTCAGTGGCTACCACTCGAAGGTGCAACGGTGCTTGTGGATGGCATCCCGGCCTCAGGTACGACCAATGTTGATGGAAACATATCACTTACTCTTTCAGATGGCACTCACACATTGAAAGCTGAGAAGGAGGGATATGTGAGAAGTGAGGGAATAGAAGTTGAGGTGAGCAACACAGCCACCATGTACGTCTCTCCATCAACCACGACTGCGAAGATAGGTGATACATTCACAATAGATGTCAGGATTTCCTCGGTTGCAGAAGTGTATGGTGCACAGTACACAATCTCCTTTGACCCAGCAGTGTTTGAGGTTGTGAGTCAGAGTAAGGGGACATTCCTCTCATCTGATGGCGCTCTTACGACAATATATGCAAACAATTGGGATGATGATAGTGTCTGGTATGCAGAGTGTAGAAGTGATACAAGTACTGGGGTGAGTGGTGATGGCGTACTTGCTTCGATTGAGTTCAGGGTGAAGGACAATGCAACAACCGGTAGTTATGTTCTCGAGTTTGTGGCTGATGAGTGTAATGTTTCAAGCCCAACCGCCCAGCCCATAGACACAGTATTGGTGAACGGAAGTGTGGAAGTGGTCGAGTTCATTCCAGCAACCATGACGATAGAGCCATCGTTGACGAGTGTTAGACAGGGGGACGAGTTCGTTCTGGACATAACTGTGGACTCTGGTGATTATTCGGTGTATCAGGCCGAATACACAATCTCCTTTGACCCATCTGTCTTCGAGGCAATATCCCAGACTCAGGGAGATTTCCTCTCATCTGATGGTGCTGAGACGATCGTTCTGATCAACACCTATGATGACAATAACGCAATGTACAGTGAGACAAGGAATGCAACTGATGGAATCAGTGGAAGTGGTGTGCTTGCTTCCGTCGAATTCAGAGTGAAGGGCGGAGCAGCAAGTGGAGACTACAACATAGCATTCGTGAGTGCAAATCTGTACGATGTATCCGGTGATGCAATACCACTGACAACGAGTGGGGCTGTTGTTACTGTTGAGAACACACCACCAGTCGCCGATTTCAGCATGACCCATACAGTGAATAATGTGTATGCACCAGTGGACTTTGATGCGTCTGATTCCTACGACCCAGATGGTTCCATTGTCTCGTATGAATGGGACTTCGGAGATGGCAACACCGACACTGGAGAGGTTGTGAGCCACACCTACACCACATA
>Ga0180888_114_pt1 | contig 50301 bp, 54 predicted proteins | sample Deesub1362A_J573_FD_124181 | JGI IMG/M metagenome (GOLD analysis project Ga0180888, IMG submission 124181) | Methanomicrobia archaeon JdFR-19 | reverse complement strand
CCTTGGTAACTACTACTCAGACTATACTGGTACAGATGCAGATGGGGATGGGATTGGGGATATACCATATGGGAATGATGCTTATCCCCTGATGGAGAGTCCAGCCTCACAGGAATCCACGATAGAAGAAGGCGTTGCCTCAAATGTTGCTCGATCAGTGATATCGGAGGTAAGTCAAAAACTTCCAGCCTTCCAACTCCACCTTGCTCTCCTCGGACTTCTGGTGGCTACTTACATATTGAGAAAATGCAGAAGGTGAGAGACTATCGTTTTAGAATGTACGCCCATGAGTTGCATATCACTTTTAAGATATGTCCCATAAGTAAATTTAATATCCATAAATTAACAACAACCTTCTAATGGATAACCAACCATTATCCACAAGCTGTCAAAAACTATTGAATTTAATAAAGTTAGAGTGGAATATATTAAAATTCATACTGATTTTGTGTTCGATTGCAATATTGCTATCATCTGTAAAGGAGTTCGTCCTAGCAAAATACTCATTAGAATTTCTTATACTGGTTTTTATTGTCTTTATACTATCATACTCTTTGTCTCCTAAAAAAATGGCTTTTTATAATTTTGTTGGTCTTATAGAAAATTATCAGCAACACCTCCTCTGTATATATATGATTTTTATTATGATAATGGTTGTTTCAGCCATATTTTTGTCTTTAAATGATCATCTGGTCAAAATATTCATAGTCCTCGTGGTGTATTTTATTGTTGTGACGACATTAGCGTTCTATTATTTAAATAAACACAACTCGAAATACAAAAAGTTGATAAAAAGAGATGATAAAATCATTAAAAGGGACGTATTTAACAAGATTTTTATAGTAGTTTTGATCGTATGTATGTTTCCTGTAGTAATTTATGATTTTAATGAGTATTTAACTTTTGTATCATCAATTCCTACACTCATTTTCTCATCATTTATTCTTGGAATCTCAATATCCGTTTTTAATAATACTCCAAAAATAGTGATGAACAATCTCGAAAGTCAGGATTTTAACTATAAATTCTGTTACAAAGAAATCATTTGTGAAGATAATCAATTAAAGTTGAATATAGATTTATTAGTTTGTTCTATAATACCTTTGTTAGCAATAGTTCTCCCAGTTATAATATTCTCATCGTCGATGGGGTATATCTTCACTCTATCGTTAACTTACCTTTCCTATGCAGAAGTGTCAAAAACCACATTGGTACTGACATTCATCTCACTGTTGTTGATTACTTTGTTTTTCGTTGTTATAACGATTTATATGCTAAAGTATCTTTATATTGCGTTAAAACCAGTATTTAAAATACATAATATTGTCAAAAAAATGAAAGAAAAGGAATTGTTCCAAATAAGACAAAGAATAGCAAATACGAAAATGGAAGACGACGTTCAGCTCTGGGCCCTAGCATCGATTTACAATGAAATCTCGTCAAGGAAGATGTTGCCATTCAAGCTTGATGTAAACTCGATATCTACAATTATCGCCCTTATTGTGAACTCCTATCTGTTGTATCTGCTGAGTAATTCTTTGGTTGAAAATTTAACCGAATACATCTAATCAAATCCCACCTATAAACGATACATTGAAGTATCGGTGGGTGATTCTTGTTCTTTAACCTCAGATCTGGTGCATAGAGAAATTGCTCTACACATCGTACATCCCCTCCTGAGGGGGAAACCTACTCTTTGCACAAAACACCCTAAGATGGTGACTGCGAAAACTGTAAAAAATCGGTTAATCACAGTTCAGACAAGCGTTATCATAATATATGGGTGAAAAGATACTCTCCCGTAGTGATTGAGATGGTAAGGGTATATGGACGTACGCTTCCCGGAAAACAGGTTATGACTGTAGATGGTGCGGTCATCGGAAAACTTGTGGATGTTCAGGTTGAGATGGAGACAGGCATTCTCAAATGCTTCCTTGTAAAACCAGAGCCAGGGGCAGAAGTGGATATGTTTGAGAGGAGTGAAGGCTGTGTTGTTATTCCGGCAAAGCTTGTCAGATCTATCAAAGATTATATCGTGGTTGATACAAAAGTTGGAGAAGAGAGCCATGAAGTCTGATAAGCAGGGAGTAATCATGCGATGAAGACAGAAGATGTTTGTGTACTTATACCTGCTCTGAATGAAGAAGCAAGCATAGGGAAGGTTGTGAAGAGCTACAGGGAACTGGGGTTCAATAACATACTGGTAGTAGATGGGCACAGTACGGACAAAACAGTGGAAAAGGCCAGAAGTGCCGGAGCAAGGGTTGTAGAGCAACCTGCCTCTGGAAAAGGAGATGCCATAATCTATGGGCTGTCAATGGTGGATACGCCATATGTTGTTATGGTCGATGGAGATGGTACATACGATGCAAAGGACATCTCGAAACTGTTGAGACTACTTGAAGAAGGTTATGACCATGTGATTGGAAACAGGCTTGTTCTCTTCGATAAAAAGGCATTCACTCGACTGAACTTCTTTGGGAATCTGATTTTGAACAGACTGTTCTCCATGATTTATGGAAAATATCTATACGATGTTTTGTCTGGATACAGGGCATTCAAAACATCATCTATAAAAGCTCTTCAACTCGGAAAAGAGGGATTTGAAATAGAGGCTGAAATGTCTGTTGAAAGTATAAAGAAGGGGCAGAAGATAGGTGCTGTGCCAGTTAGATACTACCCACGAGAGATGTCAAAAACAAAATTAAATCCATTTGTGGATGGTCTCAAAATTGGCCTCACAATATATAAACTTGCCCTCGGACACAATCCTCTATTCTACTTTGGTATTATGGGTCTCGTGCTGACACTTCTTGGAACCGGTCTCGGTGTGTATATTGTTCTCGAATGGTTCAAAGGAATAGAACACGTACCGATGACAATCCTGAGTGTTGCGCTTGTTCTGACCGGACTACAGATTGTTATCTTCGGCGTTCTTGCAAATCTAATCGTCGGACTCAACAGAGAACTTCTGAATGCACTTTCTGAACTCAGAGAGACCACAAAAGGACGTGATGAGGATGAGGACTCTGGAATGGGATGAAAATAAGCAATGTATCAGAATGATTGACCAAACAAAACTTCCAGAGAAGCTTGTTGTGATTGAAATAAGAACGGTCGATGACCTCTGTGAAGCAATACTCAACATGAGGGTGAGGGGTGCTCCGGCGATAGGTGTTGCTGGAGCTTTTGGAGTAGCTCTTTCGGCTGTGAATTCGGACGCTATTACTACCGAGGCACTGATGGAAGACGTGGAGAAAGATGCTAAAAGAATTGTCTCACTCAGACCAACAGCCAGAAACCTATCTTGGGCAGTGGAGAGGGTTCTCAACGCCATAAATGACGGATGGAGCGTAGAGGGTATGAAGAGGGGTGCTATAGAGGAGGCAATCGAAATAGCGAATGAGGATGTTGAATTGAACAAAAAATTATCAAAAAACGGTTCAAAGCTGATATCTGATGGAGACACAGTACTAACTCACTGCAACGCAGGGGCGCTTGCATGTGTAGAGTGGGGAACCGCACTGGGTGTCATTAGGTGGGCTGTTCTCGAGGAGGGAAAGAACGTGAGTGTGATAGCATGCGAGACAAGACCACTCAATCAGGGTAGTAGGCTCACATGCTATGAACTTTCAAGAGATGGCATAGATGTGACACTGGTATGTGACTCGGCTGCAGCATATTTAATGAGGGAGGGGCGTATAAACTCAGTTATTGTGGGTGCAGATAGAATAACTCAGGATGCTGTTTTTAACAAAATTGGCACATATATGCACTCTGTATGTGCAAAGGAGCATGGAATTCCTTTTTATGTGGCAGCACCATTATCAACATTCGATTTTGAGCATTATGAAGAAGACATAGAGATAGAAATCAGGGACGAAAAAGAGATAAAGTTCTGCGATGGTAAGAGACTCGCTCCAGACGTCCCGATATACAACCCTGCATTCGATGCCACCCCCATCGAAAATGTGAGTGCAATAATAACTGAAAAAGAGATAATCTACCCCCCATTCCTCATAGAGGAATACAAATAATCAATAAAATGAAATAAAAGCAATAAATTTATTTAAATAATTCTTCCAACGCATCTTTGGCAACAGAAAAGACAGGAATTCCTCCAACAACAGAAGCAACATGCAGTGCTTCGATGATTTCATCCTTGGTCGCTCCATAATTCATGGCAACCCTTGCTTGAGGATATACACAATCCTTGCACATCCTCGTTGCAACGCATGCAAGAGCTATCAATCTCTTTGTCTTTTTGTCGAGAGCTCCATCCTCGTTCATTACTCTGTCAAAATCGTGAATCATCTTTGCGAGTTCGGGATGGTGCTTTTTTATCGCATTCAGAGTATCTGGTGTGAATCCACCCATTTTTTCAGAAAGTTTCTTTACAGCTTCTTCAGCCTCTTTCATAACATATCACAGTTTAGAATTTACTCCGAAAACATATAAACCTTAGGTTAGATTAAAAACCATGATAATCGGCATTGCTGGAACGCCAGGAGTGGGAAAAACCACCGCCACAACACTCATGAAAACAGAAGTAATAGACCTTAATAAATTTGCAATTGAAAAAGGATTTGTTGCTGGATATGACAAAGAAAGAGAATCATTTGAGATAGATACTGAAAAACTTAGAAAAGAACTATTAACTTATGAAGAGTGTGTTGTCGAAGGGCATCTGGCACCTTTCGTTTCAGATGTGTGTATCGTTTTGAGATGTAATCCCGAAATCATAAGACAGAGACTATCACAAAAGTATCCATCCACCAAGGTGGAAGAGAACGTACTTGCGGAGATACTAGATGCACAACTCATAGAAGCGTATGAAAGATGTGAGAAAGTGTACGAAGTTGACGTGAGTGAGATGGAGCCAGATGAGGTTGCATCACTCCTCGATAGAATTGTGAAATTGATTAGAGAGGGAAAAGAAATAAAAAAATTCAGTCCGGGAAGAATTAACTGGATGCACTATCTTCAGGAATAATTTTACTCTGTTCTCTATCTGTCTTTTTTATAAATGCAGTGAAGTACCTTCTGTCGTTCCCATCCAAAAGCTAATTTGACAATGGACTTCTTGGAATAAGGTAACCATCCTCACCCGAATCTACAACTCTCACAACTATTTCTCCCCTCTCGTTCCTAACAACAACGTTGTCCCCTTCCTTCACAGATAGGGATTTCATCTCCCTTTCTCCCATCTTCACAACAGAAGCTCTACTCTCATACTCCTCTGACAGAGTGTGATAAGAACTCAAACAAAACACATCATCGTATACCACAACATCCACCTTTACCTCTGGAGTTGGTATATACATCATAAAACCCTTTTTCCCCATTCTATCACCTATAACCCATGTATGAATGGGGCTCCTCTTTTCTTATTCCTCCTTTGAATTGCTCTGCTATCCTCTCATAATATTCCATAAGAGGCTCATTTATTGTTGGTCTGATCTTCTTCATAGCTTCTTCGAAGTGTCTCATTGCAACATTCTCGGCATCTGGGTCCTCTCTCAACGCAATCATGGCAGCCTCTCTACATAGTAGCTCAATGTCTGAACCAACATACCCCTCAGTAATATCTGCCAGCATCTCCAAATCCACATCGTCTGCGAGGGGCATGCCTCTCGTGTGTATCTTAAGGATTTCAAGTCTTCCCTCTCTTGCAGGTGGTGGGACGAGTACAAGTCTGTCAAATCTTCCGGGTCTCAGCAGTGCTGGGTCTATCATATCTGGTCTGTTGGTTGCACCTATCACAACCACATCCTTTAGCCCCTCAAGACCATCCATCTCTGTGAGTATCTGGTTCACGATTCTCTCTGTAACCTTTGTGCCAACCTCGTACCCTCTGACGGGTGCAATCGCATCCAACTCATCAAAGAAAATGATTGCAGGGGCAACCTGTCTTGCCTTCTTGAAGACCTCGCGAATCGCTCTCTCACTCTCTCCAACCCATTTGGAAAGGACTTGGGGGCCTCTAACACTTATGAAGTTTACCTCACTCTCGGTTGCAACAGCCTTCGCAATCAATGTCTTTCCAGTTCCGGGAGGTCCATACAATAAGATGCCTTTGGGTGGTGTAATACCCATTCTTTTGAATCTTTCAGGATGTTTAATTGGCCACTCAACAGCCTCTATTATCTCTTGCTTTGCTCTGTCGAGTCCTCCCACCATGTTCCATGTGACCTGTGGGATCTCTATAAACACCTCTCTCATGGCAGATGGCTCGACTTCTTTCAATGCCTCTTCAAAATCATCTTTCAGTATTTCCATCGATTCTATTAACTCTTCCGGGATTTCCTCATCGAGGTTTATTTGCGGGAGATATCTTCTAAGAGCTTTCATAGCAGCTTCTTTGCACAGAGCTGCAAGGTCTGCTCCTACGAATCCATGAGTTCTGTTTGCCAGCATCTCCAAATCCACATCGTCTGCGAGGGGCATGCCTCTCGTATGCACTTGTAGAATTTCAAGTCTTTCCTGTACATCTGGCACTCCTATCTCGATTTCTCTGTCAAATCTGCCAGGGCGCCTGAGAGCAGGGTCGATGGCATCAAGTCTGTTGGTTGCACCTATCACAACCACCTGTCCCCTCTCCTCGAGTCCATCGAGCATAGTAAGTAACTGGGCAACAACCCTTCTCTCAACCTCTCCCGTTACCTCTTCTCTCTTCGGTGCAATTGAATCAAGTTCGTCTATGAATATGATGGATGGGGCACTTTCCTCCGCCTCTTCGAAGATTTCCCTGAGGCGTTGCTCACTCTCTCCATAGTACTTGCTCATGATTTCAGGTCCAGCTATCGATATGAAGTTAGCCCCAGCTTCGTTTGCAACAGCCTTCGCAATCAATGTCTTCCCAGTTCCGGGAGGTCCATACAATAAGATGCCTTTGGGAGGTTCAATTCCCAATCGCTCAAAAACTTCTGGATGTTTCATGGGAAGTTCGATTAACTCCCTTATACGCTGTATCTCTTCACTCAGACCGCCAATATCCTCATATGTTATTCCTGTTCCCCTCGCCCCTGCGACTCCTGAGACTGGTTTCTCTTTGATCACAAGCTTTGTGAATTCATCGATTATCACCGCACCTTCTGGGTCTGTATTGACAACCAAAAGTGGCATCATCTGACTTGCAGTCTGTTTCCCCATAAACGGCCGTGTATGTGCACTAAGAATGGGAACGATGTCCCCGGCCATCACAGGCCTCTTAAGAAGCTGTCGTTTAATAAACGTCTCAGGTATCTCTGTAAGTGGGACATTTGTTCTTTCAATGGGGGCAAGCACAACGGTATTTGCCTTCTTTGGCTCTACCTTTGTAACTTTGATTCTCTCCCCTATACCAACACCAGCATTCTGTCTTGTGAAACCATCTATCCTGATGATCTCCTGACCCCAATCCTGTCTATCTGCTCTCCACACCTTAGCAACAGTTGTTCTTTTCCCATGAATCTGTATTATGTCTCCTGGGGAGAGCTGGAGTCTCAACAGCGTTGTGGGGTCAAGCCTTGCGATTCCCCTGCCCGTATCTGCTGGATATGCCTTCGCCACTTTGAGATACAACTCACTCATCGACATTTACCTCATTACCTATTCTTACTCTATCCTTATATAGTATTTTGCCTCTATGTGGCTTTTGGTGTGAGCCTTGAAAGACAATACCTTCACAGAGGATATTACAGACTACATAGAGAATCTGAAAAAAGAGAGAAATGCAGTGATACTCGCACATAACTATCAAAGAGGTGAGGTTCAGGATATAGCAGATTTCACGGGAGATTCTCTTGAACTTGCGAGGTGGGCAGTTGATGTGGATGCGGACATTCTTGTAGTGTGTGGAGTGGACTTCATGGCAGAAAGTGCCGCAATTCTAAATCCAGACAAAATTATCCTCCACCCAGAAAAAGAGGCAAAATGTCCGATGGCTATGATGGTATCTCCCTCCAAACTCGAGAAAATGAAGGAGGACTATCCAAACGCATCAGTTGTCTCCTATGTGAATACATCAGCCGAAGTGAAGGCTCTCTCGGATATCTGCTGTACATCAGCCAATTCTGCCAAAGTCGTGAACTCCCTTGAGGGAGATGAGGTGATATTTGTGCCAGACAAGAACCTTGCCCACTGGACTTCACGCCACACAACCAAGAAAATAATTCCCTGGGATGGATACTGCCCCACTCATCACTTCCTCACACTGAAAGACGTTATCAACACCAAGAATGAACACCCTGATGCAGAATTGCTGGTGCATCCTGAATGCAGACCTGAGGTGTGTGAGATTGCGGATGTTGTTACATCCACAAGTGGCATGTTAAGATATGTAAAGAAAAGTGAGAAAAAAGAGTTCATAATAGGGACTGAAATAGGGCTTATACATAAAATGATGCTCGAAAATCCCAATAAGAGATTTTATCCAGCTTCTGAGTACCTGATATGCCCAAGCATGAAGATTCCCCTTGAAAGTGTTGCTAAATCTCTTGAAGAGATTGAACCGATTGTTGAGGTCGAAGAAGATGTTAGAAAGAAAGCTATGAAAGCTCTTGAAAGAATGCTTTCTGTATGAGGGGGGCTAACAAACGAAGGCATGGTTCGAGTTGTTTAGGATTAAAAACTGTATTATGGCAAGCCTTGCAGTTGCCATTGGTCTCGTGGTTAGTGGGGAGTTGTGGTCAGAGGCTGAAATACTTGCATTGCTCTCCGTGTTTATGATAACTGGGGCTGGGAATGCTCTGAATGACGTGTATGATATCGAGATAGACAGAGTAAACAAACCAGATAGGCCTCTACCATCTGGAAGGTTGAAGAGAAGAGCTGTCATGCGAACTGTGAGCATCTTCTTCATCGTGGGTATCTTGTTATCTCTCATGGTTTCTCTACAGATAAACTTCTTTTTTCCATTCGCACTTGCTCTCATCAATTCCGTACTGTTGTGGAATTATGCTGTAATGTTAAAAAGACTACCTTTGATAGGAAATGTTCTCATTTCATATCTTACGGCATCAACTTTCTTGTACGGTGGTAGTCTCACAGGTAAGGTGATGGGGGTTGTTATTGTCCTTTTTATTCTATCGTTCTTTGCAACCCTCTCGAGAGAAATCGTAAAAAGCATAGAAGATGTAGAGGGGGACAGGATCGGGGGGGCAAATACCATTGCAGTTGTTTGGGGCATACAAAAAGCGGGTATGTTTGCTGTTTTGTGCATATTCCTCACAATCGCGCTATCTCCTCTACCCTATCTCACAGGACTCTTGGGGGAACTATATCTGGGGGTGGTGGTGATGGCAGATGCTGGATTTCTTTATGCATTGACTCAGATACCTAAGAATCCAACAAACGCGTCCACAATTCTCAAAACATCAATGGGAATCGCTCTTGTTGCGTTCTTGTCTGGAGCTGTTTTTGGACTTTAAAACCTGAAGTCAAATATTGTCCACACAAGCGAAAAGGTTTTATTTATTGATGCTCTGAAAGATTGCAGTTTCCGTTCTTGAAGAGGATTTCTATGGAGTAGAATGCAAGATTCAGGGTGGTGGTTCTGGACATGGACTCTACACTGATAGATGCCGAAACCATCAACGAGCTAGCCTATGAGGCAGGTGTTGGCAAAGAGGTTGCAGAGATTACAAGGATGGCAATGGAAGGGAAGATAGACTACAGAGAGGCTCTGAAAAGAAGGGTGAAGATGCTCGAAGGGCTCTCTGTTAACAGAGCAAAGAAAGCTGTGGAAAGGATGCCGTATATGGATGGAGCCCATGAGCTGGTGTCTTACCTCAAAAGCAAGAATCTGATGGTTGTGATGGTTTCGTGTGGCTTTTCGATTGCCACGGATTAGGTTGCCAAGAGTCTTGGCATAGAGCATGTGATATCCAATGAACTTGTGGTAAAGGATGGAGTACTCACAGGGGAAGTGAGGGGGCCTCTGACATATGGAGAAGCAAAACTCCATGCACTCAAAAGTTTTCTTGAGGAAAAGGGAATCAAACTCGATGAATGCATAATGGTAGGAGATGGTGCAAACGATATCTGTCTTTTCAGAAACGGAGGATTTGCAATTGCATTCAATGCAAAGCCAATTCTAAAGAAGTATGCAGATGAAACAGTAGAAGGAAAAGACCTAAGGAAGGTAATAAAAATCATTGATATGCTGATGCGGGAGGATGAGAGGTGTTACAGGAGCTGAAAGACAGAAAAGAGGAACTGCAAAAGGAATTGGAGAGGTTGAGAGAGAGAAGAGCAGAGCTCAACGCCAAAGCGAGCGAATGGGCTAACAAAAGAAACGAGCTCAACACAAAGGTAAAGGAGCTGGTTGAAAAGGCACAGCAACTGAAAGCAGAAAGAGACAAACACAACGTACTAGTTGGTGAATATAAGAAAAAAAGAGACGAATTTAAGAATGAAATGAAGAAACTCAAAATAAATCTCGAAAAAAAGGGTAGAGAGAAAGGTATTGAAGGAAAATCATTGGAAGAACTTAAAAAAGAGTTAGAAATGCTTGAGTTCAAACAACAAACTGAAGTTCTTTCAATAAGTAAAGAAAAGGAACTCATAGAAAAAATAGAGAGTCTGAGAAAGGAATATATCAAGCGTAAAAAGGAGCTTGAAGGTGACCCTGACATCTCGAAAATTCTATCTGACATCGAAAATCTGGAAAAAGAGATAAACAAATACCACCGTATGTTTCTTGGAGAGATTGAGACCGCACAGAAATACCATGACCAAATGGTTTTGCTCTTCCGTGAGGCTGACAGGGTCAGGAAAGAGGCTGATCATGCTCATGCTCAATTCGTGAAATATCAAGATGAGGCGGATGCCATCCACAAAAAATGCTTGAGGCTTGCAAAGGAAATAAAAGAATTTGACATACTCATAGAAAAACTGGATAGGAAGAAGAAGACTGTTAAGAAGTCTCCACTTCTCAAAGAGGCAGAGGAAATATACAAACGCTTCATAGCTGGAGAGAAGCTTGATACTGAAAAACTTTTGATACTTCAAAAATCTGGACTTCTTGGCAAAGATTGAGAATCAAAATGAGATTTCAATACCTGATGGGTTTTCAACCACAAAACACTTTCTTTCAAAGCATCAAGAGAGTTAACCTCAATCACACCCCTTACATTCCTCTCTAACATCATCGAAAAGACATCTTCCAGTTTCAGATTTCCTCTTCCAAGAGCATCATGAGAATCTCTCTGGCCATCGTTATCATGAATGTGCAGATGAATTACTCTTGAGTCTTCCAGAAAATTCTCAAGTTCGTGCATCAAATGGGCATGTCCAACATCAAGGGCAAGCCCTGCATTCCCAATCACCCACCCATCCATAGGAGAACGAAGGAGTGAATTCCCCCAGTCAGTCATATTCTCGACTGCTATTCTAACTCCAAAATCTTCTGAGAATCTGGACAATTCCATCACAGAATTAGCACATGCCCTATATGCTCTCTCCTTCTCGATATGCCATCCGTAGTGTCCAGGATGAATCACCAATAAATCTGAATCTATCCTGTTTGCCACTTCAACAACCCCCTTCAACACCTCAACAGATGCTTTGCGTATTGGCTCTCTCACACTTGCAATGTTCAAATCAATCGGAGCGTGCACCACATACTCCATACCAAAACTAAAACATGGTTCACAGTCATTTAGAAGGTCATGCATGCCATCTGAGAGAATTTCAACGAGAGAAAATCCAGTATTCTCAAGTTTCCCCAGAGCCACTTCGAGAGGCTCAAGAATGCAACAATAAGTCGATGCACCGAGTCTATCAGCAACCATTAAATACAAAAGTAAAGTTTAATTTAATTAAAGATTTGGGTGGTTGTATGGGTGGCTCAAGATGTACTATCGAGCTTGCAATTTGTTATTCTCAAGAAAACAACATGATGGACTTCAGAAATGGCTCTCTCACTCTGAACCCCACCGATGGAAGACATATGACCTAGAACAAGGGGGCGTGATATGAAGCTGATGTGGGTGGTGGCATTTGTTCTGATAATGGTCTCTGCGGGAGCAACAGAAGACATGCTGTCCCAAGCAGATGAACTCTATAAACAAGGAAAGTACGAAGAGGCACTCTCGCTGTATGAGAATATACTATCGACAAATCCAAACGATGTTTATGCATTGTATGCAAAAGGTAATTGTTTGTATAAAATGGGAGATTTTTTGGGGGCTATTGAAAGCTACCAGAATGCACTGAAGCTCGACCCTCAGAATTACGTGATAATGAACAACCTTGGAAATGCATACTACGCCATAAAAAAATACGAAAAGGCTGTGTATTATTATGAGAAGGCTGTTGAGGTAAGAGAAGATGAAAAAATACTTGAAAATCTTATAAAAGCCCAAAATGCAATGGGAGACGTTGAGGGGGCACATAAAACTCTGGAGCTACTAAACACAATAAGATTGCCACGCTACTTGGAAGAGGCAAAGTCTGCAATGGAGGTGGGGGACTATGAAGAGGCTGTGTATTATTATGAGAAGGCTGTTGAGGTAAGAGAAGACCCCATGCTCTGGTACGAACTTTCTCTTGCTCAGTATCTAATGGGGGATATTGACGATGCTGAAGAGAGTATTAAAAACGCTGTTTCTAGTTTAGACCCCATAAGCAACCCCCCCGAAATCCACATATCTGAAGTTGTGAAGACGGGAGAATTAACAAGCATAAGCATACGTGGGGATGGTTCCTATGTCTCACTTGAAATCGAACCGTCTGAAATGGTGTGGGTGAATGGCACCAAATACTACGCACCCGTAATCACACCCTCGAATTCAGAAATAAATGTTATTTTTGGAAAATCGGGTGTGTATGTTGTATCCGTGGGAGTGGGAACAAAAAAGAACTGGGATGCGGTGGATGTTGTTGATGCGACTGAGTTTAAAATGCTGTCATATCAAAAAAGCATTTCAGTGTCGTTGTGGATTCTTTCAGCTCTTGTTTTTGGTATGGGGATGGGTATCATCTTACTCCTCAGGAGGGGATACAGATGATGCCCAGAGTTATGGTCATACTTGTGTTGACAACTGCACTGATGGGCTGTGCACTTGCATACCCATACACCACATCTGACCCGATTATAAAGAATGCACTTGATTACTTCAACTCCACTCAGGAGGACGATGGTCGCATCGGTGGATACATGACATCAGAATGGGCTTTGATGGCGATTGTTGCTTGTGGGGAAGACCCCACAAAGTATGGCTCTCTTATAGATTACATCAAAAACAATCAACAACAACTAGACACTGACAAAGCAACTGATATCGAGAGACACATCCTCACAATCGTATGCATGGGTGAAGATCCAACAAACTTCACCGGCACGGATTATGTTGCAATGCTGGGTAATGAATTCAAACAGGGACAGATAGGAGACCCGAGTCTGCTGAACGATGATTACTGGGGTATTATTGCTCTTGTGGCTGCCGGTGTTGACCCTTCCTCATCCACCATCATCTCCCAAACAGTTGAATTCATAAAAGACAACCAAAACCCAGATGGGGGGTGGAGCTGGTATGTTGGGGGTGATAGTGATACAGATGACACAGCAGCAGCAATCATGGCTCTGATTGCAGCGGGTGTTGACCCTTCTTCTGATGAGATAAAAGATGGTTTTGATTACATAAAAAGCTGTCAGGATTCAACTGGTGGTTTTTGTTCTGACCCATCCTTTGGAACACAGCCAAGCACAGAAGCTACCGCTTGGGTGATTTCAGCCATTCTCGCCGCTGGCGAGGACCCGACATCAGGAGAGTGGACAAACTCAGGAAACAATCCGGTGGATTTTCTGTCAAGTATGCAGGATGCTGATGGTGCATTCTTCCATCTCCCAAATGTCCGTTCACAGCCCGAGCTGGTAACCTCGTATGCGGTGATTGCACTGTGTGGGAAGTGGTATCCGGTTTTCATAAATACAACAACGATTCCCGAGCCTTCTTATACTGTGAGTAAGCCAGAAACAACAATCTGGGCTGACAAAGTGAAGATTGTGGCTGGAGAGAGCATAAACGTTTCTGTGTATTACAATGATGTTGAGACAAGGAGATGGAGACCTTTGCCTGGGGCTGAGGTCAGAGTCGGCAATGACGTATATATAACAGACTCCAATGGACAGGTGAAAATCACACTCACGCTTCCCGGCATATACGAACTTGTGGCAACAAAGACATATTACCAAACAAGTGAGAAGTTCAAAGTTGAGGTGTTGCCACAGCCCAGTAAGGAGGAAATCGAAATAGAAAAGTCAGTTGGTGAGGGTACCCCAGAACTCATTGAAATATACAGTTCAGATATGTCATCTGAGGTATCGTCTCTCAACGTCAGTAATGGATCTGCACAAAACCCAGATACAACCAAAAAAACTGAAAAGAGTCCATTGCCATTTTCACTGACCATCCTTGCCATCATCCTCGTCTTGAGGTGGCTAAAATGACTGGAAAGAAGACAGCTGTACTAATTTTCATACTGCTCTGTGTATGTGGGTGTGTCGGTGAGAAAACACCGGTTGAAGTGTCTCAAACCACCCAACTAAACCAAACTCAACAGGGATTCGAGCTCACAGAACAGATTGAGACTGGTGAAACTGTGGGTGGAGGTGAAGGGGAGGAAACAGCAAATGTAAGGGTTGCTGTCACCCTCGACTTTGGAGATAGAGTATTACTTGATAAAGAGATTGAGATAGAAGAAGGTAAAACCACTGCAATGGACGCTTTGAAAAAAGTTGCATCTGTTCAAACGGCATATGGGGGTGGATTTGTAGAGGCAATAAACGGACATGAATCCCTATTCAAGATGGGTGAAAAGGTGGATTGGTTCTATACCATAAACGGATTTGTAGCAGAGGTGGGGGCAACCCAGTACATACTTCACCCAGGGGATTTCGAGATATGGGATTACCATGCATGGGACTCGTATGGAAAGGTGGCGATTATAGGTGCATATCCAGAGCCGTTCGTGCATGGATACAACGGCATGGTTAGAGATACAATCATAGTCTATCAAAACGGATTTGACGAGGATGCTGAGAAGATAAAGAAATATCTTGAAAGTGCCGGAGCAAGTGTGAAGGTAAAGAGATGGGATGAGTTGAAGGATTATGAGAAGGAAAAAGACAATCTGATACTTATAGGGGATGCATCATTTGAGCCAGTATCCCATATCTTCTCCATAGCTCAGAGACTCAATTTGTACGCATATATCGAGAATGAAAATGTTGTGACGGTTGATGGAAGAGAATACGGTGATGGATGTGTTATAGTTGCAGTAAACAGTCCTTGGAACCCAAAGGGAACTGTTGTCAATGAGAATATGGTGATGGTGGTGGCTGGTACCGCTGCCGAGGAAATCGAGGATGGTGTAAATGTGCTTCTGAACCCAGACGAAATAAGATACAGGTATGCATGCGTGGTTGTGAATGGCGAGGTGATTCCTGTACCATGATGGTCTATAAAGAAGCAGACACGCCGATTCACAGAATGAATCCAATGCCAAAGATAATATGGGCAATCACAATCCTAATACTGAGCCTTATTTTTGACAATCCCGTTGTTTTGATATTGCTCTTTGTTGCAACAATACCGCCAGCCATATTTGGAAAAATAATCAAAGAGTGGTCATTCTTTGTTAAGCTCGGACTTTTTTTCATCCCTGTGATAGTTCTGCTAAACATCGCATTCAATCACAATGGTGAGCATATTTTGTACACTCTCGGACATAATCTGCCTTTCTTTGGTTCTCCGGTCATAACACTTGAAGCACTCTTCTATGGTATCATGATGGGTATCAGGTTGCTTGTTATCCTATCTGCATTTGCAATCATAACTCTGAGTGTGCATCCAGACGATATTGTCATGCTGATGTTAAAAATGAAAGTGCCATATAAATCTGTGCTGATTGTATCCCTCTCATCAAGATTCATACCCACTCTGCTTTCTGATGTTGAGACAATCACAGATGTACAGAGGACAAGAGGACTAGAACTCGATAGAGGTTCAATAATCAAAAGAATAAAAAACAGAGTTCCAGTGCTTGTGCCTCTGCTGGCAAACTCGCTCGAGAGAAGTGTTGAAATTGCAGAGGCAATGGAGGCAAGAGCTTTTGGAGAGAACAAAAAGAGAACATTCTATAAAGAACTGAAACTTTCCCATGCGGATAAACTCGTAAGCGTATTTATTTTTTCAACTCTCCTCGTGGGGATAATTGCAAGATTTCTCGGTTATGGCACATATGAATACTATCCTGTACTTTCTCCAATTGAACTCGAGTCAATAATACTTGGTGTCCTGCTGTTTTCTATGCTGGTCATACCCTATGTATCTGTGTGGATTACATACAATTCCTCAGAACCACTGGCTCATGGAGGTCGTCAATGAACGGGGAATGGAGGGAGGGAACGGTTCTCACAGAAGGGCTGCACTTTACATACTCAGGAAGTCAGACGCCCGCTTTAGTGGATGTGAGTATCACAATCGATGAAGGGGAATTTGTGCTTCTTGCAGGTCCTTCGGGATCGGGTAAGAGTACGCTTGCGAGATGTCTCAATGGTCTCGTTCCTCATTTTCATGGAGGGAGATTTGGGGGGAAAGTGGTTGTTTGTGGGCTTGATACGAGAAGGGCGACGGTTGCTGAGCTTGCAAGACATGTTGGATTCGTTTTCCAAGACCCAGAGAATCAGCTGGTATCAATGGAAGTGGAGAGAGAAATAGCATTTGGTCTTGAGAACATAGGACTGCCAAAGGATGTGATAGGAAAGAGGATTGAAGAGGCTCTCGATACGGTTGGAATACTCCATCTGAGAAAAAAACATCCGAAAGAACTGTCCGGAGGAGAGAAACAGAGAGTTGCGATAGCGAGTGTTCTTGCACTTCACCCAAATGTACTTGTTCTTGACGAGCCGACAAGTGAGTTAGACCCGCAGGGGGCAGAGGATGTCTTAAAAGTTGTGGAGAGGATAAACGATGAACTTGGTATCACAGTCATACTAATAGAACACAGACTCGACAGAGTAATGCATCTTGTGGACAGAGTGATTGTGATGGACAGAGGTAGGATAATTGCTGATGGAGAGCCAAGAGAAGTCATGAAGGACGAGAGATTGAGAGAGACGGGTACAGAAATCCCTCCAGTAGTTGATTTAACTCTCAAAGTGATGGAACATTATGAGCCAGATATACTCAGAGATGGCTTCAAGATTCCTCTGACGGTAAAAGAGGGAAGGAAGATTCTAAGACCTCTTTTCAGAAGGGTCAATGGAGTGGAGTGGAAACCGCAAACACACCACCAAACGGGAAAAACTGTTGTCCTGATTGAGAATGTATGGTTCGGATATGATCAGCCCATCTTAAAGGGTGTGAGTTTAAATGTTCGGAAAGGTGAATTTGTTGCCCTCTTAGGAAGGAATGCATCTGGAAAGACAACCTTACTAAAGCATCTTATAGGGCTGAACATACCCAACAAAGGGAAAGTGGTTGTTTGTGGGCTTGATACGAGAAGGGCGACGGTTGCTGAGCTTGCAAGACATGTTGGATTCGTTTTCCAGAATCCAAATGACCACTTAATTGCAGATACCGTCTTTGAAGAGGTTGCATTCCCACTCAAAAGTATGGGATACGATAACATAGAAGAAAGGGTGAATGAAGTCCTCAAACTGTTAAAACTCGAGAGATACAGAGACTGCTATCCGAGAAGTCTGTCCGGAGGAGAGAAACAGAGAGTTGCGATAGCGAGTGTTCTTGCATTTGAGCCAGAGATACTGATACTCGATGAGCCAACAAGAGGGCTCGATTTCTCACTCAAGGAATACATTATGAAAATACTGGATGAGTATAGAAAAAATGGAAGGACAGTGATATACTCAACACATGATGTTGAAACTGCTGCAAGACATGGAGACAGAGCAGTAATAATGAGTGAGGGTAAGATTGTAATAGATGATGAAAAACACAAGGGGCTTGCCAACGCCCTCCTATTCTCACCCCAGATAAACAGGATGATACAATCTTTCAGAAGATATGGTGTGCCAGATGAGATTCTCACTGTGGAGGAGGCACTTGAGGTAATTGATATGGGTTTAAGGCGGGGGGAAAGGTGAGAGGAAAGGGAAAGTTGATGATTGCTCTGGCAATCATAATCGTGGTGTTCTATATCATTGTACCGGTTGTGAGTCCTGAACACTCGAGAGAACTATCACGTACGTGGTCAATAGGCATCCTCGCAATTGGATGTCTCACAGTCCTTGGGATGCTGTTTGAATTCGAGGAGAGACACACATCCACCAAAATAATAGCATTGATTGCCATGATTGGAACAATCTCTGCTGTTTCAAGAGTTCCATTTGCAACCATTCCAAGTATCCAACCATGCACGTTCTTCACAATCTGCACAGGTCTCGTTTTTGGACCGATTGCGGGATTCATGGTCGGGGCCATCAGTGCTGCTGTCTCAAATCTCTTCCTTGGTCAAGGTCCTTGGACAATATTCCAGATGCTTGGATGGGGACTTGCTGGACTAACAAGTGGATTTTTACGGAATTTCTTTGGAATTGGGAAGAATCTTGGGGATTCTAAAAGAAACTTAAATCTCTTGTTTCTTTCCATATACGGTGCGATGTGGGGATATATCTATGGATGGACTCTAAATATATGGCACTGGGTTACATATGTTTATCCACTCACCTGGAAAACCTTCGTCCTCACTCAACTCACGAGTTTCTGGTTTGATACAATGCATGCAATTGGAAACGTCGTCTTCATACTCATGCTTGCCCCAAAAACAATATCCATGCTTGAAAGATATAAAAAGAGGTTTGAAGTGATAATTGAAAATGCACCAGAAAAAAAAATTAAAGTAAAAAATTAAAGTGCATTCTTCATTTCTTCAAGCTCGTTTATGAGGCGCATTGCAACAGCCTTATAAAGCTCATCATCTCCGCTTTTATCAAGAAGCTTCTGTGCTATTTCCAGCGCATCGGAGTACGCATCCCTTGCATCATCCATCTTTCCAAGTTCACGTCTGATCATTCCAAGACTACCAAGAGTTGTTGCAGCATAGAACAAAGACTCCAAACTATCAACCTCAACATATCTGCCAGATGCTTGCCTGAAAAACTCTTCTGCTCTCTCCAATTCACCACTTCGGGCCTCTATCACCCCGAGGTTGTTGAGTATGTTTGCACACATCACAGTATGAACCTCTGCATCGGATTTTATTGTCTCGAATATTCTGAGAGCCTTTTCATACCTGTTTCTTGCAAGTTCGTTATCACCCCTCTCTTGGGCAAGAAAACCCAAATGATAAAGAGTTCCGCCCACATCTGCTGCATAATTCTCCTCGCCACCGATTCTCTCGAGGAAATCAAGAGAGCGTTCGTATGCAAGTTCAGCTTCCTTAAAAGCCCCTATATCTGTAAGGATGCTACCAAGATTGTAGAATGAAGTTGATAACATCTCAACAGCCATTGGTATGTCCTCATCCACAGCCTTTAGTTGTGTGGATATAACATCCTCGTAGAGCGAAAGAGACTCCTCAACCTTTCCACTCATGGATAGAATACCAGCTTTTTTCTCAAGTACAAAAGACTTCTCAAGTTCATCTTCAAGTGATTCATAAAGCTCATCGAGAATTTGAAGTGCATCATCAATTTTACCTTCGCCCGCAAGCTCGAGAGCTTTCGAGCAAGTCGCAATTACTTCTTCCATACACAGACATGTATCTTCAGCTATATATAGCCTTTTCAATGCTTCCAATACACAAAGCTCCAATCCACACCTACGAAAAGATGATGCAAACCACAAAAACTGGCACCGCAGTTGGTATGTCATGCCCTCACTTCAACACACCATATGGAAACATTGGGGGCATACGATTTCACCTTCCTCGCCTTTTCCATCCCAGGTATGTCTGGCTCATCCGCAGATATCGTATACAAGAATATGAGGGTACCAGGATGCGAACACTCCAACGCAAGAGGGAGGAAGTTGATTGCTGTGTGAGGAAGGTTCATGATTATTGCATCTGCATCTATTTTCTGGGTGGCAAGTATATCTCTCACATCCCCCTCATGTACTATCACATTACTCACTTTATTTAGCTCAACATTCCTTCTGAGAAAATGACATGCAACTGGATTCTTTTCTACCGCATGAACAACCCTAGTTTTGTCCATCTTTGCGATTAGTATCGAAAATGGACCTGCGCCAGCAAACATATCAAGAATTACCTTTGCCCTCTCTTGGGAGATTCTTCTCTCGACCCTTGCTCTTTCTGTTGCAAGTCTCGGATTGAAGTAAACTCTGGCTACATCAAGCTCGAAAACACATTTATTTTCTTTGTGGAGAGTCAGTGTGTTTCTGCTTCCCCCCAAATGAACGAGTTGGGCAACCCTGAACTCCCCACTGACTCCCCCAACACCAAAAACTGACCTGATAGGAAGCGTGCTGAGAAGTGTCTCTGCCACCTCTTTCCTATCCAACCCACTGATAGCCTTGAGGTCAACAAGAGCTATATCGCCCACAATGTCAAAACTTATTCTGCCAATAATGTCTAAGTGGGTTTTTCGCTTTTTTATGGGTTGAAAACTCTCCCAAACAAAATCTCCTTCCATAACATCCTTTGCATTATCTTTTACAGGGAAATAAACAAATTTTTCATCTGAAAAGGGTTTCAAATCTTTTTTAAGAAGTCCCTACTCTAAAAGACAACGTCTTACTTTCTCGCCTTTCTCTCTCTCGACTCTGAGAGCGAGACTTCTGGTATCAAAACAATCCTACGACATCGTCTATGAATCCCCTCTCAACAAGCCAGCGAACGCCGTCAACAAACCCTTCTCCAAATGAGTACGGACTCACATAATCACACACATCTTTCACGTCGGATGGGGCATTCGCAACTGTTAGAGAGATACCGGCTTTTTCAAGCATCGAGATGTCATTCCTTGAGTCGCCAAAAGCAGCAACTTCATCCATACTCGCAGAAAAGGTACTGACCAGTCTTTCCAGCCCTCTTGCCTTACTCACGTGCTTCAGCTTCACATGAATTGCAAAATCTGTATCGACCAACTCCAGCTCTGGGTCATACTGCTCAACTATCCTTTTAGCCTTAGAGATGCAAAAATTCCGTTCAAGAACAACCTCTCCAAGTCTGTAATCGATATCAAGTGCTCTTGCAGAGAACTTCTCCACAAGAATGGGATAAACTCTAAGGCATCTCTCTTTATCTCCGAGAATGAGAGGTTCAGAATCGTACCCACTTGCAACAACCGCCCCGTTCTCTGCAATAACTGCCCCACCAGTCCCCAAAAGAACAGAACATGCCCAAGTAAAGCACAGAGTGTTCCCTGTTGCAAGCACAACCTTCACACACTCTGAGAGATTCTGAACAACTTGCAGGGCAGATGGATTCAGTTTTCTTGAACGGTCTGTAAGAGTCCCATCTATGTCTGTCGCAACAACCTTGACTTGCATGTTCTCCCCATCAATCCGCAATTCCATACTCTGTGACCGAAAAAATCACCTCTCCCTCAGGAAGTGAAGGTGAGTCTATCAATCTTGCAATTCTTTTGTTGTGTTTGCTCTTTTTGAGAGATAGTCTATATGTGGCGGTGTGTGCAAGTACATGTCCTCCAATTGGCTTGTTGGGGTCACCATAGAAAACATCAGGACGGGCCATCACTTGATTTGTAACAACAACAACCGCATCAAAAAGGGATGCAAATCTTAAAAGGTCATGAAGATGCCTGTTCAGTCTCTGCTGTCTATCGGCGAGTGTTCCCCTCCCCACATACTCAGAGCGAAAGTGAGCCGTTAATGAATCAATAGCCAAAAGTTTCACGGGTTTTGAGTCTCTGAGAGACTCTGCAAGTTGGCTTGCACTATCAACCAGAAGAATCTGATGGTTTGAGTTGTATGCTCTTGCAACATGTATATTCTTCAAATACTCCTTTGGGTCAAACGGGATATCTGGATACTCATCCTCATACCTAATCTTCAACCCCTCAACCATCTGGGTTATCCTTTCAGGTCTGAACGTATTCTCGGTATCTATCACGATTGCAGAACCTTCAAGCCCACCAACCTCTTTTGGAAGCTGTACATTCACGCACAGCTGATGAACAATCTGTGTCTTTCCAGAACCAAATTCCCCATGAAGTTCGGTGATGGACTGTGTTTCAACACCTCCTCCTATCAGAGAATCCAGAGCAGAACTACCTGTTGTGAGCTTTCCAACTTTCTTCCTTCTCTCATATACAACGTCCCCTGTCTCAAACCCTCCGATGTCTGCAAGTTCTCTCGCAGCCTTGATGATCTTGGATGCGGTGCTTTCGCTCATATCTGCAACCGAAGATGCCAACTCAGATGGAGATGCTACTGCAATTGCCTCAATTGAGCTGTATCCAGCATCTCTCAACTTCTCTGCTGTGCTTGCACCAACACCTGGCAAATCTTCTATTGTCTTTCTATCCTGCACTTCTGCCATTGCTCCCTCCTTTGCATTCTTCTTATTAAAGTATTATGAATAAACATTTTTATATTGTGCAACATTGTAGCTATAATGTCTATGCTCATCACAATCAACATAGCAATATTCTGTGCCTCAATAGTTGCGTTTTTCTTTCTCAGCAAACTTAGAATATTCCTTGTCAACGTCGGGTGGGGTCTGTTTTCCCTCGGCTTACTTGTGAATGTGGTCAGTGAGATATCAGACAACATAATTCTCCAACTTTCAGAAAGCATACTGATGGGCGCGGGGATGATGATATTCGCACTTGCTCTGATAAAAGAGTGTGATGTAATCCTGAACGAGCTCAAATACTTCAAAGACGCTGAAGAGGCTCTAGCAGAGAGAGAGGAGCTGTTCAGAACTCTAACCGAGAATGCAATAGCTGGCGTGTTTATGATAGATGAAAACGGAACACTGATATATGTGAATCCAACGTTTTCGAGAGTTTTTGGATACGAGAGAGATGAGCTGGTCGGAAGAAATACATTCGATATAATACATCCAGAAGACAGAAAAATTGTTGAAAGTCGAATAAGAGATAGGCTGAAGGGGAGAGTGGATCTACCTCCTTCGAGATTCAGGATCATAAAAAAGGATGGCTCTGTGAGATGGGTTGAGGCTTTCGGTACATCAGCCACATACAAAGGAAAGAAGGTGGTCCTCGGAACCCTTGTTGATATAACAGAACGTTTAAAGTCAGAGGAAGAAATTAAAAAAGCTAAGGAGAGATTTGAGACGCTTGTTCAAAACATTCCGGGTGTTGTTTTCAGAAGATTTCTGGATGACAAATGGACAATCGAGTACATGAGTGATGAGAGCAAGAACTTATTCGGACTGGAGCCATCAGAACTCATAGGAAAATCGTATCTTGCCCTCATTCACCCCGAAGATAAAGAGAATGTGATGAAAGATATACTGAAAGGGGAATCTTACAGAACCGAGTACAGAATTGCCAATGGGAAGTACGTTGTAGAACGGGGGAGAAAAATTAACGAACATGTTGATGGGGTTATCTTAGATATCACCCGTATCAAAGAGCTTGAAGAAGAGAGGAAAAAACTCGAGGCACAGCTCGCCCATGCAGAGAGACTCATATCAATTGGACAGTTGGCTGGGGGAGTTGCACACGAAATTAATAACCCGCTCACGGTAATACTGAACTATGCTTGGATACTGAAGGACGAACTGCCATCTGATAGCGAGCACTATGAAATGATCTGTGAGATCGAAGAGGCTGGAATGAGGATCAAGAAGATTGTCTCAGACCTTCTCGACTTCTCAAGAAAGGGAGGAGGAGAATTTTATGAGCTGAATATCAACGATATCATTGAAAAGACACTCACGATCCTCACCCATGAACTGAGAACAATAAAAGTGGAAAAAAGACTCGATGCCAAGAGCAGTGTGCTGGGTGAAGAGGAGAAGATCATGCAAATCCTCCTGAACATAATATCGAACTCCATATGGGCACTGAACCAGAAAGAGACATAGAACAAAGTAATAAAGATACACACTTACGAAAAGGATGGCATGGTTGTTATCGAGATTGAGGACAATGGGATAGGAATACCAAAAGATGTGCTCCCGCATGTGTTTGAGCCATTCTTCACAACAAAGCCGGTTGGGGAAGGTACCGGACTTGGTTTATCTGTTTCGTATGGCATCGTGAGGTCTCTGGGTGGTAGCATATTGATACATTCGGAAGAGGGAGAGGGAACAAGGATTATCATCACATTACCTCCCGCCAAGATAGACACGTTATGAACAAAATCTTTATATGGATAGATGTCTTACATGTGTCTATCATATGTCGGACAAATGACAGACACATGTCTGGCATATGTACCCCAAAGTCAGAAAGGATGAGAGCCATGGAAAAGATAACTGTGAGACTTCCGGAACAACAGATACGAATGCTCAATATACTGGTAGCATGTGGTGAGTTTCCGTCTGTGAGTGAGGCGGTGAGAGACGCTGTCAGAGAGCTAATAGAGAGAAGAGAAGATAAGATCATGGAGAAAATCAAAATCCTTTCTGAAATGTCATAAAAGTCCATGGAGGGGATGGATATAATGGAATCTATAATAAATGCAGCTTTGAGTTATGCAAAAAAAGGGTTGGATATTGAGGATGAGTTAGACGACGTACATGAATACAAACCAAGGATAAAGGTGATTGGATGTGGAGGTGCTGGCAACAACACCATACGCCGTCTTTTTGAGATGGGCATAGAAGGTGCAGAGACCATTGCAATAAACACAGACCATCAACACCTCAGAATAACACAAGCAGACAAGAAGATTTTGGTGGGCAAGTCCATAACGAGAGGTCTTGGAACTGGAGGTGACCCTGAAAAGGGAAGAAGAGCCGCAGAGAATTCAAGAGAGAAGCTGAAGCCACATATTGAGGGTGCTGACCTTGTCTTTATAACCGCTGGAATGGGGGGAGGAACAGGTACGGGTGTTGCACCTGTTGTTGCAGAAATTGCAAAAGAGACTGGTGCTATCGTTATATCTATGGTCTCCACGCCGTTTTTGACTGAAAGAGCAAGAAGTGCAAAGGCAGAGAGGGGAATAAAAGAACTTAAAAAAGTGTCCCAGACTGTTATAATCCTCGATAATCAGAGATTACTTGACATCGTGCCACATCTTCCAATCGAACAGGCATTTTTGGTCATGGACCAAATCATAGCAGAAACCATAAAAGGAATAACAGAGACCATAACCCAGCCATCTCTCATAAACCTTGACTATGCAGATGTGAAATCCGTGATGGGAGGAGCCAGAGGACAGGGTAAAACTGCAACTATACTTGTTGGAGAGGCACATGGGCCGGAAAAAGCTAATGATGTTGTGAGATATGCAGTGAATAATCAGCTACTTAACACCACATTCCATGGTGCGACAGGGGCACTCATACATATCACTGGTGGACCGGACTTGACACTTGAAGAGGCAAACCTAATAGGAAGATCACTAACATCTGAAATCTCCGATGATGCCAATGTGATATGGGGAGCAAGAGTGAGAGACGACTACGAGGGTAAAGTGAGGGTACTTGCCATAATATCTGGAATCAAAGACTACGATGGCTACGAGGAGGAGGGAAAGGAGGAAAAGAAGAAGTCAGAACTCATCAAAAGCACACTGATAGATTTCCTCTGAAAACAATATATACAGGAAAGTTGTCTGTCCATTTACATGAGTATCGTAACTACTGTATGTACGGGCTGTGCCCTCGCATGTGAGGACGTGGTGATAGACGGAGCAGATATCTTCAATGCCTGTCGGAAAGGAACTGAATACCTCAAAACAAATCTAAAAAGAGAATTGGATGTTGAGGGGTTTGCTGAACTGATTGCTCAGGAGTTGGATAAGGCGTCTACCCCTCTGATATATGGGCTATCAAACCTCTCTCAGGAAGCTGTTGGTTATGCTCTTGATATAGCCGAAAAAGTCGGTGCAAGAGTCGATAACGAGACATCTCTTTATCACGGACATGTACTGGAACTATTACTCCGAGGAGAATTGAGAGAGGTCAGCCTCGACTGGATAAAGGATAACGCAGATGTTATCATATACCTCTTTTGTGACCCTTTAAGCACCCATCCAAGACATCTTTCGATGTACTCTTACTATCCAAGGGGAGAGAGAAGACAACAAGGATGGGAGAAAGACAGGAAGACCGTGTGTATAGATGCACACCAATCATCGTGTGGCAGGGTTGTAAACAAGTATATGAAGGTCGAGTATGCTGAAATAAACAAGTTTTACACAATACTCTCGGATGCGATGGCTGGGAGTGTTCCAAGACCCACAAAATATGTTGGACAAAAGGAGATAATAAACCTAGTAAGACTGATAAAAAGAGCAGAGGATGGCGTTGTAATCATAGGAGACGAAGCTGTAAAGAATGAGGAACTCAAAGCTTTTTTGGAGTTGAAGGAGACACTTGAACTGAGAACGACATTCTCGTTCTCACCTCTATTCCTGAACGCAAATTCAAGGGGAGCTTGCACACTCATGATGGAAAGGAGTGGCTCTATAAATGCCATCAAATATGATGATGGCTGGACAAAATCCGAGCCAGTATACAAAGGCGGAGCTGACCTGATAATAGACTTGTGTGGTGATGTGCTTTTTGAACTTCCATGTAACGATGCGAAAATCATCTCTTTGTCGCCTCATCCAACGCTCACAACAAAACTCGCACACCACTCATTCCCGGTTGCAAAGCTCGGACTTGATGAAGGCGGAGAGATTGTAAGGCTCGATGGAAAGGCTGTTAAGATACCGCAACTCTATGAGGACAGACCAAAGAATTCAGACATCTTGAAAGAGGTACTCAATCTTCTCTGAGTTCGTCCTCTCTCAACTCTTCCCAACTTGTGTAGAGAGAATGTTTGACACCAAGCATATCCAGAACTCTGCCTGCTATGAAATCTATGCAATCCTCAACAGTCCTTGGTCTTGTGTAATATGCAGGACATGCTGGAAGCACAATGGCTCCAGCCTTTGCAACTTTCAACATGTTCTCCAAATGTATGACATTGAGGGGTGTCTCCCTCGGAACGAGGACGAGTTTTCTTCTCTCCTTCAGACATACATCTGCAACCCTTGAAATGAGCGTTTGGGATATGCCTGATGCTATTTCCCCAAGTGTCTTCATACTGCACGGCACAACAACCACACTATCAAATCGACAAGAACCACTCGCTATTGGAGCATCCATATCATAATCGTCCCACACAAACGTAGCCTTTTCAACCACATCTTCTGGAAACATGTCAGTCTCGAGTTGTAATATTCTAAGAGCTGGCTTCGAGAGTATCAAATCTATGTTATCCCCCCTTTTGCTCAGCACATCAAGTATCTTCAATCCTATCTGTATCCCACTTGCACCAGTCATTCCAACAACTACCCTCATATACCAAGGTCCTCCTCAATCGATGATGATTTGTATGTTGGCACTTCCGATATTCTGTCATTTGTGTCTCGAACAATTCTCCTCCATTCCGCAGGTGCATTTATCGACTGTCCAATCCTCGGTTTGATAATCCTGTTCCTCACCCTAACAAGCGTGGGTGTATTTATGCATATACCAGAAACGATGGCGACACCCGTGGGTAATGAAGGTAGTTCCCTCACGATGTCTCTACTAAAACTCTCTACTGTCTGTGCTATGTACTCTTGGTCAGCAGGATTCACAATTCTCAACGTGATTTGAGACAGACATTGAGACAATATATCCTGATCAATCTTGCTTGGCCTCTGTGATATCAAGCAAACACCCACACCAAACTTCCTTCCTTCAGAAAGGATTGTCTTCAGTATCTTTTTCGAGAGAGAGAACCCTTCTCTTGGTGCAAATCTATGGGCTTCTTCAAGCACTACAAACGCTGGAGAGGGGATATATCTCTCATCCCCTTCTACGTACTCTCCTGTGATAGTTCCCTTCCTTGCATCAAACAGCAGTCTCAGAAGAACTGTTGCAACAAGTTGTTGTAGACTGTCTGGTATGCCACTAACATCAACGATTGTCAGTCTTCCTGCACTGAAATAATCTCTGAGAGGAATTCCACGATAGTCATCAAGAACCCCCATTCTTCGAAGTTTTTCGAGTCTCCATCTAAGTGCATCAACAGTTGATTCGTGTCTCTTGTCCTCCCCCAAAACTTCAACCGCACCAATTAGACTCGAATACGTGAGGATGTCTTCTTTTGCATCATAATATGCCTTGGTGAGGAAGGTTCTCATCTTCTCCGACAGGTTCCCATCATCTATGAGTGATAACAAATCCTCTGGCTCAAGATCGCCCAACCTAACTTTTATTTTCTCTGGCTTCACGACCATTACATCAGCCCGATACTCATCAGACCTAAAATTCTGATTGTTCATGATTTCTACCATCGATGAATATTCGCCATGTGGGTCAAGCACAAGAACAGATGCACAGTTCTTGGGCATCATCATCTCTTCAAGAATTACACCCACTGCATATGATTTTCCAGCACCGGTTGATGCTATGACAGACATGTGCTGGCTCACAATGTCCTTTACAGAAATGTAAACAGGAACATCAGTACCAAGCACCTCCCCTATGTAAGCAGAGCCTTCTCCATCTCCAACCTTGCTGAGGTACACCAACACATCCCTATCCGCCTCCTCAACAGGTGTGCCGGGCGGGGGCATCCTTCTCGGATTTATGAATTCGCCGAGGGTCTCGTCAAAATATCCTATAAGTTTTGCTTTTACACTAAAAAGTTTGAAATTAGTAGTATCAAACCCGAAAAACTCCATTATTTCCTCCCATCTTACCGATTCTGCATCCAACAGCTCTGATGGGAGCTCATTCAAAGGTTTACACTCACACACCCTACACAGCACAGGCTTATCTTCCTCGTAATAACACACAAACATACCTGAGGGGATTACTTTTCTTGTTATGAACTCGAAAGTATCTGCATCAAAGGTACATACTCTGCCAAGCAACATAATTCATGATGGGGCAGCCATACATTTATAGATTATTCATACTCTAAAATCAAATGCACTTTACAACTTTCTAAAAATATTTTGATTAAAGTTAAAAAATTTTTTAAACTTTATACTGAGTGTGATGGTGGGGAGAGAAATGGACACCATTGAAAGGACTATTGAAAGAATCGAACCACTCGATGAAGAGGCTATGAAGAAGGCAAAGAACAGACAGGACAATTTAACAAAACCCATTGGAAGCCTTGGGCTTCTTGAAGACCTGTCGGTTAAACTTGCTGGCATAACGCGAAATCCAATGCCAAGAATCAACTCAAAGGCCATAATCACGATGGCGGGAGACCATGGGATAGTTGAGAGTGGTATTGGTATATATCCACAAGATGTTACCGCCCAGATGGTGTACAATTTTTTATCTGGTGGAGCTGCAATAAACGTTTTTGCAAGACATGTTGGTGCAAAAGTGATTGTGGTGGATATGGGTGTGAAATCTGACATCAGACCGGCCCCTGAATCTCATCAAGACTTCATCGTTAAAAAAATAGGATATGGAACAAAAAATATGGAAAAAGAGCCTGCCATGACAAGAAAACAAGCCATACGCTCTATAAAGGCTGGAATAGAGATTTTTGAGGAAATTTATAAACGAGGGTGTGATGTGGTTGGAACAGGAGACATGGGAATCGGGAATACATCGCCCTCCACCGCCATCACAGCAGTATTCACAGGACTTCCCGTGTCGAAGGTTTGTGGGAGAGGAACTGGGATAGATGATGAGAAGCTAAAAAGAAAGATTGAAGCCATAGAAAATGCAATCGAGCTTCATAAACCAGACCCCGCTGACCCAATAGATGTTTTATCAAAGGTTGGTGGTTTTGAGATAGGGGGCATATGTGGTGTTGTGCTTTCTGCATGTGCCAACCATGTACCAGTCGTAGTGGATGGATTCATTTCCGGAGTCGGAGCTTTGATTGCATCTAAATTACATCCAGAAGTCAAGAATTACCTGATTATAGCACATAAATCGGCAGAACCGGGACATTCAGCAGTTCTGAATGAACTTGGACTCAGCCCTCTACTCAATTTCAATATGCGTCTTGGGGAGGGGACGGGTGCTGCACTTGGAATCTCAATCGTGGAAGCAAGTGCCAAAATTCTCACCGAAATGAAAACATTTGAGGAGGCAGGAGTGTCGAAAGCAAAGGGTGAGTGAGGAGAGTAAGCCCCCTTCTGTTTCGGCGGCATTTGGCTAAGCGCATATTGGTGGAGGCGGTTGGACGTCCGCCTTCATCCACCGCTTGCACCCACGAGGGTTTGCCGTTTCATCCGCACACGTACGACCTCATCCTTGCGGAATCATCGCACTCATACGTGGCGGTGTCGTTTCTGTGCCATTGCCAGGGCTCTCGCCCTACGCCCTTTCGGGCGTTCGTGCGTCCAAACGGAGGGGGGACTTTCCTCACACCCCATGGGTGCGTAAGCCGCCCTTCCTCTCTCACCCATTATTTCTATCCAATTCCTAACTTATAAATCTTGCAATCTCAACAGCTCTCTCTGCAACCTCAACTGCATTCTTTCCTATCAACCTGACCATGGGTTCTTTGCCTATGCTCCCTTTGTCGTATATCACATCGACTTCTCCCTTAGATAGCACTGTCGAAATTCCCCACTCCATTGTGGACATGCCTTCCGGCTCTTCATCTCTCGAAAAACTGCCTATCCTCAAACCCAGCATCTCACATGCCCTGATAACATCCTCTCCATACCTCATATTAATGGCAGCTCTTATGTGTGGAAACATGGAATGAGCGGTGAGTATTATTCTTGCAACATGCCCACTTGCCCCAAACTCTACATCACCACATGCCTTTGGCTACTGGGTGGGGGATGTCGTACAGAGAGTACGAACAATCCTTCCGCTCACGGCAGCAACATCCTCCTCGTTTTTTGCTCCCATTATACCCATACCAACATTTGTGCCAACCTCAGGTATGACCCTGGAAAATTCGGGGGTGCTAACAAGGAGGGCAACCGCTTTCCTGACATTTAAAAGGACTTTAAAACGTTCTGAGTATTCTCTTGTCTCGTGAAGTTGGTCAACAGGATGTGAACCTCTTCCAACAGGCGTACTGTGTATTATTGCAGATTTTGTAAATTCCTTTGCCAGTTTGCATGATTCCAGAAGGTCAAATCCCCTCGACAAGTAAGATGTGAGGGCTGCGGAGAAAGTACAACCAGCACCGTGTGTCCCTCCTCTCACCAACTTCCCTCTTATCACCTCAACTCCATCGGACGTAATCAAGTAATCAGAGCCATCCAGATGACCGCCCGTTATCACAACAGCAGAACACCCCCCTTTAACAATCCTCTCTCCTGCCTCAATAACATCATCTTCGCATTCTATTCTGACTCCTGAAAGTAGCTCTGCCTCCATCTTGTTTGGAGTCGCAACCACACACCTCTGCAGGACCCTCCACAATGCATCAGCTGATTTGGTCAATTTCGCCCCACTTTCTGCATACACAACTGGGTCAACAACAAGAGATAACCCATACTTTTTCTGCATTTCACAAACAAGCTTTATAGTCTCCTCATTTGGAAGCATGCCTGTTTTACACCACTCAACATTGAAGTCTTCGAAGATTGCTTCAAACTGAGACTCGATTTCATCAACGGGTACGATATGTATTGAACGGACGCCCAACGTGTTCTGTGAGGTGATGGCAGTTACAACACTCACACCATGGACTCCAAGAGTGCCAAACGTTTTCAAGTCAGCTTGTATACCCGCACCACCCCCAGAATCAGAACCTGCAACCGTCATTACACATTTCATACCACAGAATAACCATTAATAGTTTAAAATTAATTATGGTACCATGTTCAAAAAAGTGCTCGTAGCGAACAGAGGAGAGATAGCGATCCGTGTGATGAGGGCATGCAGAGAACTTGGAATAAAGAGTGTTGCAGTTTATTCTGATGCTGACAAGGGTGCACTGTTTGCAAGATATGCAGATGAGGCATACAGAATTGGAGAGGCACCACCCTCAAAGAGTTATTTGAACATAGAGGCAATCATAGAAATAGCCAAAAAGTGTGGTGCGGATGCCATACATCCAGGCTATGGATTCCTCGCAGAAAACCATAGTTTTGCAAAAAGATGTGAGGATGAAGGTATCACATTCATAGGCCCTTCGAGTGATGTCATCAAGATGATGGGGGACAAAAGTAAGGCAAAAGAGACGATGAAGAAGGGTGGCGTTCCCGTCATACCTGGTTATTCCGATATCAATGAAGATAGAGTGTTGAAGTGTGCAGAGAAGATAGGCTATCCAGTCATCTTAAAGGCTTCTGCAGGTGGTGGTGGGATAGGAATGCAAATTGCTCGTAGTGAAGAGGATATCCTCAAAGCATTTGAGAGAGCGACGAGCGTGGCGACATCTGCATTCGGTGATGGGAGATTGATCCTTGAAAAATACCTGCCAAATCCGAGACACATAGAATTTCAGATACTCGGAAATTACAATGGAGAAATAATACACTTGAATGAGAGAGAGTGTTCAATACAGAGAAGACATCAGAAACTCATCGAAGAGACTCCATCGCCTGTGATGACTGAGGAGCTTAGAGAGAAGATGGGGAAGGTTGCAAAAAAAGTGGGGAAAATCATAAGATATAGAAATGCTGGGACTGTAGAGTTCATATACTCAAATGGCAACTTCTACTTCCTCGAAATGAACACACGATTACAGGTAGAGCATCCAATAACCGAGATGACTACTGGAGTCGATATCGTAAAGGAGCAGATATTGATAGCATCTGAAGAGGGAATGAGTGTGTCCCAAGATGACATAACTGTCAACGGTCACGCAATAGAGTGTAGAATCAACGCAGAAGACCCATTGAGGGACTTTGCACCTTGTCCAGGCAGAATAAGAAGATACAGGTCCCCAGGGGGTCCGGGAGTTAGGGTGGACAGTGGTGTGCATATGGGCTACGAGATACCGCCCTACTACGACCCAATGATATCGAAATTGTCTGTGTGGGGAAGAAACAGAGATGAGAGCATAAAGAGAATGGACAGAGCTCTCTATGAATACATAATAGTGGGGGTTATTACAAACATACCATTCCACAAAGCTGTCATGAGAGACAAAGAGTTTAGGAAAGGAAATTACAACACACACTTTGTTCAAGAAAGAAATATAGTTGCATCTGTTGAAAAGATTGTCAAAGATGAGAAGGAGAAGAGAGATTCACTTGCTGCTGCTTTCGGTGTAGAAGATGCAAAAATGGCTGCAATATCGGCTGCAATTGCTGCATATACGCGAGATTCAATGGGTGTTAAAAGGGGCAAGAAATGAAGAGATGTGTGATATGTAAAGGGAGAGGCTTTTGTGGGAGAGAAAGATGCCCGATACTTGAACGGTTCTATGTCATAAAGAGTCTCAGCATAGGAGACAGCATATTCGGTGCAACACCCCCCTCATTCCTCGTAGGGCACAGATTCTATCCAAAAGTTTACACGGGCGTCCTCATACCGCCAGAAGTGTTCGGAGAGGGGGCCATCTTATTCGATGCACCAGATAAATGGATTTCAATGAGTATTCAAGACGTCGTTGAATACCGTTCAAGACTCGTGAGGTCTAACATACGAACCCATGTGAGACACGTAGATATCTCTCCAATGCAAGAATGTGCTCTATCGAGTAAACCGCTTGACACTGAAGCTTGGTTTGAAAAACCACCAAAACTTGAAGTTAGATTCGATGACACACTTATGCCAGTTGGTCCGAGTGGAAATTTGAAGAAACTTGTGGTTGCAGATAACCCAGTAGTGCCAAAGAAGGTTGATAAAACTGTTTCAGATTATGACCTCAATGCAGAAAAGGCTGTCATAGAACTCTACGAACACGGAATACAAAAAGAATACATCACAAGACTATTATCCGCTGGACTTTTAGGTATAAGAAGAAGATTGGTTCCAACAAGATGGGCAATTACCGCAACTGAAGATATGGTGGGAAGAGAACTCATCAAGAGAATACTTGATTTCGAAACAATTGACTGTTTCGAATTGTTTCATGGGGAGAGGTTTGGAAATCATTTTGAGATACTGTTAATACCTGCTCACTACTCATACGAAATTGTTGAAATTTGGATGAAGAATACTCTATGGTCGTCTGATGGATGCGTCATATGGGATGGAGAGAGAACTAAGCCAAAGAGATATTCTCAACTGGGGGGCGGATACTATGCGGCAAGAATTTCAGTACTTGAACATCTCTATAACAGAAGAAGACAAGCATCCATATTCATTGTGAGAGAAGTATACCCAAGTTATTGGGCACCACTTGGTTCATGGGTGATAAGTAAAACCGTGGATGAAGCTATGAAAGGGATGCCTGAAAAGTTTGATAATTTCGAGGATGCAGTGGCTAAGATGGAAACAAGACTTGAAACCCCAAAACACAAATGGCTGAAAAAGAACATAATACATGGTGTGCTTTCACAAAGGACTCTTCTTGATTACTGATTCATGCAATTTAACGATGTCTTTTCCTTCAACAAAGGGGATTCCATGTTCTATGGCATATAACTTTGCTTCGTCTTTCGGAAAGGCATTCCCGTCATCACCGAGCATCTCACATATTGCAACCGCTGGTGTTATGCCAGCAAGGATGGCAAGTGCGACTGAAAGCTCTGTCTGTCCTACTCTCTCGCTGAGAAGTTCGTTTGCTGCCCTCAATATCGCAACATGTCCGGGAGTTCTGAAATGCTCATAGAAATTGTATTTCTTGCCCCTTAGAACTGTGGATGTTGCCTTTCCAATCTCACGAATCGTCAATGCCCTATCTTTATCGGGAATACCTGTAAATGTTCTTCTGTGATTCACCCAAAGTGAAAAAGATGACCTTCTATCATATTTCACATCTCCTTCTCTCTCAACAGACTTTTCGACATTCCCCCCATACCTTCTTAATATATCAACCATGAACGGAAGTCCAAGTCTCTCTGCAGCCTTGGGATGTATCGCAACACATATCAGCCCCCCTCCCTCCTTTCTCATCATTCTGACGTCCTCGGGTTTTACAAATTCAGCAGGAAACGCTATATCAGTTTCTCCTTCCCTATCTTCAGAATCGAATATCAAGACAGGCTTTCCATTCCTGAATGCATGAAGAGCTTTTTTTATCATACGAGTTGCACCTCTACTTTCACTTCTGACCCGTCTTTCAGCCCAAGTTTCTCTCTCAGATAGTATGGCGAAATCACTTCTATGATGTCATCCCCATGATGGGAACGCTGAGGCAGAACAAGACCACACCTAAGCCCCCCAATAGTTGCAGGATAGCATCTGGCTTCTCCAAATGTTCTGTCCTCTGTCTTAAACCCCTCTATATGTATTCCGCCCAACTCAAACATGCTCCTAAGTGGAAGAGATTTCTCATCCAACTTTATGTTAAGCGTTCCCGGATATGGATTGATGCCAAGCTTCTCCTTGAACTGGGTACGATATCCTTCCAGACTAGTGTAATACTGACCCTCGCCAAGTCCCGAGACGACTCTACCACTCAAAACAATCTTTTTCTTGTGTTTATCTGAAAAAATCGTCTTGTAGTCCATATATTCTTTGAAAAGTGTTTCTTTACCTTTGTCTGTAATAATCAACCAACTCTTTCCTCTCGCTTTCCATCTCTCTATGTATCCCTCTCTCTCAAGTACTTCAAGTTTCCTTGCCGCTGTTTGAGGACTTTGAGAGAGCAGATGTGAGCATCTGTGAATCCCCATCTCAACCGGTTCTCTTACCGCACCGAGAAGTGCCAGTCTCTTCAACAGAGTTATCTATTCCATCACAGACCCCACTTTCTCAATTTTGAGAATATTCCCAAAAAAGAGAAGATGTCATAGTACTTAAAATTATAGGTAAATTTTCCATAGTCCATTCGTCTGCTCTACACCAAACGATGTTTCAATGAATTTTTCAACAACCCATATGTTCGTGAGTGTGTGCCCGCTGAGTTCTGGAGTCGTAAATTCCCCTCCTCCCGCAAGTCCCATGTAGAGTATTAGCTGGTCAGCAAGATGCACATCAACACATGCCCCAGACTCAAGCTCTTTTAATAGATGGGTGGCAGCACCTCTCCCAACTTCCTCTGAAGGTACCCCTCGTGCTCCCAGCACACAAGAACCAATCAACCCACTCCACAACGTTATCCCACACCCGGGAGATAAAGCATCTCCAATCTCAATCTCAATAGAGGCTTCCATACCGCTCTCTCTGAGATACTCAAACGCACTTCTTTTTATTCTTTCAGGCACATGGAGGGGCAATTTAGAACTGTGGACTCTTCCCTCAACACACTCATTCACCCTTTCAAATTTCTTTGGAGAGGGTTTTGATGGATAGACTATTATCTCAACTTCTCCTCCCCCTCTCGGATAATATCCTCTTCTAACAAGTTTTCCTTCAACTCTGATGCCCATCTCACGCATTGCTCTCAATGTGATGTGCTGATAATAGTCCCATGAAGGAGACCAATAAACATCAGTTCCACCCTTCACCCTGAAGTTTGAAACTTCGTCCGCATATAGCAGTGGTGGGATTATACACTGCAAGAGGAGTGTTATACTGCCTGCAGTTCCAATGTCTATTGTTTTTCTACATGGCTTTATGTGTTCTGGTTCAAAAGTCAGTTGGGTAGAGCCTATCTCCAGCCCACTGACGTGCGCATCTGTTAGTTCAACCAAGACCTCCGTAGCTTTCAGGTGTTGGGGGGCAAGCCCCGGATTCTTTCTCTTCTTCCTTATGTTGTATATCCTCACTGGGATGTTCGTGATAGCCGAGAGAGCAAGAGCTGTTCTGAGTATCTGTCCACCACCCTCTCCATAGGAGCCGTCCAGCTCAAGCATAAAAGCTGTTAAAAACAATTATCTGATAAAAGCATATGGTAATACAAATGATAGGAGAAAAGGTTATTTGCAGGGCACTTGAGCATTGTGGAGTTGAGAGGGCAATCGCCGTAATAGGATACCCTATTACAGAGCTTGGCGAGACGCTCGTTGAAAAGTTCGATGGTGAGTGGGCAGTAAATGAAAAAACAGCTTTTGAAATTGGACTTGGCAATTCCGTGAGTGGACTCAGGTCATGTGTTGTTGTCAAGCACGTTGGTATGAATGTACTCTCTGATCCATTGATCACAAGCACAATACATACAATAGGTCATGGTCTTGTTGTGCTTGCGGGAGATGACCCGGGGGGCATAGGCTCTCAGAATGAGCAGGATTCAAGATACTACGGACTTCTTGCAGATGTACCTGTATTCGACCCGAATCCAGAAACGTTGTTCGATTCAATAGTTGAGGCATACAGGATATCAGAGGCTACAAAATGCCCCTCAATAGTCAGACTCACAGAACGACTTCTGAGGGCGGAGTGTTCTCACAAGGGCGGTCGTGAGCTACAACCCCCAGAGGGATATGACAGAAATATTTGGGAATACTCCGTACACGAGAGACACATGAAGTTCATACGTGAAAGATACCAGATTATGATCGACTTTTCAGAAAATACACATCTAAATGTTGTCAAAGGAAATTATAATGAGGAGAACAATGGGAAAGTTGGGATTATCTCAACCGGATACGCATCCCAAGTCGTAGATAGCGTGGTCGATGAAGATGTGGTACATGTAAAGCTGTCGGTTGTGAATCCTCTCCCACTCTCAAAGATATCATATGTTGAGAATCTCGATAGAGTGTTGGTCGTTGAGGAGACTTCTCCATTTGTTGAAAGACAGCTTAGCACAAAGTTTCTGGGAAGGAGGAGTGGACATATCCAGAACACTCTCGTCGATGAGAACGAAATTCGGCTCGCACTCGATAAACTCGATATGGAGAGAGTGGAGTGGCGAGAGGTAAAAAGTAAGGAAGAGAGGGGAAACGTGTGTATGTCTTGTCCTTTTATACCTCTTTTTAAAGCGTTGAGGAGGGTAGATGTGCCGGTGGCGGGAGATGTAGGATGCATCTATCTCACCACACATGAGCCTTGGAAATCAGTGGATGTGGCTTTTGTTCTTGGCTCTGCTATCGGAGTTGCTTGTGGATTTGAGAAGGGTGTGGCTGTGATAGGAGACTTTGGATTCATGCACTCAGGTGTTCAATCTCTCGTTCATGCGGTATCTCATTCCCGTGATTTAGTGGTTGTGATAATGCTCAATAGAGTTGCTGGGATATCTGGGCGCCAACCTTTCAGAGAGGCAGAATACGTTGTAGATATTGCAAAGACAATATGCAAAGATACCACCCTCCTCCAAGCATCATCAACCACCGAGGAGGAGCTATTTCAGATCATATCATCAAAAATCGAGGGGGGAGGGGTCAGTGTGATTGTGCTGGAAGGTTCTTGTCCTGAGACTTCCAGTCCTTACCAATAAATAAGATAATGCACAATTCTAGAGTATGCTCATCAGAGAGATAGAAACATTTTTGGAAGAAGACTGGGGCTGGACAGAAGGCCTGATAGAGAGTTTGAGTGGTGTGAGGACAAAGGCGGTTATACTTGTGAACGAAAAAGGTGTTGTTGCGGGGGTGGAGGAGGCAAAAGCAATCTTCGAATATCTCGGAGTTGATGTAAGAGTACTCAAAGAAGATGGTTCTGATGTCGCGAAGGGGGATGTTGTGATAGAGCTTGAAGGGGATTCTGCAGGTATTTTAAAAGGTGAGCGGGTTGCACTGAACATACTCGGCAGAATGTCTGGTATCGCAACAACCACAAAGAAATGTGTGGATATGCTTGCAAGTTCGAAGATAAAGGTCTCATGCACAAGAAAGACCACCCCTGGATTTAGAAAGTTCGAAAAGAAAGCAGTTAGGATAGGTGGTGGATATCCACACAGATTCAGTCTTTCAGATGCAGTTCTGATCAAAGACAATCACCTGAAGCTGATGAACATTGAGGATGCTGTTAATATTGCAAAGAGGGTTGCAGGACCGATGATGAAGGTGGAGGTGGAAGTGGAGAGCTGTGAAGAGTGTTTGAGAGCTGTAAATGCTGGTGCGGATGTGATAATGTTCGATAACATGAACATCGAAGAGATTAGAAGATGCATTGATATGCTGAAACAGAAAGGACTGAGGGGGAAGGTTCTATTAGAGGCTTCAGGAAATCTCACGCCAGAAAACATTCGTCAATATGCTGAGCTTGACCTCGATTTTGTATCAGTCGGATATATCATACACTCATCCGGATTTCTCGATTTCTCTCTTGAAATCATCAGATGAGGAACTTAATCATTCTGAGGATGTTGAAATCCAGCTCTTTCAAGAGTTTTTTGGCAAGCGATAACGGCGAGTCTATATCTCCATAAGTATTCACAACATTCAATATCTTCTCATCATTCAAGAGTTTCAATATTTCTGAAATTTTTTCGTCTTTCATGGTGAATATCCAGTTATGAATCTTCATCCCAAATTTCAGTTCCCTACCAATCTCCTTTTTCCAAGCCCTCTCGTAAGAAGATAATCTTTTGGCGGATGTATCTCCATTCTCAAAAGCTTCTGCTATCGTCTGTGCAGCAATCCTTCCACACAAAGTACCCAGATAAACCCCCCCTCCCGAGATTGGCTTTACCTGTGCAACCGCATCTCCGACAGCAACCACTCCATCTGCATAACTCCTCCCCTTCAGACCAATCGGTATTGCACCAATAGTGAGACTCATAACATTTTCCTTGTATCTTCCATTGAGTGCTGGATGGTTGGATAAGAAATTCTGAAGATGATCAGCGGGATGACTAGCCGAAAGTTCTGGATTTACACCCAATCCCACCCTCCCTAAATCATCTCCAAGAGGGACTGCCCATGCAAAGAAACCAGGAGACCAACTTCCAAGAAAAACTTCAACAAAATCCTCATCCAAAAAATCGTAAGTCGTTTCAATTTGTGCACAACTTATGACCTTTTCGAATCCCCCCACCCCAAACATCCTTGCAATCCTGCCACAAACACCTTCTGCAAGCACAATCATCTTTGCCCCCACATTTTCCCGAGTGCCATGGATTGCAAAGTGGTCATCATGTTTTTTGATCTATGAAACATGGAAATTCAGAAGTATGTCTGAGCCAGCTTCTATCGCATTCTTTGCCATTTCTGTATCGAGAACTCTCCTATCCACCACATAAGCCCTTACATTCCCCCCACCTATGCTTAATTTGTCCCCTTCTGGACCAAATATGTTTGCTCCCGTTATTTTTTTCAAAACACATCGCTCAGACACCTCACATGAGCTTAAAGCTTTTTTCCCAAGGAGACCAGCACATTGTACGGGAAAACCAATTGCCTTATGTTCCTCCAAAATCACTGTGGATAAACCTCGAAGAGCTAAGTGCTTTGCTGTCATCGTACCAGCGGGGCCTGCACCAACAATAGCCACATCATAAAACATCATGCTTTATACACCTAATAAAAATATATTTGTGTGCATGTTGAGCGAAGTTGAGAGAGAAATTGGCATACTTGCTTATGTGTCAAAAACCGATGGAATCGGAGGTAGAATCAAGGTAAGCCCAGATGACTTTATGGTCATTGAAATCTCGGATGAAGTGAAGATTGGGGACGATGGAGAGCATTTAATTGTGGAGATTGAGAAGGTGAACTGGGACACAAACCAGCTGATAAAAGAGCTTGCAAGGAGATTGAGAGTTAGTCAGAGGCGATTTGGGGTTGCGGGGATAAAAGATAAAAAAGCAAAAACAATCCAGAAAATAAGTATAAGGGGAGTGGAATGGAAAGAGATTGAAAAAATCAATTTAAAAGGAGTTAATATAAGATATGTGGGAAAATCAAATAGAAGAATCGGAATAGGTGATCTCAAAGGGAATAAATTCCTTATAAGAATTAGAGACATTGTAATTGGACAGAAAGAATGTGAAGAAAGGATACTCAGGATAAAGAATGAGCTGGACGATTTTGGGGGGGCACCGAATTTCTATGGATTCCAGAGATTTGGTTCTGTCCGTCCAATCACCCACCGAGTGGGGAAAGCTCTACTGAAAGGAGACGTGGAAGACGCTGTTATGAGCTACATAGCCATGCCATTTGAAGGAGAGAGAGTAAAGAACGAGAGGAGGGAATTGTGGGAAAGATATCTCAGAGGCGAACATGAGTCTGGGCTTGGAGAGATTCTAAAAAGATTTCCACGCCATCTGAGATACGAAAGAACCATGTTGAGCGTCATAGTCTCGGAAGGTAGTTATACAAAAGCCTTCAGAGCACTTCCTATAAATCTCCAGAAGCTCTTCATCCATGGTTATCAGTCCTATCTCTTCAACCGCATATTGTCTGAAAGAATTCTGGAAGGGATTCCTCTGAATGAACCAATTCCAGGGGAGTATGTAGTATTTACAAAGAATGGAGTACCTTATGAGAAGATGTATGAACTTGTAAGAGATGACAATATCTCATCGTTGAAGAGGCTTATAAATGTGGGGAGAGGGTATGTTGCTCTTCCCGTAATAGGATACAAAACAAACTCACTTCCGCAGTATGCCAGAAATATATTGGAGGAGGAGGAAGTAAAACCAGAAGACTTCAAACTCAAAGGGGAACTATCAGAACTATCGTCAAAAGGAACTCTGAGATGTATAACAATTGATTAGGAGATTAATTTTGAAGTAGAGGATAAATCTGATACAAAAAACAGGTCAGTTTTGTTTGAATTCGTACTTTTCAGGGGATGTTATGCAACATCGCTCTTGAGAGAGTATATGAAGGTTCCTCCAGAAGACTTCGAAAGCTTAAAATCCTTTACTTCGAATGATGCTTCTGATGATAAAGTTCTGTCCCAAATGTAAAAGCATCATGATTCCACGTAAAGGAATTCTGAGATGTAGGAAATGTGGATATGAGGAAGAAGGAGAAGGAATTAGTTTTATTAGTAAGAAAGACATGAAAGAAAAGGAGATTGCAGTAGTTGAGGAGGAGGGAGCTGGACTTCCAACAACAAAGGCTTACTGTCCAGAGTGTGGAAATGATGTCGCATACTGGTGGATGAGACAACTAAGAGCTGCGGATGAGAGCGAGGTAAGGTTCTTCAGATGCACAAAATGTGGATACACATGGCGAGAATATGACTGAAGAATAAGACGAAGGTGGTAAACTGAAAAGAGATGAAGAAGTAGAGAGAATACGAGTTCCAAACAAGTCCAAGAATGAGATACTTGCGGTAGTTGAGACAATGCTTGGCTCAAACAGAGTGATGTTGAGGTGCATGGATGGCAAGATGAGAATGGGGAGGATACCTGGAAAGCTCAAGAAAAGAGTGTGGATAAACGAAGGAGACGTTGTGATAGCAGTTCCATGGCCATTTCAGGACGAAAAGGCAGATATTGTGTGGAGATACACAAGCTCTCAATTAGAACAACTTGAAAGAAAGGGATACTTGAAGCTATGAAGAAGAAAAGACTTGAAGAGTTCGATAGAGAACTTGACAAACTCAGAATGAAAGAAAAAGATTCTGAATGGTTTAAGGTATTTGCTGAAGTTTTTGACTCATTTACTCTTAAGAGTCTCTATAAACTCAAAAAAAGACACAATCTGGAAATGGGGGGGGTTGTGAATACTGGAAAGGAGGCTCACGTCTTCATAGGGAAAGTTGATGATAGAGATGTGGCTGTGAAGATTTACATGATAACCACAAGCAATTTCAGGGCAATGGCAGATTACATACTTGGAGACCATAGATTTTCAAACGTCAGAAAAACAAAGAGAGATATAATACTTGCTTGGGCTCAAAAGGAGTACAAGAACCTGAAAAGGGCCAAAAATGCCGATGTTGATGTGCCAGAACCATACGATGTCTATAAAAACATACTGATTATGGAGTTTCTCGGTAAAAATGGTGTACCATTTCCCACTCTCAAAGAATGTGAACTCATGGAAAATTTCACAAAGAAAGACATGGCATTCGCCATAGAACAAATAATCGATAATATGACAAGGTTATACAAAGATGCTGAGCTTGTTCATGCTGACCTGAGCGAGTACAACGTTCTCTGGGACTCTGAGACCAAGAAAGTGTTTATAATCGACATGGGACAAGGTGTCACACTCGAACATCCGAATGCTGAGATGTTTCTCCTGAGAGATGTCAAGAACATTGTCAGACTTGCGAAAAAACATGGACTCAAGTATGATGCAGAATCGGTTTTATCAAAGGTGAAGGGATATGATTAAGATTCCTGCAGACAGAATAGGTGTACTCATAGGTTCAGATGGGTCAGTAAAGAAAATAATTGAAAAAGAATCTACGGGCAGACTCATAATAGACTCCAAAACAGGAGAGGTGGAACTCATAGATGTGAAAGACCCACTCAAAGGGATGCGGGGGATGGACGTGATAAAGGCAATAGCCCGTGGTTTCAGTCCTGAAAGAGCTTTCTCGCTCTTTGAGGATGATATGCTATTTTTGGATATTATAGACCTTTCAGAGTATGCATCGACACCAAAAGCATTGGAAAGAATAAAAGGAAGAATAATTGGTTCAAAGGGAAGAACAAGAGAAACAATTGAGAATTACACCAACACGAAAATATCTGTATATGGTAAGACTGTCAGTCTCATAGGATACCCAGAAGGAATAAGAGCTGCCAGAAATGCAATAGGGATGCTCATAAGAGGCTCACCACATGGAGCTGTATATAGATTTCTTGAAAAAAGAAGAATGGATACGGAATACTATTAATATATAAGCTTGAGAGTTATTGTTGGTGATGTCATGGAGCATATCAAAGATTTCATAGAGAAGGCAACAGCACTCAGGGAGAAAGGATTATCCGTTGGCCAGATAGCAGATGAGTTGAATATATCAAAAGAAACTGCAACCTGGCTTTTAACACGTCCTGAGCGAGTAGAAACACCACTCAAAGACATATCAGTGAATTGGAGTGCCATCGGAAAAAGTGCATTGAGATTGTCCCTGATTGCATCAGCCCTCTCTGACCTGCTTATGGAAGTTGTTGATGAAGAGGTGGATGTAGTCGTTGGTATTTCTCTCTCGGGTGTACCGCTCGGTGCATTAGTTGCAGAGGATATAGGATGCGATTTTTCCATATACATACCAAAGAAGCAAGTTGAAAAGGGTGGGGAGATTGGAGCTTTTAGTAGAAACTTCTCAGAGGTTGAAGGAAGGAAATGCCTGATAGTGGATGATGTGATAACAAGTGGTACAACCATAACAGAAACCACGAATGCTCTCATCAATCTGAAGGCAAAACCGCTTGCGATAGGTGTCATGATTGACAAGGAAGACATAAAAGAAATATATGGAATCCCAGTTGTGTCGCTTCTCAAAGTAACTCCACTGTGAGGGATTTACGTGAAACTTTTGAAAAGTGGTTCTGTAAAGGATTTGTATGAGGTGGATGAAAACACCATCATCTTTGAATTTTCGGACAGAATTTCTGTATTCGACAAACTCATCCCAACAGAGATTCCTCATAAGGGAGAGACGCTGTGCAGAACCGCAGTTTACTGGTTTGAAAAAGTCAAGAATATGAACATAAAAACACACTTCCTTGAATACATTCCTCCAAAGAGCATTAAGGTGAAGAAGGTTAGGGTAATCCCTGATTACTCGAAGCTCACACCTGCCACTCAAAACTATCTGATACCCTTGGAGTTCATATCAAGATACTACGTTGCTGGCTCACTATATGATAGACTCATCACTGGAAAATTATCTCCAGAAGACATAGGTTTTTCGAGATCCCACAATGTGAAGTATGGCGAGGAGTTGCCAGAACCGTTCTTTGAGGTTTCAACGAAACTCGAAAGAGTGGACAGACTTCTCACAAAAGAAGAGGCTCTGAATATTTCAGGACTGACCGAAGAAGAATATGGACACATAATCAAAGTGATATCAAAGATAGATGACTTGATAAACAAGAGCGTGTATGAGCGTGGTTTAATACATGTCGATGGAAAGAAAGAATTTGCATTCGATGAGAATAGAAAACTCATGATTGTGGATGTTTTTGGCACAGCGGACGAAGACAGATTCTGGGATAAAGAACTCTACGAAAAGGGAGAGTTTGTGGATAAGAGCAAAGAACTCGTGAGACAGTATTACAGAAGAATTGGATACAAAGACGAACTCTACAAAGCCCGTGAAAGTGGAGAACCAGAACCAGACATACCTCCCCTTCCAGCTGATGTTGTGTCTGAGGTAAGCAAAACATACATAGAACTCTTTGAGAGGATCACAGGCAGGAAATTCGGATGACCATATATGTGTGTGATGCTGTTGTCTTCATAACTGGTTTTGTTGAATAGCTTAGAGGAGAGCTCATCACGACACCTGAGGTAGAGAGAGAAATAAAGAGTCCAACTGCAAGATGTTTTTTTGAGCTTGCAAAAGGTAAAGGGCTGAAAGTTCTGCCCGTGTCAAAGGATGCGATTGAATATGTAAGAGATAGGGCGAACGAATATGGAGATGATGTGGCATTGTCTGAGGCAGATATGAGTCTGCTTGCAAAAGCTTTTGAGACAAATGGTGTGCTAGTGAGTGATGACTTTGACTTGCAGAACATGTGTCTTAAAATGGGAATAAAGTTCATGCCCGTATTGAGAAGTGTGAGAGAGAGAAGAGACTGGGTTTACAGATGTCCAGGATGTAAGAGGAAGATAGTGATAAAGAATAACGAGAGAGTCTGTCCAATATGTGGAACACCGCTAACAACTAAGAGGCTATGATCTAATTTGGATAACCAAATTGGAATGAAAAGATATGATATATTATAACCTGACTGGTATTCCTCTCTCCATAAGATACTCCTTCACTTCACGAATCGTGTACTCACCATAGTGAAATATGGAAGCTGCAAGTGCAGCATCCGCCTTTCCTTTTGTAAATGCCTCGTATATATGGTGTGGAGAGCCTGCACCGCCCGATGCAATAATAGGTATGCCCACAAATTCAGACATCTCCCTCGTGATTGGAATGTCATAGCCATCACAAGTCCCGTCTCTGTCCATACTCGTCAACAGTATTTCACCTGCACCAAGTCTTTCAACCTCCTGCGCCCACCAAAGTGCATCGATTCCTGTTGGTTTTCTTCCCCCATATATGACAACTTCATACCACACTTTTTTACCATCTTCTCTTATGACCTCATTTTTCACACCACTGCCAGAGAAATTTGTATTTGAACGACAGTCGATTGCCACCACTATACACTGACTTCCAAAAACCCTTGAAGCCTCTCTCACAAACTCCTTATGCTTTACAGCAGCCGTATTTATCGACACCTTATCTGCACCTGCTCTTAGAATCTTCTGGATATCGGACAGGGAATCTATTCCTCCCCCCACTGTCAGAGGGATAAAGACCTCATCAGCTGTCCTCTCTATTACATCTACCATGGTTTCCCTTCCCTCATGAGAAGCTGTAATATCAAGAAAAACAAGCTCATCTGCCCCCTCTTCGTTGTATCTCTTTGCAAGCTCGACAGGGTCTCCAGCTTCTCTGAGTTTAACGAAATGGATACCTTTCACTACGCAGGCTCCACTCTCACCATACGTGACATCAAGACACGGTATTATCCTCTTTGTCAGCATCTAAATATAAAAACACATTAAAAAAATAAAATGGTTTTGAAAAATTCATGCGAAGTATTTCTTCACAGCTTCAACCATGGCTTTTATGTTTGCTATTGGTGTCCTCGGTGCAATTCCGCATCCTGGAGCAATCACATCAGCACCCTTTTCGATAGCTTCTATCGTGGCTTTTTCCACAACCTCTGGGGTGCCGTTAAGAAGATGATCCACTGGAGATACATTGCCAACAAGAGCGACTTTATCCGCAACAATCTCTCTTGCCTTTGCCATGTCAACCTTATGCTCAATGCTAAGGCCATCTGCCTTTGTCTCAACCATGTTGGAAAGTATTGGCTCCACATTACCACATATGTGGAGTACGACAGCCGCACCATTTGACTTTATACTCTCATGAATTTCTTTCAATGCAGGTAATGCAATAGAGTCGAAAGAGGTTGGCATGAGGATATCTGTGGAAGCAGTTGGGTCGAGAGATACCAAAACGTCAGCTCCCGCATCTATGAGGGCAATTGTGTACTCCAAAAGCACTTCCTTTGCAACATCGATAAAATCAGTCACATTCTTTGGATTTGTTATGCTCTCCATTATCAATTTCTCAGTATCCATTAAATGTCCTGCAAGTGTTACGGGACCTGTAAATCCTGCGATTACCGGGAGTTCATCTCCAACCTCTTCTTTGAGTCTCTTTACAGACTCTATCACAACGGGAACCCTATTCTTCTCCAAAAATCCATCCCATTTTATTTCTCCAGCATCTTTATATGGAGTCTCTCTGGCAGATGGCTGTCTGTCAACAGTTCCCCAATGAATGCCCACTCCGAGTGCCTCAGCCTCTACTGTTAGACAGAATGGTACTCTCACGCACTCAAGGCCAGCCTCCTTATACGGAGCCATCGCAAGTGCAACCATCTGATCAACATGTTTATGTGCATCTGGCCAAAAAGCACCCGCCTTCTCCATAAACTCCACAGTACCAGTCTGAGTAACAGAAGTTGCGGGTAATCTATCAACTTCCTCTCTTTTAAGTGCTGCTAAAACTCTTTCCTTCGGCGTCATTTCTCCCATATCGACTACCTCCAGAGGGGCATTATGTTGAATCTTTATAAATTTAACCTTTTTGTTATTAAACAAAATTTTACTGAACTTATGAAAATAACATCCCAAATAAACCCTTAGTATTCTTTTCACTATCTTTTTAATTCTTTAAACCTACCTATCCAGAAGGTGAGAAAGTGATGAAGAGTGGAGATAGAGTCAAAGTAAGTTCGAAGGGAAGAACATATGAGGGAGTGCTAATGCCAAGCACCACGGACTGTATCGTGATCAAGCTCGATAATGGTTATAATATAGGAATCAAAAATCCGGAAGAAATCATTGTTTTAGAGGAAAAATCAGAAAAAATAACAGAAAAAGAAGAAAAATTTGCAATAACAGAATTAACCAAGCCAGAAATTGCAATCCTCTCAACAGGAGGTACAATAGCAAGTAAAGTAGATTACAGAACTGGGGCTGTGACGAGTCAATTTGATGCTCAGGATATACTAACCGAAATACCTGAACTTATGGAACTGGCAAGATTCAGAGCAAAACTCGTGTACAACATCCTAAGCGAAAATATGAAACCTGAGTACTGGATAAAACTTGCAAGAGCGGTTTATGAAGAGATAGAAAAAGAAGCCTATGGCATCATAATAACACATGGTACAGATACAATGACATACTCGGCAGCCGCCATTTCATTCATGCTGCGGACTCCGGTTCCCATAGTCTTCGTTGGCTCCCAAAGAAGCTCAGACAGACCGAGTTCGGACAGTGCCATGAATGCAATATGTGCTTCAAAGGTTGCTGTTAGCGATATAGGAGAAGTATGTGTAGTCATGCATGGCACATCATCAGACGATTACTGTCTTGTTCATAGAGGTTGTAAAGTGAGAAAAATGCACACATCAAGAAGAGATGCATTCAAATCAATAAACGCTCATCCAATAGCTCTCGTTAGGTATCCTTCTCTCGATATACAAAAGATATCTGAGTACAAAAAGAGGGGGGAGGAGAAACTGAAAATAATGGACAGACTCGAAGATAAATGTGCTCTTGTAAAGTACACCCCTGGTGCTGAACCAGACATTATCGATTTCTATGTGGATAAGGGGTACAGGGGGATTGTTATCGAGGGCACTGGATTAGGGCATGTGGGAGAACATTGGATACCCTCAATAAAGAGGGCTGTAGAAGAAGATGTGGTTATGGTGATAACTTCTCAGTGTCTATTTGGAAGAGTATGTGATAGGGTGTATGATACCGGACGAGATATGCTCAGAGCAGGGGTGATAGAAGGAGAGGATATGCTTCCAGAAGTGGCTCTCGTGAAATTGATGTGGCTACTTGGAAATTATTCAACAGAAGAAGCTAAGAAGCTCGTAAATGTGAATATTGCGGGAGAAATATCAGAAAGAAGCCTACATGACTATTACACAATAAAATAAAAAACAAATTAAAAAAGGGGGTTAAATTAAACCCCTTCACTCTCTTCTTCTTATCACGAGGTATGCAACTGCAAGCAGTCCAGCAATTGCGAAGAGTGCCTCAAATCCTGGGGCAGCTTCTTCAGCCGGTGCCTCTTCGGCAGGTGCTTCTTCAGCTGGTACTTCCTCAGCTGGTGCAGTCACATTCTCTTCGGCTGGTGCAGTCACTTCCTCAGCTGGTGCAGTCACTTCCTCAGCTGGTACTTCCTCGGCTGGAGCAACTTCCTCTTCAGCTGGTGCAGCTGCAGCGATTGTCACGGTCTTGTACACGTAGAACCTGAATGCAGTGCTGTCATCAGCTCTGTACATGTAGAGGTCGTCATACAGGTCAGCAGTGTCACCAGCGTCGAGGGTTATGTCATCTGTTGTCTCCATCACAAGAGCAGCAGATCCTGCAGCTCCCAGTGGTCCAACACCTGCAAGGGCAGCTGGTAGTGTGAAGCCCTGAACCTCAAACACTCCGTAGTCGTCGCCAGTGTCGATCTCCATCACGTTGTCGCTTCTCAGGAACACGTACTTGAGCTGTACGATGTTGGACTCAGTTCCACGGAACACGGAATCAACGTAGCAGTAGAATATTGCACGGTCATCTGCGTCCTCATATACATAGGTTCTCTGTGCGTTGGTTGCTGTAGAACTTGCATCAATAACCTCGGAGTCGACCTCAACTCCATCCTTCTTGAGCTGGAGCCAGACCTTGTTTCCATCGAGGTCAATCTGCATTGGCACAACTGACCAGCCCTCTGCAAGCTCCCACTCCTCACCAGTCTGGAGTGTCTTCTTGTCAGAGCTGCCATACTCTATCAAGAGTTTGGCGAGCTGGCTTGGGTCATTGTCCAGTGCAATGTACTCCTCACCGAACAGCCCCATCTTGTAGTACTGTGAAATGTCAGCATCCTCTGGTGTGAATGGTGAACCAAATGCACTACCAATCTCAGAAGTGACCAGCTGTGGCTGGCTCACATACAGGAGCTCACCCTCGTCAATGACGTTTGATCCACCTGCAGCAAGACCAAGAGGTCCGTTTGCACTGCCAGCAGCATTGGTGTATGCAAGAACCTCGCTCGAGATTCCATCGTCAATATCATACCAGAATGCTGCAAAGTCGTCTGCTGTTATTGTGAATGCGGCAAGGTTGGCTGCTGTGGCATCCTGTACAGAGCTTCTTA